>Ga0335074_10009462_pt1 | contig 13612 bp, 9 predicted proteins | sample Lox_Sample_23_FD_206715 | JGI IMG/M metagenome (GOLD analysis project Ga0335074, IMG submission 206715) | Soil microbial communities from Loxahatchee National Wildlife Refuge, Florida, United States - Lox_Sample_2.3 | ecosystem: Environmental > Terrestrial > Soil > Wetlands | place: USA: Florida...
CTCGCTCGACGTTTTCAAGGACCTGAAGCAGATGTACAACGACGCGGGCGTTTCGATTTATGCGGTGAAGATTCTTGAAGTCAACGCAGACGACGACCAGCTGGATAAGCAATTCCAGATCGGAAAGACGCTCGGCGCAAGCCATCTTACGGCCGAACTGATACCGCACAGCGACACGTCCACGGCCACATTCAAGAGGGTAGGCGATGCGGCTCTGCGTAACGGCATGTTTGCCGCATATCACACGCATCTGCAGGGCCGGATGGACGCTTTCGATGAAGCTTTCGCGGCTTCGGCAGGCAACAAGGCGAACATCGACTTCGGGCACTACGTTGCGGCGGGCGAAATCGGTGGCACACCGATGGACTTCCTCAACAAATTCCACGCGCGGGTCGCCAGCTTCCACCTGAAGGATCGCACGCTGCCGCAGCATTGTGCGCTCAACCTGCCGTGGGGCGAGGGGGATACTCCGATTAAGCAGATCCTGCAGCTGGTGAAGAAAAACCAGTGGCCGGTTCCAGCGACGATCGAACTCGAGTACGAGATCCCGGAGGGATCCGACGCCGTGAAGGAAGTGGCGAAGTGCCTGGCGTACTGCCGCGCGGCGCTGGCATAGCGGACGACAATTGCGCAAGTGAACGGGGCCGGGATCATCCGGCCCCTTTTTTTTGGCGCCCCGGATCAAAGGACGCGGCCAATCGCCTGCTTCGCAAGCAAAGCAAAGCCCCGCATTTTGATGGGAGATCAAAAAATCGGCGGCCGATGTTGCGCAGGGAAGAGCGCTGCGGTAGCGGGCAGAGCTTCCGGCAATTTTTGCCCATTTTTCGCGGCTATGAGGGGATTCAGCCGGCGGGGATGACGCGGCCTGGTACAGGAAACCCTGTATTGTCCGATACCCGACATTCTTGTTGCTTGGTTTTGTAAGCGGTAAACATTCTTCGTTGAAGCCGGGGCATTTCGCTGTATGCATAAGGCATGTATCCAGCTCCTTCCCGTTACCCAACAGGCGGACAGCGATATCCGGAATTGCGCCGTTGGCCGCGCTATCCCATCTCGGCCCCATCGGTGGCAGTGGTATTGCCGGGCGAAAGGCGCATTGGCGGCGGGATCAGCGTGATCAGCCGCGGCGGCTGCTATTTTCGCGCGCCGGAATCACTGGCTGTGGGCGCCGTCCTGCGATTGAGAGTCGAGTGGCATGGCCAGAGCATCGAAACGTGGGCCCGCGTGGCTCATTCGGTGGCTGGGGACGGCATGGGACTTGCCTTTCTTAGCATGGACGCCTTGCAGACTCGAACCTTGAAGGAGTGGCTGCAGGACCTCTCCGCCGCTGGAAGCCAGAGCCGGCAAGAGAGCGAAAAAGCGGCTGAAACAGCGGGCTTCCAGCGAGACCCGGAAGAAACCGGCAACCGAGTCGTCTTCACGCGCAACGACCAGATTTTGATCTTCGAAGACGATGGAAGTTGGGCGCATTACACGCGCGTTCCCGATGGCCGGAGATTGGATGGAACCGGCACGGATTCCAGGTCGCTCCGGGATTACCTCGCGCGCAAATCGTAATGGCGGCGATCGTACGGGGAAGAAGGACGGGGGAAAAAGGCAGCTTCAGAAAGACGCCGCTTCATCCGAGCCAGGCGATACGGAAGCCAGCGCGCTGACGGAGCTATCGAGGGCGCGCAGCGGCACGGATACGTGCACGGTGTCATCGCGATTGGCCACATCCACGACGATCTCGCCTCCGATTTTTGCCACCTGAACGTACTCCTCCGAATTCGAAACTTCCACGATCGTCAGATCCGGCGAATTGCGCAGGCCATCGAGCGCGGCGCGAATGGTGGGGAGCCAGGGCTGGATTTGCTGCGAGGCCCGCGCCAGCTTTTTGTCCGGCACCAGACGAATGGCGATGGGCGCCAGCATCGCAGGCGCGATCACATGGATGTGGGGCGGAGAATCGCGATGCTGGACCACGTTCACGTCGACGAAGCCTTCGCTGCAGAGCAGTCCCGCGCCGGCCACGGTGGCGCCCACCATCCCCAGTGCAATTTTCCCGATAAGCAGCATTTTTGCCTCTTCCTCACTGCGGCTGGCTGTGGCTATCAATCCAGACGCGCACATGTTCGGACGTGTTTTCGACGGTGACCAGGAAAGTGTCGCCGGCTTTATCGAGCGCATCGAGGGCCGCGGCGACGTCGATCTGATTTTTCTGTTCCGTGGAAAAGAGCGCGTTCACCACCGATATGGGTACCGTCACGTTGACGTTGTTGCCCTCCTTGCCGGCCTCATGCACGTGGACGACGATGTTCCCGTCGGATTTGGAAACGTCCACGTTCTCGTCCTTTTGGCGCACAGTGACGATCTTGTTGTCCGGCGAGTCACGGAGTGCGCTGATGATCGCGGGCATATCGATGCCCTGAAGTTGATCGTTCTCGAGCGTGACTTTGCCCTCGTGGAGCGGGCCGCGATTGATTGTGGGGAGAATCTTCTCCGCCACTTCAAGCGGCAGGTTCACGTTCACATCGCCGCCGTCTTTATCGGCTTGCGAGACCTGAACGTGGAGAAAACGGTCGGCTGGAGCCGCTGGAGCGGTGCGGGCCGTAAGGAACAGAGCGCAAACGAGAGCGGTCGCTGCGGTTACAACGTATCGCCGTGAGTGCATTTGGAACCTCCTCATGGCAGAGGATACGAGGGCGGTCGGAGAAAAGTTCCATGGAAAGTCTCAGGCCGCGCAGAGGCCGAGGCACGGAGACGGAAAAACGCCCCTGGCTCAAAGTTTGAAATAGACTGCGGCCAGCGGCGGCAGCTTTAGCTTGAGCGAGTAGGGGCGGTCACTCCAGGGTATAGGTTCGGCCTGGATACCGCCGGAATTGCCGATATCGGTGCCCGAATAATGACGCGAATCCGTATTGAAGATTTCGCGGTAAAAGCCGGCCCTTGGCACGCCTACGCGATAATTCTCGCGGACCACAGGAGTAAAGTTACACACGACAACCACAAAATCGTCCGGGTCCTGCGCCCGCCGCAGAAAGGCGAGGACGCTATTGGCCGAATCGTGCGTTTCGAGCCACTCGAAACCGGCCCATTCGAAATCGATTTCGTGCATGGCGCGCTCGCCGGTGTGCAGTCGATTGAGGTCTGCGACGAGATTCTGCACGCCCTTGTGCCACGGCGAATCGGCTAAGTCCCATTGGACCTGCCCGCCGTCCCAGAATTCGTACCGCTGCGCGAGCTCGCCGCCCATGAAGAGCAGCTTTTTTCCCGGATGCGCGTACATATAGCCGAAAAGGAGCCGGAGATTCGCGAACTGCTGCCAGCTATCGCCCGGCATCTTCTCGAGCAATGCGCGCTTGCCGTGAACGACTTCATCATGCGAGAGCGGCAGAATGAAATTTTCGTGGAAGGCATAAAGCATCGAGAATGTAAGCTCGCCGTGATGATATTGGCGATGAATCGGATCGAGGGTGAAATAGCGAAGCGTGTCGTTCATCCAACCCATATTCCACTTCAGGTCGAACCCGAGCCCGCCGAGGTATGTGGGGCGAGATACCATGGGCCATGAAGTGGATTCTTCCGCGATCATCAGCGCGCCCGGATGCTGCTGGTGCAGCACTTCGTTGAGCCGGCGGATCAGATTGATGGCGTCGAGATTCTCACGCCCGCCGAAGGCATTGGGAATCCATTCGCCGGCTTTGCGGGAATAATCGAGATAAAGCATGGAAGCGACGGCGTCCACGCGCAGGCCGTCCACGTGATACTTCCCGATCCAGAAAAGGGCATTCGAGATCAGGAAATTCTGCACTTCCGTGCGGCCGTAGTTGAAGACCAGCGTGCCCCAGTCGGGATGGGCGCCCATGCGCGGGTCTTCGTGCTCGTAGAGATGAGTGCCGTCAAAAAACGCGAGCCCGTGCGCGTCGCGAGGGAAGTGGGCGGGCGTCCAATCGAGAATCACGCCCAGGCCCTCTTGGTGGCAGCGGTCGACAAAATACATGAAATCGGTGGGGGTCCCGAAGCGGCTGGTGACCGCGAAATAGCCAATGGTTTGATAACCCCAGGAACCATCGAACGGGTGCTCCATGATTGGCATCAGCTCGATGTGCGTATAGCCCATCTGCTTCACGTAGGGGATCAGCTCGTCGGCAAGCTCGCGATACGTGAGCCAGCGATGGCCTTCCTCGGCTTTGCGTTTCCACGAGCCCGCATGGATCTCATAGATCGACATGGGCGCATGCAGCCAATCGCGCGACGCCCGGTTATACATCCACTCGGCGTCTTTCCATTCGTAACGGTCGATATCCCAGACGACCGAGGCGGTTTTGGGCCGCATCTCGGCGGCAAAGCCGTAGGGGTCTGACTTCACGGCAAGGTGATCGCCGATCCGGGAGACGATTTCGTACTTGTAGATTTCGCCCTCGCCGAGCCCGGGCATGAATAGTTCCCATATGCCCGTGAGACCACGACTCCGCATCGGGTGCACGCGGCCATCCCAGGAATCGAAGCTGCCCACCACGCTCACGCGCTGTGCGTTAGGCGCCCAGACTGCAAAACTTACGCCGCGAATGCCGTCCACTTCACGGATGTGCGCGCCGAATTTCTCGTATTGCTCGTAGTGAGTGCCTTCGGCAGAAAGGTGCAGGTCGTAATCGGAGAGCAAAGGCGGGAACGCGTAAGGGTCATACGTTTCGGTCGTGTAGCCGTCAATGCTCGTCCAGCGGATGCGATAGGACGCCGGGCTCACTTCCTCGTTCGCAGGCGTGCGAATCGCTTCTGGAGACAGAATGGCCTCGAACACACCTTCGGGCTGGATTTTCGCCGCCTTGTGGACTGAACCGCCCGCAAGCACGGCGACCTCTGCCGCCCGCGGAAGGAAAGTCCGGACAGCCAACACGGGACGGCCTTGCCGCTCGATCCAATGCGGGCCGAGGATCTGGAAAGGGTCGTGGTGACGCCCACGGGAGAGCAGGTTCAACTCGACTTCAAAGGGATCGACGACCTCTACCGGCTCGCTCGAGGCTTTTTCGGTTTCGCTCATTTTGCTCGGCCGCGGAGAAGCAACAGCCGGCTCCATCTTACCGGAGCCATAGGTTAAGTGCCAGATCGCAGCGGCATTTGCGCAGAGCCAGCTCACTCGATCGCCGATGTTTGCGAACGTGAAGGCCAGCGCCGCCTTGCCGCAGTTTCCTGCGAAGAGCGGCAATTTTCAGTGCGTAAAACTCGCGCTATCTGTGTTTTAGGGATTATCACGTAGTACGAACGTACCATTGAGGGCCTACCGGAGCGGTACGGTAGCATCTTCGCGGGGTATTTGCTCCTCGCAGGCGCAGGTCTGCGGGAAAAAATTCAGTGTCCTAGGGATTATGGCGAGTCGAACTGCGACGCTTCGTCTCAAGCGTAAGGAAAAGCCCTGCGTTACAACGCAGCGCGGCGGAGGCGCAGGCACACATCCGCAGCCCGCAAGCCAGAAACTCGGCGGGATATCTTCCGCGGATTCCGCGGCCGACTCTCGCTTTCGCCAGCTCTTCGACCACGCATTCGAGGGAATGTTTCAAACCACTCCTGACGGACGGTATCTCCGCGTAAATCATACTCTTGCCCGCCTCTACGGCTATAGAGACGCCCAGCACCTGATGGATTCGGTGTCCGATATTGCGGCCACCGTGTACGTGGATCCGAAACGGCGCGAGGAATTCAAGCGGTTGATGGAAGAGCAAGGGCGAGTGGAAGCATTCGAGTATGAGGTCCGCGACCGCTGGGGCCGCAAGATTTGGCTTTCCGAAAAGGCCTGGGCGATCCACGACGAAGACGGCCGAATCGTCAGTTACGACGGGGCGGTGCAAGACATCACCGAACGGAAACGGGCTGATCTGGAAAGGCGCGTCACCACGGAAGTGCTGCGCGCGGTGACCGCAACGGGGAATGTGGATAGCTTGCTGCACTTGATTCACGCGGCCTTGAAGGAAGTGGTCGCAGCGGAGAATTGCTTCGTCGCTCTCTATAATCCGGCGACGGAGATGTTCGAGTTTCCGTTTTTTGTGGACCAGTTCGATTCCGCGCCCCAGCCGATGCCCTTGGGACACAGCTGCACGGATTACGTGTTCCGCAGCGGGAGACCGGAGTTGATCTCGGATGTTCGGTTCCGGCAGCTGGTGAAACAAGGCGAGGTGAAGTTGATGGGGACGCCGAGCAAGTCATGGCTCGGCGTGCCGCTGAAGACGCCGGCGGCAACCATCGGCGTGCTGGTGGTGCAGGATTATGCGACGGAGAACACGTATAACCAGCGGGACGCAGAGTTTTTGGACTCTATCGGAGGGCAGATTGCTCTGGCGATCGAGCGAACGCGTTCCGAGGAGCGATTGCATTCGACCGATACGCGTTTGCGCATGCTGATTGAGCAGTTGCCGGCGGTCCTGTGGACCGTGGATCGCGAGATGCGTTTTACGTCCATGGCGGGCGCGGGGCTTTCGCGATTGGGGTTGACGCCGAATGGCTTGGCCGGCGTGAGGCTCGCGGATTATCTTGAAACATCGGACGGGACGTATCCGGCCGTGGCGGCTCACCGTAGAGCGCTGGCGGGCGAGCCGGTAACCTTTCACCTTGAATGGAAAAACGGATCGTATGCCTGCCATGCGGAGCCGCTGCGGGGACCGCAGGGTGAAATTCAGGGCGTTATCTCCATGGCCCTGGATGTGACCGACCGGAAACAGCTCGAGGAGCAGTTCCGGCAGGCGCAGAAAATGGAGGCGGTGGGAAGGCTCGCGGGCGGCATCGCGCACGACTTCAATAATTTGCTGATGGTGATTCAGGGATACACGGATCTGCTGATCGAGCGGCTTCACAATGGCGATCCGCTGCGCAAGAACGTGGAACAGATCCAGACCGCTTCCCAGCGGGCTACTTCCTTGACGCGGCAGCTTTTGGCTTTCAGCCGGAAGCAGATGCTGGCGCCGAAGGTGCTGAATATTCAGGCCGTAATCGCGGACATGGAGACGATCCTGCGCCGGCTGATCGGCGAAGATATCGCGCTTGAGGCAGTGTCGTCGCCGACGCTCGGGCACGTGAAAGCCGACCGGAGCCAGATCGAGCAAGTGGTGATGAATCTGGCGATCAATGCGCGTGACGCCATGCCCAAGGGCGGAAGGCTCACGATTGAAGCCGCGAACGTGGAGATTGGCAGCGATGTTCCTCAGCAGCCGAGCGTCGTCGCGCCCGGCAGGTATGTGATGTTGGCCGTCACGGACAATGGCTGCGGCATGACAGACGAAACGCGGGCGCATATCTTCGAGCCGTTTTTTACGACGAAAGAGAAGGGCAAAGGCACCGGGCTGGGACTGGCCACCGTCTACGGCATCGTTAAGCAAAGCGGCGGCTACATCTGGGTTTACAGCGAGCCGGGAATCGGCACCACGTTCAAGATATACCTGCCGCGAGTGGATGAGGACGAAGCCGCGGCCGCCGCGCAGCAGGAAGCCAGTGACGCGATGAGCCACCGCGGAGCAGGAGTTGTGCTGCTGGTGGAAGACGAGAAGGGCGTTCGCGAGCTGACGCGCCAGTACCTGGAAACCAGCGGCTATACCGTGCTCGAAGCGAACGACGGGTACGCCGCCCTCGAGCTTGCGCACGAACATCACGGAACCATTCACGCACTGATCACAGACGTGGTGATGCCTGGGCTTAGCGGCCGGGAATTGAGCGAGCAGATCACAAAATTACGCCCCGAAATCAAAGTATTGTATATGTCCGGGTATACGGACCAGTCCGCGTTTCGCAATGGAATGGTCGAGAAGGGCGCCGAGTTACTACAGAAGCCGTTTGGAATGTCGACGCTCTCATCCAAGCTTCGAGAGATCCTCATAAATTAGCCCTGCTGCGAATGTGTCACTAGGGAACAGTTGCACGATTTGGCGCATTCGTTCGTAGTACGTCTGATCGTCAGATCCCTCTCGTCACAAACCGAATTCGCGCTAACTCTCCGTATCTGAATGCGTTTGTCCAGTGTCCCCCCGAAAGCCTTCATCGAGTTCGTTTGGCTTGGTAAGTGCTTTTATGTAGACCGAGGGGAGCTGAAGCAGTCAAGCGGCTCGCGAAGATCGCAAAGGGGGAAATCATGGAAGCAAGCGTGCAGGGGGCGGCGGACACCAGAACAGCGCAGGGGTCGATAATCGGGGAATATTTTGGCGAGCGACGTTTGTGGCTTGCGGTAGTGATGCAGGCCGTCGAGGAGTGGAGAGACGGTACGCTCCGCAATCGCCGTAAGGCTCAAGAGTTCCTGTTTGGCAATACACAAGACTTTGAAACTGTCTGCGCCAATGCCGGCCTGGACGCGGGCAATTTGCGCACCCGGCTCCTCAAGATCGGCCGCAAGGTGAATGCAGAGGGTCCCTGGACTCATTCGATGGCCGCATGACCTCCCGCTGCCCCGCGAATTGCCATTCTTTCCCCGTGCTTTTGCGAAGGCGCGGGGATTCTTTTGCGCGGGAAGCCTGAATTAACCGTGCGTGGCGGCGAGGCTCGTGTCGTAAAATCGGCACGAATCGAATGGCCCCTTACGATGCAGTCCCTGAGAAACGCCTGCTGGCTGCGTGCGCCCGCTTGCACATCGCGCCCTCCGCCGCGGCTGCTGTTCGCGAGATTGTCTCCGGGCCGATCGACTGGGACTACCTGCTTCGCGCCGCTGCTGAGAATTCCGTCCTGCCGCTCCTTGCCCTTCAACTTCCCGCCCTTGCGCCTGGCCACGTTTCGCCGGCGCAATTCGAAAGGCTGAAAGCCGGCGCCCGCGCCGCGGGAATTCGCTCCCTGCAACTCTCGGCCGAGTTGATTCGTGTGACAAGCGCTTTGCAGGCGGAGAAGATCATCGCTCTGCCCTATAAAGGACCGGTCGTCGCGGTGCAGGCTTACGGCGATCTGGCGCTGCGCGAGTTCGAGGACTTGGACATCATTCTTCCCCAGCGCGACATGATCCGCGCGAACGAAGTCCTGCGCGGGCTGAATTACAAGCCGCGCTATCCGTGGATTTTTGACGCGTCCGCTTTGGCGCCCGGCGAGTACAACTATTTCGACGAAGCGCGGCGAACGATGGTCGAGCTGCACACGGAAAAGACTCTGCGGCACTTTCCGGTCGAGCCCCCTATCGACGCGATGAACGAGGCAGCCGTTCCGGTCGGGATAGGCGGTCACAGCATCGCCACCTTTGGCGACGAGGATTCGCTTGTCTTGCTGTGCGTTCACGGATCGAAGGACTTTTGGGAGCGGATTTCGTGGATAGCGGACGTTTCGGAATTCGTCCAGAGAAAAGCGAATCTGGATTGGTCGCGCGTTTTTGGCCGCGCCGCTGAGCTGAGGGCCACGCGAATGCTGCTCTTGGGTTTGGCGCTGGCGTCACAGCTTCTGGATACGCCGCTGCCCGAAACGGTGCGCGCAAAAATCAGCGCGGATTCGACTGTGGGCGCGCTCGTTCAGCAAATTTCCGCGCGGCTGCTCGCGAAAGACGTTTCGCCGCGCACGGCGGCTGAATCCTTTCGCTACCGCCGGCAAATGATTCCGGGCGCGATCGGCTCGTGGAAGTATGGACTGAGGCTCGCGACCGCGCCCGCCGAAGAGGATTGGATGATGGTGCGGCTGCCGCGCGCCTTAGCGCCGCTTTATGTTGTCTTGCGGCCCTTTCGTCTATTCCGCAAATACGGCGTCTCGCAGCAGAAGACTTGACTCGCACGCGCGGGCTAACGCGCCGGCGAGAAACCGTAGCGCTCGAATACGGCCTGTGCGGCGGGGCTCTGCAGAAAATTCTCGAACTCTTTCGCGGCCGCCACGTTTTTCGCATCCTTAAGAATCGCCACGGGATATAACACCGCGGCATGCGAGTCATCGGGCGCCGTTGCCACTACTTTCACCTGGTTCGTGGTTTCGGCGTCGGTGGCGTACACAATCCCAGCGTCGGCGTTGCCCGAAGCCACGTACGTCAGGACCTGCCGCACGTCTTTCGCAAACACGAATTTCGGCTTCAGGGAATCGTAGAGGCCAAAATGCGTAAGCACTTCCTGCGCGTATTTTCCCGCTGGCACGGTCTGCGGTTCCCCGATCGCCACGATTTTCACTTGGGGTTTGAGCAGATCTTTGAAATCGGAAACGCCGGTCGAGCTGCTGGGCGCGATCAGGACGATGCTATTTCGCAATAGGTCGCGCCGCGTGCCCGGCAGCAACAGCCCTTGTTTGTCGAGCGTATTCATCTGGTCGGGCGAGGCGGAGATGTAGACGTCCACAGGCGCGCCCTGCTCGATTTGCTCCTGCAGCGTGCCCGACGCGCCTAAATTGTAGTGAAGGGAGATCGAAGGCTGCACTTTCGCGAATAGCGGCGTGACGGCGTCAAGCGCGTCCTTCAGGCTCACCGCCGCCGAAATCGTAAGGTCGGAATCGTTTGCGGCCGCCGCGGCCAGGAAGCGCGGCGCTGCGGCAATACCGATCAGCACCAGGAGTAAAGCGGCGGCTCTTCGCATTCGGCCTCTCGAATCAGCTTACTTCGGATCGCGAAAAATAAGCGATTCAATCCGATTATAACCGAATCGCGATGAAACACTCGAAAGGCGAGGCGATTTCGCCGGCTGGAAGTCGAGACAAACCTACGGGCGAAGAATCATCACTTCGGTGGATTTGATCAGCGCCGCGGCTGTATCGCCTTTTTTCAGGCGCATCTCGCGCACGGCATCCGCCGTGATGATCGAGGTGATCTTCTGGCCGCCGATCGACAGGGTCACCTGGGCCATAAGGCCCTCGACCTTCACGTCAAGCACGCGTCCCACAAGCTGATTGCGTCCGCTCACGCGTCGGAAGCCAGAGCGTTTCTCGGCCACCTCGTGCTTTTCCGTGCCGCGATAAAGATATTTATCGAGTTCGCCTTCGGGTATGCGGTGGTGGCCCCCGGCAGTCTGCACGGTGCGCAGTTTTTTCTTATAGATCCACTGCTTCAGCGTGGGATAGCTGATGCCCAGCACCTGCGCGGCCTCCCGCGGCGTAAATAGCTTCGTATCGGCCATATTCCAGGCGAAAGATTGTCACCGCTGCGGCTGCCTGTAAAGCATTTCTTGTTTCGCACGGCAGCCGCGAAATCCGCCCCTGCAAGCTCAACCTGAAAAAAAGCGCGCCGATATCCAGATCAGGCGAATCATTGATAGCCTTTGGCCCATCGAAGCTATATGAATGAGTATTCACATGAAACGGCGCGCCGCGCATCGCTCCTTGCGTTAGAATCGAACCTCAGCGCCGTGCAGCCGCACGAGACGAAAGGTACGGGAGGAAGGATATGGCAACCGTAAACAGCGCCACAACATTGCCGGAGCAAAAGGCAAAAAATCCACTCAAAGAACTCCTGGCCTACGGCCAATCCGTATGGCTCGACTATATCCGGCGCAACCTTTTTACCTCCGGGGAGCTTGTGCGGCTTGTAAAGGAAGACGGCCTTCGCGGCATGACGTCGAATCCAGCTATTTTTGAGAAGGCGATCGGCGGCAGCACGGACTACGCGCAGGAGTTGCAGGAGCTTTCCAAACGCAAAGACCTCGACGCCAAGGGCGCCTTCGAGATCCTGGCCATCAAGGATATTCAGAGCGCCACGGATATTTTGCGCGGCGTTTACGACGAATCGAAGAAGCGCGACGGCTACGTGAGCCTCGAGGTCTCGCCAACGCTGGCCCATAAGACCCAGGAAACGCTGGAAGAGGCGCGGCGATTGTGGAAGGCCGTGGGCCGCGGCAACACGATGATCAAAGTGCCGGGAACGGCCGAGGGCATTCCTGCGTTTCGCCAGCTCATCAGCGAAGGCATCAACATCAATGTGACGCTGCTTTTCGCGCAGGATGTCTACGAGCAGGTTGCGTGGGCCTATATCGAGGGGCTCGAAGCGCGCGCAAAAAGCGGCGCGGATATCAGCGGCATGGCAAGCGTGGCGAGCTTTTTCGTCAGCCGCATCGACACTCTGGTCGATAGCATCCTCGATGAGAAGCTGAAAGACCCCAAGCTGCCTTCCGATAAGCAGGCGCTCTTGCGCACCTTGCATGGCAAAGTGGCGATCGCCAATGCGAAGCTCGCCTACCAGGCTTATAAGAAAATTTTCAGCGGTCCGCGCTGGGAGGCTCTCGCCGCGCGCGGCGCGCAGACGCAGCGCGTGCTCTGGGCAAGCACCAGCACGAAAAATCCTGCGTATCGCGATGTCTTGTACGTCGAGGAATTGATCGGCCCGGACACCGTGAATACGATTCCGCCGGCGACGTTTGATGCTTTCCGCGATCACGGCCGCCTTCGCGCCAGCCTGGAAGAAAACGTCGATGAGGCGCGCCGCACCATGGAGAATCTGGAACGCGCCGGAATCTCGATGAAGAAGGTTACCGACCAGCTTACCGACGAAGGCGTGAAGCTCTTCGACGAAGCCTTCACCAAGCTCCTGGCTGCCGTGCAAAAGAGCCTGCAGCGCCCTCCCGCTACCGGCGTCAAGAATTTGTCTTACGCGCTGCCGGCGGAATTGGACACGGCGGTTAAGTCCACGCTCGAAGACTGGAAAAAGAACAACAAGGTGCAGCGCCTTTGGGCTCGCGACGCTTCGCTGTGGACCAATTCCGACGAAAGCCATTGGCTGGGCTGGCTCGGCATCGCCGAAGAGCAGGCGGCGCAGCGCGAGCAGTTTGCCAGGATCGCAGCGGACATTCGCGCAGCCGGCTTTACGCACGCTCTTTTGCTCGGGATGGGCGGCTCCAGCCTGTGCGTGGAAGTGCTCAAGCTGACCTTTGGCAGGATCGGCGGCCACCCGGAATTTTTCGTGCTCGACTCCACTGACCCCGCGCAGGTGCGCGCCGTCGAACAAAAAGTCGATCTTGCCAAGACGATCTTCATCGTCTCGAGCAAATCCGGCAGCACGCTCGAGCCGAATATCTTCAAGCAATATTTCTTCGAGCGCGTCAAGCAAACAGTGGGCGCGGCCGAAGCGGGAAAACGCTTCATCGCCATCACCGATCCGGGCTCGAAAATGGAGCAGGTGGCGAAGACCGACGGCTTCCGGCACGTTTTCTACGGGGTGCCAAGCATCGGCGGACGCTACTCCGCGCTCTCCAACTTCGGAATGATTCCCGGTGCAATTCAGGGCGTCGACATCCCCAGGTTTCTCGACCGCGCCGAGGAAATGACCCACGCCTGCGCTTCCAGCGTTGCCGCTGACCAGAATCCGGGCGTTGTGCTCGGCGCGATTCTGGGAACGGCGCAGAGGACGGGTCGCGACAAAGTGACCATCTATACTTCACCCGCGATCAGCGATTTGGGCGCGTGGCTCGAGCAATTGCTGGCCGAATCTACGGGCAAGCAAGGCAAGGGGCTGATACCGGTCGATCGGGAGGAGATCGGCCAGGCCAGCGTCTACGGCAACGATCGCGTTTTCGTCTATCTGCGGCATGACGCGTCTGCCGACGCCAGGCAGGACGCCGCAGTCACGGCGCTCGAAAAGGCGGGCCAGCCCGTGATTCGTATCGTTGTGCCGGATGTTTATGATGTGGCCGGCGAATTCTTCCGCTGGGAAATTGCCACGGCCGTGGCGGGTTCGGTGATCGGCATCGATGCATTCAATCAGCCGGACGTGGAGGCGAGC
>Ga0335074_10009463_pt1 | contig 13611 bp, 17 predicted proteins | sample Lox_Sample_23_FD_206715 | JGI IMG/M metagenome (GOLD analysis project Ga0335074, IMG submission 206715) | Soil microbial communities from Loxahatchee National Wildlife Refuge, Florida, United States - Lox_Sample_2.3 | ecosystem: Environmental > Terrestrial > Soil > Wetlands | place: USA...
GATCGTCCCTGCCCGGACGGGAAGCTCGGACTTGCTGCCTGTCGCGCGGTCGCCAAGCTCGAACGTGTTCTCGGTCATTTTCTCTACCGCTTCCAGGCAAGGCCGCGCACGCCCGATGTTGCGCGAGCGACACCGAGGGTTGCACGGTCCGGGGACGGAATCAAGGCGAGCGTGTGGCGCGTCCGCGATTGCGACGCCCGGTTGGGGGGCGATCCGGTGATCCGAGTGAGGCAGGCGGTGATCTCACCGCACCCTCATGACCGCATACGGACGCGATCCCGCAGTGGGATCGCCACCCGCCAAACGGGAGTCGCCGCTCGCCCGCTGCCTCGTGGTCGAGTCGGCCGCGCGGGGGATCAGCGACTGCCGGCTGCCGCGCCGTACTTCTTGCGGAACTTGTCCACGCGTCCGGCTGTGTCGACGATCTTCTGCTTGCCGGTATAGAAGGGATGACAGTTCGAGCAGACCTCGACCTGCAGGTCATGCCCGAGAGTCGAACGCGTCTTGAAGGTGTTCCCGCAGCTGCAGACCACGTTGATCTCTTTGTACTCGGGATGAATTGACGCTTTCATGGCTGCCTACTCGATGCGAAGCGTGTGAGCGGGAAAAAGGGCGCGGGAGTTTACCGGCGATCCGGTGGGCCCACAAGCGCGACAGCGCGCCGGACCGTTCTCGGAGCGCGAGTGGCGTGCGGGAGCCCTGAGCTGGACCGTGCGGAAGTCCCAACTATCCACAGAAGCTGTGGATAAATCTGTGGACGCCGCGTCCCAGTTACGCAAAAAATCGCCGTCATATTGCATTTCCGTTACCCTGGCGAAAAAATAACCAGCCAATTTTGGCCTTTCGCTTCATACGCTTAGCTCTGTCTTATCCAGAGACTTAAGCGATAACGCACGTAATGCGCTCATTTGCCGACAGGGGCCGTCCGGGCTGTGCATAACGAACGGCGGGCGGCCCCACGATTCTCGATTCAGTCGGTTGACAACGAGGCCGCATCGGTGGCATGGACCCGGCCGCGCGCCGCTCGGCCCGCCCCACGCTCACGCTCCTCCGGGAGAAATCTCACCAGCAGATCGTTGAGGAAACGCGCCCCCAACGCGGTCGCACCCCACCGTGAGCCTTGCCGCTGCATTAACCCGCGCCCTTCGAGCCCCTCGACAATCAGGGCGATCTCGTTCCATTTCAATCCGGTTCGGCTCTCGAACAAGGTGTGCTCGAACCCGTCGGTCAGCCGCAGAGCATTGAGCATGAACTCGAAAGGCAGGTCGCGCGGCTCGACCGGCCTCTCGACGAGGGACTCGACGGGGGCCGCCATGTAGCGTCGCGGCTCCCGCGTTTGAAGCGTTCGGACGATGCGCGCGCTCGCCGGATCGGTGAGCTTGCCGTGCGCTCCAGCGCCAACTCCGAGATAGTCACCGAATGTCCAATAGTTCAAATTGTGGCATGCGGCGCGCGCGGGCCGCGCGTAGGCGGAGGTCTCATACTGCGCAAATCCGCAAGCCTCGACCCGCTGTACGGCCGCCACGAGCATTTCGGCGCATGCATCCTCCGAGGGAAGCCGCGCGGGAGGTTGCGCGGCAAAAACCGTCCCGGGCTCGAGCGTGAGCTGGTAGTGCGACACGTGCGCCGGCCCGAGCGCAAGCGCACGCTCGATGTCCGCAACAGCGGCGCCGACGTCCTGTCCGGGAAGGCCGTACATCAGATCGAGGTTGAAGTTCTCGAGCCCCGCGGCGTGCAGCTCTTCGGCAGCGCGGCAGGTCTCCTCCGGTGTATGGATGCGGCCGAGCGCGGCGAGCATCTCGGCATCGAAGCTCTGCGCTCCGAGCGAGACACGGTTGACGCCGGCTGCCCGATACTCGGCGAAGCGCCCCCGCTCGATCGTCCCCGGATTGGCTTCGAGTGTGACCTCGATGTCGTGCGCGAATCCGACTGCGCCCCGGGCGGCATCGAGCACCCGCGCAATCGCAGCGGCCGAGAACAGGCTCGGGGTACCGCCGCCCAGAAATACGCTGACGAGGGCGCGCCCGCCCGAGCGCGGTGCCTGCGATTCGAGGTCGCGAAGCAGCGCGTCGACGTAGGCGGCCTCTGGGACTCGCGAGGCGCCGTGGGACGTTTCGGGTCCGCGAACCGCATAGGAGTTGAAATCGCAGTAGGGGCATTTCCGCACGCACCAGGGGAAATGCACATAGAGCGCTAACGGCGGTAGGAGGAGCGGCATGAAGGTCTCGCGATGTCGTCGCGCGTCACGCTCGGGCGCGCATACCGGACAGCCGTTCGCGAAGCGCGGCGAGCGCCTGCGCGCGGTGGCTCACCGCGTCCTTCTCCTCGCGGCTGAGCTCCGCTGCCGTGCGGCCGCCGGCTCCGTGGGGAAGAAAGACCGGATCGTAGCCGAAGCCACCCGATCCCCGAGGGGCGGCGGCGATTCTCCCCTCCCAGCTGGCCTGCGCGAGGATCGGCGTCGGATCAGCGGGCCGGCTCACGTACGCAATCACGCATCGGTAACGGGCGGTGCGCCTCTCCGCTGGCGCATCGCGCAGCTCGATGAGCAGCTTCTCGAGGTTTTGTCGGTCGGTCGCATGCTCGCCGGCGTAGCGCGCCGAGTGCACGCCGGGACGACCGCCGAGCGCATCGACTTCGAGGCCCGAGTCGTCCGCGAGCGCCGCAAGTCCGGTGGCACTTGCCGCGTGCCGCGCCTTGAGCAGCGCGTTGTCGACGAATGTCATGCCGGTCTCGGCTGCCGAGGCAATTCCGAGCGCCGGCTGGGAAACGAGCTCCCATCCGAGCGGGGCGGCGAGCGCTGCGAGCTCCCGCAGCTTCCCGGCGTTCGCGCTCGCGAGGACGACTCTCATGGGTACCTGACGCACACGGGGAAGTTCAACCAGCGAAGTCCGCGGGGCGGCTCTCAGCGCTGCGCGGTGCCGAGCGCCCCGGCAAGCGCCTCGCCCTGCAGAACGAAGAGCGTTTCCATACCCGATGCGGCGAGGTCGAGCAGCGTCTCGAGCTCGTGGCGGCGGAAGGCGTGGCCTTCGGCGGTCCCTTGGATCTCCACGAACGCACCGCCGTCGTTCATGACGACGTTCATGTCGGTCTCTGCCTCGGAGTCCTCGGCATAATCGAGATCGAGCACTGGCATTCCGCCCACGATGCCGACGGAGACGGCGGCCACGCGCCCATGCACCGGATTGCGCGCCACGGCACCGCGGCGGGCGAGCCGCTCGCACGCGGTCGCGAGCGCCACGTACCCGCCCGTGATTGCAGCCGTACGCGTCCCGCCGTCCGCTTGCAGAACGTCGCAATCGATCGTGAGGGTGCGCTCTCCGAGAGCCTGCAGATCGACGACCGCACGCAGCGAGCGGCCGATCAGACGCTGGATCTCGAGCGTACGGCCACTTTGCTTGCCCCGCGCCGCCTCTCGCGGAGAGCGCGTGTGAGTCGAGCGGGGCAACATTCCGTATTCGGCCGTCACCCAGCCCTTGCCCTTGCCGCGCAGAAAAGGCGGCACGGCGTCCTCGATGCTCGCTGTGCAGAGCACCTGGGTGTCGCCGAAGGCGACGAGCACCGCGCCATCGGCGTGCTTTGCGAATCCGTCGGTGAAACGCACCGGGCGCAGCTCTCCGGTTGCGCGCCCACTCGGCCTGGCCATCACCGCCCCTGCCAGCGCAGCGCCGCGGCGGACGTGTTGTCGCTTGCCGGGCCATTATTGGCGACGGCGCACTGGCAGACAGCCGCGAGCACATCACGCAACGGCGTGCCCGAGGACGAGGTGAGCCCGGCGATCTCCTCATCGCGAGTCCCGCTCCAGAGTCCATCCGTACAGAGCAGCAGCACGTCGTCCGGCTCGAGCATGCGCCGACGCCCGAGCGTCATGTCGGGAAGGATCGGGTCCCCGCCTAAACAGCACTCGACGAAATTGCGCATCGGATGCGTCTGCGCCTGCTCGGCGGTGATCAGCCCCTCCCGCAGCAGCAGCTCGACGTGGCTGTGGTCACGCGTGCGCGCGAGCACGGCGCCGGCGCGCAGATGGTAGATACGGCTGTCGCCGACGTGCGCCCACCAGGCCGAGCCCTGCTGGACGAGGCATACCGCGCAGGTTGCGCGCGGGCGCTGCTCGAGCGGCAGATGCATTCCGATCTTGACGACCTCCTCGTGAGCGCGGCCGAGCGTCAGGTGCAGGAATCCGAGCGGATCGAAGAGCGGCTGGGGGGTGTGCCAGAAGGTCTCGAGCAGTACTTGCCGCGTCACCTCGGCCGCGCGCGAGCCTTCGGCATGACCGCCCATCCCGTCGACCACGACGAGAAGCGCGGCATGCTCCGCGACAGCGATCGCGACACGGTCCTGATTGTCATCGCGATTGCCTAGAAGGCTCAGATCGGCATATTCGACACGCAAGCCGCAGCTCTCGCTCATTCCTGCTCCGTTGCGCGGCTTTATAGCACTCCGCATCCGCGCGCGTTAAGCGTTCCCGTACCCCGCCGCGAGCAAGCCTGCTACGCTCGCGGGCCGCTGGAGATATGTCCGACATGATCACGAGCATGACCGGCTTCGCCCGGCGCGAGGCAAACGGCCCCTGGGGTACGCTCGTCTGCGAGCTGCGCAGTGTCAATCATCGCTTTCTCGAGACCGGCTTTCGGCTCGCCGATGATTTGAGGGCACTCGAGCCGGAGCTGCGCCAGCTTCTGATGCAGCGACTGAAGCGCGGCAAAGTCGACTGCACGCTGAGCTACCGAGCGGTGCAAGGCGCCGAACGCGCGCTAGACATCGACCAGGAAGCCTTGGCTCGGCTTCTCACGCGTTTGCGGGAAGTCCGCACGGCGCTCGCGGAAGCCCCTACGTCGATCAGCCCGCTTGAGGTGCTGCGCTGGCCCGGCATCGTTCGCGAGACGCAGGCGGACACCACCGAGCTCCTCGCCGCGGGCCGCACGCTCGTTACGGCGGCGATAGCGGATCTCGCCGCCGCACGTGCGCGTGAGGGCGAACGGCTTCGCGAGCTCATAGAGCTGCGGTGCGAAGCACTCACGCGGCTCGTCGGTGAAGTGCGCGCGCGCCTTCCCGAGCAGGAGGGGCGCATCCGTGCGCGGCTCGATGAGCGGATAGCGGAGCTTCAGACGCACATTGACCGCGACCGCCTCGAGCAGGAGCTGGCGCTCCTCTTGCAGCGACTCGATGTGGACGAGGAGCTCGATCGCCTCGGCGCGCACATCGACGAGATACGTCACGTGGTGAACGGGAACGAGTCTGCCGGCCGCCGCTTGGACTTCCTCATACAGGAGCTCAATCGCGAGGCGAACACGCTCTCGTCGAAGTCGCAGGACCTCGAGACCACGCGAGCGGCCGTCGACATGAAAGTGCTGATCGAGCAAATGCGCGAGCAGGTGCAGAACGTCGAATAGCATCTCGCGGAGTCCAGCGCTGTCTGGGCGCGTCTACGTGATCGCGCGAAAACGCTGATTTTCTCGGTGTTTTGGCCAAATTTGTCTACTGCCTCCCATCCCAATCTCGGCTATCCTTGTGGCTGGATCTGTAGCTAACTTGTAGCTAAATCCGTAGCTGCCATTCGACGAGCAAGGTCGCTCGAGCACTGCCTGAAGCACTGCGCGAGCGATCGGGAAAGGGGAGCTGGATGGGGCGCGCCATACTGACAGCGCTCGCGGTCGAGCGGGCGCACCGTTCCGGCGAGCGGCTGTTGCTCAGCGACGGGGACGGGCTCTACCTGCGCAAGCAGACCCGGGATGGCGCCTCGTGGACGCTGCGCTATCACTTCGCTGGGCGCGAACATTGGCTCACGCTCGGGCACTACCCCGACATGTCACTCGCTCAGGCTCGCATCGAGGCGCGCCAGGCGCGCGTGCTGCTCGATAAGCAGCAGGACCCCCTTAGCGTGCGCCGGGCCGCAGAGGCCGAGCAGCGCCAGCGCGGCTCGTTTCGCGAGCTCTGCGAGGAGTGGTACCGGAGCGAGATCACGGGGCGCGGGCTCAAGCATCCCGAGGTACCACGTCGGCATCTGGACAAGTACCTGCTTCCGAAACTCGCCCGGACGGCAGCCATGGACGTTACGCCAGCGGACGTCGCCCGCGTTATCGACGAGGTAAAGGGACGCGCGCCCACCGCGGCCAACGACCTGCTGCGCTTCACGCGCCGGATCTTTGCGTTCGGCGTGCGCCGGCGAATGGTGGCCAGCAACCCGGCCGCGGATTTCTCACCTCGTCTCGACGGCGGCGGTACCGAGCGGCCCCGCGACCGCGCACTCAGCCTCGATGAGCTGGCACGGCTATTCGAGAAAATCCGCGAAACGCCGAGCTTCGGCGCCGAGAACGGCCTCGCGCTGAAGATGCTGCTCGCGCTCTGTGTGCGCAAGGGCGAGCTGCTGGGCGCCCGGTGGGAGGAGTTCGATCTCGACGGCAGTACGCCGTCGGGTGCGGTCTGGCACCTCCCTGCGTCGCGCACGAAGACCGGTTCGTCGCTCGACATCCCCCTGGTTCCCGCAGTCGTCGTGTGGCTGCGCGAGGTCAGGGCGCTGGGTGCGGACAGCGAGTTCTTGTTCGCGAAGCGCCGGCGCGATCGCCGCGCGCGCGTATCGCACGTCGGGAGCGATACGTTGAACGCCGCTCTGCAGCGCGTCCAGCACGATCTGCGGCCGTTCACCCTTCATGACCTGCGGCGCACCGCGCGCACACAGCTTAGCGCACTCGGTGTCCGGCGCGAGGTGGCCGAGCGCTGCCTCGGCCACGTGATCCGTGGGGTCGAGGGAACGTACGATCGACACGACTACTTCAAGGAGCGCCGGACGGCGCTCGAGCGCTGGACGGATGTGCTGGTGGACGCGGAGCGGGGCGTACGCAAGGTGACGGCGATCGGCGAGCGCTCGCAACGGCAGGCAGGTGGTTAATCAGAACTCAGACGGAAACCGTGAACACCGCGCGGCTCAGCCCCCTCGGTGATATTGCTCCATGAAGGTCAGTGAGGTCCTGCGTCTGCTTTACGCTGACGGGTGGTTTCTGGCCGCCACGCGGGGCAGCCATCGTCAGTTCAAGCACCCGAGCAAGCCAGGGCGCGTCACAGTGGCCGGGAAACCGAGTGACGATTTGGCACCCGGAACGTTGAACAGTATCCTGAAGCAGTCGGGGCTCAAGCGATGAGGTAAATGGACATGCGTTATGCGATCGTTATAGAGAACGCAGGGGCGAACTACTCCGCATACGTACCCGACCTTCCCGGATGTATCGCGACCGGTGTGACTGTCGAGGAGGTCGAGGCTTCGATTCGCGATGCTATTGAGCTCCACCTCGAGGGCATGCGTCAGGATGGAACCCCGATCCCGATGCCGTCCAGCCGTGTGGAGTATGTCGAGGTAGCCGCCACCTGACGCATGCACATTACGCGCTGGGCCGTGATCGACTGGAGCTCATGCCCTGCCCTCGAGCGCGATCCGCAGCGCATGAGCAACATGTGGGTCTTTCGCGGCACGCGCGTGCCCGTCGAATCGTTATTCCAGAATCTCGAGGATGGTGCCAACGTTACCGATTTCGTGCAGTGGTTTCCTGGAGTTACAGCCGAGAACGTGCGCACCGTTCTCAAACACGTTGCCCGCTCGCTGCAAGTGGGCGTGAGAGCGCCGCCGTTAGGACTCCTCACGCTTCGACCGCGAGGGAGTGAAACGCCGACTCGCCCTCAAGCAAGCGTTTGGCGATCAGGAAGCACTCGTCGTCCGCGGTCATCCTAGCCCGACCCATCAGTTTCTCGGAAAAGGATCGAACCTTTACGATCTAGAGGACCCATTCCCGGTCTCTCTCGGGCTCATCAGAACAGGTGGCTCCCAGCATGTACGGGCGGCCGCCGCAGGAGAGTTCTACATACCAACCCCAGTCCTCCGGGGCGGGTTTTGTGAAAGCTTTTCTGTCGGGCCATCTTTCAGAGAGCCAATTGAGAAGCGATTCCCCATGTATCGGGTTGATCGGGTTGGTTCGCTCCTTCGTAACGTCGAACACAGAGGTTCTGAATCGAATTACGCGATGCATGGCTCAGCTCTAAACTCCTCCGGCGGAACATCAACTGCGCGGGCCGCTTGGCGCGCTTTTGCCTCCTAAGCCGCGGAGGAATATGCCGCGGGCCGTCGAAGCATGTCCGGAGAGAAGGCAGCTCCGCGCTGGCTGCTCCGACGCGTTGTGTGACAAGAGCCGCCGCGCGCCTATCCTGCATCGCCTCGCAATCAGCGCCGGAATATTACGTCAACGGTGAATCCTCAGGCGCTGCGCTTGTCCCTCGAAACGCCACGCGCCATGCGCAGCACGTTCTCCCTATGGAATTCCAGATACTGCCGCTGGCCCTGCGAGAACGCGCCGACGTTCACTCGGGCGGCGCCGTCGATCCCCATCCGGTTAAGAGACACTGGATCGGCGACGGGCGACACGATCAGCTGTCCCCTGTTCTCGAATGAGATAAAGCCCTTGTCGAACAGGTGGTCCACCGTTGGGGTCAGCAGCAGCCCGTTCTCGCCATCAAGGCGCTGCTCGTTGCTGCTATCTCGCCAAGGCTGGATGTGGCTCGCGATCAGGTGCTCCATACGCTCGACCCGAGTGATGCGGCAGGCACGCTCGATCGAACGCACATTGTCCCGGAAGAGCCCTTGACCGCGACGCGCCTGGACAAGCGCGGTCCTCTCGGTGTGCGGAATCGTGCTATCGGTATCTATGGCTGTCTCGACGCGTTTCTCCCACTCCTCGATGTCCCGTTCGGGTGCTGGCGAATCGCGTTCGATCTCTCTGACCTCATGACCGACATCGGCCACCCGGTATGCTTCGGCGCCGATCAATGAAAACAGCGCCGAAGCAAGCCCCGCGCCGATCTCGGTGAGATAGACGCTCTGCAGACCATTGCCCTCCGGGGTCAATGGCGCGTACTTCGTCCCGAGGTCAGGTCGGAGTCTCACGATGTGATCCTTAGGCCGGATCGAATTCGAAAGTCGCTGCCATCGAACCCCCACCCGCCAGCCGATCTGGCTCCAGTTCATGCCGGCGGTACCGAACTCGTCGGGCTTGGGGCTCTCCCGACAATAACCACTGACAATGCCGAGCGCAGCGATGCGCGTATCGCAGAACGAGAAGACGATGTCGCCGGGTGCGACCTCGCGCATGAACTCGTAGAATGGATTTCGGTGGCCGTTCTTATTGCGCTTTGGTGACCAGAGATAGCCGCCCTCGACTTCCTGGCGGAAGGTCTGGTTTTGGTTGACCCACCAATAGCGCACGACGTCGTTCCGCGAGGCCTTGCTACGGTCTGATCTTTACTCGGCGTACTGAGCGAAAGTACTCAATGGGATACAGATCGCAAGCCGTGGATGGCCAGGACGGGCCACTGACCGCGCCCACAAAGCGCCCCTCCGCAAACGGCTCAATCGGGAACACAAACCCCCGTTCTGGGAGACGAGAACTCGTCTATAGGCATCCAGGAGCCACGAGAAGCGGCGACTGGATGGACGTGTGCGCGAAGCCGTGAGATCTTCATCGTGAGATACCACGTCAGCGCGAATCAATGTTCCTGTGCCAGAAGGTCCGTATCAGCGCGCAATCGTTCAAGTCGGGCGTTTCGGACGCTTAGCGTCATGACGTCAATATGGTCGCCGAGCGCTTCGACATACACGGGGTGATCACCGGATAGTCCTGCGGACAGATACAGGGCGACGGATTCGCGAAAGTGGACGCGTGTGTCAGAAGGGTAGTACCGGACGTGCCGGTACCGATCTGCGAAGGCGGCAAGGTGGTCGAGCGATCGCTCATGATCTCGGGTAAGTCTTTCCCGAGCCTCGTCCAACAGATGCTGCACTGCAGAAGTCGGCAAGAGTCGTATGCGCCCGGGAGAGACGAGCTCCGCGATCAGGGGAACGGGGTCCTTGCCCACCAGCCAAGTCACGGCTTTCCGCACCTCGACGGGAATCACAAGGCGCCCGTCGGCGGCTACCCCGCCGATCTCGCCCACGATTTCGGGGCGCTGCATTTCGACTGACATGGCTAAATCTGGAAACGAGATGAACCGGCTGGTCTAGGCACAAGATGTTGCGCTTCGTGTGGCTCGGGGGACACAAGATCTTGCTATATAGCTCAATCACTTGTACTCTACTGGACGGTCCTGGCTGCTATTGGACGCGGCCGCTCTTTATACGTCAATTGTCCAGTTCACAACCAGGTTTGGCTAAAAATGGCTCGTCCTGGAATGCGCATCGAAAATCGCTAGCAGCCAAGGTCACCATCACGAATGCGAACTCGGTGACGTTGCATCAAGCTAGCTTGCTCGTGGGAGAGTCGCGATGAGCACTGTGTCGTTTCTTCACCCCGACCGCAGTGAGTCGCTGGCGAAGCGATTCGCTTACCTTGCGTCCACTTATTTCGATCACCCGGAAGAAGCTAAGGACCCTGCGGCGAAAATCCCGCTGGAAAACCTGTTCCGGATGCTGCAAATGTTCCGATATGACGCCTACTCGGACGAGCCACGCAGCGGTGTGCTCGAGCTTAGAGGACTAGAACAACAGAGCACCGCAACTGCGATAGACGAGCTCTGGCATCAGCAAATTGAATCCGCACTGAAGAAGGCGCTGGCTCAAGCGTTTGGTGACACGCCAAAGGGACAGGCTATTGAGGAGATTCAGTCGGTGCTAGCGTGGCTAGCTATCGATGGAGTCGCACCGCCGGACGCCGCCCGAGCTCGTTCCCGGCAGTTTCTGGAGCGGTTTCTTGCGGCCTTGGGCTGAATGCATAGGTGCGAACGCTCAAGGACTTCCTCGCCCAGGAGTGCGCGAATTTAGAGATAGTTCTCGATGAAACGCTCCGGTTCAAATATGGATTGCGCGGTAGCGAAGAATTCTTTGAGGAATGTCGAGTACGCCTAACGTTTCTCAAGACAGAACTATCAAACACGAGTGAAACGGACACGGATGGTCTCCAACGGATTAGCTTCTTCTTGAATCAGCTCGCCGGGCTGGTTTCAAGAATCGAGCGCTCCTCATTAGGTCAGTATTCCTGGCCATTTGTCTTACTTTCCGCACATCGCCCGGGTGATTTCTGAGTAATTTCCGCCGACAGCCGACGGCTATTCCGGGGCGTTGAGTTCGATGAGCCGCTCTGTGTGGGTCTCCCAGGCTCGTAGGAGCTTCCTCGCCTTGCGGTAATTGGCGATTGCTTGGCGCATGAGCTCAGCCTGCTTGGGGGTGAGGGTGCGATGGTGTAGCCGCCCGCCCTTGAGGTAGCTCCACTCGTAGTAGGGTCCGTGGCGCGCCGCCGGATCGCGCGCGCAATGACAGTTGGGGTTCCCGCAAACCTTGGTGCGCTTGATCAGCGTGCCCGAGGACAGGTACTGCATGGCGCCGATCGCGCGCTGGATCTCTGCGATCTTCTCCTCGGTTTGAGCTGTATCGGGCTTGGGCATGGAGTTGACGGTATCGTGAGCTGGCGATATTATTATCGCCAGAGTGCAGTCGACGCAACTCCGTAAGCCACTCCCCGAGCGGTTCGCTCTTTGCACCGAGCGGCTGGGGCCTCTTCCTCTCGTCAATCACTTCATCTCACGGCTCGGGCTCATCGAGCTGCTGGATCAGTACGTCCCGACGACCGATCGACGCTGCGCCGTGCCGCATGCCACGGCCCTTGGGGTACTGCTGCGCTCGATCGTGGTCGAGCGCGAGCCCATCTACCGCCAGGTCGAGACCGTGCACGGCTTCGCCCCGGCCATGTACGGTCTGGCAGAGCAAGACCTCGGGCACCTCGGCGATGATCGGCTCGGCCGAGCGCTCGATCGGCTCTACGATGCCGACCGCGGAGCGCTCCTCACCGCCGTCGTGCTCGCCGTCGGCAAGTGCTTCGCGGTGAAGTTCGAGGAACTACACAACGACTCGACCTCGATCCGCTTTTGCGGTCAGTACCGAGTGCAGCCCGAGACGGTGCGCGGGCGGCGTCCGGCGCGCATCGTGTTCGGATACAGCAAGGACCACCGTCCGGACCTCAAGCAGCTGCTGTTCATCCTTACTACCGCTTCCGATGGCGGGGTGCCGGTGCAGTTTCGCATCGCCGATGGCAACACGAACGACTCGGTCACCCACATCGAGACCTGGAACACCTTAAAGAGCGTGGCCGGGCGCGCGGACTTTCTCTACGTCGCCGACTCCAAGCTCTGCTCACACGAGAACCTCGATACCATCGCCCGCGCGGGTGGCCGTTTCGTCACGGTGCTGCCGCGCTCCCGCCAGGAGGACCGGCAGTTTCGCAAACGCATCCAGACCACCACTCCAGCCTGGGAACTCGTGTGGGACCGGCCCGACCCGAGGGGCAGGGATGGACCGCGCGATCAGTGGTATCTCTACCGCGATCCGATCGGCTCGATGGAAGCCTGGCCGATCGTGTGGGTGTGGTCGAAGCTGCTCACTGCTCATCAACGCGCCAGCCGCCAGCGCCGTATCGATGCGGCCGTCGAGGCGCTCAGCAGCTTACGCGATCGGATCGTCAGTCCCCGGGCGCGTATCCGCGGAGCCTCCCGCATTGACCTTGAGGTCGAGAAGATCCTCGAGCACTATCACGTTCGCCGCTACCTGAAGGTCTCCCGCACCGTGCGGGCCGAGCACGACTTCAAGCAGACCCGTCGCGGCAGGCCAGGACCGGAAACCTCATACCGCCGGATCACCCATCGCCGCTACGACCTCGAGTGGACGATCGATGCTGCCGCCGTCGCCTACGACGAGAAGTCCGACGGCATGTATCCACTCATTACCAACGATCGCACGCTCACTCCGCAGCAGGTCCTCGAAGCTCACAAGGGACAACCGCGACTTGAGAAGCGCTTCGAGCAACTGAAGACCGTGCACGAGATCGCCCCGGTGTTCCTGAAGAACCCTGCGCGCATCGAGGCGTTCTTCACCGTCTACTTCCTTGCCCTCCTCATCCAGGCCCTTATCGAACGGGAGCTCCGACAGACGATGAAGCGTGAGAGGCTGAAAGCGTTGCCGCTATATCCCGAGGAGCGCCGCTGCGCTCACCCGACCACCGAGCAGGTGCTACGGCTGTTCAGCCACGCTGAGCGGCACCTGCTCAGCCGCGCTGGTCGCGTTGTGCAGAGCTTCGAGGCCGAGTTCACGCCGCTCCAGCGTCAGGTACTCGATCTGCTCGGCGTGCCGGCGAGCGCCTTCCGGGGCTGACCGGCCGGCGGAAATTCGCGGAAATCACGTCGGCGATGTGCGGAAAGTAAGGATGGAGAAGCCCTGAAGCAATTTGGCGACTCAGCCGTCCGCACATGCCCCCCGAGGAACGCCACCCACTACGGGCAGAGACTTTGCTTGTGAGCTGCTCCTCCCGAATCCAAGAAGCGGACATGCCTCTCGGGGCCGCTCACCGTGCCGCGCTCATCCGAAATCGATTAAGCTCGCGTTTCGAGCGGCCCACCCGCCCATGTCGGCAGCTTCTCGCATCGCACCATTCCGGGGTTTAGCCACGGTGACTGAGCGTTCGCGGGTTGTGTTTCTCAGCTATGCCTCGCAGGATGCCGCTGCGGCACTCAGAATTGCCGACGCACTGCGAACCTCAGGAATAGAGGTCTGGCTCGACCAGAGTGAACTGCGCGGCGGGGATGCGTGGG
>Ga0335074_10009464_pt1 | contig 13610 bp, 10 predicted proteins | sample Lox_Sample_23_FD_206715 | JGI IMG/M metagenome (GOLD analysis project Ga0335074, IMG submission 206715) | Soil microbial communities from Loxahatchee National Wildlife Refuge, Florida, United States - Lox_Sample_2.3 | ecosystem: Environmental > Terrestrial > Soil > Wetlands | place: USA...
ATGAGCTGGCTGACCGAATTCGTCCGCCCCAAGATCCGTACCCTGTTCGCACGGCGCGAGGTGCCGGAGAATCTGTGGCATCAGTGCCCCGCCTGCCAGCAGATGATCTTCCATCGCGATCTGTCGGCGAACCTGAAGGTGTGCCCGCATTGCGGCCACCACATGCGCGCCAGCGCGATCGAACGCCTGGTCTGGACGTTCGACGATGGCAGCTACACCCGCATCGAGTTGCCGCGCGCCCCGGCCGATCCATTGCGGTTCCGCGACGCCAAGCGTTACGCCGACCGGGTCAAGGAGGCGCGCGACAAGACCCACCAGGACGATGCGCTGGTGGTGGCGCATGGCAAGCTGGCCGGCCACCAGGCGGTCGTTGCGGCAATGGAATTCGAATTCCTCGGCGGCTCGATGGGCGCGGCGGTGGGCGAGGGGATCGTCGCGGCCGCGCGCCTCGCCGTGTTGCAGGAGGCGCCGCTGATCGTGTTCACCGCCTCGGGCGGGGCGCGGATGCAGGAAGGCGCCATCAGCCTGATGCAAATGCCGCGTACAATCATCGCCACGCGGCTGGTGAAGGAAGCCGGCCTGCCCTTCATCGTCGTGCTGACCGATCCCACCACCGGCGGTGTCACCGCCAGTTTCGCCATGCTGGGAGACATCCAGATCGCCGAGCCGGGCGCGCTGATCGGTTTCGCCGGCGCACGCGTGATCGAGCAAACGGTACGGGAGAAACTGCCCGAGGGGTTCCAGCGCGCCGAATACCTGCACGAGCATGGCATTGTCGACATGGTGGTAAAGCGCACCGAGCTGCGCGACACCCTGGCACGGCTGATCGGACTGTTGCGCGTCAAGCTGCTGGAGGCGGCATGAAGCCCATCCATGCAAGGCGGGCGGCGGGGAGTTAAAGGCGCATGCCCAACCGCATCGACGGCATCGTCGCCCGCCTGCACGGCCTCCATCCGCGGCTGATCGACCTCAGCCTCGACCGGTTATTGGTACTGCTCCACAAGCTGGGCAACCCGCAGCTTCGCCTGCCGCCGGTGATCCATGTCGCGGGAACCAACGGCAAGGGCAGCACCTGCGCGTTCCTGCGTGCGATCACCGAGGCTGCCGGGCGGCGCGTGCACGTCTACACCTCGCCGCATCTGGTGCGCTGGAACGAACGCATCCGCATCGCCGGCACGCTGGTCTCCGATGCGGCGCTGGCGGCAGCGTTCGACCATGTGGAGCAAGTGAACGCCGGCGCACCGATCACGGTGTTCGAAGTCAACACCGCGGTTGCCTTCCATCTGTTTGCAGCGGCACCCGCGGATCTCTGCGTCTTGGAAGTCGGGCTGGGCGGGCGCGGCGACGCCACCAACGTGATCGCGCGTCCGGCGGCGTGCGCCATCACCTCGATCTCGCTCGATCATCGCGAATTGCTTGGCGATACGCTGGCAGCGATCGCGGCGGAGAAGGCGGGCATCATGAAGCCGGGCGTGCCGGTGGCGATCGGCGCGCAGCCAGCGGAAGTGCTCGACGTCTTGCTCGCGCAGGCAGAGCACATCGGCGCCCCGGCGCGGCTGCGCGATCGGGACTGGGGGATCGCCAGCACACCGAACGGGCTCCGCTATGAGGATGCGGCCGGGGCGCTTGACCTCCCGCGCCCATCGCTGCCGGGTGCCTTCCAGTTCGACAACGCCGGGATCGCCATCGCCGCCATGCGCATCTCCGCGCTGCCGACGCCAGAGTCGGCGTTCGCCGCCGGCATTGCGGCGGCGGAGTGGCCCGCCCGGCTGCAACGTCTGCGCGGGCGCCTCGCGGCATTGCTGCCACCCGATTGGGAATTGTGGCTCGACGGCGGGCATAATCCCGGTGCCGGAATCGTGCTCGCGGAGCATTTGCGAAGCTGGCGCGACCGGCCGATGCACCTGGTCGTCGGGATGAAGCAGTCGAAGGACTCCGAGGAATTCCTGCGCCCTCTGCTGCCGCACGCGGCAACGCTGTGGGCAGTGGCAGAGGAGCATCAGCACGATGCGCGTCCGGTGGAATCGATTGTGGCAGCGTCAGGGGGGCGGGCGCGACCCGGGCCGCACGTCGCCAACGCGCTGCGCGCGTTGACGCACGAGGCGGAACCACACGGTTCCCGCCCGGCTCGCGTGCTGATCTGCGGTAGTCTGTATCTCGCGGGCGAGGTGCTGCAGCAGGATGCGTAGGACGTCATTCTGGCGGCATGGCAGGGAACCCGCGCCGGGCGATTGCCGAGCGCGGTCTGCCTGTCGTTGCGAGGAGCGGCGACGCGTCCTTGTGCGCTGGGTCTTGACCGCATGGCTGATCGCTGCCGCCGGCATTCTAAATGTGTCCGTGGCGGCGGCCGACCCTTGGCCGAAGTACCAGATCATTGAATGGCAGCCGCGCAACCCTGCCCAGCTCGCCACCCTGAAGCGTATCGGCGTCGATGCCGCGGCGGTGATCGCCGACCGCGACGGCACCGGCACGCCGCTGCCGATGCAGACGGCACCTCTGATTCAGGCGGGATTTCACTGGTATATCGAGAATGCCGCGACGGACTTCTACTCGGCCTATCACCGCTGGACGCCGGGCAAGCCGGGCAACTGGCGCTTTATCGAGCTGCAAAAGCGCTATCGTGCGGATCCGAACGACCTGACCGCGCTGATGCGCGACCCCAGCCTGTCGGATCCGGTGTGGCAGGCACACATCGACGCCCGCCTCACCGCTATCGTGCATCAGGAACAACGCTTCCATCCGCTGTTTTACAGCCTCGGTGACGAAACCGGCATTGCCGATCTTTCCGCGTTCTGGGATTTCGATTTTTCCCGGGAATCGCTGGCCGGCATGCGGGCTTGGCTGCGCCGGCAATATCCGTCGCTCGCCGCCTTGAATGCCGAATGGGGCACGGATTTCCGCGATTGGGGGGCGGTGCGGCCCGAGACAACAATTCAGGCGATGCATCGCACCGATGGCAATTTCGCCGCCTGGGCCGATTTCAAGACCTGGATGGACGTGGCCTTCGCCGCCGCCTTGCGCCGCGGCACCGATGCGGTGCATGCGGCCGATCCGCACGCCCTGGCGGTAATCGAGGGCGCGCAGATGCCCGGCTGGGGCGGCTACGACTACACCCGCCTCGCGCGTGCCGTCGATGTCATGGAAATCTATGACATGGGCGACAGCCTGCCGATCGCACGCTCGTTCAATCCGCGTCTGATCGCGCTGACCACGTCGTTCGGCGCGCGGCCCAGCGACATCCACGCCATCTGGCGCGAGCTGTTGCGCGGCACGCGTGGCCTGGTGCTGTGGGACGACAACAACAGCATCGTGCAGCCCGAGGGCACGCTCGGCCAGCGTGGCAAGGTGTACGCAGCGCTGTTTGCCGAGCTGCACCGCATCGCGCCGCTGCTGATCGCCGCGACGCCGCATGAAGATCCGGTCGCGATCCTCTACTCGCCTGCCAGCTTTCGCACGCAATGGATGCTGGATCAGCAGCCTAAGGGAGATGCGTGGATCGAGCGCGGCGCGGCGACGGAACTGGAGGACGATGCGTTCCGCACCGCGCTGCGTGGCTACGTGACGAGCCTGTCGCAGCTCGGCCTGCAACCGCATTTCGTATCGGCGGCGATGCTGCCGGCGCTGCGCGACAAGGCGCTGATTCTGCCTGACACATTGGCGCTGTCGCCGGCGGACGCGAAGGCCATTGCTGGTTTCGCCGCACGCGGCGGCGTGGTGATCGCGGACCGGCAGCCGGGATGGTACGACGCCCACAGCCGCCGCCTGCCGCAGCCGGCACTGCCGCCCGGGATCGCGCGGCTGGTGGCGCCGGATGATCGGACGGCGTTATCCGCGCTGCTGTCGCAGGCAGGCGTCGCCGCGCCGATCCGCTTCACCGCACCGCAGATGGATGTCGAAATGCACACATTTGCTGCGGGGACGCGCACGATCGTGGCGCTGCAACGGAGTAGTCCCGGCGAGGGCAATGAGGCGGTGGAACTCACGCTGCCCCAGCGGATGCTGGTGACCGATCTGCGCCGCGGCGTGGCGTTGGGGCGGTGGCAAAAACTGACGGTCACGCTTGGTCCGATCGAACCGGCGATCCTGCAAATCGCGCCGTAGTGCGAGTCGACATCGCTTCGGTCCGTGATGCAACGTTGCGTCCCTTTTGGGCGCGCTATCGCCAACACAGCGATGCCGCCAATGCCGCGGCGAGCAAGGCCGAGACCCCCTGCCAGAACCGCACCGGCGAGCGCTCGTACAATGTCAACGGGCGGCGCACCGGCGGTGGTGCATAAGACGGCCCCGCCTCGAATTCGTGTGCGAATTCCGTCATGTCGGCGAACCGCTCGGCGGGATCCGGGGCGACGGCGCGGTGCAGCGCGGCCTGCACCCAGGCGGGCAGGTCGGGGCGGAGCGTCGCCAAGTCGCGCGGCCGCTCCTGCCGTGACGCGCTGGTGGCGTCGGCGTTGCCATAGGGATAGCTCCCCGTGAAGGCGCGGAACATCGTCACCCCGAGGGCATAGATGTCGGTCGCGACGTTGCCGGCCTCGCCCTGGAACATTTCGGGCGCCATGTAGGCTGTGGTGCCGGGGATGTTCTCCGGTGGAAAATCCTCCAGCCCGGGCAGGCGTACCACCCCCAGGTCCAGCAGCTTCAGCGCGCCGCCCGATTCCAGCATGACGTTGTCCGGCTTGATGTCGCGATGGATGATGCCGGCACGATGCAGCGCCGCGGCGCCGTGCGCCAGCTTCACCGCGATGTTGCGTCCCTCCTCCAGCCCCACCGACGGGCGCCGCGACAGGCGCGTTTCCAGCAGTTCCCCGGCATAGAGCGGCATCACCGTGTAGAGGCAGGTCTGCCGGCCTGGCGGCAGTTCGATGACATGCGCCACCCAGGGGCTGGTGACGCGGGTGCCCACCCAGGCCTCGCGCACGAAGGCGGCATGGAAGATCGCGGTCTCCGCCACCGCCGGCTTGGGAAACTTCAGCACCACCGGCGCGCCGTCCGCGTCATCCAGCGCGCCGAACAGACGGCTGTAGCGACCATCGGAGACCAGGACATTCAGTACGAAGCCATCCACATTGTCGCCCACCTGCGGCACGGCGATCAGCGGCAGCCGGCGGATCGCGGTGCCGACATCGACCGAGCGCGCGGTGGGCAGCGCCACCACGTCCAGCACCAGTGCGGTGCAGTTGTCGGTGCTGCCGGCCTCCAGCGCCGCGTCAACCAATGCCCGCGCGGTGTCCTCGGCCGCCGAGCGCACGCGCAGCACGTCGGCGATCGCCTCATCCACCAGCGAGCCGTGAACTCCGTCGCTGCACAGCAGGAAGCGGTCGTGCAGCGCGACGGGATGGGTGCTGTAGTCGAGGCGCACCTCCGCCTCGATCCCCAGCGCCCGGGTGAGCATGGGCGACGAGCCGCGATCGTCGCGCACGTGGTCCGCGGTGAGCCGCAGCAGCCGATTATTGCTCAGGCGGTAGGCGCGGGTGTCGCCCACGTGCAGCACGTGGGCCAGGCGGCCGCGCAGCACCAGCGCGGTAAAGGTGCAGCCCATGCCGACGAGATTGGCATCCTGGCGTCCCTGGGCGTGGATCCAGGCGTTGAGCGAGTCCAGGATGCGGGCGCCGGCGCGATGCACCTCCATGGTCTCCGGCACGTCCCAGAAGCCGTCGAGGAAACCCCGTACCGCGGTTTCGGCCGCCACCCGGCCGCCCTTGGTGCTGCCGATACCGTCGGCGAGCGCCGCGGCCACGTCCCGCCGTTCTGCCGCGATCTGGGAGCCCAGTACCGCCCCGACAAAATCCTCGTTGCGCGGACGCGGGCCAATCGCGCTGTGGGTGCCGATGCTGACGCGTGGCGTGGCGAGGTCCTCGCTCATCCGATTGGCCTCGGCATGGCGTGGTCAGCGGATGCGCAGCGGCGGTCGGGGCGGAGCCGCATCAGGGCGGCAGCCGGCAACGGTCGTGCAGGAAATAGCCGCCGGTGCTGGACGCGACCACCACGGTCAGTGCGCCGGAATGGCGGTCGAGCGTGTAGTTCCAGCCATCCTTGGCATCGCGCCACGAGATCTGGTCGGCGCTGACCCGCGCTGGATTGGCATCGACCGTCGCGCGGTCGTAGTCAATGCTGATCTGCCAGGTCGTCCCGCTGGAGGGATCGACGCAGGTGACGGAGACCGGCGGGAGATGGGTTTGCGCCCCGGCTGGCGCGGCTGCGAGGCCTGCCATGAGGGCGGCGATGGTCGCCGCACATCGTGTCGGGTGGGTCATTGCGCCTGCCTATCGGGGGTTGGCCCATACTGGGTTTCGGTGCGCTTGCAAAGCGCCAGCCAATGTGACGGCATGGTCGGTTGCGGTGGGCGAGAGCTAGAAATCTGCCCGCATAATGTCCGCCCGGTCCATCCGCATTGTGCCCGATGGTTTGAATTACCCGCCGACCCGCGCGCGCCGGAGATTGCGTCGCCTTGGTGGCGGCCTGGTGGTGGGGACTTGCTGCACAAACGTTATGCAGCACGCCGCTTACATGATCGTTCCCGATACAGCCGTTCGCGCCCAAGCAACAGGCACGTCCCCTGACCTCAGGCGGCCGCCATCGCGTCCGCCAGCCGCTTGGCCTCGGCTGTAAGGGCGTTTCGGGCGCGGGCGAAAACCCGCCGAGCCGGGACCGCACAGCCGGCCCCAGGCCGCCCTGGCATGTCATTTGCTTAATCTCATTTGCCTTGGCGTCAGTGGGTTTCAGGCGAGCAGCGGGCGAGTTGGGTGCTGCCGTTTCAGTGCAAAGACGCCCTGGGAAACGTCAACAACCATGGAGTCCCCCATGCTCGTACCTTCACCAAAATGGCTCGATACGGGCGACAATGCGTGGCAGTTAGCCGCGGCTACCTTCGTCGCCCTGCAAAGCATTCCAGGCCTCGTCGTGCTCTACGGCGGCATCGTCAAGCAGAAGTGGGCGATCAACTCCGCCTTCATGTCGATCTACGCGTTCGCCTCGGTCCTCGTGGTCTGGGTGTTATTCGACTATAACATGGCGTTCGGACCGCAATGGTTTCCCTTCCTGGGAGTGCCGATGCCGGCGCTGTCCGCCGCCTTCAGCATCGGCCAGGCGACGATCCCCGCCGCCGCATCCGGCATGCCGCCGATCCAGTTCCCGATGGCAACGCTGGTCTACTTCCAGTTCGTGTTTGCCGCCATCACGGTGATCATCCTGGCCGGCTCGGTGCTCGGGCGCATGAGCTTCCGGGCCTGGGTGTTCTTCTGCCCATTGTGGATGACGCTCTCCTACACCGTGGGCGCGTTCAGCCTGTGGGGCGGCGGATGGCTGGCCAGCATGGGCGTGGTGGACTTCTCCGGCGGCTACGTGATCCATCTCGCCGCCGCGACGTCAGGCTTCGTCGCCGCCGCGATGGTCGGTCCACGCACCCAGCAGGACCGCGAGCATTTCCCGCCCAACAGCCTGCTGGTGGCGCTGGTCGGGGCCGGCATCCTGTGGCTGGGCTGGAACGGGTTCAACGGCGGTGATCCATACTTCGCCAACGCCGACGCCGGCGCCGCGGTGCTGAACACCAACACCGCCACCGCGGTCGGCGTGCTGGTCTGGACGCTGTGCGACAAGATGGCCTACGGCAAGCCGTCGGTGGTCGGCGCGATCAACGGCATGATCGCCTCTCTGGTCGCGATCACCCCCGCCGCCGGTTACGTCAACGGCTGGGGCGCCATGGTCATCGGCCTCGCCGCCGGCACCATCCCATGGATGAGCATGAACTGGCTGCAGCGCACCAAGTTCATGATGAAGGTGGACGACACGCTAAGTGTGTTCTCCACGCACGGTATTGCGGCGATCACCGGCGGCCTGTTGACCGGCGTCCTGGCCTGCCCTGACATGCTGGAATACATCGGCACCGACAAGGACGCTCCCGGCGTGAACGTGACCGGCCTGATCTATGGCAACGCTCACCAGCTCGTGCTGCAGATCTACGGCGCGCTGTTCATCATCGCGTACAATGTCGTCATCACATTCATTATCCTGAAGGCAATCTCGTTCATCACGCCGCTGCGCATGGATGAGGTGACGCTGCGAGTCGGCGACGAAGCGGTGCACGGCGAGACGGCGTACGGCTTCGGCGATGGAGAAGGAGGCGCGTAACGCACTGACAGTCCGTCGGGCAACCGGCGGCAAGACGGCGGGGCGGGTGTTTCACCCGCTCCGCTGCGTTCTGCGACTTGGCGTCGCGGGTGGGCGACGACACGGTGCATCGTGAAACGACCTGCGCTATCGGCGTCGAAGGCGCGAACATCGCGAGGCCGAAAGCGGCTCCCCTCCCGCTCGCGCGACGAGACTCCGCCGGATTTGAGGAAATGCCGGTCGTTGGTTCCGACGCCAAGGCATGCCCCGAAACAACATCGCAATCGCCCGGTCAGTCTTTCTGGCCCTGCTGTTTCCGATTGAAATAGTCAGGGCCGAAAACCGCCAGACGGGACCCCCGTTGCAGTGCCACTCTCCCTCAACGTCAATGACGACGCTTCAAGTCGGGAGTGTGGGCAATGGCTTCGATTTATCGGGAAATTGACATCGCGGTGGATCCGGAACGGGTCTGGGACGTGATCCGCGATGTTGCGGTCGTGCATACGCGTTTGGCTCCCGGCTTCGTTGCCGATGTTCGGATGGAGGGCGACGTCCGCATCGTGACGTTTGCCACCGGTCGCGTCGTTCCCAAGCGTATTGTCGGCATCGATGATGCGAACCGGCGCATGGCCTACACGGCGGTTGGCGTCCCGGAGAGGAAGCACCACAACGCATCGTTTCAGGTGTTGCCACAAGGCAACGACGAGAGCCGCCTGGTCTGGATCACGGACGTACTGCCGGACACGCTGGCCGATACCTTCGCCGAGAACATGGAAAAAGGCCTCGCGGTGGCAAAGCATACGCTTGAGCAGCAGACGTCCGGCGCGCGGTAGGGGGCAATCCGGTTGCCAAGCGGTGGCGATCATCGCCGTCGCCTGGACGTCGCTCTGAAACGCCCCCGGCGTGGACTCGCCGCAAGGTCATCCCTGCCGCATGATGCCGGCGACAGGGAAGGAAATGCAGGATGAGCCACCGCAGCACGCCCAACGACCCCGGCGTCTCCGGACCGGACGCCAGAGCAGTACATGGCGGATCGCGCTGGCATGAAGGGGCGCTGGTCCGCTATCCCGACCCCGACATCATTGTGCTCGATCAACGGTTCCAGCGCTTGGTGCTGGGCAATGCCGCGATCGAACGCATCGCCACCGGGTGCCGCTTCACCGAAGGTCCCGTCTGGTTCGGTGACGGACGCTACCTGCTGTTCTCCGACATCCCCAACGACCGCATCCTGCGCTGGGACGAAACCGATGGCGGTATCAGCGTGTTTCGCGAGCCGTCCCACTATGCCAACGGCAACACGCGCGACCGCCGGGGGCGGCTCATCACCTGCGAGCATGACACGCAGCACCTGACGCGCACCGAATACGACGGCAGCATCACGCTGCTGGCGTCCAGTTTCGATGGCAAGCGCCTGACCGGTCCGAACGACGTGGTCGTGAAGTCCGACGGCTCCATCTGGTTCAGCGACAACGGTGCCGGCACGCGCGGCAACTATCTCGGCCACCCGATGCCGCAGGAACTGCCGTTCCGCGTGTATCGCATCGATCCCGCGGATGGGCGGATGAGCGTGGTCGTGGACGACATGCAGCGTCCCAACGGCCTCACCTTCTCGCCCGACGAAAGTCGGCTGTACGTGGTGGACACGGCGAACACCGGTCCGAAGACGACGCGCGTCTACGATGTGGTGGCTGACGGCACGCGGCTCGCCAACAGCCGCTTGTTCTTCGATGGATCGCCGGGCTACGCCGACGGCATCCGATGCGACACGGAGGGCAATGTGTGGTGCGGCTTCTCTGGCGGCCCGGAGGATGACGGGGTCGCGGTGTTCGCCCCGGATGGCACGTTGATCGGGCGCGTTCTGCTGCCGGAACGCTGTGCCAATGTCTGCTTCGGCGGCCGCAAGCGCAACTGCTTGTTCATGGCGGCGAGCCAGTCGGTATATGCGCTGTTTGTTGAGGCGCAGGGCGCAATCGGCGGATAGGCGCCCGCCCTCCTGCCCATTGCGAGGAGCGCGAGCGACGAAGCAACCTCGGTCACTCGCGCGAAGCGCAGCGGCACGCGGGGAAATCCCGGTCGAGACGGGAGCATAGAACAGTCATGTTGCTCGCAGCGAAATCCTACGACGTTCCCGACCTCCAGGCCGCGCAGGAGCTGTATCATGCGAATGGCTGGACCGACGGGCTACCGATCGTACCGCCCACGGCAGATGCTGTGCAGGCGTGTCTCGACTGGGCGATGATTCCGCCCGACCAGTTGATCGGCATCGAGCCGGTGCGCGGCGTGCCGATCACCGCGGAGAAGCTGGCGATCAACGCAGTGATGGCCGGCTGCCTGCCGATGCATCTGCCAGTCGTGCTGACCGCTTTCGCCGCCATGCTGCAGCCGCCGTTCCTGCTGCACGGCGCCACCGCCTCCACCGGCGGATGCGCGGTGCTGGTGGTCCTGAATGGCCCGATCCGTCGCGAGATCGGCGCCTCAGGCGGCTTCAACGCGCTGGGCAACAGTGACCGCGCCACGGCGGTGATCGGCCGCGCGATCCGGTTGGCGCTGATCAACATCCTGGAGGTACGGCCTGGGGGAATCGATCGTTCCACGCTCGGTCATCCGGGGAAGTTCAGCTACTGCATCGCCGAGGACGAGGAGGGCACCGACTGGGCGCCTCTGCACGGGCAGCGCGGCCTGCCGGCGGATGTTTCGGCCGTGACGGTGATGGCGGCCGGCGCGCCGCGCCAGATCATGAACGAGTGGACCACGGAGCCGGAGGAGATTCTGGAAACCTACGCCGCCGAGATGCGCGCCAACATGCGGCACTATTCGATCTGGGCAGGGAACTACGCCATCGTGGTGCCGAAGCAGTTGCGGGATCACTTGCAGGCAGCGGGCTGGAGCAAGAGCGACATCGCGAATTTCATCCACGCGCGCGCTCGCATCCACCGTCGTGAGTGGGCGGACGTGGGCAAGGCGGCGGTGGTGCGTAGTCGCGGCGATACGGAATACGCGGCGCTGGATTCGCCCGACGGACTGCTGGTGGTGGCGGCCGGCGGTCCGGCCGGAGGGTTCGGCGCGGTGATCCCGCCCTGGCTGGGTGACAAGAGCAAGGCCGTGACGCTGCCGATCGGCGCGTGCTTGGATTGCGGGCCGACGGGGCAGTAGGCCCATCACCTGTCATTGCGAGGACCACGTTTCGCTCGCGGTCCTCGCAATGACAAGGGGTTACCGATCCAGCCAGATTGTCGCCAGGTCCTGGTTCACATAGTGGCTCGGGCTGATCTTGAAGCCCTTCACATAACTCCGGTACGGCACGATGCGGTAGCGCCACAGCAGGAAGGCCTCGTGCGCCTGCGTATCCAGCAGCAGCTTCTCGAACTGCCGCATCAGGAGGCGTTGCCGGGCGAAATCCGTCTCGCGGAGCATGCGGTTATAGAGGTCGATCTCCTCCGGGTCGTCGTAATTGCCGTAGTTCTCGTCCGAGACCTTGTGCGGCAAGTACTTGGTGCCATCGAGCAGGGGATTGACGATGTTCTGGCACTCGGCGTCGATGGCAACGGCGAAATCGCCCTGGCGCAGCGCTTGCTCATAGGGGCCGGTGGACAGCACGCGCTGCGTGACGTGCAGGCCGATCTTGCTCCACTGGTCGATCACCCAGGTGCCGTTGAACTTGTAGGGCTGGTCGACGTTCCGGTTCAGCAATTCGAAGGTCAGCCCGTCGGCGGCGGCCTCCCTTAGCAGCCGGCGTGCCTCCGCGCGGGACTTTTCGATGTCCGGCCAATACCCCGCGATTTGCTCCAGCTCCGCCTTGGTGGCGGCGAGTGGCGAGCCGGGGAACACCACGCCGCCAACCGTCTTCTGTACCGTGATCCGCGACATCGGCGCCGCGTCGTGCCAACGGTCGATCGCCAAAGTCAGCGCCCGACGCACGCGCGCATCGTCGAACGGCTTGCGGGCGTGGTTGGCCGTCACCATGGCGCCGCAGTTCCAGTCGCTTTCCTGCACCGTGATCCGGTCTCCTAGCGCCGCCACCAACGCGTCGCGCGTCGCTGGCGGGAAGCCTCGAAATTCGATTGACGCGCGGTCGGCTTCGATCGCCGCCACGCGCACTGCCTGCTTGTCGGCGAAGATGCCCACGAAGCCGTCGAGGTACGGCAGGCCAGGACGATAGTAGTCGGGATTGCGCTCGCCGGAGATCGACTGGCCCGACTGGTACTCCTTGAAGCGGAACGGGCCGGAGCCGAGGATGTGCGTCTCGTACCAATGCGGGTCGCGGTCCAGCACCGATTTCTGGTAGATGAACGCATAAGGATCGGCGAGTGCCGGCAGGAACGCCGCAGTCGCGAACTTCAGATGGAAGACGACGGTGCGGGCATCGGTCGCTTCCACCTTGTCGATCATCGAGTAATAGCCGCGGCGTACGCTGATGACATCCGGCGACGGATCGACGATGTGGTTCCAGCTTGCCGCCACGTCATAGGCGGTGAGCGGCGTGCCGTCGTGGAATTTGACGTCGGTGCGGATGGCAAAGGCATAGCGGCGGCCGGCATCGGTTGGTGGCGGTATTTCGGTGCAGACGTCGCAGACGAAATGCGTGGTATCCGCCGGATTCTCCGGATCGGCGCGGACCAGCACGCTGTAAAATGGCGCCACCGCATGGATCGTGGCGAAGGTGTTCTCGCGATGGCCGTCGAAGCTGGGCGGCGAGTCCGCGGGAATCATGAACGTCAGGATGCCGCCGCGCTTCGGGGTGTCGGCCGCGACGGCTGCGGCGGTCAGCAGCAACAGGAGCGCGACGCCAATCATGATCCGGTGCATCCTCGGGTCCCCCGGCGGGCGGTTGTTGCAGTGGCTGCCCTGGCATCGAGCATCCTCAGCCAGCGGGGCGTTGGCGGCAACCGATGTGCGCAGCGGCGGGCGGCGTCTCAAATGGCGGCAATGCCGTGGACGCGCACCGACTGGACGCGCAATGCCGTGGGCATGCAGCGGCGGCGGTCTCTCGGACGACCTCAGCGCCGTGAACGCGCGGTGCCTTGGGCGTTGACGTGTCGCGGGGCGGGCAGCGAAACTGCGGGCATGACCTTACGCGTTCTCGATCCCACCAACGAAACCGCGCCGCCGGTCGGCGAACCCGCGCCGCACCTGGCGTCACTGGCGGGCAAGATCGTGGGGTTCGTCTCGAACGGCAAGGAAGGCACGCTCGGGTTCTTCAACCACCTGGAGCGAATCCTGCGGGAGGAATTCGGCGTGGCCGAGGTGATCCGCCGCACCAAGTCGAATTACAGCGCCCCGGCGGATCCCGACATTGTCGATGAGCTACGCCGCTGGCAGGCGGTGGTGACGGGGATCGGCGACTGAGGCAGTTGCTCGTCGTGCAGTCTGCATGACGCCATTACCGCCGAGCGTCTGGGCATCCCCGCGATGGCAGTGATGACCACGCGCTTTATCAGCGCGGCGGAGCTGATGGGGCGTGTGCTTGGGTTCCCGGGCTATGCGTTCGCGGTGATCCCGCATCCGGT
>Ga0335074_10009465_pt1 | contig 13609 bp, 9 predicted proteins | sample Lox_Sample_23_FD_206715 | JGI IMG/M metagenome (GOLD analysis project Ga0335074, IMG submission 206715) | Soil microbial communities from Loxahatchee National Wildlife Refuge, Florida, United States - Lox_Sample_2.3 | ecosystem: Environmental > Terrestrial > Soil > Wetlands | place: USA: Florida...
ACCAGACGCTCGCCTGGATGATCATCCTGGCCACGATCCCGGTCGGGCTGGCCGGCGTCGCGCTGGAGCACGCCTTCCGGGTGTACTTCAGCAAGCCGGTCCTCACCGCGTGCTTCCTGTTCGTGAACGGGCTGGTCCTGCTGGCCGGGGAGCGCGCCCGGCGGCGCGGCGCGGAGATGGAGGCCCAGGAGATCGAGGCCGACCTGCAGGCGATCAGCGAGCGGCAGAAGGCCGCGGTGGCGGCCGGCGCCAGCGGCGGCGGCGGACGGCATTCATCTGGTCAGCGGGCGCTGAAACAGCAGCATGCGAACCTCGCGGTGGAGGCCGACAAGCGCATTGTCCGCCGGACCGGCTGGCTGGGTGCCTTCCTTCTCGGGGCGGTGCAGATCTTCGCCCTGCTGCCGGGCATCAGCCGGGACGGCAGCGTCATGGTCGGCGGCATGTTCCGCGGGCTGTCCCGGCAGGACGCGGCGCGGTTCTCGTTCCTGCTGTCCGCACCGGTCATCCTGGCCGCCGGCGTGCTGAAGCTCCCGGACCTGACCGGGCCGCTCGGCGCCGGGATCAGGGGACAGGTGCTGTTCGGGAGCGTGCTGTCCTTCCTCGGCGCCTTCTTCGCGCTCCGGTTCCTGATGCGTTACTTCAGCGACCCGAGGCGCACGCTGACGCCGTTCGCGATCTACTGCCTGGTGGCCGGGCTGGGGGCCGCCATCTACCTGTCGGTGCGGTAAGCCGTCAGCTGGTCAGGGCGGCCACGACCTGTTCGGCCATGACCTGCTCACCGCGCTGGTCCGGGTGGAAGGGATAGGCCACCGAGGTCGGGACCAGGTCCTCGACGTCCTTGGTGCTCGCGCCGGTACACGCGTCGTGGCCGATGGTCGCCTGGTAGGTGTCGACGAACGTCGCGCCGGTCGCGGCGGCCGTCCGGGCCAGCATCTGGTTCAGGTCGACCTCGATGCCGCGCAGGTAGGGCACGTCGCCGAAGGCGAACGGCACCAGCGGCCAGCAGCCGTCGCCGGAGGCGGGCAGGATGTCCGGGTAGCCGACCAGCAGCACCCGCGCGTCCGGCGCGCGGGTCTCGATGCCCTGCAGGACGGCGGCCACCTTCGGTGCGGCCGCGTTGATCGCGGCGACCAGCTGGTCGGTGCCGCCGGTCTGGTAGTGCCGCTGGCACGGGTTGCCGAACAGGTCGGTCACGCTCAGCTTGGCGCAGGTCTCCAGGATGCCGGTGAACCCGATGTCGTCGCCGCCGATGGTCAGCGTGACCACCGAGTCGTCGGCGGCCAGGGCGTCGAGCTGCGGCGGGTTGGTGCCGAGCGGGACCGATTGGGGCTGCGTCATGCTCGCGGTCGTGGCGCCGTTGCAGGTGGCGTCGACGTAGCCGGTCATGCCGAGCGCGGCCGCGGCGTCGGCGCCGTAGTCGTGGCTGGAGCGCAGGCACCCGGCCGGGGTTCCGGCCGGGCTGGCGGGGATCAGGTTCCCCGCGGCGAAGGAGTCACCCAAGGCGACGAAGGGCCCGGTGAGGCCGGCCTGCGGTCCGTCCGCGTGGAGCTGGCCCCCCTGGCCCGCCCGGGCGGCCGTTGGCAGGGCCAGGGGGCCCAGGGCGGCCAGCGCGGCGGCGATCAAAGTGGCGGCCGCCGTCCTGAGGGTTGCGCGCATCCGGGAGGCTCCTTGTCGTGGATTACCCGTAGGTGAACCGCTTCGCGGGAACGGTACCGGAGCGGTCGGGCGGCAGGTTTTAAAACGCGCCAAACCGGTCAAGCAGGGGGTGATGAGACAGCGGAGGCAGCAGCAAGCTGGCTCCCGCTCATGTTGGCCCAGGGACGGGTGAAGCCGACGGGGTCCCGGTCGGTGTAGGTGGCGACACGGATCGGGAAGCCGGTCGCGTACGCCTCGATCATCTTCCCGTCCCCGATGACCAGGCCGACGTGACCCGGATCGGTCTGGGTGCCATCCGACCCGGCGAAGAACACCAGGTCCCCGGGCTCCACCTGGGAGGCCGGGATCCGCGTCTCGGTCGCCCACTGCTGCTCCGAGGTCCGGGCGATGCCGACCCCGGCGGCCTGGTAAGCCATCATCACCAGCCCGGAGCAGTCGAAGGCATCCGGGCCGACCCCGCCCCACTGGTACGGCTTGCCGAGCTGCTCCTCGGCGAAGGCGATGGCGGTGGCCACGACCTGGTTCGGCGGGTTGATCGCGGGCACGCCAGCCCCCGTGCCGGTGCACCCGGCCGCCGAACTGCCCGACGGCATCTGGGCCGCAACCACCGAGTAGTTGCCGCCCGCGTAGGAGCTGGCGTAGTAGAGCACGTCCTGCACGTAGGACTGCAGGTGGTTGTACGCGAAGATGGCCGCTGAGGGGTTCGTCTGGACCTGGAACTCCAGCAGGTACTTGGCCGTGCCCGCGATGGCGTCCGCGGGGTCATAGACGCTTGCGTCGGGGCCCCCGTCCTCGTCGGTGGCCACGCCGTTGACCGCCTCGCTGGCCGGGTGGACGGGCTGGCCGCCCCAGACGTTGCCGGCCGCGCCGCCGATGCCGATCTGCATCGGGCCGGCCGCGCCGAACGCGTTGGACCCGCTGTTCACGCCGGGCAGCGTGGTCTGGCCGTTGTCGCTTTCCACCGTGCCGATCCCGGCCAGGATCGTCCACGGCACGTCGTACTGCTGACCGACCTTCTTGTACCAGTACAGGTAGTTGGCCGGGATGCTCTTGGCCTTCGCGCCGGTGGCCGGCTGCCCGGCCGTTCCGGTCTGCTGGCCCGAGCACCCGGCGCTGGCCGCGAAGAACAGGTTGGCGCCGATCAGGACCGGCACGGCCAGCAGGCCGAGCAGGAGAAGGCCCGCGGCCCCGATGATGATGGCCGGCACGAGGATCCGGTGGGACCCGCCTGCTTGCTGCTGCCGTGCGGTGGCTTGTTCCGTCTCGGAGCGGAACAGGAGCCTGCTGCTCACGTGTTCCCCGCGGATTGCAATTCGATATCGCTGACTTGCCAGCTGCCGCCCGAGTTGGTCACGGTGACCGCGTACTGCGTGCTGCCGTTGCTGGTGCCGCTGGCGGTAGCCAGCCGCTGCCCGGCGGTGACGATGAACGTCAGGCTGGAGGAGCCGAACGCGCGCAGCGAATTGATCGCCGCGCTCCCGGTCGAGACCTGTTTCTGGCTGGTCCGGAGCTTGGCCACGCCGGGGGTCTGGTACGCCGCGCGCAACGTGCCGGCGAGCTGGCCGGTGACCAGGCCGCCCATGGCGCCGACGTAGCCGTCCGCGCTCTCGGTATACGTGAAGGTGTTGTAGTCGATGCTGAACCGCAGCGCCACCGAGGCGGCGCTGGTCAGGTCCTGCTGGGTGAAGGGCAGCCAGCTATAGATATTCACGCTGCCCGCGCCGGCGGCCGAGGCCGTCACCGCGGGCGCCGGGGTCGTCGGGTTCCCGGAGGCGGCGGGCGTGCTGGCGGTTCCTGGCGTGCCCGCGGTCGAGGCGGCCGACGCGCCCGGCTGGGCGGATCCGTGGTGATGGGTGAGGAGCGGGTCCACCAGGTAGTAGCCGAGTGCGGCGAGCACGACGACGATGACGGCGAAGACCGCGATGCGCTGGCGAGGGCTGAGATCCACGGTGACCGCCTGCTATTTGTCCCGCCGTACCGGGCGTAGCCAGAACGGCGTGGCCCGGGGCTCGTTCATACCGTTTCCGCCGGCCGGTGCTCCGCCGCCGGCCGGCTCGGCCGGGGGCGCCGGCCTGCGCTCGGCGGGGGGGCGCTGCCGCGGTCCCGCGCCTGCGCTGGTGTTGCCCCCGAACCAGCCGGAGGACGACTTGTGCGGCCAGGCCGGGGCGCCGTTCCCGGTCCCGTTCCCGGTCCCGTTTCCCGTCCCGCTGGCCCGGCTGGTCCGGCTGGCGGGCGGGGCGGACCGGGAGCCGGAGGTGCGGCCGGACGTCGCGCGGGACCGGACGGGTGGCGGCCCGGCCGAGGTCGAGCGCCCGGCACCGCGCGACCAGCTGGTGGCAGCGCTGGCCGGACCGCTGCCACGGCTGCTGTTGCTGTTGCCGTTGCTTTGGCCGGCGCCTGCGCCTGCTCGCGGCGGCAGGTCGAGCGGCGGGGCGGTGCGGCCGCTGCCGGCGTCGGTTTCGGGCATGCTCCTGCTCCGGTTCAAGCTGGCGGCCGTGCCTCCGCGGCGTGCACCGCCGGTCTCGCCCTCCCCGTCGGCCGCGGGCGGCGCGTCGGGGCGGAATCGCGATGCGTACGCGTCCCCCGCCGCCGTCCCGTGTCCGTTTGAGCCCTCGCCCGAGGTGGCGGCCGCCGCGACCGCGACCGCACCCGCGCCGCCGGCCACGTCGGCGGCCACCGCCGCCGCCTGACCCGGGTTCCGCCGCGCCCACCGGGCCACCCGCGCGCCGGCCACGCCGGGGATGGCCACGCCCGCGGCCTGCGCCGTGTTCCGGCGGAAGGTCTCGCCCGCTTCGCGCAGGCTGACCTCGGCCCGTTCGGCCGAGCCGAGCGTGCCGTAACCGACCGCGGAGAACAGGTGGGTGAACGGCTTGCGGTAGATGAACACGGCCACCGTGACCAGCGCGATCATCAGGATCTTCAGCGCCCACGGCAGCGCCGCGTCGGACGTGCCCATGATCAGCGAGTAGCAGTAGAGCAGCACGCTCAGCGTGATCGCGACTGCGACCTGCTTCATCAGCACGCCGACCAGCATCTCGAACCAGCGGATGGCGATGATCCGGCCGAAGCCCGGATGGGTGCCGATGATGAGGAAGAACGGCCCGGCCACCAGCAGCAGCAGGAAGCCGAGTTTGAGCACGATCAGGGTCAGCGCGATCAGCAGGATGAGCAACCCGGCCACCAGCGCGGCGAACATCGCGGCGAACGCGATCTCCAGCCGGGTGGTCCACTGGTTGCCCTGGAACAACGGGTAGATGGCCGGGTCGTTCTGCTGCAACTGCGTGGCGATGCCCGAGTAGGTGGACTGCTTGGCCTGGAGCAGCGCCGTGGTCGGGGTCTCGTTGGCCGCGTACGCCTGGGACCACAGCAGCTGCCGGCCGTAGGTGTTCACCACGGTCTGCGCGCCGTCGCCGGGCTGGTTGTAGGTCGTGGAGCCGAGCTCCCCGTACAGCCACGGCTTGCAGACCAGGACCGACCACAGCTCGTCGGCGTTCTCGTCCACCAGGCCGTTGCCCGTGGTGAACGCGTAGCTGGCGGTCACGCTCTGCGGGTCTCCCGGCGCGACCGGCAGGCAGTTGCTGTTGGCCGGCGCGGGCAGCTTGGCGAACGCGGTGTTGAGCACGCTGGTGGTCCCGTTGGCCACGGTCGTCCCGACGCCGGTGAAGTCGGCGGGCCGGCTGATCAGCGCGATGGCCGCGGTGGCCGCGATCACCATCCACAGCGTGCCCTCGATGGTCCGGGTGGCCCGCTTGCGGATCAGCCCCTGCCAGGCCAGCCACATCGCGCCGAGGATGACGACCGGAGCCAAGTAGGGGAAGTAGATCGCGTTGCCCAGCGCGCTGATGAGCTTGTCCACCGCGTTCTGCAGCCAGGTCAAGATGCCGTTGCCGGCCGCGGACTGGTAGACGGTGATCGTTACCCGGTCGATGGATTTGGCCGCGTCGAAGACTATCCCGGCCACGTTGTTGCCGATCAGCGACGTCATGTCGGAGCACTGCAGGCCGTGCGCGGCCCAGAACTGCCCGGCCACCCCGTAGTTGTCGTACAGCGTCTTGCCACCCGCGGTCGCGGCAGGCGGCTCCACCATCGCGTCGATACCACCGGTGGCCTGCTCGGGCTGGGGCAGCGAGGGCTCGCAGATGTTGTTCAGGTCGCCGATGATCCCGCTCGAGCCCGCCGCGCACAGGCCGACCAGCCCGCCGATGTCGCCGATACCCGGCACCTGGCAGACGCCGCCTGGCGCACCGGGCACCGCGGGCGTGACCTTGGCCGTCAGCGTCACCTGGTGCGCGCTTTGGGCGGCCGGGTGGGTGGCGGCCAGCGCGGGCGTGCCGATACCGAGCAGCACTCCGGCGGTCAGCAGCGCTCCTATCGCCCAGCGCGCGACGCGGCGGCCGCGGGCCCGATCGTGCGCGCGGCGGTGGTGCGCGCGGCGCTGGGACGGTGCGAGCGGGACAAGCATCGGGGAAACTCCTGGTAGGTGCGTTTAGGACGACGCTTCGGCCGCCGGGGTGCCGAACGCGCCGGGGTCGGGCTGGCCTCGGCGGGCCCGGGTGGGGTTGGTGTCGATCCAGTCCCGCAGTTCGTCCGAAACCAGATCGATCCCGATGCGGCCGGCCCGGTCATCCAGGTCACGGAAGATGCACTCGCCGTTGCCGAGCGCGCGGAGCACGGCCTTGTGCTCATCGGACGGTGCGACCCCGAGCAGCGACATGACGTTCGCCACCTCGCCGCGTTCGGTCGACCGGAACGCGAAGACACTGGACAGGCAGTTGGTCACCTGCTCGCTCAGCAGGTCACCGGCGTTCTGCGAGACGAGGATCAGCGCGGTGTTGCGGGACCGGCCCATCCGGGACACCTCGGGCACCAGCTTGGCGCCCTCGGGCGTGGAGGTGATGGCCCAGGCCTCGTCCAGGAAGATGGCCTTGGGCTTGGTCCGGTCGATGCCGTTCAGCAGCTTACGGGCGAACTGCGACACCAGGTAGAGCAGGGCGACCGAAAGCCGCTGCTCGTAGGAGTAGTCGTCACGGCTGGTGGTGGTGTCGGGCAGGGTGAGCCCGGCCAGGGTGAAGACGGTGGTCCAGCCTTCCGCGTCGATCTGCTGGCCCACCGACGGGGCGAAGCACAGCCGGGCCAGCCGCATTTCCGAGATCGACCGCATGACCGCGCCGGTGTTCTTCCAGGCCGGGTCGTCGGCCGCTTCCAGGTGGTCAATGACCTTGCCCAGGCTCGGCCGGTCCATCCCGGCCACCGCGCCGACCGCCTGGATCATGGCGCTCTCGCGCTCCTCGCTCATCCGGGGCAGCAGCAGCCGGAGCGTCTCGGTGGCCATCGTCCGCTTCTCGGCCAGGTCCAGGCCGAACGAGAACGGGTCGAGCAGGCCGGGCGCGGCCGCGCCGAGCGGCAGCACCCGCGCCTTGCGGCCCTGCCGTTTCAGGTACTCCACCAGCGACTCGGCATCGCCCTTGGGGTCGATCGCCGCGATCGTCACGCCGCGCAGGGCCAGCTGGTAGATCAGCAGCAGCGCCAGCGTGGTCTTGCCGCCGCCCGGCTCGCCGGTGATGGCGATCGCGGTCGGCCGGTTGCGCGCCGCGGCCAGGAGCGGGTCGAAGTGCACGACGGACCGGGCCCGGCCCAGGGTCTCGCCGATGTACGGCCCGATCCAGCCGGCCTGCTGCGTGTCGCGGCGGTCGCCCAGTTCCACGGTGGCGGTCGGCATCCCGCCGGCGATCGTGTACAGCGGCTGGCGCTGCACATAGGAGTTCAGCCGGATCCGCTCGCCGGGCAGCGTCTCGCACAGCAGCGAGAACTGGTCCCCGGTCGAGTTGACCACGTCGATCCCGATGTCGCGGTAATGCTCTACCACCGCCTCGACCCGGCGCACGCACAGCTCCCTGGCCGGCGCGGTCACGATAATCCGGTGCCAGCCGTAGACGAACGGCAGGCGCTCCTTGGTGATGCCGTGCTCGAGCATCCGGGCGGCGGCGATCTGCTCGGCCAGCGCGATCGGCGCCTCCGCGCCGGCCTCGCGGATATGCGCGTCCATGTCGCGGGCGTGCGCCAGCCGGCGGCTGACGTCCTTGCTCGCCTTGGCCGGCGGGATCAGCTTCATCCGGGAGCTGATCTCGACCGGGAACGGCAGCGAATCGGCGAAATGCAGCCACGGCTCGCCGTCGGGGAAGGACATGATGTCGGGGAAGCGGGCGAAGGAAACGAACGCGGCATACGATTCGCCGCTCATGTGCTCCAGGCGCAGCACGGTCCGCCCGTTGTGGATCTGCCCCTCGAACAGGGTGTCGATCTCCCCGGCCCCCCACCGCCTGCGTTTGGTCGCGGACGGCACCGGTTCACCCGCCGTCGCGATCAGCGTGTGCTGGATCAGCCAGGCGATCTCCCCGGAGGTCGCGTGCCGCGCCGCGAGCGCGCTGGCGTTCAGCGCCCGGCCGAGGCGTTCGGCCGACTCGGTCCACTTGCTGATCTCCGCGCCGCTGACCGCCTCGTCGATGAGCCCGAGCCCTCGCTCACCGCGGCCGTACGCGGCGGCGAACTGGGACAGCACCCCGCCGGAAAACTGCGCGCGGACGCCGCGCTGGCCGAGCCGGACCCCCAGGTAGACCTCCTTGCCCCAGAAGTCCTTGGCCCAGACGTGCTGGTAGGACTGCTCCAGGTAGTCCCGCCAGCCCGGGCCGTCGTCCGATGTCGCGTCCAGCCCGGTGGCCCAGGCGTGCGCGGGATAGGACCGGTGCGCGATCCGCAGGTGGATCTCGGCGTCGGCCATCCGGATCGCGGCCAGCGCGACGGTGATGTTCGTCGCGAGCGCCTCGCGCTCCTCCGGGGTGGTGAACTCGTAGGAGACCGCCGGGATCCGGTAATACGCCCAGGCATGGGTATCGGTCAGCAGGATGCGGTCATCGAAGTACCTGACGCCCAGCCGGGTCCGGGATCCCCGTGACGGCTTAGTCCGCGTGCTCACCAGGACTCCTTCGGAGTTCGCGGGCCGCCGCCCGTGGTTCCCCGCTCCGCCACCCGGAGATTCCGCGGCGCCAGCCCCGCGACCAGGACGCCGGCCAGCGCGGTATAGGCCAGCCTGGTCTGCGGGTGCAGCGCGGCGGGCGATCCCGCGTTATCGGCCAGCAGGTCATCCCAGGGCAGCCGGACGATGGCCCGGCAGCGGCCCCGGGCCACGGACTCGGCCTGCAGCACGTCCGGCATGCTCGGCCTGCTCACCCCGTTGATCACGGTGACCGACCGGGCCGCGAGCTCGTCGTACCCGTGTGCGGCCAGCCACTGCTGGGTGTGGGCCAGCGCGCCGGCCGCGTCCGGGCTGGCCGGGGTGACCAGCATCAGCTGGTCGGCCAGGGACAGCACGTGGGTGAGCCCCGACGCCGCCGCGTCGATCATGGTCAGCGGATACCGCTCGGCCAGCAGGCCGGCCAGCCGTCGGTGGTCATCCGGCCCGAGCGTACGGGTGCCGCCGGCGATGACGTCGAGCCGGACCCGGGAACGGTCGCGGCCGGATCGCGCGCGCGTCTGGGTCTGGGCCTCAGCGGGCTCCGGGCCCGGTCCGCGGTCGGCGAGCAGGGCCGGCACCGAGGTGGCCGGCTCGATACGCGCGGCGAGCGAGGTGTCCCCCGGGTTGAGGTCGAGCACGGCCACCGGGACCTCGCGGGCGGCGGCCAGCGTGTGCCCGGTCATCAGGGCGACCACCGACTGGCCTGCGCTGCCGGTGCAGCCCAGTACGGCGATCCGCCGCGGGCCGGGCAGCGGCATCTTGGCCCGGTCTCGGTCAAAGGCCTGCCGGTCCCGCTGGCCCGGCCCCTGGCCCGGGCCGCCGGTGACCACCTTGACCCGGCGTCGCCAGCTCGCGTCGTCCACGCTGTCCGGGCCGCTCAGCGCCCGCTCGACAGACGGCACCGGCCGGCCGCCGTCCAGGTCCACGAACAGCGACGCCACCTTGGCCGCCACCGATCGCCCGGAACGGGCCGGGGCCTGCGGCGTGGGCACGTCCGCAGCTGGTACATGCGGTGCCGGTGCCTGCGGTGCCGATATGTGCGGTGCCGGCGCCTGCTGCGCCGCCGCGTGCTGGTCGAGGGCCTGCGGCGCGGGCGCGTGCTGGTCCGGGACGGGATCGGGCGCGGGCCTGTGGCGCGACCAGAGCCTGGGCTTGGCGGGAGCGGGATCCTCCGGGTCGGGCAGCGGCTCGAGCGCCAGCGCGACAATTGGCTCCGGCTCCGGGCCCGGCTCGGCGGCCGCCTCAGCCACGGGCGCCGGGGTGGCGACGGGGTCGGTGTCGGGTACCGGCGCGGATTCGGTGACCGGAGAAGCTTCCGCGACCGGCTCGGGTTCGGTGACCGGCGTGGCCTCGGGGATGGGGGTGACCTCGGGGATGGGGGTGACCTCGGCGGCCGGCTCGGGTTCGGGTACCGGCGCGGCCTCGGGGAACGCCTCAGCCTCCGCGAACGGGCCGGCTTCCGGGAAGGGACCGACCTCTGGGAACGCTCCGACCTCCGGGAACGGGCCAGCCTCGGGGAAGGCGCCGACCTGGGGGAACGCGCCCGCGCCGGCTTCGGGCCAGGACGGCGGGGCAAAGGATGCGGGCCCGGGCTGGGCAAGGTCGCGCGGGTCCGGCTCGGGGTCGTGCGAGACTTCGAGCGCCCGGGAATCCTGCCGCCGCTCGAACGACGGAACGGCCCACCGCGGGCGCCGCTGGACCACGCCGCGCCGCGGCTCCTCGGAGGAGGCGGCCGGCCGCTCGTCCGGCTCCGGCCCGCGCTGCCGCGCACGGGGGGGCCGGGCGCGCTTGGCCTCGGGCCGGGCCGGGGCCCGCTTCGCCTCCGGCTGCGCGGTGGCACGCTGCGGCACCGGGAGCGGCGCGGCCGGTGCTGCCGCTGCGGGGAGCACCGGGACCGCCTCGGACGCGACGGTGCCTGCCGCAGCGGCGCCTGCCACGGTGAGGTCAGGGATGGCGGCTAGCTCCGGCGCACGTTCGGCTGAACTGGACCGGCGGGCGGCCTTCCTCGCCTTCTTGGGCCGGGCGCCCGGCGGATGCCGGTGCCACACCCGGACGGACACGAAGACGTCGTCCTTCTCGGCGAAGGGGGTCATCCGGCACCAGACCTTCGGCTCGGACAGGTACCGGAGCTGCGAGCTGACCAGTTCGGGCAGCCTCTTGTTCTCGATGACCGGCCGGGTGGTCAGCCAGGTGAGCACGCCCGGCGGGAGCACGTATAGCCAGACCAGGTTGTGATTAAACGGCAGGCCAATTACAACAAGGAAAAATATGTACGGAACGGTAATTCCGGCGAAAACGGCAATCCAGGTGATCGGCAACGGGGCCGGCAGCCGAAAGTCGTAAAGCTTGTAGAGCCTCTTTTCGATCCGCCAGATATTCGTGTAAGTGGGTAGGTCCACTGGGACGCGCTCCTTCCGTCAGGACGGGTTCAGTGGACTCCGAGCGCGTTCGCTATGCCGGTGGCCAGCACTTGCACGATGCTGGGGGTGTAGAACACGACCGCGATGGCCACGGCCAGCACGATGAACTGCACGAACCGGGTGATCTCCCGGGTGAACAGGAAGAAGATCGCCACGATCCCGACGATGCCCAGGAACAGCGGCCCGAACAGGCCCTGCAGGTAGGTGACCAGGTTATTGGTGCTCAGGGCCAGCGGAGCCATCGCGGCAGTGAGGTGAGTAGTCATCGAAGGTCCCTTCCGGGATCAGCAGGCCATCCAGCGGGTGTCACGGCAGTGCCCGGCAGCAGGACCGGGAGCCGGCCAAACGGGCGCACCGGCCCGGATCCGGGCTGATGCGGGGCGCCTGGGCGGTGGCGCACGAACGGCGGGCGGGCCCGGCCCGGCCACCCTGGGCGGCGGGTTCTGGGGCTTCTGGGGGCGGGCCCGGTGACGGCGATGGCAGTCCCGGCGGCGACCGGGCAAGCAGCAGCGGCGCGAGGGCAGGCAGGCACGACGGCGTCAGCCGCCGCTGTCCTGGTCATTTGGCTTCCACCGCCTCCGTCGCCGCGCTGATTTCATTTACATACCATTTGCCGCTTTGCAGATCGGTGACCAACACTCGGTAGGCGCTGGTTATTTTCGTGGTGCCTGCCGACGCCTGGCCCGGGAGGGTCCATATGACGGTCACGGTTATGTCGCGAGTGGCGCCGCCCGGCGGCACCTGCAGGCCGGCGATCGAGTCAAAGGCCACCGCGCCGTCCAGTCCGGTCAGCGAGACGCCGCGGGGTTCGAAACGGGCCAGCGCGGCGCCGTCACTGCCGGCGTAGGCCTGGAAGAAGGCCGGCAGCTCGGCGAGCAGCTCGCTGCGCGCGGCCGGGTCCGAGGCCTGGCTGGCCGGGGCGGCCGGTGAGACCGGCTGGGGCGCGGGCAGCCAGGCGGGCTCGCCGGCGACCACGACGCCGCCGCTGCCGCCGGCGATGACCGGCACGCCGAGCTCCATGAGCTGGCCGTTGACCGTGGCCAGCAGGGTGACCACGGCGCGGCCCGGATCCTGGACCGTGATCCCGGCGACCTGCTCGGACTGCAGCGTCAGCTGCCCGGTGCCGTTCCAGCCGAGGTCCGGGTTGGCGGCCGCGACGCCGGGCGGCAGGAAGGCTGCGAGCTCCTGCTCGCGCTGAGCCTGGGTGGCTGGGCTGAAGTTCAGGTAGACCTGCCCGAACTCGCTCGCGTAGGCCTCGGCGAGGGTCACCGGGAACTGCCCGGCGGCGGCGCCGGCCGGCTCGGCGCCGCCGGCCGGGGGCGCGCTGGCCTGGTGGAAGATGATGGCCGTCAGGCCCCGGTAGGCGATGACCAGCAGGACCGCCCACAGCACGCCCCGCAGCGACCAGAGCAGCCAGCGGCCGCCCGCGCCGTTCCAGACCCGCCCGTCCGGCGTGCCGGGACCCCACGGGGCGGTCTCGTTTTCCAGGACCCCGGGTCCAGGTCCGGCCGCGCCGAACAACGGTATGACGTGAGAGTAATCAGATGAACTCTCTCCGTCACCGGGGTTGGGCCCGCGAAACATCACACCTCCGCACGTTTCCGCGCCTGCTCGGGCAGGGGCGGCCGTCCCTACGCGCCGGTCTGCGGTCCATTGTGGTGCATCACGTCTCAGCGAGAGGCCGATTACAGTCAGTCGCTTGGCATTTACGCGGACGGATTGACCAGCACCCTCTGATACGTAACGGACACGCAGAGGGTTCAATCCACTTCGCACCGTATTCGGATGGACGCATCCGGATCGTCCCGGCAGGGCGGTGACCTGCCCGGGAGCATCACCTACACCGCCTCGGGCCAGGCGTAAGTTACGGCCGGGGGAATAAGCCGCGCGGCTGCCGCGCGGGAGCATCCCACCTCGATCCAGCGCGGGATCAGCTCCAGGCCGGCGCCGGCCGTTATGCAGTAGTACGCGGCCGCCCGCGCCTTCAGTTCCTCAGCGGTCCGCCGGTAATAGCCGATGAGCAGGCCCGCGACCTCGGCCAGCAGGTCACCGCGGCCGCACGCGATCTCCCGCAACTCCCGGACCGCGGCAGCGGTCTCCGCCCCGGTGGGCTCCCGCCCAGGCGCGTGCCGCCACGCCGTGCCGGTCAGCCGGGCCACGGTCAGCTGGTCCACCTCATCCGCGGACGCCCCGCTCATGGCGCCCGCTCCGGCCCGGAACGGCCGCCGGCCCTGACCGCTCCTTCGTACAGTCGACCGATGAAAAATATGTTCATTGCACGAGTATCAAACACCTGGACGATAATTACAAGTGATCAGCAAATCTCGCCGCAACCCGCTCGCCACAGCCATCCCGCCGATCACGCCCGAGCCCGCCTCGGCCATACAGGACAACCGGGTCGATGTGGCACCGACCCGGTTATAACCGGGTCAAAGTGACATCGACCCGGTACCGGACCACCGCGCACGCGACGAGAGGCGCGACTGTGGTGAGGCGGGTGAGATCGGGGAGGCCAGAACGT
>Ga0335074_10009466_pt1 | contig 13608 bp, 10 predicted proteins | sample Lox_Sample_23_FD_206715 | JGI IMG/M metagenome (GOLD analysis project Ga0335074, IMG submission 206715) | Soil microbial communities from Loxahatchee National Wildlife Refuge, Florida, United States - Lox_Sample_2.3 | ecosystem: Environmental > Terrestrial > Soil > Wetlands | place: USA...
CACCACCCATCCCTGCGGGATGCTCACCCTCGTCAACGGCCCGATCGCCAAGACTCTCGACATCAACTCGGGCTCCGGGGCCATGGGTCCCTGTTGGCGCGCCAATGCGACCATCGGGCGAGCCGTCCGCCTCGTTCTTCTCAACCTGGGCGGCGCCTTTCCCGGAAAGGTCGACAAGGCCACGCAAGGCACCCCGGCCAAATTCACGTTTTGCTTTGCCGAAAACGAGGAACAGAGCCCATGGACGCCATTCCACGTCGAGAGGGGATTTCAGCCCACCGACAGTACGGTGACCGTCCTCGGCCTCGAAGGGCCGCAGGACATCAATGGTCAAGATGCGACCAAAGCTGCCAGCTTTCTCAGAATCCTGGCGAGCAGCATCACATCGGCCGGTACCTCCAATTTCCGCTTCACGACTGGCTCCGATCTGCTCGTCTGCCTGGGACCGGAGCACGCCGCCATTCTGGGCCGTGAAGGCGTCTCCAGAGACGACGTCCGGGAATATCTCTTCAAGACCGCCCGGGTACCTCTCGAGCTCGTATCGGAGGAGCATCTGGCGCGCCGCAAGAGCACGCCTGCCCAGTACGGAGAATTCGACGGCACTTCCCCCATCCCGGTCGTCAAGTCGAAGGAGAACATTCTCATCACGGTCGTCGGAGGCGCGGGGTTGCACTCGAGCTGGATGCCTTCCTGGGGAGGCCCCAAGCATCGAGCCGTGACCAAGCTGATCCGAGTGCCCGATAAGGCGAGCTGATTGCAAAATCGACCGGAGACCACCGATGCACAACTTCGACGCCATCGTAATCGGACAGGGTTACGCCGGCCTCAGCGCGGCCAAGCTGATCGCCGCCCAGGGATTGCGCGCGGCCAACTTCGAGTCGGAATGCATGGGGGGGTTGATCGTCAACGTCAACGAGCTCGACCCGGCTCCGCCGGACTCGCCGCATTCCGGAGCCGAGCTCGCCAGCGCTCTCGCGCTGAGCAATGTCGAGCAGGGAGTCAGCTCAGTATCCGATGCAGTGGTCGCGGTGAGTCGGGTAGACGGCTCCTGGGGAGTGAGAACGGAATCGGACAGCTACCTCGCACGACGCGTCGTCGTCGCCAGCGGCGCGCGCCTACGCAAGCTCGGGGTGCCCGGCGAGGAAGAGTTCTTTGGCCAGGGTGTTTCGGAATGTGCCGACTGCGACGGCCCTCTGTTTCAAGGCATGGAAACGGTTGTCGTAGGCGCAGGGGATTCTGCCTTCCAGGAAGCGCTCACGCTTTCCCAGTTCGCGAGCAAGGTCACGATGCTCATCCGCGGATCTGCGCCTCGAGCTCGCCGCGACATGCTCGAGCGCGCCGCCGCCGATCCTAAGATCGTCCAGCTCCGCCACACGACGGTCACGGCGATCCTGGGCACTCCGGGAACTGGTGTGGACGGTGTCCGCGTCATCAACGAGGGCACTGGCGAGAAGTCGATCCCCTGTGCGGGTGTGTTCGTTTTCATCGGCTTGGCGCCCAACACCGCATTCCTGCCGGAATCCCTCAGCCGGGATGCATCGGGAGCCCTGATCACATCGGATCAGTGTGCGACGGATCTGCCGGGGCTCTGGGCCATCGGCGCGGTGCGCAGCGGCTTCGGCGGAACCCTGAAGGATGCCGAGGCGGATGCCAGACAGGTGGCGGCGGCGCTGCGGTGAGCCATGTCGCTGCACAGCGGACTACGCCGGCGATTTAGACCTCCGCGGGAGCGGCGGAAGAGGTGGGAGTCGAACCCACCAAAGACGCTTTGCGCCTTCCTCCGGGTTTGAAGTCCGGGCACCCCACCGGGGGTATTTCTCTTCCACAACCATTATCGCGAAGGGCAATCGCCCTGTCCACGCGGCGGCCTCCCGCGACGGCCAATGCAGGCTCGATTGGATCGAGTACCATTGCCGCCGTGCGCAGGCAGAAATGACGATGACGGCAACGTCATCCTCCCGCTCCAGCCGTACCTTCCCCGTCATCCTCTTTTCTACCTCAGACGTCGCCCTTGCCAGGGGTTGGCGGCATGTTCTGCAGGAAGGCCACGACGGACTCGCGATGCTCGGTGCTCGTGTAGCACAGCGCCTGCGCCTGGCTGCCTTGCGCAAACAGGCTCGCCAGGGATGTCTCGAAGCTCTGGTTGAGCATGGCCTTACCCAACGCAATCGCCGTCCGCGATCCCTTGGTAAGCTCCTCTGCCCAAGCAACCGCCTCCGCCAGCAATCCTTCCGGCGAGCTGATGCGATCGGCAATGCCAAGCCGAAGCGCCTCCTGGGCCTCGACCTTTCGGCCGCTGAAGATGAGCTCCTTGGTCCTCGCGAGACCCACGCGGCGGGGCAGCAGATACAAGCCGCCGCCGTCCGCGATCAGGCCGCGATGGATGTACGACCAGGTGAAGGCGGCCGCGCTGCTGGCCACGACGAAATCGCAAGCCATGGCCATGTCAGCTCCCAGGCCCGCTGCCGCACCATTCACGGCCGCGATCGTCGGAATCGGCAGCTCATGAAGGAGAGACTGCGCGCGATGCACGCGCTGCTGGCGCTCCCATCCCCTGACGCCCACTTCGCTCGGCGGCAGCTCGAGACGTCCTGCCATTGCGGACACGTCTCCACCCGCGCAAAACCCGTTGCCGTTGCCGGTCAACACCAGGGCCCTCACCGATCTGTCGCCAGCGATGCCCTCGAGGCCATCGATGAGTTCCGCTCGAAGCTCATCGTTCACCGCATTGCGCTTCTCCGGTCGGTTCAGATGCAGAACCGCCACACTCTCCCGCATTTCAAGCACAACCAGCCTGTTCATATTTGACTATCCGATGAGGAGCCGGCTCGTCCCCAAGCCGCCTCGCTTCAATATACGACCTTCTCCTCGATGAGCCTCGCAAGCTCCTCACGGGAGATACCCAGCAGCTCACCCAGTACGTACTCGTTGTGCTCGCCAAGCAATGGGGCGGCTCTGGTGATCCCGGCGGGTGTCTCGGAGAAGCTCCAGGGAGGGGCAATGGTCTTGCGCACGCCGAGGACCGGATGCTCCACCTCCTTGATCCCGCCCCGGGCAAGAATGTGCGGGTCCGAGAACAGGTCCTCGGCCTTGAATGACGGCATCGCGGCTACACCGTGCTTCTGCAGCAACCTCATCAGCTCATGCGGGTCCTGCTCCATGGTCCATTTCTGAATCATAGGGTCGAGGCGCTGCTGGCTTTTCCAGCGCCCAAGTTGAGTCTCGAACTCATCAACCTGCGCCCATTGCGGATTGCCCATCGCCCTACGCAGATTCCGCCATTCCTCGTCCGTTGCGACAGCGATGCTGATCCACTCATCCTCGCCCTTGCAGCGATAGACGTTGTGCGGAGCCATGACGAGATCGTGATTCCCGTGACGGGTCGGGGATCTTCGGTTCATGGAATAGTCCATCATCTGGTCGCCGACCAGCGAATTCAGCGCCTCTGCCGAGGACAAATCGATGAACGCGCCCTGCCCCGTCTGATCTCTGATGTTCAAGGCCACGAGCATCGCGAAGGCTCCAGCAGTACCGGCTCGAGAGTCACAGCTGCTCGTCATGGTGTTCGGCTCCCCATCCTCATACCCCGTCAGGTGGGCCTGTCCGCCAAAGCAGGAGAAACAGGGCGCATACGCCGTGTACTCGCGGTAAGGGCCGGTGCCCCCATACCCCGAGAGCGAGAGCATGATGATGTCCGGCTTGATCTTGACGAGGTCCCTGTATCCTAAGCCGAGCTTGTCCATCACACCCGGTCGCATGTTTTCCATGACTACGTCGCAGACGCTGACGATCCGTCTGGCCAGCTCCTGCCCGGCCGGCTTGCTCAGATCCAGACTGACGCTGAGCTTGCCGAGATTGATCTCGAAAAAGTTGGAGGACGACTCGTAGTCCGAGCTTGCGCCCGCTCCGTGCTGCACCCTTTGCTCATCGGGCCTCGTGCGAGTCTCGATCTTGATGACCTCCGCGCCGAGCGTGGCGAGCAACATGCTTCCATACGGGCCGGCCAACACATGGCCGAAATCGGCCACTCTGATGCCCTGCAATGCTGACTTGCTCATGTCCGATTTCCTGAACCTAGATGACGCCTGCCTGCCTGAGCTTGACCATGTCCTCGAGCGCGTAGCCGAGCCGGCCGCACAGGACCTCCTCATTATCCTGACCCAACAGCGGCGCCGGCCGCCTACCGCGGTTTGCCACGTTCGAGAAGCGATACGGCAGTCCCGGGTGCTCGAGCTTGCCGGCGACGGGATGATCGACCTCGAGCAGATACTCCCGCGCTCTGATCTGTGGCGAGCTGAAAAACTGCTCCGCGGTGTAGGCCGGCGCGCAGGCGCTCCTGTACCCTTGAATCTTCTCGAATACCTCCTGAGCGGTGTAATTCGCGGCCCAAGCCGCGAGAAGTTCCCGCAGCTGCGCGTAATGGGCCGAGCGCCCCGTCTGCGTATTGAATGGCTCTCGCGCACCCCAATCCGGCCGCCCCATCGCCTGAAACAGCCCCTGCCACTGCCGCTCGGACGAGAGAATCAGGATGACATAATTGCCGTCCTTGCAGCGCACCAGGGATTCCAGCAGTCGGCCCATTCCCGTGCGATTGGGGCTCTTTCCCGAGTCGACATAGCGGCGCAGCTGTGATCGCTCAAGGTGCATGACCGACTGCTGCTTGGAGACATCGATATGCTGGCCGGTGCCGCCGTTCCTTCGCCACCGCAGGGCGGCAAGTGTCGCTATCGCCGCACTCATGCCGCCATCGTACTCGCTGGAAAGTCCCGGGCTGACCACCGGCTCGCGGTCAAGGCTCGGGGAATTCATCGGCAGCATGTAGCCATGGCCGCCGGCATGACATAGATTCAGATTGTAAGCTTTGTAGTCGCGATAGGGTCCGATCTGCCCGAAGGGCGTAATGGAGGTCATGATCAGCCCCGGATTGATCTTCCTGAGCTGCTCATATTCCAGCCCCAATCGCTGCATCGTGCCGGGCGCGCTATCCTCGATGAGCACGTCCGTGGCCGCTATGAGCCTCCTGAAGATGTGACGCCCTTCCTCTGAATCGACATTCAGCGTGATGCCGAGCTTGTCGGTATTCAAGTACAGAAACAACCCTGACAGCTCCGGATCGGGCTCGTCGCGCATGAACGGACCCCTGCGCCGCGCGGCATCGCCCCACCCAGGCTGCTCGATTTTGACGACCTCCGCGCCGAAGTCCGCGAGCAGCCGCGCGCAATAGGGTCCGGCAGCGAAACTGCACAGCTCCACGACCTTCAGTTTCAGCGACGCTCCGTCAGTCATGATTCGCTCTGGCTATCGGGCTCAGCCGGCTCGCTGACGCTCGGATCGTAGATGAACTTCGTGCGCGAGGGCAGCAGCACTGTTGCCTTGCAGGTCTGATGAACCTCGCCCGTCTGGATTTCGCAATGGCACTCCAGATCAGCGGCAAACTGCCCTTGCGCAGTGTACTTTCTCACGACCTTGCCCTTGACGGTGGTCGTGTCGCCCATCCAGGACGGACGACGCGTCTGGTTGCTCTGGTATCTCAGGAAGCCGTCGTCACCCATCCAGTTTTGGATGGCCTTCTGCATGAGGGACTCGAACTGCCCATGATGGCCATAGGCGCCCATTTTCATTCCCGTGGTTCGCGCCGCCGCATCGACCAGGTGCGCCTCCGCGCGCCAGCGCGGCGCATTCGTCTCGGGATCGACCCAGCCGTGGTCCTCCACGTGGCCCTTCAGCATGTCCCAGTTGATGTTGAATGCTGATTGCTGGCCCATGGCTCCCATCCAAACGTGCACGTCCAGAGTAGTGAGCGGACCTGCCACGACCGGGGTAATCTCCTCGCCTTCGGTGATGTCCTCCCAGAACCGGGTCGACGCACCGCGGCGGTTCTTCTCTTCCGCCTCGTACGCCTCGTGAATCCGGTCGAGCTCCTCCTGGGTGTAGCGGTGTCGTGCGCGGTCGGAGAATGCCTCCTCCGTCTTCTGCCGTGTTTCAGTGACGATCTGCATCCGGGTGCGATCGCGATATGCAACCACCTCGTTATTCTGGTTCAGGTAGGTGGTTCGAAACATCGCCTGGAACAGGCGATAAGGCACGTCCCGATGAGGCTTTTTTTCATTTACGCCCATGTCGGTACCGAATACGTGAAAACGGTCGCCGGCCCGAATGGGCTTGAACCATGTCCATGTACTCCCACCTGCGATGCTGCGTCCGAACCCTGGGGCAACCGTGCCTTTGCCGGCACCGGCCTCACCGATGCAGATCAGGACCCCATTCGGCGCGACCAATCCGCCCCATCGGGTGAACTTGGCGTAGTCTTCCCAGCGGTAAAGTGGATTCTTGTCACCGATGCCGTCACAGAAGTGGCGGATCAGGTCCTTCGTGACCTCCTCATTGAAGAGCGCGTAATGCTCATTGGGTCCCCTTCTGGAGGGGGGGCCAAAGGGACTCTTCGTGTTGCCGACCTGCTCGGGAAAGTAGGTCTCGCCTCTGAGCGAGTTGCGGGCCTGCGCCCACTCATCGACCTGACGGTTGAAATCATCACCCAGATGCTTGTTCCACATTTCTTTCGACATCTCTTGATTCCCCTTGAACGGTGTGGCCGGGCGTGCGACCGCGCGGTCAAACACGCTCGGTGACCATTGCGATCCCCTGGCCCACCCCGACACACATTGCGCACAGCGCGTAGCGGCCGCCATGGCGATGAAGCTGATTGACCGCGGTCGTCACGAGACGGGCACCGCTCGCACCCAGCGGATGCCCGAGCGCAATCGCGCCGCCGTTGGGGTTCACGCGTGGATCATCATCCGGCAGCCCGAGGTCTCGCAGCACGGCAAGGGCTTGAGCCGAGAACGCTTCGTTCAGCTCGATGACATCCATTTGGGCGAGCGTGAGCCGGGTGAGCGCCAGCACCTTATGGGTGGCTGGAGCCGGACCGATGCCCATGATGCGCGGCGCAACTCCGGCCGTCGCCGTCCCGAGAATACGGGCGCGCGGCTCGAGTCCCTGCGCAGCGGCGGTTGACCCGTCTGCCAGCAGCAGCGCGCACGCGCCGTCATTGATCGGCGAGGAGTTGCCGGCCGTTACCGAGCCATCAGGCGTTACCACTCCCTTGAGGCGGGCAAGAGCCGCCATTGAGGTATCCCTTGGCGGCTCGTCCCGGGTTACCAGCATCGACTCGCCCTTCTTCGCAGGGATCGTGACCGGCACTATCTCAGAGTCGAAGAACCCGGAGTCCCTTGCCGCCACCGCCTTGAATTGCGAGGCGCAGGCCAGCCTGTCCTGTGCTTGGCGCTCGATGCCGAACTCACGCGCGACGTTCTCAGCCGTTTGCGGCATCGAGTCGATGCCGTAGCGCTCCTTCATGATGGGGTTCACGAATCGCCACCCGATCGTGGTGTCGAAGGCCTCCAGCCGGCGTGAGAAAGCATCTTCCGCTTTGGACATCACGAAAGGAGCCCGTGTCATGCTCTCCACGCCGCCCGCAATAACCAAATTGGCCTCTCCGCTCCGAATGGCGCGCCCGGCGGTGCCCACCGCGTCCAGACCGGATCCGCACAGGCGATTCACCGTCATGCCCGCCACGCTTTGCGGCAGCCCGGCAAGGAGCAAAGCCATTCGGGCGACGTTGCGGTTGTCCTCTCCCGCCTGGTTCGCGCAGCCCATGACCACATCGTCCACGCTGCTCCACTCCGTCCCGGGATGTCGGGAGACAAGGGCTCGCATGGGAATCGCGGCGAGGTCATCGGCCCGCAAGCTTGACAATGCGCCACCGTAGCGCCCGAAGGGCGTGCGGACCGCGTCGCAAATAAAAGCCTCGCGCATCACGGACACAGCCGCACTGCGCTGCTGCGCGCGCGCGCCGCCCGGGACCCGAGCGATGATTGCCGGGCTGCGCCGTCCGAACACCGGTTACTCATATCGGGTGGCATAGGTATCAGTAGCCTCGAGGTCTCCCCTGGAACTCAGTAAGGTTTACGGCCGGTTCGTGATGCACCCGTAGCCGGGCGGAACTGCTCCCCGTAATGTCGTACGGAGCGACTCAGAACGCCGTCGATACTCTAGGAGAGGCCCGAAGACTTCGCGATGCCAGATAGTGAACGCGACATCGATTTGTGTGATAGCGGCGTCGGGCGCAAATGCGCGACCCGATGTCGGCCATGCTCTGGCGCCACCACAACACGACTTGCGGCCGGGTATTGAGCAGGTGAGGACGTTATAGGCGGCAAAAGCGATGGGCGGATGATCCCTGCTGGTCGGTGATGACCCGGAGCGTCGCGGTGTCTCAGTCGTCGCCGATGCTCTCGTGCTCACCGCTGGTCCCGCGTTGCCAATACCCCGCGGCCTTGACCCAGCTTTTGTCCATCCCTCTTTCTTCGAGCAGATAACGGCGGATGGCTCGCGCGGATTTCGACTCACAAGCCACCCACACGAAACACCGGCCCGCAGGGAACGCGGTCGCCCGAAGCCTGTCGATGAGCTCGTGGCCCGGCGCCTCGATCCGCCGGTCACGAAACACCTGTATGACCTCCAGAGCCGCGGCGGTGGTCAGTGGCGGCAATTGAGCACCCTCCTCCGTTTCGATTACCGCCAGCGCCTTGGCGTTCGGCGGCAATTCCTCCAGCCGCCGGCAGATCGCCGGCAGAGCGGTCTCATCTCCAATGAATACATGAAAATCGATCCCGTCGACCGCGATCACCATCGAGCTGCGCGGGCCTCCGACCTCGAGCGACTCTCCGACATTTGCACGGGCGGCCCAGGCTGTCGCAGGTCCCGCTTCGTGCAGGAAAAAGTCGATCCACAGCTCGCCGCGAATGGCATCGAACCGCCGAGGTGTGAAATCACGCCTCTCCTGATACGACTGAGCGCCGGTATCCGGCTCATCGTCGCGCGTTGCGCCTGGAAAAAAGAGCTTGACATGGTCGTCGAAGCCGAGGGAGATGAAGTCGGCAAGCTCCGCGCCGCTCAAGACAACGCGCGTCATCTGTGACCCGATGCGCTCGATACGAGCAACGGTCAGCATTCTCCTCTTCGGCTGATGTCGTATCCGCTCGATCCGCGGGCGCTCATTCATGTCTGCTCCTTGGCGATCACTTCCGCAGTCCCATTGAACGCTACCGCCACCTCGAGCTCGTGGGTTGTGCAAAGGTACCCTGCGGAGCCACTTCACCCGCCGGCACCCGCCGAAGCCGGCAGCCAAATCCGCCTTGCCCCAACTTGGCTTTGTGGCCATCCAGTCTAATGGCGCCTCCCGCGACAGGCCATACCGGCCCGTGAACTAGACATCTAATTCTGTGATATCGCCCCGGTCCGTCGGCGGGGTAGACGACGCTTCGCCCCGAAGCGTGGCCAGCTGGCATCACGGGCAAGTATCCACGGCCCATTAGCCACAGTCGTGGCGGGCGGCCGCAGGCTCTCGCGAATCGTGCCGGCACCTCCTATGCGGGCCTCGTCATGAACGAGGTGGCCATGCCGCTAGGCATGTCAGATACGGTTGTATCGCTCTCTCCTGCGCAAAAGGTACGCTTCATTCAGGGTCACACGGCCGATCACCGGCCCGGGCACGCCTGGGATATTGACGCGCTCGCTGGCGCCGGCGCTCTCCGCTCTACCGCGAGCGACATGCTCACATTCGTGGACTGACGGCTTGGCATCCGGGCGCGCGGACTCCCTACCAAACGCGCGGGCGTCGGAATATGCTTCCGCTCGACTGCGTCCTTACTCCCTTGCTCCACTCGAGCGGTTGCTGTTCATGCGCTCGGAAGATCGCCGTTCGCCTCGCGGGAGCGTGGGAGGGATGAGACTGGCAGCGACAATCACTGCACCTGCACCGGCACGAAAATCCGCGTCTCGCCCCGCTGGATTAGCAGAGCGACGTGGCCGCGCGACCCCTCCACCGCCCTGCGAAGCTGCTCGACCGTGGAGACGCGCTCACCGTTCGCCGCGAGGACGACATCACCCGGCTGAATGCCGGCATCCTCAGACGGACCGCTGACACCCTCGACGAGAAGCCCGACGTGTGTATGCACTTGCTCCCGCTCATCCTGGGTGAGCGGACGCACCGTAAGCCCGAGGCTTCCGCCCTGCTCCCCCGAATGCTGGGCGGAGGCCACGAGCTCGTTGCTCATGGACCCGAGCTTGACGCTGATATCCCGTTGGGCGTGATTGCGCCAGATAGTCAGGCGTACGGTCGTACCGGGCATCAGGCTGGCGATTCGCACCGGTAGCTGGCCCTCGGTCTGAATGGGTTTCCCATTCAAGTCGAGGATGACATCGCCCGGCTGGATGCCGGCACGGGCCGCAGGGCTATCTTGCTCGACGCTCGACACCAGCGCGCCCTCGGGCTCCGGCAGGCCGAAGGAGTCGGCGAGTCCCTGATCCACGGGCTGGATCAATACGCCGAGCTCGCCGCGCTCCACGTGGCCGGTGGTGATGAGCTGGTGCGCCACCTGCATGGCGACGTTGATGGGGATGGAGAAGGACACGCCCATGTAGCCGCCACTGCGGCTGTAGATCTGCGAGTTGATTCCGACCACCTGGCCCTGCATGTTGAAGAGCGGGCCGCCGGAATTTCCAGGATTGATTGGGACGTCGGTCTGGATGAACGGCACATAGCTCTCTGCGCCCTCGCCCGGGAGCAACCGCCCCTTGGCACTGACGATGCCGGCTGTGGCGCTGTTCTCGAAGCCGAACGGGGCGCCGATGGCGAGCACCCACTGCCCAACCTGCAGCGTATTGGAATTGCCCAGATTGACGGTCGGCAGGTCGTTAGCCGGAATCTTGATCACCGCGACGTCCGCGGTCTTGTCCTCGCCAATCACCTTGGCGGTGTATTCGCGCCGGTCGGTCAGCTGAACCGTAACGCGCGTCGCGCCCTCGACCACGTGCGCGTTCGTGAGAATCAGGCCGTCTGGCCGGATGATGAACCCCGAGCCCTCGGCTCGGACGGGTTGCTCCTGCGGAGCTTGGAACGGGAACCCGGGAAGGTTGCGGAAGAACGGCGCGAACGGGCTGTTGGGCCCAAAGGGATCGTTCTCTCCCTCGTCCTGCTCCTTCTCGATGACCCGGATGTTGACGACCGCCGCCCCATACTTCTTCACCAAGGTCGTGAAGTCCGGCAGCATCACGGCCACGCCGCTACGCGGCTGCGCCGAGGTTACCGCTGCAGGTGGCGGGGCTCCCTGCGCATGCACCACCGTCGGCGCGGCAACGGTATAAAGAGCGGCCAGCGGCGCAGCGCCCAGCACGATGCCGAGCGCGCCCGCGATCAAGGGATTGCGAATTGCGTTCCTCACTGTCATCGTTCACTCCCGCTGGTTTGTCCGCCTCTACGGGTCGAAGAATAGCCGCTGAACACTTAAATGACGCTTAAGGAGGAGGTCTCAACAGCCAGTCTTCCCCGAAAGAACATCAGGGCGTCAAGGGAGCGAAGCCGGAGCTTCGGCTGCGGTATTCCGCTCAGCGAGTACGGCGATACTCGAAAAATGGCATTCTCGACCCGAAGAAGGTCGCGCGAGTCGCGTTACGGAATGCGACCTCCCACTCCTCAAGATCTCCCGAGTCATCGAGCACCGCTCGAGCCAGACAGGAAGCGCGGCTCGGCCATCGACCGTAAGCTGCGTAGTGTGCGCGGGAAGACCGTATGTAGGCGAGGCCGGAGAGCAAGCGGAGGGGTGGGCGTTACAACACCACTCTGCCCAGGGTGGCAGGGTTCTCCTGGGTCATCCGAGGTGCAGTGCCATGTGCCATGCGCCATTGCAACGTAATTTCGCCATCACGTCTGACAGACGAGCTAGCGGGCTCGTTCCTCCGGCTGGAAACTATCGCACAGGCCGGAACCCCCTCGCAGTTAAAGAGTCAGAGCTATTATCTCGGCGATCTGAGCTCATCAGTGAAAGGAGGTTGGCCATGAACGCAGCGATATCACAGTCCCGTGCTCCGGAAACGGCCGCGGCTTATGGCGGCATGATGGATGCGATCGGCGGCGTTGCGACTGCCGTGCTGGCCGTCATCGGCCTCGCCGGGTGGCGTCCGGAACTCCTTGCAGGCGTGGCAACCATCGTCTTCGGCGCGGCGCTCCTGATCCAAGGCGGCTCGCTTTTGTCGGAGTACTCGACAATCGTTACTCCGGCAGCCTTACAGACAGCATCCGACGCAACGGGAGGAGATGGGCTGGCTGCGATATTCCCGGTCGGCATTGCGGGCATCGTGCTCGGCATACTGGCACTGGTCGGTGTGGCTTCGTATGAGCTGACTTCGATTTCCGTGATTGCCTTCGGCACCGCCCTATTGCTGAGTGCGCAGTCGGTGAGGCGGCTATACAGGACGCAGGCCGAGCTCAGGCGCGCTTCGATCGGCGCATACTCGGTTCGCGAGTTCCTCGCCGGCGAAATGGCGGCCGGATCGGCCGGAATCCAGTTCGTCGCCGGCCTCGCCTCCGTCGTCCTCGGCATCATCGCGGTGGTCATGGTGGCCACCGCGAGCAATCAAGTGCTGACGCTGGTGGCCCTGCTCGTAGTTGGCCTGACCAACATCATCAGCGGCAGCGCGCTCAGCGGGCTGGTCCTGAGCTTCATGCGTCCGGAGTCGGAGGTTACGCGACGGTGAGGGAGATCGGGGGTCTGCTGGCCGCGATCATTGAGGCTGCTACGCAGCCGCTCACAGCTTAGCGGGCGGCCTCGGGCGCTCAAGGTCAAGGTACATCGCCCGCGCCTTCCGCAGGTTGGCGATCTGGCGAGCCAGCGTGGTTTTGCCCACTTGCCGAGGGCCGAGAAGAACGACCCCGGGCATCTGTCGCAGGCGCTCTTCGATGATGGGCCGGAGCCGTCGCGGGATCACTTTACACCGGAATTTTAACGATAGACGTTAAAATTCAGGCACTTAAATGTCAACCGCCGAGCGTGCGCTTCTAGTGTGGCGCGCCCCGGGGTTACACTTGCGACCGTAATCTGCCGATGCCAGCCGGCTCGAGGCGGTAGCCTCGCAATTCTCCAAGACCACCGCCGGCGGTCAAGGGGGCGCGCATGCCGAGCGTCTGGTCGGAGCCGCGGCGGCACGGAGCCGTCGCACGAGCGCGGGTCGCATCACTTGCGGACGTCCGCGAGATCGAGCGAACGCCGTACCTGGAGCTGCTGCCGAGGTGGTCCATTCTCGGCGTGATCGAGCAAGCGGCGGCAGAAGCCCCTGGCAAACCGGCGTTCGTAGCAGTCGATAAGGACGACCCGGTGCGCGTCAGCCGGCGGGTCACCTACGCCGACCTGGCAGCATCGGTTCGCGCAACCGCCAACCGGCTGCAGGCGGCGTCAGGAAACACACGACCCGTAGTGTCGATTCTCACGCCTCTCGTTGTCGAATCGTTCATAGCGTCATGGGCCGGGGCAACGGTCGGAATCGCGAATCCGATCAACCCATTCTTGGGGATCGAGCATGTGGCAAGCATCATGAACGCTGCCGGAACGACCGTGCTCGTATGCGGCACCGCTGCTGACGGACCCGGCGCGTGGAACGACGTCGGGAAGCTCCGAGCGATGGTGCCGACACTGCGCGAAGTGTGGTACATCGATTACGCGTCCGGTGACGACTCCTTCCAGCGACAGATAGAAACCGCGGCAAGTGACC
>Ga0335074_10009467_pt1 | contig 13608 bp, 14 predicted proteins | sample Lox_Sample_23_FD_206715 | JGI IMG/M metagenome (GOLD analysis project Ga0335074, IMG submission 206715) | Soil microbial communities from Loxahatchee National Wildlife Refuge, Florida, United States - Lox_Sample_2.3 | ecosystem: Environmental > Terrestrial > Soil > Wetlands | place: USA...
CAGCTTGCCGACATCGCGGTCGGCGCCGCCGGCGCGGCACGGCATCTCGGCCACGAGCCGCGGGTGGCGTTGGTTTCGCACACTACGTTCGGCGCCTCGATGCATCCGGCGGCGATGGTGATGCGCGAGGCGATCGAGCTGTTGGACCGGCGCAACGTCGATTTCGAATATGACGGGGAGATGAGCCCGGATGTGGCGCTGGAGCCGGAGCTGCGAGCGCTCTATCCGTTCTGCAGGCTGACCGGGCCGGCCAACGTGCTGGTGATGCCGGGGCTGCACTCGGCCCATATCACGTCGCGGCTGATGCCGAACATGATTGGCGGCAACGCCATCGGGCCGCTGTTGATCGGGCTGACCCATCCGGTGCAGATCATGCAGATGGACGCCGGGGCGAGCCAGATCGTCGATATGGCGTGTCTCGCAGCGTACCAGGCGGCGCGTTAATCCGCCGCGCGGAAGCCCAGGAGGTTTGCCTGCGGTACCGGATCGCCTACTGATCCGCACGACGCTTCCTCGACAGGAGTTCCGGAAATGAGACTTTCCTGGCTGACAGGTGCGATAGTGGCACTGGCCCTGCTTCCCGCTACTTCGTACGCGCAGCGGGCGATCGAGCTGCATGCGCGCACGGCGGGCGACCTCGCCGCGCTGTGCGGGGCGCGTCCCGGGAACCCGCGCGCGGATGCCGGGATCAACTACTGCCACGGATTCGCTCAGGGCGTCGTCGATGTGCTGCTGGGCACCGCGGGTGCCACGAAGCCATTCTGCTTCCCTAGCCCGCCGCCGACGCGCACGGCAACTCTCGCGCAGTTCGTCGATTGGGTACGAGCGGTGCCGGGGCACGCGCAACTGCCCGCCGCCAGGGGACTTGCGCAGTTCCTGGGCGAGCGTTTCCCCTGCAAATAGCCGATGCCAGTGCAGCCCCGGACCTTTCATGCACGCGACAACCGAAGTTCCAATCGTCGGGCCAGCAAGGTCAGCGGAAAACAGACTGCGAAGTAGACCAACGCCACAACACCATACACGGTGAACGGCGCGAAGGTCGCGTTGGTGATCACGTTGCCGGTGCGCAGAAGCTCATCAAATCCGATAATCGAGGTGAGCGCCGTGCTCTTCACCAACTGCACAAGGAAGCCGACGGTCGGCGGTACGGCGATGCGCAGTGCCTGGGGAAGTATGACGAGTTGCAATTGGTACCGGCGATGAAGCCCGAGGGCGGCGGCCGCGTCCCATTGACCGGCTGGCAGCGCCTCGACGCAGCCACGCCAGATCTCGGCCAGGTACGCACTCGCGGAGAGCGTCAACCCCACGCCCGCGGCCAGCCAGGGACGCACGTTCAAGCCGATCAGCGGCAAGCCGAAGAAGACCAGGAAAAGCTGCAACAAAAGTGGTGTTCCCTGGAACAACTCGATGTAGAGTCTGGCACTCGTCCTGATCGCCGGGCTGCGGGCGATGCGGAGCGCCATCAACAGCAGGCCGCCGGCTCCGCCGCAGATGAATCCGGCGATCGAGAGCACAATGGTCCAGCGCGCTGCCAGCAGCAGGTTGCGAAGAATATCCCAGAAGGTGAATTCCATCAGCCGACCCCTGCACCGAACAGCCGGCGGGCTGAGAAGCCAAGGATGCGACGGAGCAGAACCGACAGCGCAAGGTAGATCAGGGTGGCGAGCAGATAGATCCTGAAGGCCTGAAACGTTCGGGACTGGATCAGGTCCGCCTGATATGTCAGGTCGCGCACGGCAATCACCGACACCACCGAGGACTCCAGCATGGTGATGACGATCTGGCTGGCCAGCGCCGGGAAGATGGCGCGCATCGCCTGGGGTAGAACTATGCGCAGGAAGATGATGGGGGGGCGGAGACCCAGCGCGCGACCGGCCTCGTTCTGTCCGGGCGCGACGGCATCCAGACCCGCGCGCACGATCTCGGTTCCGTAGGCGCCCAGGTTGATTGTCATCGCCAGGATCGCTGCCGGCATCGCGTTCAGATGGAGGCCCAGGCTGGGCAGTCCGAAATAGATGAAGAAGAGCTGCGCGATGAACGGCGTGTTCCGGATAAGCTCTACATATCCGCCGACCGCGGCACGACACCACGCAACATCGCTGCGGCGGGCGGCTGCTCCGAGCACGCTCAGCACGAAGCTGAGCAGGGTGGTCACGACAATCAGCTCGATCGTCGTCACCACTCCGCTCAGAAGTGCGACGCCATAGACCTCGAGCCAGGTGAAGTCCGGGCGTCCCGCCATCCGTGCTTACAGGTCCTTTTCGTTCAGCGGCTTGTGCAGCCATTTGACGCTGATGTCGTTCAGGCTTCCGTCGCTCTTCATCTTGGTGATGGCATCATTGAGGGCGGCTTTCAGCGCCGGCTCGTTCTTGTTCAAGGCGATGTGGTCGGGCGAGGTAAGCAGCTCGAACTTCTCCTCCGGCTCGATAGTCGGGTGGCGCGCGAGCACGGCCGCACCGACATCGTTCCCGACCACGATCAACTGCACCTGACCGGATAGGAACGCCGTGATGACACCGTTGTAGTTGTCGAACCGCCTGATATCGGCTGTGGGAGGCGCGGCCGATGTGACCGACGTATCTTCCAGCGTGCCGCGGTTCACGCCGATGCTCTTGCCGGCCAGATCGGCGGGGCCGGTCACCTTGAGCGCATGCGGTCCAAGCACCGCGATGTAGTACGGCGCATAGGCGCTGGTGAAGTCGATCACCTTCTCCCGCTCAGGACTGTCGCCGACGCTGAGCAGAATATCCACCTTGTGGTCCTCGAGATACGGAATGCGGTTCTGCCCCGTCACGGCGACCAGGTTGAGCTTTACGCCAAGCGCCGCGGCGAGAGCGGTTGCCACGTCGATGTCGTAACCATGCAGGCGCATATCCGGCCCGGCCGAGGCAAAGGGCGGGAAATCCTCGAACACGCCAACATTGAGAACGCCGGCTTTCTTGATGTCGGCCAGCGCATCGGCGCGTGCCGCCACCGGCCGATACGCAATAAATGCAGCGACCAGGAGGAGAAAGGCGGATAAGCCGGAGTATGCGGGACGCGGCAGCTTCATTGGGATCTCCCTGCGTAGGTGAAGTAAGCGGGGGGCGCGGGCAGGCAGCCGCCGGGGCGGGCAGCCGGGCATCGATCCTACCTTTCACCCCTCAGTCTTCGGTGCGCAAGCCCATCATAATCCTGTTGCGTCGCAAAAGGCTCAAGTGGGCCGGTATTGCCTAGAGCCGGCGATAGCCATGAAGCGCCGCTGCACGATTTGTCTCGTTTGAAGTCGACACAGCGGCCGCGGGCACTTTTTCGGCGAGGCGGGCGGGCGGATCTTCTCCGGCGTGCTGACACCGTTCTTTCTTGAACCGCACACCGGTTCTCCGTCGATCTTCTTCGGCACGATCGCCGTGGTGGTGGCGGCTGGGGCCTGTATGCCGCTGTTGTTTGGCAAGGAAACGGTCGGTCAGCTCGAGTTGGTCACTGAGACGCGGGGGGAGCTGGTCGCCGCCGACCGAGGATGGCGGTGGGCGCAGCGTGATGGCTGATGCTTCCAGTCTCATTGTTGTCTCGCTGTGCGGTGGGCGAGATGCTGTATCATGTGGCGAGATGGTGGGGGTTGCATTCGCGGTCAGATGACCGGGGCTGTCGTTGTGGCGAGCGGGGCTCGGCGACCATGCTTTTGGCGGGGGGAGCGAAAGAGCGGGCATGGATGGCGGGCGTCCGCGTTGCCGGCGGGCATGGCGATGGAAGCGGCGTTCGCCGGAGAATGGAGTTTGGGGGAGATGGCGGGAGGCCTGACGGACATCGCCGTTCGGCGGGCCGGTCGTCCTTCGTGGTTGAGGCGGGCTTCGGGTTCAGGGCGATGGCTTGCGTCAGGTCGTTGTCGGCCAGGGTGCTGGGGCCAGTGCGTCGGTTTGCAGGGAGACGGGTGGGGCGGGGTTGGGGGCGTGGTGCGTCATTGGGGCCGCCTCCTGTGCCATCGATCCGGTTGGCGGCTCGGTGCTGCGGTAAGGGGAGGGGGGACGTGCCACCGGCGGCTCCTTTGCCTCGGCGCCGGTGCACTCGCTTTGCGTGGCGAACTCGGGTTCGGACAGGGGCGAGTCCGGGGCAGGCTCTTGGTGTATTTCGCAACTGACGCCCGCCGGGGGCTTCGGGTCTTTGGCCTCGGGGCGGGCACCCTCACCCGGTTCGCTGTGCGAGCCGACCTCTCCCGCAGGGCGGGAGAGGTGTTGGGGCGGGGGTGAGAGGGCCTCGGCCATCAGGTTGAGGGCAATATGCTCGGCCCAGGCGGCGCGGTTGCAGGTTTCCTGCTTCGCCTCGGTCTTCTGGCGGGCTGCCTGCATGCGCAAGAAGGTCGCCATCAAACCGGCCGCCTGGCGGCTCATGCTGATGGCCTGGGCTCGGCATTTCAGCATGTTCGGCAGCGACATGGCGGGGTTTTCGAGCTCACACATGCAGGCCTTGGCGTGCTCGGCGTGGATGACGTGGAGGGCGGCGACTTCGGCCTCGGCACTGTTGACGGGGCACAGGGAGGCGACGCGGGCCATGGCGGCCTCATCACGGAGGGCGATGTCTTCGGGGCTGTTGGTGAGCAGCTTCGGCAGCGCCTTGTGCAGGGTGCGCATGAGGCAGTGGCAGGCGCTGGCGGGGAGCCGGGCGGCCAGGTCGCGTTGGTCGGGTGCGGTGATCTGGGTCATGTGGGGCAGTGTAGCATTAGAGTTCATATCTGAAAAAGGTTATTTTTGCTATCTCCATCCGGCTGGTCGAACGGGTGAGAGGGGGAGGGGTGGGCGGCCCTTGGCTTGTCAGACAAGCCGACATGTGGGTAAATACGATCGGGCGGCCAATGGGGCCCCCGGATGGGAGGATGCGAATGGAGCAGCGTCGTCTCGGAGGGTCGCCGGTTTCGGTCTCGGAGATCGGGCTTGGGACTTGGGGAATGTCCGGTGCGTTCTGGGGCACGGCTGACGATGCGGAATCGATCCGCGTCATCCACGAGGCGCTCGATCTCGGCATCACGCTGATCGATACCGCCGAGGCGTATGGCAAGGGCCATGCGGAGGAGGTGGTCGGCAAGGCGCTGGCCGGCCGGCGGCAGCAAGCGGTGATCGCAACCAAGGTAATGGCGAGCCACCTTGATCCAAGCGAGCTGGAAGCAGCGCTGGAAGGATCGCTGAAGCGGCTGCGGACCGACCATGTCGAAGTCTATTTCATCCATTGGCCAAATCCGGATTTCTCGATCGGGCCGACCATGGAGGCGCTGGAGCGGTTGCGCGCACAGGGACGGATCCGGGCCATTGGTGTTTCCAATTTTGGAGCGGAGGAGATGGATCGGGCGCGGGAATATGGCACGATCGACGTGCTACAGCCCCCGTACAACATGCTGTGGCGGGAGATCGAAGCCGCGACGCTGCCATACTGCCGGAAGCATAACATCGGCGTCATGCCGTACAGCGGGCTGGCGCAGGGGCTGCTCACCGGCACGCTGTCCGGCGACACGGTTTTCGCGGACGGCGATGAGCGCCGCACGACGGTGCTGTTCCAGCCCGGCCCGTATGAGCGCGCGCTGGAGGCGGTCGAAGGGCTGCGGCCGATCGCGAGGAAGTATGGGAAGAGCGTGCCGCAGCTCGCAGCGCAGTGGCTGACCAGCCGGCCGGGCATCAGCTCGCCGTTACTGGGTGCGCGCACAGTGCGAGAGATCGTGGAGAACGCCGGCAGCTTGGGATGGCAGATCGCGGATGAGGATATCGCAGCCATCGACCGCCTGACCCTTCCGGTGTGGGCCGGGATTGCCGATAAGGGCGATATGTTTGGCTATTGGGCACGCAAGCGGTCAGCGAAGGCGAACCAGTAGGCAACGCCGTCGCGTTTACCTACTGCCCGTCTTCGTCATCGATCGTGGCGAACACCGTGTTTCTCATGAGGTGCTCCCGCATGATCGTTTCTGCCCGCTTAGGGTCACGTGCGGCGAGTGCCTCATAGATCAGCCAGTGCCGCTTCGTCGCATGCGGCAGCGCTTGAGGGGCCCGGTTGGTGATGCGCCGGCTGGCGGTCAGCCAGGACCGGGCGGAGAACATGAACCGGGCGAGGATCCGGTTGCGCGTTGCACGGCAGATCGTCATGTGAAACTCAAGATCCAGTTCCAGATAACGATCAGGATCATTTTCGCTGGCGGGCATCGCCTCCACCAGCTCGTGCAGGCGAATCAAGTCAGCCTCGGTAAGGCTCTGCGCCGCCTGCGCCGCGATTGCAGGCTCAAAGATCAGCCGGGCTTCATGCAGTTCGCGAAGCAGCTTTCGGACCTGCGCGGGGGGCAGCCACTCGATCACCAGCGGGCTCAGATAGTTCCACTCGGCCCTTGGGCGCAGCGTGACGCGGCGCCCCTGGGCGATATCGACCATGTCGAGCGCGCTGAGGATTTTCAGGGCCTCCCGCGCGACCGCACGCGAGACCCCGAACTCAACAGAAATCTCCTGTTCCGACGGTACCTGGGTGGTGCCGCTATTATCGGAAGCGAAGCGGCGTGCGAGCACCCCGGCAACCTGGGTCGGCAGAGTGCGCAGCTTGACGTCCATGGTGGGGGGTAGTACCACAGCTCGTCTGACAAGTCGATAAGCAGACATGCGTCATGCCGAGCGGGGATGGGATCCGACAATCGGCAGCAGGAGGAGAAATGCCCAGAATGTCCGAGAAGCTGTCCAGGCGTGGTTTCCTGCATGGGTCAACCGCGGTCGCCGTTGCCAGCGGCGTGGCACCGCGGATCGCGCGAGGCGCAACCGGGGTAACCGAGATCAGGGCGTTGCTGATCACCGGCGGTCCGCTTTATCCGAAATATTGGGAGGCGCTGACCCAGGACTTCAAGCAGAAGACTGGCATTGCCGTCAGTTACGATATGCTTCAGTTCACGCCGATGACATCCAAGGAAGTAACCTTGGGTGCGGCGCGAAGCGCGGAATATGATGTGTACAGCACGCATACGGCGCAGATCGGATCATTCTTCAACTACTTCGAACCGTTGAACAAATATTTCTCTGCGTCGGAGCTTTCGGATTTTTACCCGGTGGCGATGAAGTACCTGACGGATCCCAAAACCGGAGGACTGGCGGCGATTCCGCGCAATGTCGATGCGCGGGTGCAGTATTACCGCACCGATATCTACGACGCGCACAACCTGAAGCCAGCCGTGACCTGGGACGACCTGGTGCATGTCAGCGAGGCGATCACCGGCGGCGGCCATTACGGCCTGGTCGTTCCCGGCCAGGGCGATCCCGCGCAGCGTACGTTCAGCGACTATTTGTGGCAGGCGGGCGGCGACTGGGTGGACGACAAGAACAAGCCGGCGTTCAACTCGGCGGAGGGGATCGAGGCGCTGACCTTCTATCGGGACCTGATTCAGAAATACAAAGTCGCTCCACCCGACGCAGTCAGTTATGGATGGAACGAGAATACATCCGAATTCGCATCCGGTGCCGTGTACGACACATTCAACTGGCCGACCAATTTTGCCATTCTGTCGAGCCCCGACACATCCAAGGTCGTGGGGAAATGGGCAACGGCGCCTTACATACGCAACAAGGACGCGATCTCCTGCGCCGTGTCACATGCGATGGCGCTGAACAGCCTTTCGAAGAAGAAAGACGCGGCGCTGGAGTTCATCAAATACGTCGTCAGCCCCGATGCGCAGATGCTGGCGTTCCAGCAGTTCACGTACTTCCCAAGCCGCCCCGCGCTTGCTCAGAAGGTGATCGCGGAGGCGCAAGGGGAAAAGGCTGTCTGGTTGCAACAGTTGCAGGCGACGATTGCGACCGGGAAAGAGTGGCCGAAGCTGCCGGGCTTTTCCAAGGTTTGCATATTGATGTACGGGGCGATCGAGAGAGCTCTGAGTCAGCAGATGTCACCTGAAGCTTCGCTGAACCAGGCTGCGAAAGAGGCGCTGGAGGCGATGCGGCAGGCCGGGGCCTACAGGTAGCATGTCGGCCGCTTTGCGTGTCCAGGCGATTGGCCGGCGGCGGCGGTCGCCGCTGACCCCCGCCTGGAGCAAGGGCTATATGCTGGCGGGACCGGCGCTGATCGTGATGATCGCGGTCTTTATCTATCCACTGGCGTACTCGTTCGTGATGAGTTTCTTCCAATGGGACCTAAGCGCCGGGTCCGACGATTTTCTTGGCCTTGCCAACTACACCGACACATTCAGCAGCCCCGAATTTCTTCAATCCTTGCGCAATCAGGTGATCTTCAGCGGCGCTTCCCTCATGACAGAGGTCGTGGGGGGAATGGGAATTGCGCTCCTGATCAACGGCAAGATGCGCGGGCTGCGGCTGGCCCGAACGCTGCTGTTGATCCCGCCGATGATCGCACCGGCGGTCATCGGCCTGAATTTCCGGTGGCTGTTCAACGAGCAGTACGGATTATTTGATGCAATGCTGCGGGATTTGCGCTTGCCAGTGATCCCCTGGCTGTCTGATCCGAACTGGGCGTTGGTTTCAGTGATTATCGCCGACGTGTGGCAGAATACACCGCTGCTGGTGCTGCTGTTCCTGGCCGGGCTCCAGTCCTTGCCGCAGGAACCGCTGGAGGCGGCTTCGGTGGACGGCGCATCGGCATGGCGGACGTTCTGGTCGATCATCCTGCCGCTGCTCCGGCCGATCGTGTTTATTGCGCTGATGCTGCGGATCATCGACACCTTCCGTACGTTCGACATCGTATGGCTGATGACCCAGGGCGGCCCGGGCGGAGCCACTACCCTGATCACCGTCGAGGCGTACCTGCTCGCGTTCCAGGGTGTGGATTTCGGCCACGCGGCCGCGGTGTCGTACATCGCGCTGGCCATGTCGCTTGTGCTTCTTTCGGCGCTGTACGGCGTGCCGTGGCTACTGGCCCGGCGAAGACGCTGATGAGCGATCAGGCGTTGCGGCGGGCGGAGGTCGGCGTCACGTTCAGGGCCCGGCGACGGCGCGTGCCGCTAGGGCTAATGGCGCGCTACGCCGTGCTGGTGGGGACGATCATCATCACGGTGTTTCCGCTGGTATGGCTGCTGATCACCTCTGTGCGCAGCAGTGCTGACCTGTTCGCGGTTCCAGTGCACATCATCCCTACGTCGATCACCGCCAAGCAGTATATCAGCGTCTTCAGCCAGTACAGCCTCTCCAGCTATTTGTGGAACACCGTCATCGTATCTCTGACGACGGTCGTATCGGTGACCGTGCTGGCGCTGCCATGCGCCTATGCCCTGGCGCGGCTGCGGCTACCAGGGGGCAGGGTGGTGCTGTTCCTTCTGCTGATCATGCGGATGATCCCCGTCGTGGCGCTGGCAATCCCCCTTTTCGCGGTGTTTTCCCGCTTCGGAATGCTGGACACGCTGGGGGCTCTCATCCTGACGCATACGGCGGCGAAGATGCCCGTCGCCACCTGGTTGCTGATGGGGTTCATCCAGGATCTGCCGAAAGAGGTAGAGGAGTCAGCCGCGGTGGATGGCGCGGGCACCTTGCGAACCCTGGTGCAGATCGTATCACCGATGATCGCACCGGGCATCGGTGCGAGCGCCGTTATCACCTTCCTGTTTACGTGGAACGACTTCCTGATCGCGTTGACTCTGACCTCCAGCAAAAACGCGGAGACCCTGCCGGTGGGACTGACCAACTTCGTCACGCAATACGGCATCGACTGGGGCCCGATGGCGGCGGCCGGAGTTATGATGATCGTGCCGGTACTGATCTTCGTCTGGTTCGCGCAGGGGCTGCTGGTAAAGGGTCTCGTAACGGGCGCCGTGCGTGGGTGACAAGGAGGTCGGCGCGACGCGGGCCGCCTGCCCAGGCGTTACCGCTGCGGCGCCTGGATTTGCACGCAGTTGGTGCGACCCGACATCACGCAGTCCTGGACGACCGAGGCCTGGTGCAACTGACGTACGACGAAGATCACCGCCAGGATCGCCACCACGATCACCGCGACCGCTACCACGGCGCCCCGTCGGGAAGGCTGGGGCTCGTCGTCGTGCTGTTCGGACATCGGCCTCGTGCTCGCGCTTTTTATTCCAGGTCAGAATCCAGGTCGCATTGCTCGGGGGTCAGCACCGGCAACGGCTCGCCGGCCCATTCATTGACCAGCGTGTATCCGACGCCAAGCAGCACCGGACCCAGGAAGATGCCCAGCAGGCCGAACGCCACGGCGCCGCCCAGCACGCCAAGCACGGTCAGCAGGAACGGCAGCTCCGATCCGCGGGCAATCAGCCACGGGCGCACAATGCTGTCCGAGCCCGAGACGACGACGAGGCCCCAAGCCGCTAGGAAAAGCCCGTGCCCGAGATGGTCGTTGGCGAGCAGCCAGAGCGTGGCCGGGACCCAGACGACCGGTGCGCCGACCGGAAAGACCGAGATGAACCCGGCCAGGGCGCCCAGCAGCACCGACCTTGGCACCCCGGCCAGTGCGAGCCCGATCCCGACCAACACGCCCTGCATCACGGCGGTGCCGAGCAGCCCATAGACGACGCCGCGCACGGTGAGCCCGACCATCACCAGCATCCGCTCCCCGCGCGGCCCGCCGATGCGCAGCAGGATCGCGCTCGCCTGCTCCGCCATCGGCTCGCCGTACACATAGAAGAAGAAGGCGATGAACAGCGCCAGGACGAACATCAGCACCCCACCGGCAATGCCGAGCAGCAGGTGGAACAGCCCCTCCAGCACGATGCCGAGATAGGGCTTGAGGGATACGGCGGCGGCACTGAGATCGGCCGCCCAGCCATTCCATAGATCGGCCAGGCTCGGGCCCAGCACTGGGATGCCATGGACCCAGCCGGGCGCCTCGGGCAGGCCGCCGTGCAGGGCGGCTTCGATGCTGTGCCTCAGATGCATCACGTCGGTCGCGCTGGCAGGTGCGGCGAGCCCGAGCGGCAGCACCACCACGACGGCAGTCAGCAGCACCATCATCAGCGCCGCCAAGCCGCGCCGCAGCCCCAACCGCACGGTGAGCCACTCGAAGAGCGGCCAGGTAGTGAAGGCCAGGATGGCGGCCCACAGCAACGCTGAGAAGAACGGATAGAGGACAAGAACGCAGCCGACGGCGAGCCCGCCCAGCAACACTCCCAGCAGAACGCGTTCGGGTATGGTTCCCCCCTCTCGACAAGGCCTCGCCCGAGGGTCGGGCGTGGATATGTTCCCGCGGCCGCTGGTCAAGCTTCCGGGGCGCTTCTACTCTCCGGCTTCGCTTCCGGGGAGGCCCCCTTATGCCACGTTTTGCCGCCAATTTGTCGATGATGTTCAATGAGGTGTCGTTTCTCGACCGCTTCGATGCCGCAGCCAGGGCAGGGTTCAAGGCGGTGGAGTTCCTGTTTCCTTACGAATGGCCGGCGGCCGAGATCCGTCGCCGGCTGGACGCCAACGGCCTCGGCCAGGCGCTGTTCAATATGCCGCCGGGCAACTGGGCGAAGGGCGAGCGAGGGATTGCCTGCCTGCCCGGCCGACAGGCGGAGTTCCGCGACGGCGTGAAGCAGGCGATCGATTATGCCGGCGCGCTGGGCTGCCAACTGGTGCATTGCATGGCGGGGATCGTCCCGCCGGACGTGTCGGCGACGACGGCGGGGTCGGTCTATGCCGCCAACCTCGCCTGGGCGGCGGAGCAGGCGCACCCGTCCGGCGTCCACATCGTGATCGAGCCTATCAACCATCGCGATATGCCGGGCTATTTCCTGAACACGCAGGCGCAGGGCGCCGCGATCGTCGAGGCAGTCGGGCGCGACCGCCTGGGGCTGCAATTCGACGTCTATCACGTGCAGATCACCGAGGGCGACATCACCAAACGCATGGAGCAGTTCATGCCGGTAATCGCGCATATGCAGATCGCCGATGTGCCGGCGCGCAACGAGCCAGGTACGGGGGAGATCGGCTGGCCGTTCGTGTTCCGACGTATGGACGAGCTGGGGTATCGCGGGTGGGTGGGCTGCGAGTACCGCCCCGCTGGCGAAACGGTCGCCGGACTGGGCTGGCTCAAAGCGCAGTGAAAAAGGGTGCGCCACGAAGATCGCACGGAGGACCACGGAAGGTTCACGGAATAGAGACGTTCAGGCAGCCCCGGCCCGCGCCGCGGTCGGCCCTGGATTGTCGAACCTGTCCCAAGCAGGGTCAGTGCTTCGTCGAGCGATACGATGACCTCTGTGGCGCTCCGTGGGTCCTCCGCGGCTCTCCGTGTGAACCCGTTCCCACCCTATGAAGGAGACAACACATGAAGATGGGTTTCATCGGCCTGGGGATCATGGGCCGCCCGATGGCGCTCAATCTGAAGAAGGCGGGGCACGAACTGATTGTGCCAGAGCGCCGGAGCCTCGGCGAGGATATCCGCGCTGCCGCGGAGGTCGTGCCTGACAATGCCGCGGTCGCCGGCAAGTCCGACGTACTTATCCTGATGGTGCCCGACACACCCGACGTCGAAGCCGTGCTGTTCGGCGAACACGGCGCCATTGCAGCGCTCAGGCGGGGGACGCTGGTAATCGACATGTCCTCGATCAGCCCGATCGCCACCAAGGGGTTCGCGAAGCAGGTCAACGCCAAGGGCTGCGACTATCTCGATGCCCCGGTGTCGGGCGGTGAGGTCGGCGCCAAGCAGGCAACGCTCACCATCATGGTCGGCGGTCCGGAAGCCGCCTTCGCCCGTGCCAGGCCGCTGTTCGAGGCGATGGGCAAGAACATCACCCACGTGGGGCCGGAGAACGGCGACGGTCAGACCTGCAAAGTTGCGAACCAGATCATCGTCGCGCTGAACATCCAGGCGGTCTCCGAGGCGCTGGTGTTTGCCGCGAAGGCCGGCGCCGATCCGGCCAAGGTGCGCGCCGCTCTCATGGGCGGCTTCGCCTCCTCCCGCATCCTCGAAGTGCACGGCGAGCGAATGATCAATGGCAGCTTCAACCCTGGGTTTCGCATCCGGCTGCACCAGAAGGACCTGAACCTCGCGCTGTCGGCGGCGCGGGAGCTTGACCTCGCCCTACCGAACACGGCGGTGGCACAGCAACTCTTCGCGTCCTGCGCGGCCCATGGGGGCGCCGACCTCGATCATTCGGCCCTTGTCATGGCGACCGAGGGGTTGGCCGACTTTTCGATCAGGAACAAAAAATAGCACCCGATCGCCACCAGCATCGTGGATAAATGGTTGATCCCGCCGGCGAGCCGAAATAACCTTCGAGCCTATCACCGAATCGTGAGAGATCGCGTCTTCTCGCGAGAAGGGCTGGGGCGGGGTAGTCCATATGTCCATGCGGTTCACCGAGATCGGCCAACAGCTACGTGCCTTTCGCCTGGAGTCCGGCCTTCGGGCGGAGGAGATCGCGGCGCGGCTGGGTGTCTCGCGAGCGGCTCTTTATCGCTACGAGAAGGGCGAGGTTATCAAGCTCGACACTGTCAAGCGGCTGGCCGAGCTACTGAAAATTTCGCCCTTGTCGCTGCTTGGCATCGGTGTCGAATATTATAATAGACCGATCGCGTATTTCGAGCGTCTGCGACAGATCGAAGAAACCGCCGATCAGGTGCTGCAGGTTTTCGGACCGCTTTGTTACCTCACGACGTCGGACGCGTACGACTCAACGCTGGCCGAGGCGTTCGACGAGGCGGCGGCGCAGGCAACCACCGAACGCACGGGGCTGCG
>Ga0335074_10009468_pt1 | contig 13606 bp, 12 predicted proteins | sample Lox_Sample_23_FD_206715 | JGI IMG/M metagenome (GOLD analysis project Ga0335074, IMG submission 206715) | Soil microbial communities from Loxahatchee National Wildlife Refuge, Florida, United States - Lox_Sample_2.3 | ecosystem: Environmental > Terrestrial > Soil > Wetlands | place: USA...
CCAGATTGGAGACGTGATTCACGGCGGTACAGGAGTCCCTCCCGGGATCGCGACAGGTATCATCGTCGACGAAGTCCTTCATACGATCGACGGCGGTCATCTTCCCCTCGCCATCGTAAAGCCTCCGATGATCGTCCTTCCGCCAAAGAGATCGATGAATATCGGCCATCATATTCTTCGCGCTTCAGACCTGGCGTTGACGATTTCAGTCCTTCCAGACGAAATGGAACACGATCTCGGGATCTTACACCTGATGCAAGTCCATCTCGACGACGAAAATCTCCTGATAGGGGCGAAGAGCGAGGTCGATCAAGACGACGGTCTCCTTTATCCCGCACACGAACACCAAGTGATTCACGAAGTCCTGACGAACGATGGCGGAAAGCTCACGAGAAAGACCGACGAAGAGACTCAGATTCCCATTCTCGCGCAGTTAGTCCAAGCGATGTTCCACGTCTTCCATCCTTTATCTCACATAAAATCGGCGGAAGACCATACATTTTCATTAGTGATCGAGATTTGCCGGTTCGACAATTTTCCGCACGAGACCTTGGTCTGTGTTTTAAGAAGTTCCACCCTTCTGTATATGATGATGATCATGGATTTTATATCGCTTTCTTCAATTATCAGGCTGCCCGGGATTGCTTTGCTGCACACGGAGATGGAAAGAGTTATATTGATGGATATAAATTACGAATGAAACTTATTGACGACAAAGAAGCTATTAAACTATCGAAAGGCGTGCCTTCACGGAAAGCACCCCCTCCTAAGAAGAGTCTTGAAGAGGAAGTCACGGATGCGATTGTCACTGAACTGAAAGAGGTATTTATTAAAGATATAAGGAGTCGTGTTGTCAATCCTCTCATTCTCGATTTCTTGGATCCTTCGCATCATAAGGGTGTGCAACAGAAGTCGGAGCCGACACCAACACCCGTGAAAATCTCACAACCACACGCTAAACCTCCAGTGGTGAAAGTGGAAGCTGCTGCTGATGTTCCCGTCAACAAAGTACTGAAGACTAATCGGATGCCGCTGTTGCCTCGATTCAGGAAGAAGGGCACAGACCCAGTCAAAGGTGAAGAATCTGTCAGAGACAGGATACCGTCGAAAGCTGATGTTCGGCCAATGCATCACCAATTCAATCACTACTCAGATTCTGAGGGTGAAGATGAGACGCCACGGAGAGAAGCAACTGCTGTATCTGATGAAGAAGATGAATCATCTCGACCTAGTAGGGAGACAACTTCCGTATCAACTCCAGAACCAACGAAAGTCAAACCTGTTGGAAAGACTCTTGTACGTACCAAAGACATCGCCACTGTCTCCGAAGAAGCAAACGATCACGATTTGGTCAAAGATATTCTCGACATGACCACCGATAACGAAATTGTTGTGACTCCATCGAAACGCAAGAAGATAATTGATTTCACTTCGAGTGAAGACGAAGATGAAGAGATTCCTCTCAAGAAAACTCGCGTTGATTCAGAAACACCAGAAGCCGTTGATGCGATGGAAATCGATGTAATCGCTCCCCCGAAACTCTCAAAAGCAGCTATTATCAAAGCCGCCAAAGCCAAAGCCGCAGCTGTTCGACGGGCGAAGAAGGTTGAAATTAAGGAGAAACACGTTGATGACACGATTGCTGTTGAGGCGGAGCCTCCTAAAGAGATTAAACCTCAAATTGTTGGTCCTCCCAAAGTACCCGAAGTCAATTTGGAAGAGATCGAGGATGACGAGGATATCTTGCTTGATCTTGATGGAGTCCAAAGTCTCGTTCGGGACAAGGAGGATTATCGATCTCTGCTGCAAGCTCTCACTAGTGAGGATACTGAGCCAATATATGATATATGGACATGGAGTTGGAAAGAAAAGACTATCAAAGCATTGAATTTCGACGGTGCAAAGGGTTCTTGTCCTTCAGTTTACGTTTTCTGACATTTTAGGTCCTATCAAGAAACCTGAGCCTCCAACCTATAATCGCATCAATCCTACTGGTAGCGCGAGAACAGAAGGATACATTAAGATCCCTGAAGCCGAGAAATCCTTGTACCTTCCTCAACGCAACAAAGCCATCGTCCCCATCGGTTCAGAAACAGCTCGGAAAACATCACGTATGAACCGAGTCAACAATCGTCGTCTGGCAGCTGACATGGAACTCCAAAAGAAAACTCTCTCCACCGAATCAGATATATTGCGATTCAATCAACTCAAGGCACGAAAGAAACAACTCAAATTCGCAAGAAGCCCTATTCATGACTGGGGATTATTTGCTATGGAGGACATTGAAGCACATGAGATGGTTATTGAATATGTTGGTGAGATTGTGCGATTCCAGGTTGCCGAGTTGCGGGAGAAACAATATGAACGAGTTGGAATTGGAAGTTCCTATCTCTTCCGTGTTGATGATGAAAATATCATTGATGGTATGTCCGCTTGGATGGCTTCGACTAACGAATTAGCTACGAAGACGGGAAACATTGCTCGGTTTATCAATCACTGTTGTACTCCGAATTGCAGTGCCAAGATCATCCAAGTGCAGGGCGAGAAGAAGATCGTCATCTACGCAGACCGTTTCATTGCAGCTGGAGAGGAAATTACTTATGGTATCTTCACCATCTTAAGAGACTTTGACTAACTGTGATAGATTATAAATTCCCTCGGGAAGATGTCAAAATTCCGTGTTTCTGTGGAAGTACGCATTGTAAAGGGACTTTAAATTAGAGGACCTCGTTACTTATGTTGGTCTCTGGGTTTTTGGCGTTGTTATGTCGAAATGTTATTGTTATCTCAGTTGGTGGCATCAGATGAGATTGGATGGACTACAGCATGTTAGCTAGGTTCTTACTCTCCGTGTATAATAGTGGATCATAGGAGGTTATGGCAGGGTATATTTCGTAGCTATGAAGAACCACATGTATTTGAAGGCGCAACTAACACTCCTGACTCCAGTGATATCATTAATTTTCATACATTACGAATGCTATCAATCGATTTCGTGAGGCGCCAGTAACATGTTGGGTATTGATTCTTTGATGAGGTATACATGTCCACAGTTTCGACATATCATTCTTCCCTCACTTACATTTGTCTTCAGTCAGAACGGAGCGCCAAAAGGTCTCACTTCCAGCAGAATCGAGTGCAATAACCGTAGCAGCTCATCGTCTTTCTCTGGAGATAGATTTTCAGGCTTCTCATGGGGCAAGCTAGTATTTCCAAGCTACAGCAGTCAGTTTGTGTCACGAAGGGAGAATCAGCTACCTCGATTGATGTCTGAACAAGAGCTGGCCAATCTACTCTAGCGAGGACATTTCTTATGAACTCAGGATTGTAGTCCACCTCTGCAGAATTCAACACAACCTCCTCAAATTTAAGAGGAAAGGCATCAGGCGACGCTTTGCACGGTTTCGCGGCACAGTTCAAAAAATTGTGCGTCAGGAGCTTCATGGCAGGGATTCAAAGAAGATCAAAAAAAAATCAGCGACGACTTTTTTTGATCTGCACAAAATGCTGTGAGTCCTGCTATTTCGCTGATTGGCAGCAGATCATCGGATCGCATCACTTCTTAGCGACCATTTCTCTCGCTCTTAAATATAAAACGGTATAATCAAGATTAATCATCATCTCAACGACCATCTCCATATTACTTACGAGGCGGGACCAGCGCCAGGAATAAACTCTAATCATGTTCCGTGGCCAGGGACTGCGCTCTGCATGCAGTATCTTCAGCAGGCCATCCCCTAAAGTTGCTCCGTGGCCCACGTTCTTCAAACCCAATACTCGCCGCACTCTCCTCAATGCAAGTCGTGACAATCGTTGGCCAACATCCCCTATTCTTCCCGAGGGCAAGGGTTTCAATTGGGATGCCTTCCGATGGACAAATTACCGCGTAATAGGTATCCACTGCTTTCTTCACTCTTTGGGACTCGACTTACTGATTGTAGTATTTGCTGTGATCACTGGCGGCGCTGCATTTTTGATTGGAACTAAAACAGCCCGAATCTCGGAAGCTATGAGAAATCCTCTCAACAATGACTGGTCAACATACTATCTCCATCGTCCATTTCCCATACGCTACGGAACCAAAAGAGACTGGGAAAATGGAATTGCCCTCTTAAAAGATATTGTCGGTGATGACAATGTTGATATGCAGCAAGATGAACTCGAACGTCATGGATTAAGCGAATGGAGCTCTTATATTCCTAATCCGGAAGCCCGTTATGAACCTCATGTCATTGTGTATCCAGAAACAACAGAACAAGTCTCCGACATTGCTCGAGTGGCACATAAGTATAAACTTCCTATTATTCCTTTTTCAGGCGGAACAAGTCTTGAAGGACACTTGTCTGCGCCTAGGGGAGGGATCTGTATCGATTTTGCAAAAATGGATAGGATTATCGATATCCATGAGGAAGATCTCGATGCAATTGTACAACCTGGAGTTGGCTGGGAAGAATTGAATACCGTATTGGAAAGCAGAGGACTTTGGTTTCCTCCCGATCCCGGTCCAGGTGCCAAAATTGGGGGAATGGTTGGCACCGGATGTAGTGGAACAAATGCAGGACGTTATGGAACCATGCGTGATTGGGTGGTCAATCTTACTGTTGTTCTTGCGGATGGGACTATAATCAAGACTCGTCAGCGGCCGAGGAAATCCTCTGCAGGTTACGATTTAACTCATTTGTTTATTGGATCTGAAGGTACTCTTGGAATTATCACAGAAGTCTGTGTAAAGCTTGCAGTACTTCCACAGGAGACTTCCGTGGCTGTCGTGTCCTTTCCAACTATCAGAGATGCTGCTAGCACTGTAGCAGCCACCGTCAAAAATGCCATACCTGTTGCAGCAATGGAACTCCTCGACGACAATCAAATGAGAACAATCAATCTTACTAAAGCTACCGCTCGTTCCTGGGCAGAACAGCCAACCCTCTTTATCAAATTTGCTGGAACAAAGGAAGGGGTCAAAGAACAGATCGCCCAAATCCGTAAGATTGCGAAGCAAAACAATGGTGGAAAGTTCGAGTTTGCTAAGAATAAAGATGAGCAGAGACATCTCTGGTCCGCTCGAAAGGAGGCTTTGTTTAGTGTATTGGCTTTAAGAGAGAAGGCTGGTGAAGTGTGGACTACTGATGGTATGAACTGCTTTAAAGGTCCACTAATTTCAAGTTGCCGTTCCCATTTCTAAACTTCCTGATCTCATCGAAGAGGTGAAAGATGAGATGATCAAGTCGGGTTTGCATACAACGATTGTATCTCACGCTCTAGATGGCAACTTCCGTAAATTTCCCCCTAGAACTTCAGCTGACTTCAGATGGAATAATGTAGCACCATTTGTTAAGGAAGTTAATGTTAGATTATATGACAAATCTATCCCTGGCGATCGACGCAAGGCAGAGGACCTGGTACATTATATGGTAGACAAGGCTCTTGAGATGGAAGGCACTTGTACTGGAGGTAAAACCTTGTCTTCGAAAGAGCTGATAGTAGAACATGGTGTGGGTATGGTGAAGAAAGACTATTTAGTGCAAGAGTTAGGTCTTGAGACAGTGGAATGTATGCGACGAATTAAGGTTTCTCTCTCAGCCATCAATGTTCTGATTCTAGCTCGCTCTCGATCCTTTGGAGATACTGAATCCGGAGCACGTTATCCCGGTACATCATTTCCGGGAACCAGCGTCAGCACCGCTGAAGAAAGGAGGAGTGACAACGATTTTAATGTAATGGCTCACAGAAATGAATTCAGAATGGTTTTTGGGAATGTCAAATATAGGCTCTCAATTCAGTTAAGATATTGTCTCACTATCATCCATGCGCCCTTTTCCCGAGTGTGATGAGATACAGTCCATCCCAAACCGCGATCGACAACATACTCCTCAACCCTTACCCTAGTAAGTGTCACAGTAAACGTGGAGTTCTATTGAGGCTGGGTCTTTGAATCATGAACCTTGTGTACGTGGAACGTTGAACAATGGACTTGAAAATCTATTCTGCCCATACAGGGCGGTCCTTGAATGTTCCATACGACGTCAATTCGTACATGCTTCTCTTACGACGCTAATTTAGTCTTCCGCAACTAAGGAAATGGATCGCACAGGAACTGGGCATCACAGACAAGTACCTAGTCCTAATGACCGCAAGAGGTTCCCAGGTTAAGCCGCAATACTGGGCCGATGAAGTATGGTCATATAGCAAGGTATAGCTAACATCGTAGTCTGAAATATATGCCTTTGATAGAGAGTTTCTCTCAAAACGGACCTCCAAAGTGCCGGCCGAACAGCCTTCCGTGTCCGTACCGAATATACCACCTCCACCTGATGCGTCTCAACTCAATACTAAAAGCACATTGAAAGAACATTTAGCGCACCTACGATCTCGAGCGCTATGGGCCCGTTCTGTAGCGAATCAAGCACAAGACATCAACTCTCAAATCGATACTATTAATTCTGAAATAAAAGTGCTACATATCTCAGCCAAAATTGCGCTTGTAAACCTCGGAAATGTCTCTCGAAGTCTGGAACGCGCGTTCGCAGATACAGAGATGCTCGCTGAAAAGAAAGTACAAACGAGACAGGAAACACTAGATCGAATACCTTCTGGCCTGCAAGTGCTTGACAACGTCAAAATACATCCTGTCTTTGGGAAGGAAGAACGAACACTGGGGGACTTCTTCGATAAACAGAAAATAGCTCAAGCTCAGGAGGTTTGCAGGAAGGCAATTAGAAATGTTGAAGAACGAGTCAAAGGGTTAAAAAACAATATGAACGACTTCATTCGTGAGTCTGCAGAATTGAAACGACAAGTTGTGGATTGGATAACGGCGCCTGTTCAGGATGGCGGCCAACTCAGGGAGATATCCCTCATCGCCGACAAAATAGAGCGAGGTATTTCACTGTATTCGCTTTACTAACGAAGATTTCAATCATATTAGAGACATGGCTAATCCACACACGGCTCTGTCTGCTTCTGCTCGTTCCTTCCAAAACCACGTCCGAGAATATATTCCTAGTATTCAAAGTGCCATAGCTTCACTCTTACAGAACCTCGAAGCTGCACACGAACTACGGCGTACAGTCAGTACACAGTCTCAAATGTATCTGCAACGGCTATCCTCGGCACAAGAGCGTATGGTCTCAATTGGTCCACGTTTAGCGGAAGCAGATGAAGTTTTCAACGAAATAGCGGATAGTTATGACCTACTAAGAGGCATTGAAAGTCTTGCAAATGGATATGGTCAAGGTCTCATGGAAGGATTCCGTCGAGGCTTATGGAAGATAAAAAGAGCCAAACTTTTGGAAAAGGCGCGACAGGATGTTGAGAAACTGCGGAGCCAAGAGAGAGGAGCCCGCAAAGCATGGGGAGAAGTGAGCTCCGATGGAGGTGTGGTGTGGGGATTAGTCGATGATTTCTCGTCCGAGGAGGATGCTTCATCACCAATAAGTAATGGAATTGACGGTGAATCGGAATATCCTGTTGCCCGAAAAGATATCGAACAATATATTTCCACCATTTCAAAGTCACTCTTTTTTGAGAACGTTGTACGGTCTCTGAAAGAACATCTCTCGATTCTCTTAATGTCTGTTCAATCATCTGAACTCGATGCTGGGGCATCCCCTCCCCTGTTGGATTCTCCCGACCCAGAGATGCGCTCCGTTAAAACGCGGGAAGGATCACAGGTCTACGAACAACTCCTCCGTGACAAGACTGTTGCAGAAGAACGGGCCCGGAATTTCGAGTCTCGAGTTAAAAATCTTGAAGAAATGCTGCATAGACAATTTCGTACTCCGCCACGACATTTCAGCCCAAGGCCTGTGACCACCAGTTCCACTTCCACGAGTCCACAATTTCGGCAAGAGGGATTTGATGAACCTCTACTCGGTCGAAGTGTCATTCGGACTGATAGTCCAGAATTGACGTCCATCCAGAAACGAGTCCAAGATCTGGAACAAGAGAAGACGGAATTGATGGAAAAGTTTGCAGAGGCGGATGGTACCAAGAATGATCTAATGGCAAATCTTGAAGAACAAACCAAACTGTTCCAAGCTGAAAGAGAAGACCTGATACGTAAAGCTGGTGACTTGGAAAGGGAAGTGGAACGCCATGAGACCGAAATCAGCAGATTCGAGGAATTGGTTCCCAAAATCGAAGCTGAGATGGAAACACTACGGAAGGGACGTCAGAATCTGCTGCGTGAAATGAATCTATTGCAAACCGAGTCTGGGGCGAAAATCAAGGAGCTGGAAGAAGCCAAGCAGAGTGCTGAAGATCGAATGTCTGAGCTTGAAAGAGATGGGAAACAAGCAGCAGCTGAGACTGCTAGAATTACAGGCGAATGGAGGAAGGCAAGCTCTGCAGCTGAAGATGCCAATGTCGAATTAGAGAGGTTTCGTCGTCTCAGCGATGAGCAAAAGGTCGATCAGGATAAGTTCCAGAAAACTGAGGAGGAACTTCGCGTGGCAAGGACAAAACTTGCTGAGATCGAAGAAGAGAAGTCGATTGCAGCGGCTGCACACGACAACGCTGTTAATGCCATCCGCGAGGAACTCTCAACTCTTCGGGAACGGCTCATCGATCTTTTTGCCCTCGAGAAGAGACGTTGGGAAACTGATTCTCTGCTGCATGTAATCGGCCAACGCTTAGCTGCCAAAGACCGGTCGATTTCGGAGGTATTTCTTTGAATTATCTAGCTTACAACAGTTTGATACGATGGTTAATTCCTTGACCAAAGACAACAAGACCTTATCTGCTCAACTTGCGAAATCAAAAGCTTTATGCGCCTCTCGGACACTCAAAGCCCGAGATTTGACGCAACGTCTCTATACCCAACATACCCGCTGCAAGCAACTGCTAGAAACATTGGGTTTACCAGTGAAAAGCTCTAACGGAACTACTCTTACTCGATATGGCTCATCCGATAAATCTGACTATCTGGAGCCTGACGATCTCGACCTATTGTATTGGATGGAATCAGGCGATTCAGATGAAGAGGCTGATAAATACTCTCGTTATCTGGGGCGTATAGTCATTGATCTCGATGCATTTTCCCAATCTATCACCAACCGTGTACGAGACGCTGAGAAGTACGCAAAGAAGTGGCAAAAAGAAGCCCGCGCATATCGGGACAGATCCAAACGTGCGACAGCTGACGCTGAAAACAAAATTGCTTTCCGCCAGTTCAAGGAGGGTGATTTAGCGTTGTTTTTGCCAACGAATAATGGCCGACCTTGGGCAGCGTTTAATGTCAACGCACCTCATTACTTCTTAAGAGAAAATGAAGCTCATCGACTTGGCGGTGGGAGAGATTGGTTATTGGCGAGGATTACCAAAGTTGAGGAACGGACAGTTGATTTAGCAAATCACCCATCTGATGCAGAAGAGCATAATCCGTTTGATTTAGCAGACGGTTTGAGGTGGTATTATCTGGATGCAATTGAAGAGAAGCCGTCGACACTCGCGTCGAGGGAGCTAGCTAGGAGCATGGCGTTACAGAAATCAGAGTTACGAACTACGGAGAAGAAAAGTACTGAAAGTTCGCGAAAGAGATTGTCGCAAAGCACGCCTGGATTGATACCTGGCCACGAAGGTGGTGATGCTTTAGTGCGCAGTACCATTCATGAGGAGGAGGAAGTTTGATACCATGCATATTCAGATTCTTCTATTCGAATTCGAGACTGTAGGCCGGAGTTTTGTAATAAAAAAAGCATGGTTGTTCATATAAGGCTTGGAGTTGGAATTATTCATGATAATAATATTAGGATATTCACCATTTCCCTCTTAATTCTACTTCCTTTACCAGCATGAGCTTGCCCTGTTGCCATTCCCCGTCAGCGTCCTGCCCTCGCGGATTTTCATCCGGGTTCAGTCCGAAGAAAGGGCAAATAATTGATTTCGTAACGTCCTTGAATAGTCCACCGACTACGTGGTCTGTTAGTCGCTTGCCGGTCTGTTTGAAGTCGGGAAACTGATGTTAGTGTTCTCGTTTTGAGAAAGCCATACTGAATTGATCTCCAACAAATGCAGGTGATATTGGTTATCCACCAGAAAATCTACTCCGAAAATTTCAAAGGCGTTCGACAGCGTCTACTTTGTCAAAACAGTGATGTATTGGACTACCTGAAAATGCATTTGCTGTCCTGCAGCTGCAGCCAGAAAAACTTCGCCAGTGATCTGACAGATCTCATCGAACATCTGATGCGACACTTCTTGGGGTAGCGGAAGTGACCAGAATCTCATAACACTTTCATCCTTCCTAGAGCCATCTTGCAAACACGTGTTTGTAAGATGCCCAGCCATGTCTTCGCAAGAGACTGACGGTGATGTGTATGATTCAGCCGCAAACAATGCTAGAATTTCGGACCAAACATAGACTTTGATAGCTCCAAAAGCAACTACATAAACCCTGAAATGAAATTTCTGTCCCTGATGTATCGTATCCAAGAGCAGTGGAGACTTGATGTATTCTTGAATCACAAAGTACCGTAATTGGCTGGCAATTATGTTCGTGCCTTCCTTCGCCTCTTCCTCTTCCTCGCTCGCCTCCTCTTCTTCGAATTGTTCAAAAATCTCTTGCAATTGTTCAAGCGTACTAAATATGCGAATTCCCTGGCCTCTATCCGACATACTCGGCTTCAGAATGAAGTATGTCCTCTCTTCGGACTCTAGCTCGCCGTTTGCCTCAAGAGCATCTCTTAGCTCAAAACTTTCGTTCAATGCTTCGTCCAGGTAATCCGCATAATCGCATTCCAAAATATGTGTCCTAGGAACGGACGTGGCCAATACACTCTCCGGGTGTTTTGACAACCAATTCTGCACTGTATTCACAAGGAAATGCTTTCGTATCAGAGCTTTGCGGAAGATGTAACTATTGCAGAGGTTCTTTGGATCGGCCATGATTTTCTCGAATGAAATTGATTCATACGACGACCATTGCAGCTCAGCTTCTGAAGGAGAGGTATGTTTGAGATCAGGAATGTACTGAGAGAGTGCATTTTGGATTAGTTCTGCAACAAGAGGGTCATCGTAATCAACGCACACCCTCAGGCTCGTCATGTCGTTTTCGCGAAGTGAAGTAAGTTTTACAAATTTTGGTCGACCTGTCCCTGAAATCCAACCACCGCAATGGTCGCTCACGCAAAATTTACCGAGATTGATGCTAAGATCTCGTTCGCAGGAATCAAATAATTGCACTTCCACGACTAACCCGTACTCCCCTAACTGCGGTCTCGTGTGTAACGAAACATGCAATCTAACGCCAATAATACAACCCTCTATGCCTCCTGTTCCATCTCTGCCGCTTTGTCTTCCCTGATTTCCTTCCAACTTGCATAACTTAACAAAATGAATGCCATTATAATAAAAACACCACCCACAAGCGTCAATACAGCAAAATCACTTCCCAAAAACCAGTCTACAATAGCGATGATAAAGATCGTTAGCCTAGGATCAGACGTGACAATTTAGTAGAGAATACATAGCTCCCACACTGGATAACACAGGAGACGTAAGGGAGACCATTGTGAGGAAACTTGCAGTAAAAGCAATATTACTCAGTATACTGATGCCAAGGAACAAAGCTGCCTTTGGAGACGGGAATTCAAATGTTTCGAGGCCTGTAAAGTGGAGAATTGGAAGAGGAATCCACATAAATAATAACGTGAACAAACCAATTCCGGTCGTGCAGGCGTTCGAGAAGATGATGGAGCGATATGGTCCGATAGGAGCAACAGGACAAGCTCTTGCTTTATACAATACTTCATACAGTCCATACAATACAGCACCGCAGGCAATAACCTAAAAGTAAGCCAGGACTTGGTAGGGATAGTACAGCATCACCGATAAACCGTCTATGAGCTTCGATACTTCCTGAATCATCATTTGTAGCCCAAGCCATAAGAAACACTCCGAATATGGCAAGACAAACAGCAAAGGTTTTATCCATTCGAAACCGTTCGCCTAGGAGCGGTATTGAAAAGGCATACGCGAAGAAAGCTTGACAGTTGTACATTGCAGTTACATCCGATGCCGAGGTCAACGCAACAGCCAGAAACCATGTGCTTGCGGCGATTGTGAGGGTTACTGTCAGAGTGGCAATGACGAAGAACATATATTTCTGAGGGCTCAGATTAGGTCGCATGGCCCACGGAGATTCTGAGAGGATATGGGCCGCAGTTGTTCGTAGGGAGTGGATATGTGCGCGAAATAACGGTCCCGTTGAGAGATTTGCTGGCGATGTAAATCGAAGGAATAGGAACTGCAGTGGACCCATTAACGACCATGATGAGTGATGCACATAACTACAGAATCAGGACCATCCTACCATCAAGAGATAGAGCTTACAGCATGCAGTAAGGTTTCTGCCAGTCTAGTCCCTCCTGAACATATTGCGCAAATTCCTAGACATCAATCTATGTCACCGGAGACTCAATACCGTATTTATCGTGAACGCTATTAACGCGATTATCAGAGCCGCTCCAGCAACTTTATAAGCATGTAAAGTGGAAGTTATTTTTGAGCTTAGATTTGCTCGGATCTCGTCCTCAATCTCTTCGTCCTCGTCGTTCATATACCGAGTTTCGTTCAGTATCTGCTGGTGTTCAAGATCAGCTGTACTGTCGTTATCTTCCCAGTCGTTATTCCACTCCATGTCATCATTATTAGAAGTCCCATTTGCCTCATCGCCCAGTTTCTTAAGAGACATCCTTGTATTGCCTTAATCTTGGATTTCTTTCCCTGGTGACGAGTAGATTGTATTGAAGATACCGATTCCCGAAAGGGGATCGTAATTGATTTTGTACATTCAGGAAATTTACGTATCTACTTTTATTTACAACTTGGCAATTGGCTGTGGGGCGGCCCCACTCAAAAGGCACAAGCCGATCGATCTGAAGGCGGGGAACGACTCAAAAACCGTCGGCAAGAGCGAAAAGAGACAATCAACAATTCTGTCAGGATGACAATCGAAGTTCTGGACTTTCCTAAAACCGAGGGGTACGTCGATGTTGCGATTCTAGATGGTGGAGGAATGATTGGCAATTCCAAGATTATGCATGCAGACGAACCTGAGCGAGATGTCCCGATGAGCTGCTGGGTATTCTACATTCACCATCCGAAAAGTGGCAAGAAAATCGTTTGGGACGTCGGTATCAGTGCTGTATCTCCCCACTTTCGGAACTGTACTGATTCCAAGTCTAAAGAAGATTATGGGGAAGCGTCTCAGATAGTATTTTACGGACCGGCAAGAGCATTTGGGCCGAAAGAAGACTTGGCAACACAAATTGCAAAGAGAAGAGGAGTCAAAGGCTCCGAAATCGATGCCGTTCTATTCAGTCACGCCCATTGGTATTTAAATTTGAGATAAGGTATCTAATGGAAGGGACCACTGTCGACCCATTTCGAACCTGTTTCCTAATGCGCATGGATATTTTGGACCCGGAACGACAGAGTTCTGTGCACCCGGAGATCTAAGTGATCCGAAATCAACGTGGGATGGCCATTTCTTCGATCCAAAGAAGAGCACTGAAAAGTTTTCAGAACATTCTGGTCCTTGGCAGAAATTCGGAGCTTTCGAAAAAGCCCATGATTTCTTTGGAGATGGATCTTTATGGGTTATTCA
>Ga0335074_10009469_pt1 | contig 13606 bp, 10 predicted proteins | sample Lox_Sample_23_FD_206715 | JGI IMG/M metagenome (GOLD analysis project Ga0335074, IMG submission 206715) | Soil microbial communities from Loxahatchee National Wildlife Refuge, Florida, United States - Lox_Sample_2.3 | ecosystem: Environmental > Terrestrial > Soil > Wetlands | place: USA...
CGTTCCGCCGAGGAGGTTGCGGAAGTTGATCTTGGAATCTGGGGCCTGCACCTTGACCAGCCAGCCTTCGCCGTAGGGGTCAGCGTGCGCCAGTTCAGGGTTCCTTGACACAGCGTCGTTGACATCGGTGATGGTGCCTTCGATTGGGGACACCATGTCGACCGACTTGCCGTCGCGGAAGATCGTCCAAATCTTCTGGCCCTGACGGACCCAGCGTCCGCGCTGGGGCAGAGCGATCTTTTCGATCTTGCCAATGAGCTTCGAAGCGAAATCGTCCATGCCAACGCGAACCATCTCGTGGCTCTCACTTAGAGCCCAGGTGTGGCCGGCGTGGTAGCGGACATTTTCAGGAACCTGAAAACCGGCAACCAACGCGGGAACTACGCGCGGTGCGGCTTCACGACGGATGGCTTGCATTGCGGGCTGTTTGGCCAATTTCTGGCTGCGAACATAATCGATCAGTAAGAAGATTGCGAATGTCAGCAATACCATAAGGACTGTCATAACCCACCTCGCCTGGAGTGCCTGTTCACTTCTCGGCGACTCTCGCCATTGCTAAAGGCAATCGTGCAGCCAAAGTGGATGACCCAACCGTGCCACCCTGTGCGCAGCCAGCATGGTACTAATTTTTCAGTGAGTTATGAGCAGCCAAGGAGTTTCGTCGAAGCCTGCTGCACAAAAGCGCAGCTTGCGTTGCGATGAAGATCGCAACACAAATCCTCGGCGCCGAAACGCCTTTCAGAGCGGTAAAGGCGACTTAACACACGTATACACATCGAGTTAACTGTTCCCGAGGCTGATGATGCGATCCGCATCAATGCCTTGATGAGAAAAACAACTGCGTTTGAATTTCCGGACAGCATCCCCTCGAAAACCCTGTTGACGGCCATCACGCGGAGCGGTGATGGAGGTCACGGATGAATTTCTCCTAATTGTTGAAACTCTAAGCTGTCTGAAGCTGCTGAATTTCGCGACAGCCTCTGCTCGGATGAGGTGAAAGCAGCTTGTCTCCGGTTCGATTACCGTCGCGGTTACGCCGGTAATCGTTCCGATCTCCTCATTCAGCTCGGGCGTCGGTCGAAAGGATTTCCGGCTGGCTGGTTCGGCTCGAACCGCCGTGTCCGGAGAAATCATTCATGAGCAAAGCTCTTTTATATGACTCGACGATATGCATCGGCTGCAGGCAGTGCGAGCAGGCCTGCGCCACTCAGAATCACCTTCCCTACGACGACACGATCGCTACGGAGGAATATCAATCTGCCCACAAACTGACCTGCATCATGACGCGGGGCGACAAGTTCATGCGACGGCTGTGCATGAACTGCAAGGAACCCTCCTGCGCTTCAGTTTGCCCGGTAGGCGCGCTCAAGAAGACAGAACTCGGTCCGGTCACTTATGACGCTTCAAAGTGCATGGGGTGCCGGTACTGCATGGTGGCGTGCCCGTTTAGCGTCCCAAAATATGAATGGGGAAAGTTATTCCCCAAAGTGCAGAAATGCGTGATGTGCCCGGATCGCGTGGCGGCGGGAAAACAGACGGCCTGCGCTGAGATATGTCCTACGGGAGCGACGAAATTTGGCGAGCGCGCTGAATTGATCGCCGAGGCCCAGAAACGCATTCGCGAGAATCCCGGGAACTATGTGAATCACATCTACGGCCTGGAAGAGGTCGGTGGGACGTCGGTGCTGCTGCTCTCGTCCGTTCCCTTCGAGACATTCGGATACCGCGAAGATATCTCGAAAGATCCGCTTCCGATGCTCACGTATCGCATTCTGTCGCACATTCCGGATTTCGTGCCGCTGGGAGGAATGGTGCTGGGAGGCGTCTGGTGGATCACGCATCGACGCGAAGAAGTTGCGCTAGCGGAAGCACGCGAGGCGACTGAAAAGAAGAATGGAGGCAAGCGCTAATGGCCCGCAATACAGGATTCCGGCTCACTTTCTGGAAACTCGTCTTTTTCTTCATCGTGGCCGCAGGCCTTTATGCGACGTTCATCCGTTTCACGCAAGGGCTCGGCGCTTCCACTCACTTGTCCGATCAGTTTCCATGGGGAATATGGATCAGCTTCGACGTGCTCTGCGGAGTGATGCTCGCGGCCGGAGGCTTTACGCTGACGGCAGCCGTACACATCCTCAACATCAAGCGCCTGCATTCGATCATCCGGCCTACGATTTTGACTGCATTTCTCGGATACATCCTGGTTTGCGCGGCTCTGATGTATGACCTGGGCAAGCCGTACAACATATGGCATCCGCTGATCATGCGGAATCCGCACTCGGTAATGTTTGAGGTGGCGTATTGCGTGATGCTCTACACGACGGTGCTGGCGCTTGAGTTCTCTCCGATCGTGCTGGAGCGATTCAAGATGGAGAAGCCGCTGAAATTTGTGCGGGCGATTCTGATTCCGCTGGTTATTTTGGGAGTCCTGCTCTCCACGCTGCACCAGTCTTCTCTCGGAACGCTATATCTGATCGTTCCCGAGAAGCTGCATCCGTTCTGGTACACGCCGCTGTTGCCGGCGTTCTTCTTCCTCTCGGCGATTGCGGTGGGACTGGCAATGACGATCTTCGAATCGTCGATGAGCTCCAAGCATTTCGGGCTGCAACTCGAACTGCCGGTGCTGCAGGAACTCGGACGCGTGTTGATCGTCGTTCTGGGAGTTTACGGAATCCTGCGATTTGAGGATCTTGCGAACCGGGGCGCGCTGAAACTGGCATTTCATCCGGGATATGAAACGTACCTGTTCTGGCTGGAAATCTCGCTCGCGCTGATTCTGCCGCTGATTTTGCTCGTGCAGCCGAAGGTCCGAAACAGCCCGACAGGACTTTATTTCGCGGCGGTGCTGGTGGTCCTGGGATTCATCACCAACCGCATGAACGTGAGCATTACGGGCATGGAGGGGTCGACGGGAGTCCGTTACTTTCCCAAATGGACGGAGCTCGCGGTTACGGGAATGATCATCGCGATTGGGTTCGCGGCCTTCGGACTCGCGGTGAAGTATCTGCCGATTTTCCCAGCGGAAGAACTACAACCGGAGGGGGCACAAGAGCCGGAACTCGAACTTTCGGCTGCTTCGCCGGTACTGGAAAATGCAGGGGACTGAATCAAACCGGGGGCGCTGGTTACGACTGACTTATAGTCTCAGCGCCAAACTGAATATTTTGCTGCTGGGGGCGATGTTCGTTATTTTCGCTCTCCTTGGCTACCTGAACGTTCGGCTGCACCGCCAACATCTGGAACAGTACACACTCCTCAGCGCCGAGCGCATCAGCGACGTTATTAAGCACGGCACAACCGACTACATGCTGCGGAACGACCGGGAAGGACTATACCGGTCGATCAAGACCATGGCGGCCGAACCGGGAATGGAGAAGATACGCATCTTCGATCAGGACGGGCGGATCACCTACACGACCGACGAAGGGGAGCAGAACCACGTTGTCGACAAGACTGCGGAAGCCTGCTATGCCTGCCACGCGCAGTCGCAGCCTCTGGCACGGGTCAATCGTCCCGATCGATTTCGTATTTACCGCAACGCCTCCGGCGGGCGCGTGCTGGGGATTATCACGCCGATTGAGAACCAGCCGGCATGCTCGGATGCGGCGTGCCACGCGCATCCGGCGGAGCAGCAAATCCTCGGCGTCCTCGATACGAATCTGTCGCTGGCGAAAGCGGATGAACAACTTGCAGAAAGCACGCGGCAGCTGATCGTCTACACAGGATGCGCGCTGTTGTTGATCGCATTGATGAGCTGGGTTGTAGTGTGGCGGGTCGTCGGCAAACCCATCACCGCTTTGCAGAAAGGAACAGAAGAGCTCGCCTCGGGCGATCTCGGCTATCAGATCGATGTTCATTCTCACGATGAACTCGGGAAACTGGCGAGCTCGTTCAATGGAATGAGCCGCGAACTGGAGGCGGAGCACAACGAGAACATCGCCTGGACCCGAACCCTGGAACAGCGCGTCGAGCAAAAGACCGCCGAATTGAAGCGCGCCCACGAGCATGCGCTGCATACGGAAAAGATGGCGTCGATCGGCAAGATGGCGGCGGTCCTGGCGCATGAGATCAACAATCCGCTATCGGGAATTCTCACATACGCCAAGCTGCTGCGGAAGTGGATCGATCAGCCCGATGGTGCCCTGAGAAAGCGGGGCGACATCTGTGACTCCCTGGACCTGATCGCGTCGGAGAGCCGACGCTGCGGAGACCTGGTGAAGAATCTGCTCACTTTCTCACGCACGACGCCGATGAACCTGCAGAAGGCGAATCTGAACCAGGTGATCGATCGATCTCTGCGGCTGGTGCAGCACCAGTTCGACCTGGCGGGAATTCAGGTACAGCAGCAGCTCGATCCTGATTTGCCCGCGGTGCTGTGCGACGCCGCGCAGATCGAGCAGGTTCTGCTCGCTCTGATCATGAACGCCATGGATGCCATGCCGCAGGGCGGAAATCTGTGGCTGACCAGCTTTTATAACGGCGAAGAAAACGTCGTCCGCATTGTGGTGCGCGATGACGGAGCGGGAATTCCGGCCGATATCCTGCCGCGCATTTTCGAGCCGTTTCTCACGACCAAGGAAACCGGTCGCGGCGTTGGCTTGGGCCTCGCCATCAGCCAAAGCATTCTGGAACGCCATCACGGAAACATCGAGGTGCAGTCCGAGGTGGGGCGCGGCACCACGTTCACGGTAACTCTGCCCTCGGATGAGGGCGCAAAGGAATTGAGCGCGAAACCAAACAACGAAAGTGCCGCTGCTGTCAGCGGGAGGTGATCGACGTGGAAACTCAAGGTAAATTGTTGATCGTCGACGATGAATTGAGCGTCCGCGATTCTCTGGGAAAGTGGTTCCGCGAAGAAGGATACGAGATCGGGACTGCCGAGAGCGCGAGTGACGCGCTCACCCGCATGGCCGAGAGCAAATGGGAGATCGCGCTGTTGGATATCAAGATGCGCGGCACCGACGGCATCGAACTCCAGCGACGGCTACATGAACTGGACCCTGATCTGATCGTCATCATGATGACTGGATACGCCTCGGTCGAAACAGCGGTCACGGCGCTGAAAAATGGCGCCTACGACTACGTCAGCAAGCCACTCGATCCCGATGAGATCGCGCATCTGGTGAAAAAAGCGCTGGCTCACAAGCGGGCGGAAAAGGAAAATGTGCGGCTCCGCGAAACGGTAGCAGAAGCGACGCGTCCGGGCGAACTGGTCGGCCAGAGCGCTGCGATGCGGAAGGTCGCGGAGGCAATCGAGACGGTTGGGCCGACCGATGCGAACGTCCTGATTACAGGCGAAAGCGGAACCGGCAAGGAACTGGTGGTACGGGCGATCCATGCCGCCAGCATCAGACGATTTCATCCGCTGGTTGCGATCCATTGCGGAGCGTTAACCGAGACGCTCCTCGAAAGCGAACTCTTTGGGCATGAGAAGGGCGCATTCACCGGGGCGCAGTATCGAAAGAAAGGAAAATTCGAGATCGCCGAAGGCGGCACGGTTTTTCTCGACGAGATTGGCGACATCAGTCTTAAGACACAAACCGACCTGCTACGGGTCTTGCAGGAGCGTGAGATCACGCGAGTCGGCGGAAATCAGGTTATCAAGGTCGATTTCCGCTGCGTGGCCGCGACGAATAAGCACCTTGAAGAGATGATCGAAGAAGGCACCTTCCGGCCCGATCTTTACTACCGGCTGAACGTTTTTCATATTGAGTTGCCTCCCTTGCGAGATCGGCGCGAGGACATTCCACGTCTGGTCGAACACTTCGTCCGGAAGTTTGCGTTGGCCATGAACAAGAACATTATCCGCATCTCACCCGGAGCTCTGGCGCAACTTCAGGAGCAGCAGTGGATGGGAAACGTTCGCGAACTGGAGAATGCAGTCGAGCGGGCCATGGTTGTGGCGCAGGAACCGGAGTTGCGCGAGCAGGACTTCATTTTCAAGCAGCAATCCGCGCCCGCTCCGGTTGGACAAAGCCTCGATGACGTCGAAAGGGCCCACATCCTGCGAGTGCTCGAGGAGTGCGGAGGAAATCAGAGTCGCGCCGCCGACGTGCTCGACATCGACCGCGTCACGCTCCATCACAAGCTGAAGCGGTACGGATGGAGCCGCACTCCTGCCGGTGTCAGGAACTAGAATCGGAGCGGGTACTGGGCATGAATCTCGTTCACCTGCTTCGCGTTGGCACGACCGAATTGCCGGTTCTGGAGGGCTTATGCGAGGCCCTGCCCCGCTGCCTGCCTGTCGCATGCGAGATTCTGCCCTTCGATCTTGATCCTGCGCCGTCCTATCATCCCGAGCGGCAGCAGTTTCATTCGTCCGAATTGCTGGAGCGCGTGGTGAAGCTGGTTCGGCCGCGGGATTGGCGGTTTCTTGCGGTCGCCGATATCGATCTATATATCCCGATTTTGAAGTACGTGTTCGGCGAGGCGCAGATTGGCGGTAGTTGCGCGCTGGTTTCGACGTATCGGCTGCGCCAAGAATTCTACGGGCTGGAAAAAGATGACGTCCTCCTCCGGGAACGTCTGCTGAAAGAGGCGGTTCACGAACTGGGACACACTCTCGACCTGCGGCACTGCCAGGACTATCGCTGCGCCATGGCATCTTCACACGCAGTGGAGTGGATCGATTTGCGCGGAAGTACATGTTGCAGTTTCTGCCGCGCTCAGTTCGAATCGAGGCTGGCATTCTCCGAGAAGATCGGATAGGTTCGAGCAACTCTTCCGATGCCGTTCTGCGGCGATTTCGTTATCATTCTGTGCTCCATGAATTGAATCAGTCCCAGAGGTGTGCATGGCGAGCCAGACAGCGTTAGTGACAGGCGGCAGCCGGGGTATCGGGAAGGAAATTGCGCTTGAGTTGGCGCGAAACGGTTATCGCGTCGCGATCAATTACTTCAACGACCCTGCTCCGATGGCCGAGGAGACGGTCGCCGAGATTCGCGCCGCGCAAACGCCCGGTCTTGGCGATGTGCTGTGCATCGAGGCCGATATTCGATCGAGCAGCCAGGTGATGGCAATGTTCGATCGCGTCATTGGCGAATTCGGGCAGCTCGATCTGCTGGTGAACAATGCGGGAGTCCAGACGTGGAAGCCGCTGCTGGAGGTCACCGAAGAAGAATGGGATCTCGTTATTGATACAAACCTGAAGGGATGTTTTTTATGCACGCAGCAGGCGGCGCGGCATATGAAAGATCACGGCGGCGGATGTATCGTGAATGTCGGCTCCGGGTGTAACAAGCTGGCGTTTCCGTCGCTGGTTGCGTACACGGCGAGCAAAGGCGGAATCGAGATGTTCACCAAAGAAGCGGCCGTCGAGCTAGGACCATACGGGATCCGGGTGAACTGCATCGCGCCGGGATCGATCGAATCGGAGCGGACGCGGACGGAAGATCCGGACTACGCCGGAACGTGGTCGAAACTGACTCCGATGGGGCGTGTCGGCACCGCTGGCGACATCGCGCCTACCGTCGTTTTCCTCGCCAGCAACGGGGCGTCGTTCATCAGCGGGCAAACCATCTGGATTGATGGAGCGCTCTTCACCAAGGCGCAATGGCCCTACAAGAAATAGTCATCCGCACAGCAGGAAATTGCCGATCGTAGTACACTTTCCGCCATGATCCAGAGATTTGTGTCGCTAAGCATAATCGTTCTTTTACTGGGTGGAATGCTGGTCGCGCAATCCACTTCTTCCAAACCTGGAGTTCAAGAACAGCCCTTCGGCACGCAGGATGGGAGGCCCGTCCACTTGTACACTCTTACGAATTCTCACGGCGTAGAAATCAAGGCCATGAATTATGGCGGCATCATTGTGTCGATCAAAGTTCCCGATCGCAAGGGACAGCTTGCCGACATCGTCCTCGGGCATGACAAGCTCGAAGGCTACATTCCGAATCCGCCGTATTTTGGAGCGATCGTCGGCCGCTACGCCAACCGCATTGCGAACGGCGAGTTTACTCTCGACGGCAAGACGTATCACTTGCCCAAGAACGACGGCCCGAATACTCTGCATGGCGGCACCGATAAAACATTCAACAAAGTTGTCTGGGATGCCGAACCGCTGAAAAGCAAGACTGGCGTGGCTTTCAGCTATCTCAGCCACGATGGCGACGACGGCTTCCCCGGCAATCTTCACATGAAGGTGACGTACACGCTCACCGATACGAATGAATTAGTCATTGACTACGAAGCTACAACGGACAAAGCCACTCCGATCAACGTGAGCCAGCACAGCTATTTCAATCTCAAGGGTCAGGGAGACGGCGACATTCTGGATCACGAAATCATGATCAATGCCGACCGGTTCACGCCGGTGGACAAAAACTTGATTCCGACGGGCGAGCTGCGTCCGGTGAAAGGAACACCATTCGATTTCACGAAGTCGACACGAATTGGTTCCCGCATTGACGACAATAATGAGCAGCTCGTGCTCGGACACGGTTACGATCACAACTTCGTGATTAATCGGAAGGGCTCCGGCCTGGTGCTCGCGGCGCGCGTTTACGAACCAACTACGGGGCGGGTACTGGAAGTTTCAACTACACAGCCGGGAGTTCAGTTCTATACGGGCAATTTCCTCGACGGAACAATTACAGGCAAGGACGACAAGGTCTACAAGCGGCGATATGGTCTCTGCCTGGAGACGCAGCATTTTCCCGACTCGCCGAATCATCCATCGTTCCCGAATACGATTCTGAAGCCGGGTGAGAAATTTCACCAGACGACGGTTTTTAAGTTCTCTACGAAGTAGGCAGTCTGAATTACTCGGCTCGTAGTTCGTCGACAAGCGCCTTCTCGACTTTGAGGCGGTAGTCTGCCGTGAGCTTCTTTCCTGCTGAAGTCAGATAGAAGGTGTCGATCGCCATCTGGCCTTCCGTATCGATCAGGGCGATTTCGATGTTGCACTGCTGGTGCGACAGGCAGTTCGCGATGCGGTGCAACAGGCGCGGGCGATCCTGGGCGATGACTTGGACTATTGTTGTCATTGCCGAGGAAGAGTCGTCGAACTCGATTTTCGTTTCGACCTTCACTTTTGCGATTGCGCCTTTTTCAGAACGCTGCCGGTCGCGCAGCATTTTGTCGAGATCGGCTTCGTCCAGGAGCACGCTGGCCACGCTGCGGCGGAAGCGATCCCACTCGGAAAGGTTCAGCTCCAGAGTGCGGAACCGGTCGGTGAAGTAGAGGGTGTCGACGACGGTTCCCGCCTGATTTGAGAATGCGTTGGCCTTAACGATGTTCATGCCCCACGCCGCCAGGACGCCTGCGAGTTTCGCGAACAGAAAAGGGCGGTCTCCGGTTACGAGAGTGAGTTCGTACCAGTGGCGTCCGCGTTTCAGTTCGACCTGAACGGGATCGCGCCCGAGTTCCTCGGCCATCTGCATGTGGCGCATGACTTCTTCGGCAGCGTGCACGCGTAAATAACGCTGCGGGAAGCCTTCGAGAAATCCCTTGAACTTGCTGCCCGTCACGGGGGCCAAAGAACGAAGACGCGCCAGCTTTTCATCGTTCACGCCGGCGTGAACGCGCTGATCGGCGCTGCGGTTCAGATGATTCTCGGCCGCGATGTAAAGCTGCCAGACATTTTCCGCTTTCCACGGCGTCAGCGCTTCGGGATTGACTGCCTTGATGTCGGCATACGTGAGCAGGCAGAGCATCTTGAGGCGCTCGGGCGTACCAATTTTCTCGGCAAACGAGGCCACTGTGGCTGGGTCGAAGATGTCCCGCCTTAGCGTCGCCGAAAGCTCGAGATGATTCGCAATAAGGAACAGAACGTCTTCGCGCTCTTTTGGATCGACGTCGAGACGGTCCATGGCGCGGTTGGCAATCTCAAGACTCGATTCGACGTGATTTCCGTTGGCGATGCCTTTACCGGTGTCGTGAAGCAACAGCGCCAGATAGAGCAACTCCGGATCTTCGAGTTCGCCGAGCAGCTCTGCATAGCGCTTGTCCCATTCCGATTGCGACTGCTTCAGGCGGTGCAGGCTTTCGATGGCGAGAAATGAATGTTCATCGACCGTAAATCGGTGGTAGAAATCACGGACGACCAACGAGTCGATCAGTTTCAACTCCGGCAAGAGCAGGGTTAGCAAGCGCAAAGACTGCATGGCTCTCAGCGCGTCGGCGGCATAAGGCTGCAGGAGTGTTTCCTGGAGGTACAGCCAAAGTTCGGCACCGCGGGGCGGGGTGGCGGCCAAAGCGGGCAAGGCCTGCTCGATGCGGTACTCGGTGGTTGCGCTCAGCTTCAGTCCGTGATGCGCCATGAAATGAAACAGGCGGAGAAGGACTTCAGGGTCTTGTAGCGCCGACGGCTGCTGCAGAAAGATGAGTCCATCCACGACGGAAAAATCGGCGGTCGTGAGCCGGGAGCGCCAGCTTTGAACCTGGCGGTAGAGAGACGACCAGGCTTCCGGAATTTCTTCGAGCAACTGAGCGACGGTGCGCTGAACGGCGCGGGCATGGCCGAAATAAATCCGCATCCAGTCGGCGGCAGAGAGCTCTTCGGCATCCGACGCGCCGATCCTGCGTGCTGCCGCCTGATCCTGCGCCTCCCAGCTCAAGGTGTTGTCATCGCGGCCATTGCGGAAGTGCAGAAAGCATCGAGCGGCCATCAGGAAATCGAGGGCGGCGTCGAGTTGCTTGCGCACCGGGGCGCGCAGCGAGCTGGCATCGGGCCAGTCGCGCAGCTTGTCCATGGCAGAGATCAGGGCGAGCCAATTGGCGACATTCCAGTCGCGCAGTCCTCCCGGCGCCTCTTTCAGATTCGGTTCGAGATGGTACAGAGTCATTCCATGTTTCGTATGGCGATCACGCGTGACTTCCGCCAATCCCTGCAACAAGGCTTTGGATTCGCGCATCACCAGCTTGGGGATGACTTTGTCGTGCAAGCGGCGGAAGAGATCGCGATCCCCAGCCAGATAGCGGCAATCAAGCAGAGAGATGGTGAACTCGGTGTTATTAGCCTCGTAGCGGTCGCATTCTCCCAGCAAACGAGTGGCTGGACTCAGCTTCAGGCGAAGATCCCAAAGTTCCTGCGAAAAGCGACGGACTAGGTCCTTGAAAGCCTGCTCGGCCTCGCGATCGGCAAAGAGGAAGAGAATATCGATATCGGAGTAAGGAAAGAGCCAGCCGCGGCCGAAGCCTCCGGTGGCTACGAGGCAGAAATTGGCAGGCCGCGCGGGATCGGGGGAGACGATGTCGTTCCAGAGACGGGCGAGAATATCTTCGACAAGCGCAGTTCGCTGACCGACTGCGGCTCTACCGTCGCCGGTAGAGTCAAATTCCCGCTGGATGCGGGCCGACTCGTCGTTGATGGAACCCCGTAGTTCGCCGATCAATGAGGACGCTGCCATGATGAAAGTATTTCGCTCCCCAATATGCCTTTGGGGGAGGCAGCAACTGCAACTGCCAATCTGATGCTTTCCGGTCGCGTCCCGGTAAAATCGTCACTGCCCAAAGATTCAGTCCTGCCTAAGTCACATCCTCTTACAGGGCTCCCTCGCCGCGTTCGTCGTTGCGGATGCGGATCGCCTCGTCGATGCGGGAGAGAAAAATCTTGCCGTCGCCGATCTTGCCGGTGCGGGCTGCCCCCAAAATGGCCTGCACAGCCTTATCAACCAAGCTGTCGGCCAGAACCATTTCCAACTTCGTCTTGGGGATCAAGTCGACGCTGTATTCGCGGCCGCGGTAGACCTCGGTATGTCCCTTCTGACGGCCGTGGCCGCGCACTTCGAGAACGGTCATGCCTTCGACGCCGATTTCCTGCAATGCGGTCTTCACCGCTTCCAGCTTGGAGTTTTGGATGACTGCTTCGATCTTCGTCATGATATTTGCAAGTCCTGTTTGCCTCGGTCGTGGAGCTATCTGAAACCGAAAACTGCCGTCAGACTATGCCGGCGCCTCCCAATAGTAACCCTCTTCTCCGTGTTGCGAGAGATCCAGGCCTTGCACTTCTTCCTCCTCCGATATTCGCAGGCCAATAGTGACATCGACTAATTTCAAGATCAGCAAAGTTCCCACAATGGCGAGGCCCCACGAAATAAGTACTCCAACAAACTGGTTCAGCATCTGGTGCGCATTTCCTTCGATCAGGCCGGAGGGCAGCGGATTGCCTTGCGAATCTTTGAAGATGGGATTCACCGCGCTGACCGCGAAAACTCCCGTTAGCAGCGCGCCGAGCGTTCCTCCGGCACCGTGCACGCCAAAGGCGTCGAGCGAATCGTCATAGCCGAACTTGGCCTTGACCTTTGCGACCATCCAGTAACAGAAGGCCCCAGCAATGAAGCCGATGAACAAAGCCGGCATCGGCTTTACGAATCCCGAGGCCGGAGTAATGGCGACCAGGCCGGCCACGGCTCCGGAGATTCCACCCAGAACGCTGGGCTTGCCGTTGCGGATCCATTCCGCGCCAGCCCATCCGATCGCGGCGGCTGCCGCTGCAAAATGCGTAGCCACGAACGCGCTGGTGGCAAGGCTTCCGGCTGCCAGGGCGCTGCCGGCGTTGAATCCGAACCAGCCGACCCAGAGCAAGCAGGCGCCGATAAAGCTCAGTACCACACTATGTGGAGGCATTGGCTCCTTGGGATAGCCAACGCGCTTGCCCAAATACAGCGCGCAGACCAAAGCCGACACCCCTGAAGTAATGTGGACGACCGTACCTCCGGCAAAATCGAGCGTCGGAAAAGCTCCTCCCAGTGAGGCGTTCAGAAGGCCGCCCTTGCCCCACACCATGTGCGCCATCGGGTCGTAAACAATGATCGACCACAAGATCATAAACACCAGCATGGCGCTGAACTTCATCCGCTCAGCGAATGCTCCTGCGATCAGACCGGGCGTGATGATCGCGAACATGAGCTGATAGACCATGAAGGTCTGGGCGGGAATTGTGGCGGCGTAGTCGGCGTCAGGCGCAGCTCCCACGCCGCGCAGGAACACGTTGTGAAATCCTCCGATGAAACTCGTTCCGGAGCCGAACGACAGGCTGTAACTGCAGATGGCCCACATGACGGTGATGACAGCCATCAGGGCGAAACTCTGCATCATGGTTCCGAGCACGTTCTTCTTGCGCACCAGTCCGCCATAGAACAGGGCTAGGCCAGGGCCAGTCATCATCAGGACTAGCGCGGCGGAGGTGAGCATCCACGCATTGTCGGCAGAACTTTTGGCATCCGCCGCTTGTGCCTCGAGTTTCGTGAGACGCGCGCTTACATCCGTTGTCGGACTAGGTGCCGAAGAGCCCGTTTGCGCCCAAAGGACCTGGGCCAACATGAGAAGAAATAGCGCCGTCACCGACCATGTGATCAGCTTTTTTCGGATGGACACTGGAAGAATGGCTCCCATCGAGCAGATTGTCCGGCTCAATTTAAGGACGCCTCAATGTACCGTTCGGAATAGGTTCCCGGAAATCGAAACTATTTATCGTGGCTATCAGGTTTTGTTATTGAAAATCGCGCACCGGATACCTTTGATTGGCCAAATCAGCGCGCCGTGGAAGGGGAGGCGCGATCGGCGAGACTACAGGCTTTCCCCGATGGCACGTACATGAAAACACGGAGATACTGGCTCGTTGAGTCCCGTCCCAAGCGCAGAACTGCGCACAAGAAGAGAAGGGGCA
>Ga0335074_10009470_pt1 | contig 13606 bp, 9 predicted proteins | sample Lox_Sample_23_FD_206715 | JGI IMG/M metagenome (GOLD analysis project Ga0335074, IMG submission 206715) | Soil microbial communities from Loxahatchee National Wildlife Refuge, Florida, United States - Lox_Sample_2.3 | ecosystem: Environmental > Terrestrial > Soil > Wetlands | place: USA: Florida...
CCCGTTCGCGAGCACCGTGGCGGCCAGTTCCGGCGCATGCCAGTAACCCGACATCACGCCAGGAGACCGGGCGCAGATCTCGCCGTCCTGCCCCGCCGGCACCGCAAGGTCGGCGTCGTCCCTGATCGACACCACGCACCCGCTGACAGGCCGCCCCACGCTGCCGACCCGGCGCGACCCCGGCACGTTGGCCGAGATCAGCGTCGCCGCCTCGGTGCACCCGTACCCCTCGTAGATCATCGCGGTCGGCACCCGAGCCTCGAACTCCCGCCGGACCTCCTCCGCCAGCGGTGCGGCCCCCGAAGAGACGGCGGTCAGCGCGGACAGGTCGGCCTCCTCCAGCGGCTGGCTGAGCAGCATCTGGATCATCGAAGGGACCAGGGCGCTGCTCTGCGTCCGGTGCTCCGCCGCCAGCCGAACCCACCCGGCCGGGTCGAACCAGCGCATGAGGATGGTCCTGGCGCCCTTGGTCCTGTGCATGCCTCCGCAGAAGACCAGCAGGCCGTAGGCGTGCGCCAGGGGGAGAGGCAGCAGGGAGGAGTCGACGCCGGCCCCCTCCCAGGCCCCGCTGACGGCCGAACCACACCAGAACAGGTTGGCGTGGGTCAGCGGGACGCCCTTCGACCGCCCGGTCGTCCCTCCGGTGTACAGCAGCGCGGCGAGATCGCTACCCGAACGATCGGTGATAGCACCCGGGTCGGCCGAGGCAACCGCGTCGAAGGAAAGCACCGGGACCCCGGGAGCGGCCGAATCCGGCGTATCCGCCGTGACCCCGGGGACGATGACGAACCGGACCTCGGGCGCCGCGGAATCGGCCAGCGCCCCGGACACCTTCGGCAGGAACTCGGTCGTGGTCACCACGCCGACGGCCCCGGAATCGGCCAGCGCGTGCCGCAGTTCGTCCTCGCTGACCAGGAACAGCAGCGGGGTTACCGCCGCCCCGGCGCGCCAGGCCGCGCTGTAGGTGATGAGGACCTCGGGGCAGTTGGCCATCAGCACGAGCAGCCGGTCGCCGGGCGCGACCCCGAGGCCCGCGAGCCCGGCGGCGAACCTGGCCGCGCGGCCGGCCAGCGAGCCGCTGGAATGCCACTGGCCCTCGTAGAACAGGGACTCGTGGTCGCCCTGCCGGTCCAGCGCCAGCTCGGCCAGCCTGGCCAGGTTCTCTCCGCTCATATCAACCCCAGTCAGGTCAGATTGATCTCGAACCACCGCCCGTTCGGCTTAAAGAATTTTTATACCGAACGACGGTGGCGCGTCTCCCGCGACGCCCCCGGGACCCGTGCCTCCTCCGGCCGCGCTGATGAGACACAATCGGAGGACTATGCCAGTCCTGCGCTCACACGTCGACCTCCGCGGTGAGGCCTACCAGGCCAACCGCGCCGCGCAGCTTGCCCTGCTCGGCGAGCTGAACGCCCAGCAGGAGCTCGCCATCGCCGGGGGTGGCCCGCGATACGCCGAACGGCACCGCGCCCGGGGCAAGCTCGGCGTCCGGGAGCGGGTCGAGCTGCTCGTCGACCCCGACAGCCCGTTCCTGGAGCTGTCCGCGCTGGCGGCCTGGGGCACCGAGTTCACCGTCGGCGCGGGGGTGGTGACCGGCATCGGCGTGGTCTGCGGCGTCGAATGCGTGATCATCGGGCAGGATCCGACCGTCCGCGGCGGGTCGTCGAACCCGTACTCGCTGAAGAAGACCCTGCGCGCGCTGGAGATCGCGCGCGTCAACCGGCTGCCCGTGGTGAACCTTGTCGAGTCGGGCGGCGCCGACCTGCCGAGCCAGGCCGAGCTGTTCGTCCCGGGCGGCCGGACCTTCCACGAGCTCACCGAGCTGTCCGCCAACGCCGTGCCCACCGTGGCGCTGGTCTTCGGGAACTCGACCGCGGGCGGCGCGTACGTGCCGGGCATGTGCGACTACGCCGTCCTGGTCGACAAGCAGGCGAAGGTGTTCCTCGGCGGGCCGCCGCTGGTCAAGATGGCCACCGGCGAGGTGGCCGACGACGAATCGCTCGGCGGGGCCGAGATGCACTCCCGCGTCTCGGGCCTGTCCGACTACTTCGCCGTCGACGAGCTGGACGCGATCCGGATCGGGCGCGACATCATGGCCAGGATCAACTGGCGCAAGCACGGCCCGCTCCCGGGCCCTTCCGCGCCGCCCCGCTACGACCCGGATGAGATCCTCGGCATCGTGTCCGCCGACGTGAAGGTGCCGTTTGACCCGCGTGAGATCCTGGCCCGCGTCGTCGACGATTCGGATTTCAGCGAGTACAAGCCGCTGTACGGCACGTCGCTGGTCACCGGCTGGGCCGCTTTGCACGGCTACCCGGTCGGGGTGCTGGCCAACCACCGGGGCGTGCTGTTCAGCCAGGAGTCGCAGAAGGCCGCCGAGTTCATCCTGCTCGCCAACTCCACCGACACGCCGCTGGTGTTCCTGCAGAACACGACGGGGTACATGGTCGGCACGAGCTACGAGCAGGGCGGCATCCTCAAGGACGGCGCGAAGATGATCAACGCGGTGACCAACTCGGCGGTCCCGCACCTGACGATCACGATGGCGTCGTCGTTCGGGGCGGGGAACTACGGCATGTCCGGCCGGGCCTTCGATCCGCGGTTCGTGTTCGCCTGGCCCGGCGCCCGGCTCGCGGTCATGGGCGCGGCGCAGCTGGCCGGGGTGCTGTCCATCGTCGGCCGGGCGTCGGCGCAGGCCACGGGCCGGCCGTTCGACGAGGAGGCGGACCGGGCCCGCTCGGCCGCGATCGAGGCCCAGATCGAGGCCGAGTCGCGCGCGTTCTTCGTCACCGCGCGCCTGTACGACGACGGGATCGTCGACCCGCGGGACACCCGCACCGTGCTGGGCCTGGCCCTGTCGGCCGCGCATTCCGGTCCCGTGGCGGGGCGCCGCGGCTTCGGCGTGTTCCGGATGTGACGCCGATGACCATGCCACCGGTGCTGACCGGGCCCATCACCAAGCTGCTGGTCGCTAACCGCGGCGAGATCGCGGCCAGGATCGTGCGCACGGCACACGCCCTCGGCATCGCGACCGTCGCCGTCTACTCCGATCCGGACGCGGATGCCCCGTACGTCACCCAGGCGGACGAGGCGGTCCGGCTGCCGGGCGCGGCGCCGGCCGACACGTACCTGCGCGGCGACCTCATCGTCGCGGCGGCCGCCGCCACCGGGGCCGGCGCGGTCCACCCCGGCTACGGGTTCCTCTCGGAGAACGCGGCGTTCGCCCGGGCCTGCGTGCGGGCCGGGCTGATCTTTGTCGGGCCGCCCCCGGTCACGATCGCCGCGATGGGCTCCAAGATCGAGGCCAAGGCGCTGATGGCGGCCGCCGGGGTGCCGGTCCTGCCCGGTGTTACCGTGGCGGACCCGGACGACGCGGACCTGGCCGGCGCCGCGGCGCAGGTGGGTTTCCCGTTGCTGGTGAAGGCGGCGTTCGGCGGCGGGGGGCGCGGGATGCGGCTGGTCCGTGACCCCGGAGAGCTGTCTTCCGCAGTGCGTGGAGCTTCGGGGGAGGCGGCGTCGGCGTTCGGGGACGGGACCGTGTTCCTCGAGCGGTTCGTCGTGGACCCGCGGCACGTCGAGGTGCAGATCCTCGGCGACATCAAGGGCACCGTGGTCCACCTGTTCGAGCGCGAGTGCTCGATCCAGCGCCGCTACCAGAAGATCGTCGAGGAGTGCCCGTCGCCGGCCGTGGACTCCGGCCTGCGCGCCGCGCTGACCGCCGCGGCCGTGGCCGCCGGGCGGGCGATCGGCTACGTCGGCGCGGGCACGGTGGAGTTCGTCCTCGACCGCGAGGGGTCGTTCTTCTTCCTCGAGGTCAACACCCGGCTCCAGGTCGAGCACCCGGTCACCGAGGAGGTCACCGGGCTGGACCTGGTGGAATGGCAGCTGCGCATCGCCCAGGGCGAGCCGCTGGCGCCCGAGGTCACCGGCGCGGCGATCGCCGGCCACGCCATCGAGGCCCGCCTGTACGCCGAAGACGTCGCCGCCGGGTTCCTGCCCGTCACCGGCGTCCTGCACAGGTTCGCGATCCCGGCGGCGCCCGGGGTCCGGGTGGAGGCCGGCTTCGGTGACGGGTCGGTGGTCAGCCCGCACTACGACGCGATGCTGGCCAAGGTGATCGCGCGCGGCCGCACCCGGGCCGACGCCGCCAGGCGCCTGGCCCGCGCGCTCGAGGCCGCCGAGATCCACGGCGTCGCCACCAACCGCGACCTGCTGGTGGCCATCCTGCGCGAGCCGGACTTCCTGGCCGGCGCCACCGACACCGGCTACCTGACCCGCCACGACCCCGCCGCCCTGCTTGCCTCGCTTGCCTCGCTTGCCTCGCGGACCGATGGGGCCACGGCGCTGCACGCGCTGGTCGCGGCGCTGGCCCGGCAGGCGGTCAACCGGGCCGGGGCCCCGGTCCTCGCCGGCCTGCCGTCGGGCTGGCGCAACGTCTGGTCCGCACCGCAGCGCGTCACCTATACCGCCGCGGGGGAGGCGTACGCCGTCGCGTACCGCCTGGCCGGAGTCGGGGTCCAGGCCGTCCAGGCCGTCCGGGCCTTCGTCAACGACACGGCGGTGGGGGAGACCATCCTCGTCCACGCGGCCACCGCAGACCGCGTCGATCTCGAGGTCGACGGGACGCGCCGGGTGTACCGCGTGCACCGCGTCGGCGCCGTCACGTACGTGGACGCCAGCAACGGATCGAGTGCGCTGGCCGAAGCGCCCAGGTTCGGCGACGCCGACGACACCGGGCCCGCCGGATCGCTGCTCGCGCCGATGCCCGGCGTCGTCAGGCGCGTCCTGGCCGAGGTCGGCACGGTGGTGACGGCCGGCCAGCCGCTGCTCGTGCTCGAGGCGATGAAGATGGAGCAGACGGTCGCCGCCCCCGCCGACGGAGTGGTCGCCGAACTTCGCGCCAAGGCGGGGGAGCAGGTCAGCGGCGGCCAGGTCCTCGCGGTTCTGGAACCAGCCCCGCCTCCGGAGGACGGCCCCGCAGCGGCGGAGGCGCCCGCCGCACCCGCCACCCCGACCACAGGGGACAGCGGAGGAGAGAGGTGAGGTCGTGCCGGTAGACATGTACGCGCTGGCCGGGGATCTGGCCGCGGAGACGGCGGTTACCCGGGACCTGGTGGCGGACCTGTCCGAGGTGGGCTGGCGGACGCCCACCCCGGCGGAAGGGTGGACCATCGCCGACCAGATCGGCCACCTGGCCTACTTCGACGAGATGGCGGTCACGTCGGCCGGACGCCCGGAGGCGTTCGCCGCCGAACTCGCCGCTCTGGGCGCCGCCATCGACACGGACGCGCTTGCTGCCCGGTACCGCGACCGCAGCGGCGCGCAGATCCTGACCTGGTTCGACGCGGCCCGCGCGACGCTCCTCGGCACGTTCGCCGGGCTGGATCCGAGCCTCCGGGTGCCATGGTTCGGCCCGGCCATGAGCGTCGCGTCCTCGCTGACCGCCCGGTTCATGGAGACCTGGGCGCACACCCAGGACATCGCGGACGCCCTCGGCGTGACCCGCGAGCCGACCGACCGGCTACGGCACGTCGCCCACATCGGCGTCGGGGCGCGCGCGTTCAGTTACGCGGCCCACGGGCTGCCGCCGCCGGACGTTCCCGTGTTCGTCGAGCTGACCGCCCCGTCCGGGGACATCTGGACGTGGGGGACCGCCGACGCCGCCGACCGGGTCAGCGGCCCTGCCCTCGACTTCTGCCTGCTGGTAACGCAGCGCAGGCACCTCGACGACCTCGACCTAGCCGTCGAGGGCCCGGTCGCCCGCCAGTGGGCAGCGATCGCGCAGGCCTTCGCGGGCCCGCCGGGCGCCGGGCGGCACCCAGGGCAGTTCTCCGCTGCGCCCTCGGGCCCCTCCGCGCCCTCGGGCCCCTCCGCGCCCTCACCGGAGGCATGAGATGCCGGAGCCCCTGCCCGTGCGCATCGCGAACTGCTCTGGGTTCTACGGTGACCGCTTCAGCGCGGCCAGGGAGATGCTGGTCGGCCCGATCGACGTACTGACCGGCGACTACCTCGCCGAGCTCACCATGCTCATCTTGTGGAAGGCCCGCCGCAAGGACCCGGGCCTCGGCTACGCCACCACGTTCCTGCGCCAGATGGAGGAGGTGCTCGGCACCTGCCTGGAGCGCGGCGTCAAGGTCGTGGCCAACGCGGGCGGGCTCAACCCGGCCGGCCTGGCCGCCCAGATCACCGAACTGGCCGGCCGGCTCGGCCTGCCCGCCCGGGTCGCCCACATCACCGGCGACGACCTAGCCCCGGCCCTCGGCGACCTGCGGTCTGCCGGTCACGAGTTCACCAACCTCGATACGGGGCTGCCGCTGGCCAAGGCGGACCTGCCGGTGGTCACCGCGAACGCCTACCTCGGCGGGTGGGGCATCGCGGCGGCGCTGCAGGCGGGCGCGGACGTCGTCGTCTGCGGGCGGGTGACCGACGCCAGCCTGGTGGTCGGCCCCGCCGCGTGGTGGCACGGCTGGCGCCGCGACGACTGGGACGCCCTGGCCGGTGCCGTCGCCGCCGGGCACGTGATCGAGTGCGGCCCGCAGGCCACCGGCGGCAACTACAGCTTCCTCGACGAGATCACCGAACGCCGCTACCCGGGCTTCCCCATCGCCGAAGTCGCCGCCGACGGCAGCAGCGTCATCACCAAGCACCCGGGCACCGGCGGGATCGTGTCCGTCGGCACCGTCACCGCCCAGCTCCTCTACGAGATCGGCGACCCCGCCTACCTCAACCCCGACGTCGTCGCGTACTTCGACACCCTGCAGCTCGAGCAGGCCGGCCCGGACCGGGTCGCGGTGACCGGCACGAAGGGCAGCCCGCCCCCGGACACTCTCAAGGTCGCGCTGAACATGCTCGGCGGCTACCGCAGCACGATGACCATGGTCCTGACCGGCCTCGACATCGAGGAAAAGGCCTCGTACGCGACGAGCCTGCTGTTCGGGCTGCTCGGCGAGGCCGGCCAGCCCGAGGAGGTGGACGTCAGGCTGCTCCGCTTCGATCGCCCGGACGCGCCGTCCAACGAGCTGGCCACGGCGCACCTGCGGATCACCGTCAAGGACAAGGACGAGCGCAAGGCGGGCCGCGCGTTTTCCGACGCCGTCACCGAGCTGGCCCTCGGCGGTTACGCCGGCTTCCACACGACCACCCCGCCCGTTTCGGCCAGCGCCTACGGCGTCTACTGGCCCGCGCTGGTCCCCGCGTCGGCCGTCACCCAGACGGTGCACCTGTCCGACGGGACCTCGAGCGTCGTGCCGCATACCGTCGGCTCCCGCGACGCCACCCCCGAGTTCCCGGCCGCCGCGTTCCTGGCCGCCGCCGTGCCCGGGGGCCTCGCCGATGTCGGGCCCGTCGCCCCGCTGGTGGAGATCCCGCTCGGGCGGCTGTGCGGCGCGCGTTCGGGCGACAAGGGCGGAGACGCGAACGTGGGCCTGTGGGCGGTCAGCCCCCGCGCCTACGCCTGGCTGCGCCGGCACCTCACCACCGAGCGGTTCAGGGAGCTGCTCACCGAGGCGGCCAGCCTGGACATCGACCGCCACGAACTGCCGAACCTGCTGGCCCTCAACTTCGTCGTCCACGGCCTGCTCGCGCCCGGCGTTTCCGCCACCGCCCGGCCCGACCCGCAAGCCAAGGGCCTGGGGGAGTACCTGCGCTCCCGGGTGGTCAGCGTCCCCGCCGACCTGCTCGGCTAACCGCCTTGTCGGGTCGCCAGGGCCGGTGCCCTCCCCTTACCGCCCAGCCCGCCAGGTCGGCTCCCGCCGTTCGAGGAACGCGTGGATACCCTCCTGCGCCTCGTCGCTGGCGAACAGCCGCGCGGACAGCGCCGCCATCTCCTGGCCTCGGGCCGCCAGCCGTTCCCGCCGGGCGGCGGTCAGCAGCTTCTTGGTCTCCGCGGATCCCTGGGGGGACGTCTCGCGGATCTGCGCCACGAGCCCGTTCACCATGCTGTCGAGCTCACCGTCCGGCACCGCGGCCGTAACCATGCCGAACCGCGCCGCCACCTCGGGCCCGAACGTCTCGCCCGTCAGGTAATAGCGCGCCGCCTGGCGCGGATCCATGATGTCCAAGGTGGTCAGCGAGATCATGGCCGGAGCCACGCCGATCCGCGCCTCGGTGAACGCGAAGGACGCGCCCTCGGCCGCGACGGCCAGGTCGCACGCCCCCACGATGCCCATCCCGCCCGCGCGCACGTGCCCGGCGATCCTGGCGATGACCGGCTTGGGCAGCTCGGTGATCGCCGTCAGCAGCGCCAGCACGGCGGCGCCCGAGTCGGCGGTCGAGCCGCTGCCCGCGGCCTTCAGGTCGGCGCCCGCGCAGAACACCCGGCCGGCGTGCGTCAGCACCACCACCCGGGCGGCCGGGTCCTCTCCGGCCTCGGCCAGCCGCGCGGACAGCTCGCCCACGAGTTGCGCGGACAAGGCATTGCGGTTGGCCGGGGAATCCAGGGTGACGGTGGCGACGTCATCACCCACCCCGTACCGCACGAGTTCGGTCATCACAGCTCCCACCCGACGTGGCTGAGGTCATGTCGCCGCGCGGGTGCGAGCGCACCCGTCACCGGTACCTGGTGAGCCTTCTCCGGTACGCGATGCTTCCGGCTCCGGCCAGTATCGCCGCTCCGCCCAGCCCGAAGAGCATGATGTCCTGAAGGCCCGCCGTGCCGCCGCCACCGGTCTGCGGGGCGGAGGTGTTCACGGGTGCGCTCGCGCTCGCACCCGAGGCTGGTGTGGGCGACCCCGTGGCGTGGCTCGACGCCGTCGCGCTGGCCGACGAACTAGCGCCCGCGCTCGCGCTGCCGCTCGCCGCCGCGCCGGAAGCTGCACCCGAAGCCGCGCCGGAAGCCGCGCCGGAAGCCGTGCCACCTGACGAGCTGCCTGACGTGGGCGCGCCATTGGTTGCCCCCGACGAGGAGGTTGAGGATCCCGAGGAGGTCGAGGATCCTGAGCACCCCGCGAGTACCACGACGAGAATGGCCAAAACGCCGAAGCTCCTAACGGCCAGCTTCGCCCTGAGCACTGTGCCCGCGACGGTTCCACGCACTGTCATGTGACCCTACTCATGCGCTCGGCGGATAGCGTTCCTGTTTCCCAGGTCCTGCTCTGCCAAACCAGTTTCAAAAAGGGAAAACGCGTGGTACAGACGTGCAATGGCGCATTCACCATCGGAAGTTTAGGCTACGCGAGTAGAAGGCCATTGGGAAGGCGGAGGGAGGTCGAACGGGTTGGGAGATGTGCAGTGGCGGCGAATAGCGGGGCTTCGCGTTGTCGTCTCCTGGCCCCAGGACGGGGTGGCCTCGCCGCCCTCGATAGCCGATAGCCTCCGGTCTCGCCTGGCTTTGATGGCCGGTGTCCTGCTCCTGGCGATCGGGGCCGCCGCCGTGGGCTTCGCGGTGAGCGCCCAGCAGCACGCGCCTCAGCCGTCCCGGGCCACCGCGGGCGTCCTCGGGCCCGCGGGCCGGGAGCCGTCGCTCTCGCGTTCCCTGCCGGTGTCGGTGAATATCCCGGCCATTGGCGTAAGTTCCCAACTGCTCCGCCTGGGCCTCAACTCCGACGGCACGATGCAGGTGCCATCGCTTACGACCAGCGCCGATGAGGCCGCGTGGTACAAGTACTCGGCCACCCCCGGTCAGATTGGCGCATCGGTCATCGAGGGCCACGTCGACAGTTACCGCGGGCCTGCCGTTTTCTTTCGCCTCGGGGCGCTGCGCCCCGGAGACGCGGTCGATGTGACGCTCGCCGACGGGATCACGGCCATTTTCCGCGTCACGGGCGTGCGTGAGTACCTCAAATCCAATTTCCCGGCGAAATCTATTTACGGTACGACCGGTTACGCTGCGCTCCGACTGATCACTTGCGGCGGCACTTTCGACTATGCCACCGGCCATTACCTCAGTTCCACTGTCGTATTCGCATCTCTCGTCTCATCACACCCGGCCTGACCGCGGGCCCAGCGCCCCGGGCCCCGGGCCAGGCCCCGGGCCCCGGCACCGGCCGACCCGCCGCCCGCTCCTACGGCGGCGGCGCCGTTCCCTTCAGGGCGTGGAAGGCCTCCAGGGCCTCGCCCGCAGTGTCGTAAAAGGCGTCGGCGTCCAGGGTCTTGCTGATGCCGTACAGGTCAAGTTGCTGTCGCACCGGGCCGAGGACCGCGCTGAACGCGAAGCGTATGTGTCTCTGCTGCACGTGGAGCACGGCCTGGGCGAGAACCGTAGACGCGGTGTAGTCGATGTCTCCGATCGCCGCGCAGTCCAGGACCAGCCACTGCACCGGGGGGGCCTGGATGATCAGCGGCAGGATGTCGAACATAAGCCTGGCCGCGTTCGCGTAGTACAGGCTGGTGCCGAACCGGTAGATCACCAGCCCGTCCATGGTGCGGGCGCCCGGCGTGACCGGCATCGACTGCCAGTGCCCGGTTGGTGATTTCACCAGGACGCTGTTGAGCGGGCTGTAGCTGTGGCGCAAGTGGTCGACGGTCGACGCCACGACGGCGAGCCCGATGCCGTACTCGACCCCGAAGACCACCACCGCCGCCATGGTGAGCAGGGCCACGGCCCACTCTCGCCTGCGGACCGCCGTGATGCTCCGCATCCCTTTGATGTCGACGAGTTCGGCGGCGATGAGGAAGACCACCGCCGCCAGGGCGGCGGCCGGAAGGTAGGAGAGTGGCCCGGTGAGCAGCAGGACGACGAGGGCCACGGCGCCTGCGGCCAGCGGGGCTAGCTGGCTGCGGCCGCCCGCGCTGTCGACTATCTGCGCCTTGGTCGGGCTCCCGTTGACCACGAACGTGCCGGAGAACGCGGCGGCGATGTTGGCGGCGCCCAGGCCCACCAGGTCGGTGGCTTGACTGAACGACTCCTCGTACTTCGCCGCGTAGGCGCGTGACGTCGCCGCGCTTTGCGCCAGGATGATCACGAACATCGACAGCGCCCCGCCGAGCAGCGCCCCGGTGTCGTGCCAGCCGAAGGTCGGCAATCCCAGGCCTGGCAGTCCGCCCGGGACGTGCCCGATGGTCCGCGCGCCGTGCCTGGCCAGGTCCGCCGCCCGGCTCACCACGATCGCGAGGATCACCGCGATCAGCGCCCCCGGGATCCGGCGGGTGATCCGCCGGGCCGCCAGCACGATCGCAAGCACCCCGACCGATACCACCACGTCGACCAGGTGCGTGTGGGGGAGTGCGCGCACCGTGTTGAGCAGCTTGGGCAGGGTCTGCTTGCCGGCCGCGGTCACCCCGAGCATGTCGGGCAGCTGCCCGGCGGCCACCTGGAGGCCAACGCCGGTGAGGAACCCGACCAGCACCGTCCGGGAGAGGAAGTCCGCCAGGAAGCCGAGCCTGGCCAGCCTGGCCACGAGCAGCATCGCCCCGGCCAGCAGAGCCGCGAGCCCCGCCAGCCGGACGTACTGCGCGGAACCCGCGACCGCCAGGCCGGTGAGCGACGCGGCAAGGATGGCCGCGGTCGCGGAGTCCGCGGCCACCACCAGGTGGCGGGACGAGCCCAGGACGGCGAACACCGCCATGGGCAGGAGCAGCGTGTACAAGCCGGTGACCAGCGGCATCCCGGCGATCTTTGCGTACCCGAGCACCTCCGGGATACCGAGCGCCGCCAGCGTCACGCCGGCGAGCACCTCCGTGGGAACCCGGGACCGCTGGATGGGCAGGATTCCCTGCAGCACGGGCAACGCCCGCAGCCACCCGCGCCAGCGATCCCCCGGGGAACCGGTCACCGTCTCACCTCGGCCCCGCCCTCGTCCTGCACCCTCGCGCCCTCCGCCCCTCGCCCTCCGCCCCGCGGCATACCCCGGAAGTTCGTGATTCGTTCATCATCCCGCTACCAGGCATTCAACATGGTCGCGGCAGGTTCATTTCTCAGACCGCAGGGTTCTGGTAACGGACACGGATCGTTCAACTACGTACGCGCGCACTACTGGCCTGCCCGGGCCCAGGCCGTCGGGCGAAGACTTGCCGAGCCCTGATCAGCAGATTGCCCGGAATGAGAGTGATTTGTCTGCGAATATGAGACCGCTGGCCGGATTCGTCCCGGACGCGCCCGGCCCGGCCCTGGTCGCCGAACACCGGCGCCTGGAGTACCTACGCGTGGACCTCGGGGGTGCGCGGCGCAGGGCCCCGGCCTCCCGCGCACCGCGGGAGGAGCTGTTTCATGGCGATTCGCGACTCCCTCGCCCTCAGCCAAGAGCAGCGTGCCCTCCAGGAGAGCGTCCGCGTCTTCCTGGCCGAGAAGGTTTCCCCGGGCGAGCTGCATAGCGCGCTCGATACCCAGCCAGGCTACGCTCCTGAACTGCACGCACGGCTGACGAGCGAACTCAGCCTGGCCGGCCTGACGATACCCGAGGAGTTCGGAGGACTCGGCCTGTCGCAGGCTGAGGCCTGCGTGGTCCATACCGAACTCGGCCGTGCCCTGTACCCGGGTCCGTTCCTGCCCGGCTGCCTGGCCGCGGCCGCGCTGCTGGCCGCGACCAACAGCGAGGCCCGAGAGCACTGGCTGCCCCTCGTGGCGAACGGGTCGGTCATCGCGACGGTGGCAGCGGCCAGCGAGGCCGGCCACTGGACACCTGGACCTGACAGCGTCCGAGCCGAGCACGCGATCGACGGCTGGCGACTGTCGGGCCGCCGCTGGTATGCCATCGCGGCCCACGTCGCGGACATCGTCATCGTCCCGGCGATCACCGGATCCGGCGCCGCGGTGTTCCTGGTGAAGCCGGGGACGGCGGGGTTCACGGTCTCGCGGCAGCTGAGCCTCGACATGACCCGGCGTATCAGCGTCACCACCCTGGACTCGACTCCCGCCCTGCTGATCAGCGAGTACGAGGCCGCGGCCGCGTCCCTGGCCCGGGCCGAGCAGGAGCTGCTGCTGGCCAACGCCGCGGAGGCCGCGGGCGGCATCGCCTGGTGCCTGGACGCCACCATCGCCTACGCCCAGGAGCGGGAGCGGGCCGAAAACCCGGCCGGCTCCTTCCAGGCGGTAGCCAACTCCTGCGTCGACATGATCGCGGACCTGCGGGACGTCTCGGCGTCCGCCCGCTACGCCGCCGTCGCGACCGCCGACAACGTGGACGATGCCCCGGAAGCGGCCCGCACCGCCGCCCTCCGGGCTGCCGAGTCCTACCGCAACGCGACCGAAGCCGCCCTCCAGCTCTTCGGCGGCATCGGCTCCCCGCGCGAGCAGGACGCCTACCTGCACTACCGTCGCGCCTGGTCCACCCAGCAACTGCTCGGCGGCCCGCTAGCCGACCGGGCCGCCGACTAGCAGCAAGACAGTTATCCCGAACGAGCGGTGGTTCCTGTCCCGGTATGCAGGAGCACCTCGTCGGGGCGCCAACCGCCGCTACGGCTGGGGGCCCCGAACCGGTACGCTGGCTGCGTTCGCGGTGTCCTAAGGCGCCCAGAACATAGGGCGCATAGCTCAGCGGAAGAGCACTCGCCTTACAAGCGAGGGGTCACTGGTTCGAACCCAGTTGCGCCCACCAGGTCAGAGGCTATGTGAGGTTCCCGGCCGGTCGCCGGGGAGCCAAACGGGGAGCCAAAGAGTTATCCTGGTTTTATGGCGGATGCTTCGATCAGGCGCCGCGGTCATGGTGAAGATGCCATCTACTTCGCGGCG
>Ga0335074_10009471_pt1 | contig 13605 bp, 10 predicted proteins | sample Lox_Sample_23_FD_206715 | JGI IMG/M metagenome (GOLD analysis project Ga0335074, IMG submission 206715) | Soil microbial communities from Loxahatchee National Wildlife Refuge, Florida, United States - Lox_Sample_2.3 | ecosystem: Environmental > Terrestrial > Soil > Wetlands | place: USA...
CTGGCGAAGACCCGAAGCAGGTCGCCCGCCAGCGCGATCGCGAGGCGCGAGATGAAATACGCCGCCTCGTGAATGACTTGATTGCCGAATACGCTGAGGAAGATCGCGGCGTGGAAATCCGTGAAATTGCCGGGGGCTACCGCGTAGCCACCAAAGCGGAGTATCACGATGCCGTCCGCAGCTTTGTCAAGAGCCTCAAGCCGCCCATGAAGCTGTCTCTGCAGGCCCTTGAAACACTTGCCGTCATCGCTTATAAGCAGCCGGTGACTGCGCCGGAAGTCGGCGAAATTCGAGGCGTGGATTCGAGCGGTGTTCTGGGCTCGCTGATCAGTCGTAAGCTCATTACCACCGCAGGACGCAAGCACGTAATCGGCCGCCCCATCCTGTACAAGACCACCAAAGAGTTTCTCCTTCGCTTCGGCCTGAAAGACCTGAACGAGCTGCCCTCGATCGAAGAATTCGAGAAGATGGCGGGCGAACTCGCTGAAACCGACGAGATCGGCGCACCTGCCGAGCAACTGTCCCTGGAGCCAGGCGAAACAGCCGCGGACGACGAAGAGAGCAGAGCCGCAGCCTCCGATGCCGATCCCGCCGATTCCGATCCAGACGAGGCCGAGACCAGGGCAGCCGCAGTCGCATCCGTGAGCGTCAGCGACGAGGGCGACCGGGAAGCCGCTGATCTTCCCGGCATCGAAGTCGAACCCGAGGTGAAGCCGGCCCACATGGTCGATGCCGGGGAAGCCACCGCCTCGGTGGGCCAGCCCGGCGAAGGGGATTAATGGCCGAAGATGAGGGGCAGTTGTCCCAGGGGAACGTTCAGGATCGGCTGCAGAAGATCATTGCCGCCGCCGGGGTCTGTTCGCGCCGCAAAGCCGAAGAGCTCATTCTCGCTGGCCGGGTGCAGGTCAACGGAAAAATCGTGACTGAACTGGGCACCAAGGCCGACGCATCCCGCGATCACATCCGGGTCGACGGCAAGCTGCTCCAGGGTCCGGAGCGGCATCGCTACTACGTCGTCAATAAGCCGAAAGGCTACGTGACCACCATGAGCGATCCTGAGGGACGCCCTACGGTCATCGAACTGATCCGTGGCGGGGAGCGTGTCTTTCCCGTCGGCCGCCTCGATTACGCCAGCGAGGGCCTTCTGCTGATGACCAACGACGGGGAACTCGCCAATGCTCTTACGCGTGCAGCCGCCCGGGTCGAGAAGACTTATCTGGTTAAGGTAAGCGGACGCCCCAGGGAGTCGGATCTTGACCAGCTTCGCGGCGGGATGATGATCGAGCGCGGCAAGCCGGGATCACACGAAGGCCGGGTGATGACCGCCCCGACGAAGGTCCGGCTCGTCCGTGAGGGCGACAATCCCTGGTATGAGCTCGTCCTGATCGAGGGTCGCAACCGCGAGATTCGCAAGATGTTTGAGGAGATCGGCCATCATGCCGAGAAGATCCGCCGCGTCGGTTACGGGCCGCTGGTCCTGGACGTCGAACCGGGCAAGATGCGTGAACTGACCGCGCAGGAAGTGGAAAAACTCAGGCGTGCGACGAAGTCTAAGCCGGCTGCGGCTGCGTTTCGCAAGCCGAAGCGCGAAACTGCCTCTTCCAGCAATGCCCGGTCAAAAGAAACCTCGGGCCGCAAGTCGACGCCGGCCAGGGGTGGTGGCCGCCGTCCTGTTCGCACGGCGTCCAGGCCGTCCCGGTCACGTTGAAGGATCGAAGAAGCAACTTATTACATCTAATGGTTAGATTTAGCGCAAAGTAAGGAGGTTTTGGCAATGGCCAAAGCGACATTTGGAGCAGGATGTTTCTGGGGTGTTGAGGCGCGATTTGGGCAGGTTCCGGGTGTAACCGCGACTGCCGTGGGATATGAGGGCGGGGCACTCGATAACCCCACGTACAGAGATGTTTGTACGGATGCCACCGGCCACGCCGAAGTGGTCGAGCTGGACTACGATCCGGCGAAGGTCAGTTACGAGCAGCTTCTCGATCTGTTTTTCGAATTGCACGATCCGACGCAGCTCAACCGGCAGGGCCCCGACTGGGGCAAGCAGTACCGCAGCGTAGTCTTCTATCACTCACCTGAGCAGGAGGCGGCGGCAAAGCAGACCATCGCCCGCCTGGCAGCCGAGAGGCGCTTTTCAAAGCCGATCGTGACCCAGGTAGTCCCGGCGGAGACCTTCTGGCGCGCCGAGGATTACCACCAGAAGTATCTCGAAAAGCGAGGCGCTGTCAGCTGCCACATCTAAGCCCGGCCCGGGCTGCGCCTAGCGCAGCCCTGCTGCCCGCATGAACTGGAGATCGATCTTCAGCGCGTCGATCGCGGGCATATCGAATTCTTCCTGCTCCACGATCGCGTACCGGATCCCCACCTTTCGGGCAGCGGCAAACACCGGCTTGAAGTCGACCACACCCTTCCCCAGCTCTGTCGATTGTCGTTGCCCCGGTTCCTGCCCGGCCTGAGCCGCCTTGAAATCCTTGATGTGCAGCAGCGAGAATCGCGTCGGATGCGCCAGCAATATTTCCGCCGGATTCGCCCCAGCGGCCGCGACCCATCCGCAATCCATCTCCAGCGTCACCACCGCCGGATCAGTGTCTTTGAGAAGTATCTGGTACCCGTTGGTCCCGCCGCCCAGGTCGCGAAATTCCATGGTGTGGTTGTGATACCCGAACTTCAGCCCTTGCGCCTTCATCTTCTTGCCGATCTGGTTGAATTGCTCTGCGTTCCACTTCCAGTCATCGGCCGTCATCGATTTATGCATCGCCTGCCACGCTCCGCCCGGAGCATTCGCAAACCGTGAAGGATCGGCAACCGAAGGCGACGAGCAGATCACATAATGCAGTCCCAGCTCCTTCGCATACTCGATGGTTGCATCCATGCTCTTCAGCAGGTCGGCCAGCGAGTAATGCGCGCTGAAGCAGTTCAGCCCCGCGCCTGCCATGATCTGCTTCACATCTGCCGCACTGTGTCCGTAGAATCCCGCCGCCTCCACGTTGCGAAATCCCACTTCCGCAACCTGTCGCAGTGTTCCGGCATAGTCCTGCGCCAGCATCTTGCGCACGCTGTAAAGTTGCAGCCCGATCGCAGGCTCGCCTGCAGCCGCGAACAATCTCTTCGATCCCATCAGCGCGGCCGCCGTCATCGCTCCGCCCGTCACAAATTGCCTTCTCGAAATCATCTGCATTGAGTCCCCTAGTATGCTGGCTGGCATGGAATGCTTCACACTCAATGTCGCACAAGTCTCGCGCATTGGTCTCGGCACCTGGGCGATTGGCGGCTCCGAATGGGGCCAGGTCAGCGACGAGGACGCCATCGACACCTGCCTCGCCATCTTCGACCACGGCATCAACCTCGTCGACTCCGCCCCTATCTACGGCCACGGCCGCGCAGAGGAGATCATCGGCCACGCCATGCGCCGCCACGGAGCTCGCGAGAAGTTTTACATCGCCACTAAAGCCGGCCTCGAATGGAATGCCGACGGCGTCTTCGCCAACTCAACCCCCGATCGCCTGCGCCAGGAGTTCGAAGACTCGCTCCGCCGCATGCAGACCGACTACGTCGACCTCTACCAAATCCACTGGCCCGACACCACCCTCCCCATCGAGCGCGCCGCCGAAGTCATGCGTGCTCTCTACGAGCAGGGAAAGATACGAGCCATCGGCGTGAGCAATTTCTCTCCTGCCCAGATGGACGCCGTCCGCCGCATCGCACCCCTGCATGCCAATCAGCCGCCCTACAACCTTTTCGAGCGCGCCATTGACGACGAGGTGCTCCCGTACTGCCGCGAACACTCCATCGCCGTCCTCACCTACAGCTCGCTATGCCGAAGCCTTCTCGGCGGCCGCCTCACCCAGGACACTGAATTCCCCGAAGGAGACATCCGCCGCGTCGACCCCAAATTCCAGCCGCCGCGATTCGCGCAGTATCTCCATGCCGTAGCCCGCCTCGACGACTTCGCGCGCTCGCACTACGGCAAGACCGTGCTCGAACTGGCAATTCGCTGGGTGCTCGATCGACCGGGTGTAAGCGCCGCGCTATGGGGCGCGAAGCGTCCGGATCAGCTGAAAGCAGTGAAGGGAATTTCAAACTGGCGTCTCGGAGAAGACGCGATGCGCGAGATCGACGCAATTGTGCGCGAATCAGTTACAGATCCGGTTGGTCCGGAATATCTGACACCCGCTGCCCGTCTTTAGAACAAAAAAAGGCCCGCGCTGGAGCGTCCGGCGCGGGCTTCGTGACGAGTGTTGCTACTGACCGCCAGCCGCAACCACAGAGCTGCCCGCATCGTGGTGTTTTGCCGGGGCGTCCAGTACCGAGGTGATGCGCGACCCGAGCTGAATCGAATGCAGCTCGTGTGTGTAACCCGCATCATCAAATTTCAGGCGAGCGACAGGATGAGCCGGATTGCTATCCGTCGGGCCCACAGCCCACATGACCGACTCACTTGTATCTGATGTATTGGCCAGGGTAAGCACGTTGGCGTGTGCGTCGAGAGAGACTTCGTACTGTCCCGCCGGGAAGGCGTGGCCATGGCTTTCAAAGTTGAAGGGGACGTTCACCACTGCCTTGGAGGCCGCGAAGGCCGAGGTGGCAAGCAGGGCGGCTGATGTCAGAACTAAGGAACGGAGCATGAATCGCATGGTGTTTTCTCCTTACAGAAAAGGACATTAGCGATTCATACGAACGGCTGTCGTTAAATCCCCGTCTAATAGTTGTCAAATTCGTACAGGGGAGTTTGACGGTTAATGCAGCAGCCCGGCGTGCGGCCAATCCCCCCACATAAAGCGTCGAAATCTGTGGCGCCGGCTTGCCCGCCCTTCGCGTCATACCACGCGGGGCAACGGCATGTTCATTCGACGAAGCCGAAACGAAGTCATTCGCGCCATCGTTTTCTCGCATCATCGAGGCACACTTTCATCGGCGCTGGCGAGGTTTGCGTTTCGCCCGATGAAAACCATTCGTGCATCCACTGCCAGCGGAATGTACCATTGGGACCGCCATCGCGGCTGAGAATTTTCAGGAGGTTCCGATGCCCGAGACACGCAGGCGCCTGCTTGCATCGATCGCCGGGTTAGCGGCAGGAATAATCGCGAGACATTCAGCTTTCGCCAGCCAGCACCCACAACCGTTGCCATCGCCCAATGCGCCTCAAAATCAAAACGCCCCTGCCGGACTCGATCGGGCCGGAGTAGACGCGGGCGCGCAGCAGAATTCTAAAATCACGCCGCTGGCGTGGTCGCAGATCAAAACCGACGTGGATAAGCTCTTTCAGATGACCTCCGATCTCAGAGACCACGTCGCCCAGACGAACCTGGCCTCCACGCTTCCTTTGCCACTTATCAAGGAGGCCCACCAGATCGAGAAGCTCGCCAAGCATATCCAGGAACAGATGAAGGTTTGACCCAGCGTGCCGTAGCAGCGCGCGTCCGGATAGTCCGTTACAGGGGCAAGTGACTGATCGCCATCCGGCTCTGTATGGGAATAACCACCGGGGGTGGATCGACTACTAGCCGATCCGTAGCCTATAGCCAGAGCTTTTTCAACTGCATGTCTTAATCTTCGTAGTCAGGGCAAAAGTAATCATATGTATTTGACCCTTCCGGATTATCCCGCAGTTCCTTGAGCCGGCCGTCAACTCCCGGGATGGAAGTCGCCTGTTTATCGAGGTAGCTCTCGTATAGAACGATTGCCTTCTGTCTTGCTTCGTCTGCGCCTTCCTTGTACATTTCTGGCGAGCTATAGGGCGGGTTAGGATCGCTGCGCGACAGATTCCACCATGTGGCATAGGCATTCGCCACTTCTAACCGGACAGCCGCCGAAACTTCGGAATTTGGATACTCAACAAGGAAGGCTTCGCCGTGTTTGATGACCTTCCGGAACTGATCTGCCCCTTCCTGACAGCTACCCTGACTCCAGCCAAGTTCAGTCATCATCAAAAATGCCTGGCGTCCCCAAGGAGAATTCAGCTGTGTGGCGAGTTGATTGAGATCGACAGGATCGTGGCTGAGGATCCATCGACCGTCAGACTCGTAGAAGAAGTATTCGACACCAAGAATCTGAATCGTCTGTGGCCGATTTGTACGCCGATTCAAAGTGGCTTCGCCGGCTCTCACTGGAAACCCACTTGGCACCAGCTCATGGATGCAAAAGGCTCTGGCAGGATAGAGAGCTGATGTTGAAGGAGTAGCTCGCCATTCCTTCAGCGCATCGCCCAGAACGTGGAAAATCTGATTCGGGTCCTGGCTCTGGAGCGCCCGCGCAATATCTTGACTATGAGAGAACTTACCTTCCTGACAGGCACGCACTGACACCGAAGTGTCCGCTCGTGTCAGGGACGGCCCATAGATGGCCCAGCTCAGTGGAGAAAAAGCCGACAGGATCGCGGCAGAAAGCCAGAAATGCTTCACCTGGGTACACCATCCCGATCGGCATTATAACGTGGTGTTCAGCACCTCGAGAGGTGAACGAGTTTGGTGCCTTCGATTGACCGTCACCTTGAACGGTGCATCTTGAACGGTGCCTTGTGCCGCTCTGCACCACATCGTCTTACTTGTCAGCACCGGACGAAAAGTCGCATCTCGAACAACTGTCGTCTCGATCCTATTGGACTAAATTACGATGTATCACGCGAATTATCTCAACTGCTCTGTGGATTCGCCGACTACTACCGCACGCCTACTGGGGCGTTGCCGCGCCCGTGGTGCTCGTTGGAGGTTTCGGGATCGCACCTCCCAGAACCGACGGATTCGCTGCGTCATGCGCGCCCTGGTAGGCCTGGTCTCCGTGTTGCGCCCGCTGCTGCTCAGCTAGTGCATTCAGACGCGCAAAGGTCGCCCGCTCCTGGTTGGCTCTTTCCGGTTGATTTGCTTTCGCGTAAGCCCTGGCCAGCGCAAAGTGAATCTCCGGGCTATCGGGACTCAGCTGGCTCGCCCGTTCCAGTTCCGGAATTGCCTTGCCTGTGTCACCGGAATCTGCCCACGCCCGGCCCAGCACATAGTGAGCATCGGCCGAATCCGCCGCCAGCCGCACCGCGTTTTCCGCCGCGGGCAGCGCTTCGTCCGGCCGCCGCTCGCGCAGTGCAATCGAAGCCAGCCGCGTCCAGGGCAAAGCGCTCTGCGGCGAAATCCGTATTTCCGCGTGCATCTGGGCCTTGGCCTCGTCGTACTGCGAAAGTGAATCGAGCGCCGTTCCATAGGCGTAGTGCAGAAACGGCGTCGTCGGGTACTGCGCAATCAGCCTCTGCAATTTTGGGAAGGCCTGATCGTATTTGCTGGCCAGCAGAAGCTGCGCCACGTCTCCCGCTTGCTCGATCAGCGGACGCCGCCCCGAATCTACCCCATCCGGCAGCGAGGCGATGCGCAGCAGCGCTAATCCCAGCGCAAACTGGATGTCGCCAGCCAGCGGTGGCTGCCCGGCCAGCGGCCCCAGAAGCTCCGTCGCCATCTCGAACTCACCCTTGCGAATCTGCAGACAGGCAAGCCGGTATTTCGCCAGTTCAATCGCCTGCGGACTCGCGCCCACGCCCAGCTGCTGGCCGCGCTGCAGGTGAATCAGGGCATTGTCGTAATCGTGAAGTTCAAATTCCGCCAGCCCCATTACCGCCCACGACGTGCCATCGCCAGGCTTCGCTTCCACCCACTTCTTCAGCGTGGCGATGGCCTCGGCATAATGCCTCGACGAGTAGTCGCTCATCGCCTGCTGCCACTCGGCGGAGTTTGCCCCGCCGGCCTTTGCATTGCCCTCCGCCCCGCTGGCAGAAGTTCCGCCCGAAGGAATCCCATACAACCTTGCCGTCTGCTGATCGACGCGCGCCTTTTCGCTTAGCAGCGTTGCCGCCTTCCGCGTCTCATCAGCAGCCTGCTGGTGTTTGCCGTTGGCTTCCAGCGCCTTCGCCAGCAGTTCATGTGCTATGGAAGAATCAGGTGCAAGAGCTACGGCCTGTTGAGCGGAGCGCAGAGCCGCCGGGAACTGGTGAAGCACGAGCTGAAGGGTCGCGATCTGGATCCGCGGAAGCACGCTCTCGGGGGAAATTTCGGCTTCCCGCTGCTGTGCCGCCAAAGCCTCTTCCGTCTGGCCCTCGGTCGCCAGCGCAAAGCCATAGGCGTAATGGAGAAAGGGAGCCTGCGGATGTTCTTGCACCAATTTTCCCAGCACATCCACCGCTTGGGCAGGTTTCCGTGCCGCTATCGCCGACGCTTCGCCTGCACTTTGTAAAAACGCGTCCTGCGAGGGATCGACCTGATCGGGCAGCAACGGAATGCGCAGCAGGGCCATCCCCAGCGCCGACTTGACTTGCGGAGGCAGTTCGCTCTGGCCTGAAATCGAGAGCAGCAACGCCGTTGCCCGTTCGAATTCGCCGTCACGATTCAGCAGAAGCGCCAGGTGATAGGCGGAGACGCGGGCCAGTTCCTGATCGTCGGCCACGCCGATCGATTGCGCCTTGCTCAGATCCGCGAGCGACCTGTCGTAATCGTGTGTCTCGAACTCCGAAAGCCCGAGAAACGCCCACGCAGAGCCGAGGTTGGGAGCGATCTGGACCAGCTTCCGCAGTGCGCGGATCGCGCTAGGGTATTGGCTAAGGTCGTACTGCATCGTCCCCAGGTACCACCAACCCTCCGCCCAGTCGGGACGGAGCGCAACCGCTCTCGAGTAGTCGTGAATTGCCTCTTCAGTCCGTCCCGCTTCGCGCGCCGACGAGGCAGCTCCGGCGATTGCTTGAAATGTCTCTCCAGCCGTGGGCACCGCGGCTTGTCCCAGAACAACCCGATGCTCCCCGCACAAGACAAACATTGCCACGCAGCAAAACATGGCCAGTCGGCGAAGATGCTCCCGGGACATATTGAAAATGTCTCATTCACAGGGCATCCAAGGCCAGTAGCCAACAGAACCGCGAACAGTTGGCCGACAATTTCCCCAACCCGGATAAAATAGAAATAGGGGTAGGTATGGCCCGGCTCATTCAGCAGCCGGGCCATTTCAGGTTAGTTGATGGCTTCGCGTCGTATTCCATTTGGAATGAAACGATTACAGGTCTCCTTTTAAGAATGAAACGGTTACGGCAGGCAAGGAATTTTCCGGTGGTAAGTCATTTCGAATGAAACGGTAACAGTCTTCTGCTTTAGAATGAAACGGTTACAGACGGTCCCAATAGAATCAAACGGTTGCGGCAGTCCAGGGGGGAGGGGGTAGGCACACCGGCTGGATATTCGGCAGCCGCCTTGGTTTGGTATCGTTTGGAAGAATGTCTCGGCAGTCACCCCGCAGCATGTCCCGCTCCCGCGTCCCGGTCGTCTCCCGGAGGCGTTTTTTGCAGGGCATCCTGCCTGCGATGCTGCCCCTTAGTGCCCTCCCATCCTTCGCCTCGACGGCAGCCCCGCCCGCCTTCGAGGAGATTCCGCCATCAAGCAGCGGCATTACCTGGGTTCATACCGCTGGCAAGTCACCCCAGAAGCACCTCCCTGAGACCAGCGGAGCCGGGTGCGCCTTCCTCGACTACGACAACGACGGCTGGATGGATATCTATCTCGTCAACAGCGGCAAGTCCGACTTCTACACGCCGCCGAAGCCGCTACGCAATGCCCTCTACCGCAATAACCGGGACGGTACCTTCACCGACGTAACCGAGAAGGCCGGCGTCCCAGGCAACGGGTACGGCATGGGCGTGGCCGTCGGCGACTATAACGGTGACGGGTACCCCGATATCTATGTCACCCAGTTCGGCCGTAACATCCTCTACCGCAACAACGGCGACGGCACCTTTACCGACGCGACCGACAAGGCCGGAGTCGCCGCCGGGGGGTGGAGTTCCAGCGCCGTCTGGTTTGATTACGACAACGATGGACGGCTTGACCTGTTTGTCTGCCAGTTTGCCGAATTCGACGCCGCGCTAGGCTGTGGCACCGACAAGGACGGCGTTCATCACTACTGCATCCCGCGCATCTTCAAGCCGCGCCCGAGTTGGCTCTTCCACAACAACGGCGACGGCACCTTCACTGACGTTAGCCGGGAGTCGGGGATCGCCGAGCACCTCGGCAAGGCCTGGGGGGTGGTGGCAACGGATCTCAACAACGACGGCCGGATGGACCTCTTCGTCTCCAACGACACAGTGGCCAACTTCCTCTTCATAAACCAGGATGGAAAGCGCTTCGAAGAGGACGGCTTTGCCGCCGGCGTCGCCTACAGCGCTGAAGGCAGAGCCCGCTCAGGGATGGGGGTGGACTCCGCCGACTTCAACAACGACGGCTGGATGGATTTGTTTGTCGCGAACATCGACGAGGAGATATTTTCGCTCTACCAGAACAATAAAGATGGAACCTTCGACGATGTGGCCATGCAACAGGGAATCGGCATGGCCACTCGCTGGATGAGCGGGTGGGGCCTGAAGTTTTTCGACTACGACAACGACGGCAGTCTCGACCTGATCCTCTCGAATGGATTTCCCGACGATCTGGTGGATCAGATATCAAACAAGGTTACATATCGGGAGCCGCTGCTGCTGTTTCACAACGATGGGCGAACATTCCGCGATGTCAGCCGACAGAGCGGCCCTGTGTTCTCGAAGAGCTTTGCGGCGCGCGGACTGGCGATTGGAGACCTCAATAACGACGGCGCGCTTGATGTGCTTATCAGCGTGAACGACAGCGCGCCCCTTCTGCTCAAGAACAATGCCGCAAAAGGGAACCACTGGCTTGGGCTGCATCTAGTCGGGCAAAAGTCGAATCCTGATGCGATCGGAGCGCGTGTCACTTATCAGGCGGCCGATCTCCACCGCAGCCGGATGAAGGTCGGAGGTGGCAGCTTTCTGTCTTCTCACGACCACCGCATGGTGCTGGGTCTCGGACAGCGCACAAGGCTGGATTGGCTGGAGGTTCACTGGCCGCAGCCGAGTGGTGCCGTCGAACGATTTACCGATCTGCCGATCGATCGATACATCACCATTGCCGAAGGAACCGACAAGTGGAAATGATCCGGACTGAATCGGCATGATGGGCTATTCCGGAAATGGTTCCCCTGCACGAACAATGCGGATGCGATGGTCGGTGAAGTTGCTGTGCATCTCCGGGACATAGACCTTCGGCATATGGCAGGAGGTGCAATCCTTCGCTGCGACCGGGCATGCGGTACCGGCATGGCTCGCCGCCGTCTTCTGACCAGCTGAGCCTGCGTGACACTTGAGACAGACGTGATCGTATGCGGCGGAGTCGGTCTGCAACTGCTCGTGAGGATCATGGCAGGAGATACAAGTAAGCCGCGCATCGCCTTTGCCCCAGCATTTGCTGGTGACCAGGCGGTAAGGCGCGGAGCGGGTGGTAGCGACGCCCCTGGCGCCGGAGTTTTTGACATCCCACCAAGTGCCGTGGCAAGCTCCGCAAAACTCGACTGAGTCGGTCGGATCCAGGTGAGCTGAGTTGAAGATATTCAACTGATTTCCGGCATCGAGGTTTCCCTTCATGAACTTCTGCATGTTGGCGACGTGTTTCGCGCCAGGTCCGTGGCAGGCTTCGCACGTAACTCCAAGGACGAGATTGTCTTCGTCGAACTTGTCTCCGATGGTGGAGGCGGTGGTGTGGCATCCGAAGCAGCGGCTGACCTCCGCGGATCCTATGGGCCGATCCATGGCTTCTTCTACGTCTTTTGGAGACTCGAGCGCGCGGGTGGGAGTGAATCCGAGATTCTTCAAGGTCTCGAAGTAGGTAACGCGCGCCTCGTAGAAGTGCCCATCTTCTCTCTTAAAGAGATAGGACTGACCGACTCGAGGTGTGCCAAATGCCCAAAGCAGCGGCGATGACAGAGTCTGCGTGCCGTTGGTTACGGTATACAGGCTGTGCTTTCCGTCGCTCTGGATCAGATACCGGTAGGGCCCCACGGAAAACGAAAGCGTGGGGTGGGTGCGCAACACTTGTGCATCACCGGCGTGTGAGATCGCTTGCGCCATTGGGGTCGCTTCCTGAGAAGCGAATTTGGCAGAGTGGCATGTCTTACAACTTGACGGACCCGCAAAGTCGCTTCGGGAAGCCGCGGGCTGCGTCGGCCAGAAGCCCGGGTCAGCCAGGTGATCCTCGGTGGAAAGTTGCGCCCGCAGGAGCGGTGAGATCAAAATCAGCAGGAAGACGACCTGTGCCCTCAGGTGGCAAAAACTGACGCGCTCCGTGGCTGAAGCTCTGGTCACTACGAAAAGATCCGATAATCGGGCGCTGGCTGTCAGGCCCTACGATAGCTGCTAGTCTTCGCGGGTATCAACTTTTTAGCCGATATCAACACTCCCGCCGGCGTTTAACGGGGTGGGTTGCAAGTTCTAAATTCTTTGCTTTCAATAGCGGAACCGGGTACCAAGTAGATAAGCGGCTTACCCAATAAGAAGACTATACAGGTTTACAGGTGTCGATATAGAATTCGCGCTGGGTCGAAATCCAAACCATGATTGCAGACCTGGGCGGAGCGTGAAAGTTCGGAGTATGTACCTTTGTGCGATGAGACCCACCAAATCACGGACAATCGTGGGCGATGACGACTTAACGCGGCCGCTGTTTTTTGTTGACAGTCGTATGTTGTCAGTAGTAATCAAACGTTTCAGTTCAAGCTGTTAACGTTATCAGGGTTCGAATCACGGGATGATGTCAATCCTGACCTTCGGATCGCGCGACCATGAACCTTTTAAGGAGGCACTTATGTGCAATCGATTTGCAGGAGGCGGGGGAGTCTCTGGGCAGCGGTCAAAGCTTCGCCTACTTTCCTACGCTCTTCTAGCCGTGCTGCTGGCGATCCCGTTCAGCCTGCACGCTCAACAGTATTCAGGAACAATCACCGGAACAGTGACCGATCAGTCCGGCGCCGCGATACCTGGCGCAACCGTGACCATCGTCAATACAGCTACGAATGCCACCGTCACGGCAAAGTCCGATGGACAGGGTAATTTCACCGCTACCCAGATGCCGGTCGGCACCTATGACCTTCATGTGACTCAGGGGAACTTCAAGGAATACGTCGAAACCGGTGTTGCTGTTCACACCTCCACGACCACTAATGTGAACCCTGTGCTGCAGGTCGGCGGCGCGACCGAGAAAGTAACAGTTTCGGCGGAGGCTGTTCAGGTACAGACGACCTCGGCGTCCGTAGGTGAAGTTGTTTCAGGAACCCAGCTCCGCGAATTGCCCTTGAATGGCGAGAACTTCGTCGGCCTCACGCAGCTGTCTCCTGGCGTCAGCGCCGCCCAGGGAGCGAACTTCGTTGGTAAGGGACTCGACGGCGGCGTGAACTTCTCCGTCAACGGCAACCCCTACAACTACAACCTCTTCCTCGTCGATGGCGTGAACAACAACGACGTCGGTTCAGGCCGCACCATTCTTGTTTATCCCTCGGTCGACACCATCGCCGAATTCAAGATGATCCGCAACTCCTATGGTCCTGAGTATGGACAGGCCGCCGGCGCGATCATAAGCATCACCACTCGGTCCGGCGCAAACCAGTTCCACGGTGGTTTCTTCTACGCCGGCCGCAACGCCGCTTTGGATGCCAATGACTGGTTTTCCAATGACACCCCAAACCCGACCAAGGCCAAAGAGATCCGTAATGATTACGGATATAACATCAGCGGTCCGGCGATAAAGG
>Ga0335074_10009472_pt1 | contig 13603 bp, 8 predicted proteins | sample Lox_Sample_23_FD_206715 | JGI IMG/M metagenome (GOLD analysis project Ga0335074, IMG submission 206715) | Soil microbial communities from Loxahatchee National Wildlife Refuge, Florida, United States - Lox_Sample_2.3 | ecosystem: Environmental > Terrestrial > Soil > Wetlands | place: USA: Florida...
GTCTACTGCTCGAACCCGCTCGAGATGGCCCGCCGCGACGGGGAGCTTTCGACCGAAGACTGGAAGCGCGTTTTCCGGCAGGCTGGGGCGATGGGAGTGTTGCAAACGGATCTGACGGGCGGCGAACCCCTGGCGCGCGCAGACCTCGCGGAAATTATCCGGGGCGCCCGCGCTGCGGGACTGTACGTAAGCCTGATCACGTCAGGAATGCCGCTCGAGGAGCAGCGTCTCGAAGAACTTGTGGCGGCCGGGCTCGATCACCTGCAACTGAGCTTTCAAGGCGCGCGGGAGGATAGCTCGGTCAAATTCGGCGGGGCCCGTCCTGGTGCGTACGAACACAAACTGCGTGTCGCGAGCTGGGTCAAGAAGCACCGCATCGGGTTCACGCTAAATTTCGTGATTCACCGCGAGAACCTTGACCAGTTGGAAGCCATGATAGCGATGACCGAGCAGATCGGTCCGGGACGCGTGGAGTTCGCGCACGTGCAATATTACGGCTGGGCGTTTTCGAATAGAGACCGGCTGTTGCCTTCGCGGGAGCAACTCGACCGGTCACTCGAAATTCTAAAAAATGCCGAAGAGCGGCTGCGGGGACAAATCCGCGTGGAATACGTGGTGCCGGACTACTACGCAAAGTATCCCAAGCCATGCATGGGTGGCTGGGGACGCAAAGTGATCCTCGTCACGCCCGTCGGCCATGCCCTGCCATGCCATGCTGCGCGAGTGATTCCGGGGCTGCGGTTCGAGAACGTGCAGAGGCGGTCGTTGCATGAGATTTGGGAAGAGTCAGAGGCGTTCTGCAAGTATCGGGGCGAGGAGTGGATGGTCGAGCCCTGCAAGAGCTGCGACCGGCGTACGGTTGATTTCGGCGGATGCCGCTGCCAAGCCTATCTTGTTGCAGGTAACGCCCAAGTGGCCGATCCCGTATGCTCGTTGTCACCAGGGCGGCATTTGGTCGATTCCATAGTGGCTGAAGCAAATGGGGCAGACTCCAATCGCCACGAGCGCGGAGTCTCTCGGGTGCAATCGGAATGGGCGTACCGGACGAACCCAGCCTGAAGCGCTGGCCCGACCCTCAAAGTGGCAGGCAACGGCGGTTCGGCCAGGCGCATCCACATGCGTGAACCGCAGCCGGGAGTGTGCGGCAAGTCGGTAGGGAAAAGTGCCGGTCGGAGATGTGCGTTGACACTCTCCGGTGGTTTTGTTATTCAACTCGTTTGGCTGCTGGTGCCGTAAGTCCGAGGGCGGGTGTCCCATCCGGCTTAGGCGTGTCCGAAAAGAGAAAATTTCACGAGTGAACACAACTCCGTTGAAGGCCTATGCCCGAATCGAGATCAGTTCCCTGCGAGGTAAATCCAGCGATGCGGATCGCGGTGGTTGCATGAGGCGTGTCCAGCGCACCTATATCGCGGCACTCTTCCTAGTTTGTTTCGCCGCGGCGGCCTTGGCAGGCTGCGGCGGCAGCGGCGTAACGATCGTCATCGAACTACAGCCGAGTGGCCCCCAAACAGTGGACGAAGGCGGGATAATCAATTACACGGCGATCGTCGGTGGCGACACGAAGAACGGAGGCGTCACATGGAAGTTGACGGGGACCAATTGCGGCGGCACTCCCGCCACCGGGTGCGGCACACTCACCAACTTGACTTCCACTTCCGTAACGTACACAGCGCCAACTGGGATTTCGGCGTCCATCACGGCGACCCTGACCGCTACCGCGGTGGACCGGGCGTCGATCACCCAGACCAGCACGATCACCGTTGAACTCGCGCCGACGTTCTCGGCGCCCTGCGTCTCAACCGCGGCCACTTGTCCGCTGGCGGGCGGTGCGAACGGCGTGCAGTACAGCCAGACCATCACGATCACCGGAGGAGTGGCCCCGTATACCTACAGCGTCATCAGCGGCTCTCTGCCTGCGTGTCTGACGCTGAATGGCTTGGCGAGCGGTACTACAGACACGATTGTCGGCACCCCGTGTGGCACGACACTGCAGACTTCGACGTTTACCATTCAGGTGAAAGATAACGGTAACGCCCCGGCAAGCGAGCAAACCGTTATTACGCAAACATATTCCATCACGATACAGCCGCCTCCGCCGTTGAGCATCACGACGACCTCGCTCCCGCAGGGTTTTACAAACGTGCAGTACAACAGCGCATTGACGGCGCACGGCGGCGTTCTCCCGCTCACCTGGACACTTGTAGGTGGCGGCGATACCGTGGCTCCGGGACTGACATTGACCACCGCAGGGCAGAACGCAGGACAGATCGCAGGAGTGCCCACGACCACGGGCACCTTCTCCTTCCAGGTGACCGTAAAGGACTCGTCGCTGCCGAACCCACCGGCGCAGACGGCGGGCCCGCAGACGATTTCGATCACGATCTCGAAGCCGCCGGTGCTATCCATTACGACGGGATCGCTGGCTTCGGGCACGGTCGCGGCGGGATACAGCGCATCGATACAAGCGACGGGCGGCGCCGCACCTTACACGTGGACGCTCACTCAGGGGCAGCTGCCCTCCGGGCTGGCCCTCACGACGACAGATTCGACGGGAAAGATCACCGGGATCCCGGTGCTGGCGGGGACGTCGACGTTTACGGTTGAGGTGACGGATTCCGAGGTCGTCCCGGTAACGAAGACGGCGAGTTTTAGCATCACGATCGCTGCAGGGACGACGGGCGGAGATAGCCTCTTCAACGGGCAGTACACGTTCTTGTTCCAGGGATTTGACACTGGCGGAACCGTTGCAGAGGTAGGGACGCTCACCGCGAACGGCAGCGGTTTCATCAGTTCCGGGAGCGAAGACAGCAATCGCTACTCGGCCACGAGCAAAACGATCGAGATTTCGAACAATATATCAATCGTGCCCGGCGCCACCTCAAACGGCACAACCACGGGCAGCACGTATTCCATCGGCACTGACGGGCGCGGCACACTCGAGCTGGAAATCGTCAACGGTCAGGGCACTACAGTGACGACGGACTACCAACTGGTGATGGACTCGAACGGAAACATACATTTCTTCGAGAACGACGCCACCGGCACGAACAACGATGCCTTCGAAACTCACGGCGAAGGAGTGATGAAGCCGGCTCCAATGGCAACGAGTTCGTCCTTTATCGGGAATTATGCGTTCGAATTGTCTGGCGTCGATTCGAGCGGCAAGAAGGACGCGCTCGCGGGCGTATTCAATTCCGACGGCGCACACATCACTCCCGGCGGAAGCGGCCCCAACACGGACCTGAATGACGCGGGCACGTTCAGTTCGCAGAATGCCAGCGGGAGCGTGGCCGCGGTCGGCTCGGGCAGCAACCGGGGTGGCGCTTCGTTCATTCTGGAGCCGGCGGGGAAGGCGCAGACGACGCTTACATTCATCTTCTATTTTGTGTCTTCGAATGACTTGTACTTCATGGAGGATGATTCGTCGACGACTACGTTCCCGAATCCGCCACGGCTGAGCGGCGAGGTGATTCTGCAAAACCCGGACACTGTCTTCAATTCTGCAGTGATGGACGGCACGAGCGTCGCGACCGGGACGGGTGTCGACGGAAGCAACGCGAGCATCCTCGGCGGCCTGCTAACATCGACTCTTTGCGATGGTAGTGCTGCCGTGTCGCTGGCCGCTGATGAAAACGATGCCGGAACCCTCACAACCTCCGAGGCGCTTTCCGGAACTTGCACCGTGACGACTACAGGCCGCGCGACCTTTACCTTGAGCGGAGGCTCGGGTGCTACGCGTCTTGCAAACGCATACCTGATCGGACCAGGAAGCGGGTTCTTCTTGGGCAGCGATGCAGCCGTGACAACCGGGATGCTCGAACAGCAATCGGGTTCGCCATTCGCAGACTCGTCGGTTGTCGGCGGATATACCCTGACCGGTCCGTTCCCGGGTGCGACGAACGTGCCGAACGTTGTCGGGCAGGTGACGGCGGACGGTGCAGGGGACATTACTGGAACGGTTGACGCCGTTTTGCCGCCGGGAAAGCCCGCGTTCTTGGATCAATCCCTGGCCGCTACAGTCAATAGCTTGACCGCTGCAGGCCGAAGCCCTGTGACGACGAATGCGCCGACTGGATTCCCAACCAACCTGATTCTATATATGGTATCACCCTCCAGCGTTCGCGCGATTTCGGCGGACTCCGGCGTGACGACGCCTCAGGTCTTTCTGCTGGATCACTAGCTCTTTTTTTCGTTCTCGTCGGGCTTGAGCTGCAACGCGGCTGAGTTGATGCAAAATCGCAGCCCGGTCGGCTCGGGGCCGTCTTCGAAGACGTGGCCGAGGTGGGCATCACAACGGCTGCACATCACCTCGGTGCGCACCATGCCGTGACTTGCGTCGCTTTCCATCTCCACATTGTCTGCCGCGATTGGCTGCCAGTAGCTCGGCCATCCGGAACCGGAATGGTATTTGGCGTCCGAACTGAAGAGAGGCTGGCCGCAGCACGCGCACACGTAGGTGCCCCGGGTTTCCGTGGCTTCGTATTCTCCGGTGCCGGGCGGCTCGGTTCCCTTCTTACGGGTAACGTAGAATTGCTCTTCTGTTAGTTGGCGGCGCCACTCGGCATCGCTTTTCCTGATCTTTTCGCTCATGCGCGTAGGTTACACCAGGATTTTCAGCGCACGCAGGAAAAGATCGAAAGGGACGTGGCCTCGAAAGCGAGAATGCTAAGCTGCGCCCCGTCGCGCTAAACCGTTCTGTATGATAGATTCGGGTTGATGACGCCCGCGTGGAAAAAAGTCGGTGTCGCATGCCTGATCGGATGCGCCGTTGTGCTCCTGTTGATTGTAGTGGCCGGAAGGCCTCCGCGGACTCCCCCGGCCACGGTGGAGACTCCGCCGTGGAATTCGCAAGCCATTGAAGGGAGTCTCGCCGGTATCCGCGTGCAGGAAATCGATCCGACGCACGCGGCTGTCGTCTTTCTCTACGATATCGACAACAGGACCGACACCGACTATCGGCTGGCCAAAGGGCCCAACATCGTGATCATGAGCCGTCTGAAATCGGGCGGAACGCTGAGCGCCGACGAGCCCATCGAGCTCGATTCGACGGCTTTCGTGCCGGCTCGAAACCGCACGCGGATTGCCCTTGAGGTAAGCCATATCTTCAGTTGGCCTGGTCAAAATACAGCCTACGCGGAACGCGCGTTCAACCAACTTGTGGCCGGCGATGTTGCTGGGGTCGCAGGGTTTGTGCTTTTCGATCAGACGAACCGATATGAGATCGACTTCCCGGCCGCTTGGCCTGCCGCACAACCTTCCGCAGTGGCACCGTAGTCGGACAGCACTTCGAACCGTCCAAGGAAAAGGGGGCCGGTGGAGCTCTGACCCCACGTGACGCTTTGAAGTAGTGGGCCGCTGGGCTTACAATCAGGCGAAATTCGTCGTACTGATCGTACTAAGGTTGCGGTCCCCCTCCCGCGACGTTAAGGACGCCAAGTATGCCCGGCGCTTTCGAACACATTGAGGAGCGATTGCCAGCCTCGGAGCGGCGGACTCATTTGCGTCAGGCGGTGAAAACGCTTGCCTACGTCGAACTTGACGAAGGTAATGGCGGCATCGTGCTGAATGCCAGCGAGGGCGGCATTTCCGTTCAGGCGGTGATGAGCGTGATGGAGGAAGCGCTGCCTAGAATGCGCTTCCAGCTCTCGCAATCTAACGATTGGCTGGAGACGAGCGCGCGGGTGGCGTGGACCAGCGAATCAAGAAAAGTGGCCGGACTGCAGTTCACTGATACGCCCGAAGAGACTCGCTTGAGGATCCGCGAATGGCTGGCTGGCGAAGCAGCGGAAGTTGCCGGGGCCGAATCGGACGAAGGCCGCGAGCCACCTGCGATCGATGCTCGCGAGCGGTCTTCCGGCGCGACCGGGAAAGAGCCAGTCGCGACCGACGCAACGGCTGCGATGCCGGTATCGCGCACATCCGAGACCGCCGACCAGCTTCCCCTACCTTCTGCACAGGGGTTCGCGCAAACCTCGCTGTTTCAAACGGGTGCTCAACCGCTGACAAGCGTTCCATCCGACACGAAGCGGTCCGACCGCGCATGGAATCTCGCTGGGCTTGTGGCGCTGCTTGCCGTTGCGTCGCTGGCGGCTGGATGGATCGCGGGACGTGGAACGTTTGACGGTTTGTGGGAAAACCTGCGAGGGATAGCCGCACCCTCGAAAGCGCCGCAGCCAAATCTTGCCCCTGTTTCGGTAGGCTCCGCCCCACCGATCTCGCAAATCGAAGTCGTGGACGTTCACAACCAGCGATGGACGATTCCCTTCAATCCCGGAGCGACTGGCGTCCAAACGAGTTACCGCGGGCAATCGGAATCCCCGCGATGGCCCGCATTTGATCCCGCGACGACCACGCCGGAGATCAAATCGCACGGCCCCTCAGACAACGCCAGCTCGCAACAGGCAAATCCGCCCGAGGTCGCAGCACCCTCCGACAGCGGCGCGGGCATTTCCCTGCCATCGGACTCCGCGGATGCGCGAGATTTGCGTCCACCGGCCGGCCCGCCGGAGCCGAAGCCGGCGGAAACGGCGCCAGCTCCCGTGCTGCATCGAGGCGCGCTGATCTATCACGTGAACCCGGTGTACCCGGACCTCGCGCGCCAGCAAGGCGTCCAGGGTACCGTCAGACTGCAGGTGACGATCGGCGTGACGGGCGCGGTGCGCAGCGTGATCGCGGTCAGCGGACCTGGCCTGCTGATTGAGGCCGCGCGGAGCGCCGTTCGCCAGTGGCGCTACACTCCGAGCACGTTCGATGGTAAACCGGTTGAATCTCAGGAATACGTGTCCATTGTCTTTCAGATCTCGCCCAAGTAGCTTCCGCTTGCACATCGACGACCGATTCCTCGCAGCCGTGTTAACCACGCCGCGACGGCGCGGGATCGTGCGGCGAATCCCCCTGAAAATTGACTACAATTTAGAAATCGATCCGGGCAGGTCGGGCGACTGTGCCATGGGTTGAAGCGGAGGAGTCACGGTCGATGGGGGTTTATACGCACAATCGAGAATTTGGATTGGACGCGGCGCGCGAGGCGCGTCTAGAGTTTTCGCCGTGCGTACTCAGCCAGCCCATTTCGGCTGATGTGCGAGTCGCCGTGCACCATGACATCGAAGTCCGCCAAAGCCTTCAAAGATGACGACGGAACGGAGACGATGACCCCGACTGCTCAAGAGCGCGACGCCAGCCACATCCTAACTCTCGAGGAAATTGCCAATCTAGCGGCTGAGGGCGGCAAGCCTGCCGAGACCCTGATGAACGTGGTGGCGCTGATCGCCAAGCGCTTCGATGCGGACGTTTGTTCCGTCTATTTGCTCGAACCCGACCGGAATAACCTCGTGCTGGCCGCCACCGTAGGGTTGCGGCCGAGGTGCATCGGCACCTTGCGGATGACGGTCCACGAGGGGCTCGCGGGACTGGTCGCCGAGCTGGTGCGGCCCGTGGCTGTCGAGCGGGCTCAGAATCACCCCCGCTTCAAATATTTCAACGAGGCCGGAGAAGACCGCTACCAGTCGTTCCTCGGCGTGCCGCTGAGCGATCGGGGAGTCCTGCAAGGCGTGCTTGTGGTGCAGACCATCGAGCCGCGCGTTTTCCGCGAAGACGAAATCCGGATGCTGGTCGAGGCGGCGGCACAAGTGGCTCCTGTCGTCAGCGAGGCGCGAACGCTCGATCGCTTTATCGCGCCGACCCAGGAGCGGCTGTGGACGCTGGCCCGCAATTTGTGGTGGAGCTGGGATCAGGACTCGACGAACCTTTTTCTCGACCTGGATCCCGCCGCCTGGAGCCGACTCAATCACAATCCGATTTCCCTGCTCACGGAAATGCCCCTTCGAAAGCTCGAGCAGCGCGCAGCGGAGCTCGTGCTACACAGCCGGATCAACTACGCCTATCGCCGTCAACGAGAGTATCTCGAAAGAGACAGGACCTGGGGCACCCGCCATGCCGGCGTTTTGCGTCCGCGTCCGGTGGCGTATTTCTCAGCCGAGTTTGGTCTGCACGAATCGCTTCCGATTTATTCGGGCGGGTTGGGCGTTCTCGCCGGCGACCACATCAAAAGCGCTTCCGACCTCGACATCCCGCTGGTTGGAATCGGCCTTTTCTACGGGCAGGGATATTTCCGCCAGCGCCTCAATAGCGACGGCTGGCAAGAGGAAGAATACCTCGAGACCGATGTGAATCAGTTGCCCATGAACCGAGCCATCGGCACGAATGGCGAGCCGGTGATGGTGCAGATCGAGACCCGTACAGGCTCGATTTACGCCAAGGTTTGGCGCGTCAAGGTCGGGCGCTGCGATCTGTTCTTGCTCGATTCAAACGTCGAAGGAAATGCTCCCGAGGACCGGGAACTGACGTCGCGGCTCTACGGCGGGGACTTGCGAATCCGAATACGCCAGGAGCTGCTCCTCGGGATCGGCGGATTCCGCGCGTTGAAAGCCCTCGGAATCACCCCAGGAGTGCTGCACTTGAATGAAGGGCACAGCGCGTTCGTGGTTCTCGAAGCGATTCGTAACAGGATGTCGGATGAGGGTTTGCCCTTCGACAAGGCCGCTCCGCGCGTCTCGCGCGAGGTAGTCTTCACCACGCATACGCCCGTGCCCGCGGGACACGATCGATTCAATCCGGGCCTCGTTGAAGAACATCTTGGACCGTTGCGCGAACAACTGGGCCTTTCGCCGGATCAGTTTTTCGCGAATGGGCGCGTGAACCCCGATAATCACGGCGAGGATTTTTGCATGACGGTGCTCGGCCTGAAGCTTTCGCGTCGCGCCAATGCCGTCTCGGCGCTTCACGGAGAGGTGTCCCGGTCGATGTGGACGGGCCTCTTCCCGGGCAGATCTGAGGAGGCGGTTCCCATCGGGCATATCACAAATGGGGTGCACGTGCCGACGTGGCTGGCGCCGCAGATGTTCCGCTTGTACGACCGGCATCTGGGCACCGGTTGGCACGAACACAGCAGCGAGGCAAAAATCTGGGAGAGGATCGAGAACGTCAACGATGGCGAGCTTTGGGAGACGCACCTGAGCCTGAAGTCGGAGCTCTTGCAGTTTGTACGGCGCCGCGCGGTAGAACAAGCGGAGCGACGAAAGGAGCCCGCCGAGGTGTTACGCGCGCTGTCGCGGGTGTTGAGCCCCGACGCCCTTACCATCGGATTCGCGCGCCGGTTTGCCACGTACAAGCGGGCCAATCTGATTCTTGCGGATATCGATCGGATCGCGTCGATGGTCAACGATCCGAAGCGGCCCGTGCAGTTCGTTTTCGCGGGCAAAGCGCACCCGCTCGACGAACCTGGGAAGCGCGTGCTGCAGCAGGTGGCTCAACTGATGCGCGATTCAAACTTTGCGGACAAGATCGTGTTCGTCGAGGACTACGACATCAACGTAGGGCGCCAATTCGTGCAGGGCGTGGACGTATGGCTCAACAACCCGCGGCGGCCGCTCGAGGCGTCCGGTACCAGCGGGCAAAAAGTGGTTCTCAACGGCGGCCTGAATCTCTCGGTGCTCGACGGCTGGTGGGCGGAGGCGTATGACGGCCTCAATGGCTTCGCCATCGGCACGGGTAGAACCCATTCGGATATGAGCGTCCACGACTCGCGCGATGGAGAAGAGCTGTATCGCGTGCTGCGCGAGGAAGTGATTCCGCTCTACTATCAGCGCGACCGCGATGGTTTGCCGCGCGGCTGGATCAAGCGCATGAAGCGGACCATCCGCACGCTTGGCTGGCGGTTCAATGCCGACCGGATGGTGATGGACTACACACTCAAGTGTTACGTACCGGCTGCGGGAGGCACGTCCAGCGACATGCGGGCCCGGCTATGAATCTCCCTCTCTGCTACGGGTGAGCCCGCCCCCTCGCTCAATTCCTCCGGAAATTCGCACGTCGCCGCCGTAGTCATTCCGAAACTGCGCATGTAGAATCGCATCAGATGCTTCTAGGCGTGAATGTGAATACCTTTAAGGCATTTGTCGTGACGCAGCATAACGGCGCGTTTTCCGGCGCCTTGCGAGAGGTCGATCGCAGCGAGCTTCCCGCGGGCGACGTGCTCGTGCGCATCGCCTATTCGAGCCTCAATTACAAAGACGGCCTCGCGGTCACAGGAAAACCTGGAGTGATCCGCACATATCCGATGGTGCCGGGAGTCGATTTTGCGGGCGTTGTCGAGGAGTCGACTGCTCTCGAGTTCAAGCCGGGCGATCCGGTGGTTGTCACGGGCTGCGGAACCTCGGAAACATTTTGGGGGGGGTATGCGCAGTTCGCACGCATCAAGTCCGAGTTCCTGGTTCCTTTACCGGCCGGTATGGCACTGAAGCAGGCGATGGCAGTTGGCACGGCAGGATTCACGGCCATGCAAAGCGTGATGGCGCTCGAGCAACACGGCCTAAATCCGACGGGGCGCGAAGTCGTGGTGACGGGAGCAGCCGGCGGGGTTGGCAGCGTCGCCGTGGCGATTCTGGCGCACCTCGGCTACAAAGTGGCGGCCTCGACCGGGCGCATGGAGCTTCACGAATATCTTGGCGATCTCGGCGCGAGCGCCATCCTGGATCGCGCCACCCTGGCTGCGCCATCCAAACGCTCGCTTGATTCCGAGCGATGGGCAGGTGGAATCGACAACGTGGGCGGCGAGACGCTCGCCGGACTATTGCGTTCGACGGCCACAGGCGGCAGCATTGCATCGTGCGGTCTCGCGGGGGGCGCGACGTTTACCTCGACTGTATTCCCGTTCATCCTACGTGGAGTGAACTTGCTTGGAATCGACTCGTTGCATCTTGCCAACGCGCGGCGCCGGGAGATATGGGGCCGGATCGCACGCGATCTCCCGATGCGATTGCTCGACCGCATGACTCGAGTGGAACCGGTCGGAAAAATTCGCGAGCTTGGCGAGCTGATTCTCGCGGGTCAAATTCAGGGACGCACCGTGATCGACGTGAATGCCTAATATGCCGACATTCGGAACGTCTCGGATTAGCGGCGGGTCTGGAGAGCGGACCCGTGCGACGAGGCTTGGCCCGGCTGCGAGCGATGAGGCGGGACGGTCGATCCTCAGAAGCAAACTGGCGACGTGGAAGCTTTTGCCGGACGTATGGGCGCTCATCAAGCCGCGCCGGTCGGTCCTCGCGATCGGCTTTCTGCTGATGCTGATCAATCGTCTCTCCGGGCTGGTGGCTCCCGGCTCGCTGAAGTATCTCTTCGACAACGTCATCGGCAAGCATCAGGCGTGGCTCCTGGAGCCGCTGGTGGGCACGGTATTGGCGGCGACGATCATTCAGGGTCTCACCTCTTACACGCTGACGCAGCTTCTCTCCAAATCGTCGCAGCGCATGATCACGGAATTGCGCATAAAAGTGCAGGCGCACATTGGGCGGCTGCCGGTGGCCTACTATGACGCGAACAAGACCGGCGTGCTGGTATCGCGTATCATGAGCGATGTGGAAGGCGTTCGGAATCTGATCGGGACGGGGCTCATCGATTTCGTCGGCGGCATCATGACAGCGGTTTTCGCGCTCGTATACCTCCTGCACGTGAGCGTTTCCATGACGGCGGCTGCTTTCTCGGCCGTATTGCTTTTCGGAATAGGCCTAAGCCAGGCGCTCAAGAAGATTCGCCCGATGTATCGCGCCCGGCCGAAGATCAATGCCGAAGTTACGGGCAGGCTCACGGAGTCGCTTGGTGGCGTGCGCGTCGTGAAGGGCTATCGCGCGGAGAAACGCGAGGAAAAGGTCTTTCAAGGCGGAGTACAGCGGCTGCTCGACAACGTGCTGCAGACGCTAACCGCCACCTCACTCATGAGCTTCTCGGCGACCGCGTTGATGGGAATAGTGACGGCAACGATGATGTTTCTCGGCGCCCGCCATATCCTGGCCGGCACGATGACGAACGGCGTGTTGATTTCGTATATGGCTTTGCTCGCCATGATGATTTCGCCAGTCGCACAGATCGCCTTGATCGGCCCCCAGATGACCGAAGCGCTGGCCGGGCTCGAGCGCACGCGCGAAGTGTTGAATGAAGGCATCGAGGACTCTGACCCTACTCGCACCGTGAAACTCGACCGCGTCGATGGCCGCGTCGCTTTCGAGAACGTGAATTTCGCTTACGAGACAGGCAAGCAGGTTCTCTATGACGTGTCGTTCGGGTCCGCTCCGGATACGGTAACGGCATTCGTCGGCCCGTCGGGCGCCGGCAAATCGACGATCATCGGCCTGATCGCCGCCTTCTACGTGCCAACCTCGGGTCGCGTGTTGGTGGATGGCGTCGACCTCGCGCGGGTGAAGCTCGATTCCTATCGGACGCAACTCGGCGTGGTGCTGCAGGAAACGTTTCTCTTCGACGGCTCGATCCGCGAGAATGTCGCCTTCGCGCGCCCGGATGCCAGCGAAAGTGAAATTCTTGCCGCCTGCCGCATCGCACGCGTCGACGAGTTCGCCGAAGCCTTCGAGAACAAGTACGACACGGTTGTGGGCGAGCGCGGCGTGAAGCTTTCGGGTGGGCAGAAGCAGCGCGTCTCCATCGCCCGCGCCATTCTGGCCGACCCGCGCATCCTGATTTTGGACGAGGCCACGTCGAGCCTCGATTCCGAATCCGAGGCGCTGATCCAGGAAGGCCTTCGCTACCTGATGCGGGGACGAACGACTTTCGTTATCGCACACCGCCTTTCCACCATCCGGCGCGCGGATCAGATTCTCGTTGTCGAAGCCGGACGGGTCATCGAACGCGGCACCCACGAGTCGCTCTATGCCGCCGCTGGGCGCTACTTCGATCTCTACACTAAACAGCACGGACTGGAAGAAAACCTCTTCCTCGCTCCCGGCGAGGGCGGGTCCGAACCGGAGGAGCTATCTTCCGCCGGCGCGGGCCCCGGTCGTGCGAACGATTCCCTCCTGCCCGATGCCATTCGGCTGATTCGCGAGCGAGGCACTTGATCATCGCGAATTTCCCTGGCGCCCAACACAATCCCGAGTTGAGTACGGCGCGACGGGTGCGCACTCGGTGCGATTCAAGAGAGTCGACAAGGATTTTGGGGGATGTCTGAAATCGATATAGGCGGTGAGCTTCTCGGTGGGGTTGCCGCCACCCATGCCGACGGCTTGCCCGCGCCGCAACGTCGCATGGCGATGCTCACCTACTGCATAGGCTTGGCGATGTCCGTGCTCGACGGCAACATCGCCAACACCGCGCTGCCCAGCATCGCCATTCAGCTGCACGCAAAGCCGGAAGTTTCGATCTGGGTGGTCAACGCATTCCTCCTAGCGGTATCGATCTGCGTCGTGCCGATGTCGTCGCTCGCGGACATCATCGGGTACAAGCGCGTGTACCAGGCGGGGCTCGTGCTTTTCACGCTCGCGTCGGTGGGATGCTCGCTGCCTCACTCGCTCGACGAGCTCGTTCTCGCGCGAGTCTTTCAGGGCGTGGGCGCTGCGTGCATGTGGAGCGTCTCGGCCGCCGTCATGCGATACACGTATCCGCGCGCGCTGCTAGGCCGTGCTGTCGGATTGAGCGGCATGGTGGTTTTTTCTTCGGCGGCTGCCGGTCCAAGCATCGCTTCGGGCATACTCGCGATTACGACGTGGCACTGGCTCTTCGCAATCAATATCCCTTTTGGCCTGTTGGCGCTGAG
>Ga0335074_10009473_pt1 | contig 13603 bp, 9 predicted proteins | sample Lox_Sample_23_FD_206715 | JGI IMG/M metagenome (GOLD analysis project Ga0335074, IMG submission 206715) | Soil microbial communities from Loxahatchee National Wildlife Refuge, Florida, United States - Lox_Sample_2.3 | ecosystem: Environmental > Terrestrial > Soil > Wetlands | place: USA: Florida...
GCCTCAGGCTGCGAGTGCTGGAACGCCACGAGCACCTACCCGGAAACGTTCGGCTGGCAGCTCGACTACGTTCGCGAAGGCAAGATCCTCGGCGCCTACATCAAGCAGCACTTCGCAGGCAAGAAGATCGGCTACTTCTACCAGGACGACGAGTTCGGCATGGACGGCGTCAAGGGCCTGAACTACGAGATCCCCAAGTCCCAGGTGGTCGCGGCCGAGAGCTACAACCCGGCAGTCACCAACATCGAGCCGCAGGTCACAGCGCTCAAGGCCGCCGGAGCGCAGGTAGTCGTCTCGTTCTCCGTTCCCGCCTTCACCGCGCTGCTGGAGCTGAACAGCCTGAAGCTCAGCTTCAGCCCGCAGCTCGTGGTCAGCGACGTGGGCTCGGACCCGATCACCCTGGCTGGCCTGCTTCAGTCCTTCGCCAAGCAGGGCGGCGCCACGGTGTCGGGCAACGCGCTCACCCAGGGCATCATCACCGACGGGTACCTGCCCACGCTCGGTGACACCAGCAACACCTGGATCAGCCTGTTCACCAAGATCCACAACCAGTACATCCCGAGCCTGCCGGTGGACGGCAACGTGCTCTACGGCATGGCCGCCGCCTACACGTTCGTGCAGGCCATGTTCAAGGCCGGGCGCAACCCGACGCGGCAGGACCTGGTGAGCGCCATCAACGGAGGGCTCCCGCAGGGAGTGGCGGTGGCACCCTACGCTTATTCAGCAACCAACCACGACGGCATCACCGGCGCCTACATGGGCGTTATCCAGAACGGTGTCCTGGTCCAGACCGGGCCCGTGCAAGTCACCGACACCAGCCCGACCGGACCGATCACAACGTTCACGACGAAGCAGCCCGCGGCCCCGGCCAGCGGCATCCCTTCGCCTTGATTCACGCCGCGCCAAAGGCGCGCGCCGTTGTCCTGTACTGAGGAGCGAGAAGCCGGAGGCTTCGAGCGACCGAGGGAAGGACAACGGATACAGCGCGCCGGAGGCGCAAAACAAACACAGCGAGGGAGCTTTGCGACCGAGCGACGAGGGAGGGCGGCGGCTCCCGGCGCCCAGGAAACGCATTGCGGACGCTCCCGAGCGGCTGCTGTTGGCTGCTGAGCACTTGTTCGGCGAGCGCAGTTACCGGCGGACCAGCGTGGCCGGGATCTGCGCCAAGGCCGGCATCGCCACCGGCAGCTTCTACCTGCACTTCAACTCGAAAGAAGACATCTTCGCGGCCGTCGTCCGCCGGATCAACGCCGACCTGCGCGCAGCTATGATGGCCGCCCTGGAACACGCGCCCGGCGACCAGCGGTCAAGGGAGCGTGCCAGCTTCGGTGCCTTCTTCGAGACGCTGTCCCGGCGGCCGTGGATCGACCGCATCGTGCGTGAGTCGGAGTTCGTCGACCCGGGGCTGTTCCGCGAGTACTACGAGCGGCTGGCCCGCGGCTACGCCCGCGGGGTCCGCCAGGCGCAGCTGGCCGGCGAGGTGGACGCGCGCTACGACCCCGAGGTGATCGCCTACCTGTACACCGGGGTCGGCAACTTCATCGGCATGCGCTGGGCCGACTGGACCGCGGGCGGGCAGGTTCCGGCAGACGTCCTGGACGACGTGCTGGAGGTGCTCGCCCGCGGCCTGCCGCCGAAGGCGGCGGCCAGCCCGGCAGTTACGGAGCCGCGTCCGGCCCGGGCTCCGGTGAGCGCTGCTCCGGCGGCCGGCGGCCTGCCAGCCGCCACGCCGCAGGAAGCAGGCCCGCCGCAATAGCTGCCTTGATGGCGTCGCCGGCCAGGAACGGCGTCAGTCCCTCGTGGATCGTCGCGGACGCGCCGAGGTGCAGGTCAAGGGCCAGCCAGGTGAGCCCGGCCGCGTAGATCACGACCTCGCCTGCGATCATCGCCGGCACCGACCTGAGCACCGACCTGTCGGCCTTCCGCTCGGCGAGCGCGCCGCACAACGTCGCGGCGAGGAAGAACCCGATGATGTACCCGAACGAGGCCCCGGCGTAGCCGTGGCCGTGATCAGCGAACCAGGGCACGCCGGCAATGCCGGCGACCGCGTACAGGGCCATGGCGGCGGCGGCGCGCCGCCAGCCGAGCGCCGTCCCGGCCAGCAGCACCCCGAGCGTCTGGCCGGTGATCGGAACCGGCGTGAACGACAGGTGGACCGAGATCTGGGCGAGCCCGCCCACGAATCCGGCGGCCCCCACGACGAGGAGAATGTCTCGTACCAGGGCACCCGGAAGCAGGTCGGCGAGCACCAGAGGGGCGGGCCTGCGCAGCACGGCTGATTGCGACATAAGCGGTCATGCCTCACAAGTGACGGGAGGTAGGGATGCGGGACGATTCGCTCGGACCCTACCGGAAGCCGCAGTGCGTGGCCAGGCACGATACCGACACACTGGCGTTCCTCCGCGGCGCCTGGCGTCTCGACCGGCAGCTCACCGACCACCGGAGCGGCTGCCGGGGAACGTTCACCGGCGAGGCCGAGTTCGCGGTCACGAGTGAGCCGGCAGTGGTGAACTACACCGAGCAGGGCAGGATTTGCTTCGGCGGGCACCAGGGACCCGCGTTCCGAATGCTTGTTTTCAGAGGGCTCCCCGGCGGGTCGGTCGACGTCCGCTTCGCCGACGGGCGCCCGTTCTACCGCCTCGACCTCGCGACGGGCCGCTGGCGGGCCAAGCACGTGTGCGCCGGCCGTGACGACTACGTGGTCACGTTCAGGGTCCTCTCGCCGGACCTGGTCGAGGAGCGCTGGCGGGCGGTCGGCCCGGACAAGGACTACGTCAGCCTGACGGTGCTGGAGCGTATCGCCGTATCGTCACAGGCATGACCGCCGCTCCCGCACAGGTGACCTACGCCGGCACGATCCCGCGGCTGCTGGCCGCCGCGGCCGAGCGTGATCCGGGCGGGGCCTGGCTGCGCGCGGATCACGCCGAGCCACTGACCTTCGCCGGCGCCGTGTCGCGCGTGACTGCGCTGGCCGGCGTGCTCGGCGACGCCGGGGTCCGGCGCGGTGACCTGGTGATGGTGACAGCACGGACCACGCCGCCGTATCTGCTGTGCTGGCTGGCCCTGACCACGATGGGCGCTGTAGCTGTAACGGTCAACCCGCGCAGCGCCGCGCCCGAGCTGGCCGGGCTCGTCGGCCAGGTCAGGCCGCGGGCGCTGATCACCGACGCGGGCCTGGAGTCGCTTGTCGACGACGCCGGAGTCGGTGACCTGCCAGAACTCGGCGTCCTCGACTGCGACTGGCTTGTGGGCGCGGCCTCGGCCGAGGGGAGTCCCGGCAGGCTGCCCGATGTGGTCGGACCGGACGACGTGGCCGTGCTGATCCCGACATCGGGTACGACTGGGCGGTCCAAGCTGGTCACCCAGACCCACCGGGCGTACGCGATGGCGGGGGAGGGGTTCCCATTCTGGATGGAGCTGACAGCGGCGGACCGGCTGATGACGTCGCTGCCGCTGTTCCATGTCAACGCGCCGGCGTACTCGGTGATGGGCTCGCTGGCCTGCGGCGCTGGCCTGGTGCTGCTGCCGCGGTTCTCGCCCAGCGGGTTCCTCGGCGCCGCCCGCAGGCACGGGGCCACCGAGTTCAACGCGATCGGGGCAATGCTGGAGATGCTGATGAACCAGCCGCCGCAGCCCGATGACGCCGATACGCCGCTGCGGCTGTGCTACAACGGGCCCGCGCCGGAACGCGAGCGCCAGCTCGAGATCGAGCGGCGGTTCGGCATCACAATCGTCAACGGCTACGCGATGTCGGAGTCCCCGTACGGGCTGATCTGGGCGCGGGGGACCCGGCCATACGGCACGCTCGGGTCGGTGCGCCAGCACCCTGTCCTCGGCACGATCAACGAAGTGCGTGTGGTCGCAGAGGACGGCAGCGTCATGGGGGACGGCCAGACCGGCGAGATCGAGCTGCGGAACCCGGTGCTGACCCCTGGTTACTGGAACATGCCGGAGGAGACGGCCGCGCTGTTCCACGACGGCTGGCTGCGCACCGGTGACCTGGCCACGGTGGGCAGCGACGGGAACTACACGTTCGTGGGCCGGAAGAAAGAGGTGCTGCGCCGCCGGGGCGAGAACCTGTCGCCGCTCGAGGTCGAGGAGGTGCTCGCTGCCCATCCGGCAGTTGCCGAGTGTGCTGTCGTCGGCGTGCCATCGGACCTGTCCGAGGAGGAGGTCAAGGCCTTCGTGGTGCCAGCCGACGGAGCGGCCGTGGACTTCGGCGAGCTGAGGTCGTTCGCCGCGGCCAGGCTCGCCGCCTACAAGGTGCCCCGCTACTGGCAGCTGATCGACGAGCTGCCGCGCACGCCGACCGCGCGGGTCGCCAAGCACCGCCTGCCGGCCGGGCATCAGCCGGGCGAGTACGACTCGGATGCCTAAAGTGCCCGACTTCCCCGGCTCGGGATGATAGGAACTGATCGTGCCCACTTGACCACGTTGGGCAGCGATCCGGAGGGGGGCGTGTCCCAGACATGCGCGCAGCAGTGCTGGCCGAGGCCGGTGTGGAGGCGCTGGCCGCAGTGTTCCCGCACTGGCGCATCTGGGCAGGCGACTCCGGATGGCACGCCGCCAGGCGGGGCGGCTTCATTCAGGACTACCACGCGGGCGCGCCTGCCTTCTACGTCCCCGCCCCATCGGCCGCCAAGCTGGCTGGCCAGTTGCGCTGGCAGGAAGCAGCCGAAGCGCACGCACCCTTCGGCTGCTCCACGCGCTGAATGTTCCTAGATGCGGTAGAAGAGGTTGAGGAAACGGTCCGCGAGAGCCGAGTCGCCGCGGACGGTGCCGCCGTTGATGCGGCCGAACGTGGTGAGGACCAGGCTCCCGGCGTCGAAGTCGATGACGGCTGGGAGGTCGTCGACGCTGCCCGGCTCGAACGTCATGCCCTGGTCGCTGACTGAGACCCGGTACTCACCGGCGTTGCGGCCGGTGACCCGGACGCCGATCGTGAACGGGCTGAGGTCAGCGTCGGGCTTGACTGTCGACTGCCACAGCACGAACATGAACGGCACGAGCAGGTCAGCGGCGTCGCCCGAGATCGCGTGGTTGTCCCCGGTGCCCTGCTTGATATCCCAGGAGTGCACCCCGTAGTCCATGAGCTGGCCAGCGGCGTAGAAGAACGCGGGTACTGGGCCCATGTAGAAGTGCGGGACGATCATCCCGCTCCACTCCTCGGCGGTCAGCGGCTCGAGGATGCCCATCAGTTTGTCCAGGTCGGCGCGGGCGCGCTGCATCGTCTCGGCCTGTGACAGGTCGTGGAACTGCTGTGCGCTCTCGCCGGCCCGCTGGTGCATGCCGGCCAGCCCGTATGCCTGCGGCGTTTCGGTGCCGCCCCGGGCGATGTCGAAGGAGGTGAAGTACCCCTCCGTGGTGTCGATCAGGTGACCGACGACGTCCTTGACCTTCCAGCTCTCGCAGGCGGTGGGAGCGTCCCAGGCACCCGGTTGCTCGGCCAGCGCGAAAAAGTTCTCCGCCTGATCGCGGACTACCCGCAGGATGGTGTCCTTGCCCTCGTACGACGTCGCGTCCCATTCGCTCACTGCCGCTCACCCCTCTCTGGGCTATATGTCGGAAGCGGTCAGCCGATGGAGTCGGCCGGGCGCAGGCCAGCCAGAGCCTCTCCGTAACGCATGGCGACAAGCTGGGCGATCGCCGGGTGCGCACCGAGCGGCGGGGCGCAGACCGCGCCGTGGGCCGAGGCGATGGCCTCAAGCTCCCTGGGATCGGTCTCTGGCCCGATGATGCACGGTGCGATGGCCACGCGTGAGGCACCGGCGTCGTGCAGCCGCGCCATCGCGGTCGCGATGCCCTGCGGGTCGTCAATGGACGCGTGAGCTGTCGGCGTGGCCAGCCGTCCCGCCAGCAGCACGGCGGTCACACCGGCCGCGCTGACAGCGTCCTCACCCCGGTCGGCCAGGACCATGACCCCGTTGGCGGCTGCGATGATGGACAGGCCGCGGGCCCGGCCCGCACGCGCCAGACCCGCCTCGGCCAGGCGCGCGTGCATCGCCTCAGCCAGCAGCGGGTGCGGGCCGAGGTGCTCGGCCACCATGACGTCCCCGGTCGCCCGGGCGACGGCCCGCTCAAGCCCGGCGTCCACCCGCGGGTTCGGGCAGGCCAGCAGCGGTACCAGGACCGCGAGGGCCGCGTACGGCCCGTCCGTGGCGCCGGCCAGCACGTCATCAAGGCTTTGCTCGCTGCCTTCCAGGTACGCCACCTGGACGTCCGCGCCCTGGCAGGACACCCTGGCGGAACTGACGACGTCGGCGGCGATGTGCTCGCTGACCGGGCCGGCGTTGCCCGGCACGGCCAGCACGAGCGTCGGTGCGTCCGAGGGCAGGCTCAGGCGGTCGGGGCTGCGATGACGGCCCGAACGGCGGGTCCGGCCGGTGCGGCGCGGCAGCGCGTCGCCGCCACGCTGCGGGAGGGCGTCGCCACCGCGCTGGGGCAGTGGCTGCGGCCCGCGCTGCGGCAGTGGTTCCGGGCTGCGTTGCGGCAAGGGCTCAGCGAAACGCTGGGGCAGTCCTCCCGGGCCGCGCTGCGGCAGTATTGCCTGGCCGCCTTGCGGCAGTGGTTCGCGCCTCGGCAGCGGCTGCGCACCGCGTTGCGGCCGAGGTTCCGCGGCCTGGCTTGGTTCCGTCACGCTCACGTATCGTATGCGGTATTCACCAGGCACGATCGCCGTTCCCGGATGTTCGGTGCCGAAGCAGCCCGTTCCGGGGCTGCTTTCGCAAGAGTCCGGTCACGTTCCACCGTCCCGTTCTGCGGGAAAAATCGGGCGCTTGCGGCTCGCTTCATCGTAACGCCAGGTGTTGTGCGGTCACGACACCGAACCTGTGCGGCTGGCTGGGCCAACTTGGCTAGCGAGCAGGTTTCGGGGTAGGCGAAAATTGATCTGGGCACCGTCGGCTTGGTCCGAACTTAGGTGAGGGTTCGCCGGACAGGGGTGGTATGTCCGCTTGGTTCAATACGCAAATCGTGCATACAGGACGGCTGCCGCTGTTCTGCTTCTTCGTGGCGTTCCTGTTCGGCTTTGGCTTCATCCGATTGTCGGTCCGGCTTATTCGTGCCCGGGTCCGCTGGTGGCCCGGCAACGTGTTTACGGGCGCTGTGCATGTGCATCACATGGTGTTCGGTGTGGTGTTCATGGCGATCGGCGGCGTGGCGGAACTCATAGTGCCGTTGCACTCGCTGCTCTGGCGGTCACTGCCAGCCGCCCTTTTCGGACTAGGACTGGCGCTGGTGCTGGACGAGTTCGCGCTCATCCTGCATCTGCGCGACGTGTACTGGAGCAACGAGGGACGGCTGTCGATCGACGCGGTGTTCGTTGCCGCCGGGGTGACGGCATTGCTGCTGATCGGGGCCAGCCCGGTCGGGGTGCAGAGCATGGATGAGTACCACAGGCTCCCAGGAAGCCTCAGTTCGGCAACCACGCTGGCCATGGCCGGGACAGTGCTGTTCGTGCTGGCGTCGATCACGTTGCTGAAGGGAAAGGTGTGGACCGGGCTGTTCGGCTTGCTCGTGCCCTTGCTGCTGGTGCTCGGCGCGTTCCGGCTTGCCCGTCCCGATTCGCCGTGGGCGCGCTGGCGGTACCGGGGGCGGCCCGGCAGGCTCGCCCGGGCCGAGCGGCGCGAGCAGCGGGTGCGGCTCCCGGTGATGAGGGTGAAGATCCGCCTGGTCGACCTGCTGACCGGATCGCACGACCAGCCCCCGATCTTGCTTGAACGCAGGTCCCCGCACCCGGCGGCGCCGGTCACGTCAGGCAAGGCAGCGAAAGCAAAAGCACTGGACGACGTCTCCTGATCTGCGGCTGACCTCAGGCCCGCCGGGCGAGCCCGCCGGTGGCGGCCGGGCGAGGGGTCAGGGCTGCCATCCCGGGTAGGGCACTGCGGGAACCGCCCGACCGTGTCCGGATGGCAGCAGGCGAGGGAGGACGTGCGATGAGCAGCTTCTTCGGCCCTGAAGGCTTTGGCCCCAGCCCGTTTGACGACTTCCTCGCCCGGATTTACGGAACGGGGAGCGGTGAGCAGCGGCGTGGCTACCGCGTCGATGTCACCCGGCTGATGAGCAGGCCAGCCCGCGAGCTGCTTTCCGCGGCGGCGGTGCACGCGGCCGAGCATGACGGCGCGAACCTGGATACCGTTCAGCTGCTCTGGGCAGCGACCAAAGTGGACCCGACCCGGCAGCTGCTCACCCGTGCTGGCACCGATCCCGACTTGCTGGCCAGCAGCATCGAGGAACGCGAGCCACAGGGCGGCCGCGGCGCTCAGCAGCCGCCGCAGCTGACGCCGGGGGCCAAGCGCGCGCTGCTCGACTCGCATCAGATCTCGCGGTCCCTCGGCTCCACCTACATCGGGCCCGAGCACATCCTTTTTGCCCTGGCGGTCAACCCGGAGTCACAGGCAGGCCGGATGCTGTCCGACGCGCGGGTTACCCCAGAGACACTGCAGTCCGCTCTGGCCAGCCTGGTCGGCGGGGGAACTGGCGGCCCGCCCAGGGGGCCGGCCAGCCGCTCGGCCACGCCGACCCTTGACCAGTACGGCCGTGACCTGACTGCCCTGGCCAAAGACGGAAAGATCGACCCGGTCATTGGCCGCGAAGACGAGATCGAGCAGACGATCGAGGTACTGTCCCGGCGGGCCAAGAACAACCCGGTGCTGATCGGGGAGGCTGGGGTGGGCAAGACCGCGATCGTAGAGGGCATCGCCGAGCGGATCTTCGCCGAGGATGTCCCGCAGACGCTGGCCGGCAAGCGGGTGGTGCAGCTCGAACTCTCCGGCGTGGTCGCTGGCACCCGCTACCGGGGCGACTTTGAGGAGCGGATGCGCAGCATCATCAACGAGATCCGCGAGCACGGCGACGAGCTGATTATCTTCATTGACGAGATGCACACGCTGGTCGGCGCCGGGGGCAGCACCGAGGGTGGCATGGACGCCGGGAACATGGTCAAGCCGGCGCTGGCACGCGGCGAGCTGCACGTCATCGGGGCCACGACGCTGGATGAGTACCGCAAGAACATTGAGAAGGACGCCGCGCTCGCCCGCCGGTTCCAGCCGATCCTGGTGCCGGAGCCGACCGTCGACGACACGATCGCGATCCTGCGCGGGCTGCGCGACCGCTACGAGGCCTTTCACCAGGTCCGCTACGCCGAGGAAGCCCTGGTAGCGGCGGCTGAGCTCGCGGACCGCTACATCAGCGACCGGTTCCTGCCGGACAAGGCGATCGACCTCATCGACCAGGCTGGCGCCCGGGTGCGGCTGCGGACCAAGACACCCCGCACGGACGTCCGCGATCTTGAGCGGCAGGCCGAGGAGCTGCAGCGGGACAAGGACCAGGCGGTCGCCAACGAGCAATACGAGCAGGCATCACGGCTGCGCGATGAGCTCAGCGAGGTCCGGGAGCAGATAAAGTACCTCACCAGCGACGAGACAGCGGTGCCCGAGGTCACGGTCAACGACATCGCCGAGGTGGTGTCGCGGGCCACTGGCGTGCCGGTCCAGCAGGTAACCAGGGAGGAGAAGGACCGGCTGCTGCACCTTGAGCAGCGCCTGCACGACCGCGTCATCGGTCAGGACGAGGCCGTCGCCGCGGTGGCTGAGGCCGTCCGCCGGTCCCGGGCCGGACTCGGCGACCCGCAGCGCCCGGTCGGCAGCTTCCTGTTCCTCGGGCCGACCGGAGTCGGCAAGACGGAGCTGGCCCGAGCGCTGACCGAGGCGCTGTTCGGCGAGGAAAGCCGGATGATCCGGCTTGACATGAGCGAGTTCACCGAACGGCACACGGTGAGCCGCCTCGTCGGTGCCCCGCCCGGTTACGTCGGCTACGAGGAAGCGGGCCAGCTGACTGAGGCCGTCCGGCGGCGGCCGTACTCCGTGATCCTGCTCGACGAGATCGAGAAGGCGCACGCCGACGTGTTCAACATCCTGCTGCAGATCCTCGACGACGGCCGGCTGACCGACGGCCAGGGCCGGACTGTCGACTTCAAGAACACCGTGATCATCATGACCAGCAACCTGGGCTCGGACCTGATCACCAGGCGGGGCACGGTGCTGGGCTTCGCCGGGGGGTCGTCGGCCGCGGCCGACGGCCAGGAAGGTGCATGGCGCGACCAGTTGCTGCGCCGGCTGCGGGAGTCGTTCCGGCCCGAGTTCCTTAACCGGATCGACGAGATCATCGTCTTCCGCCAGCTCGGCCAGGAAGAGCTGCGGCAGGTCACTCAGCTGCTGCTGGAGGAGACGCGGCGCCGGCTGCACGCGCAGAACGTGATCGTGACCTTCACCCCGGCCGCGGTCGACTGGATCGCCGACCGCGGCTTCCAGCCGGAGTTCGGTGCCCGGCCGATGCGCCGCACGATCCAGCGCGAGGTCGACAACCAGCTGTCGCGCATGCTGCTGGACGGCCAGATCACGGCCGGCCAGGAGGTCACCGTCGACGCCGTGGACGGCCACCTCACCTTCCACCCCAGCGCCCAGCCGGCAACCGTGTCCTGACCGCTTTACTCCAGCCGGACGAAGGACTTCGGGGCCGACGGAGGCTGGACGCAGACGCCCTGCTGTGGGTCGTAGTAGTCGATCCGGTAGACGTTCTGCGTCGTGACCTTGCCGCCATCGTCGATGATGTCAAGGGCCGCGGACTGCGTGACGAGCTTGCCCTCGGATATGTACCGGGTGCCGATGACCTGGTCGGTCACCGTGGCGTGCAGCGCGTGGCCGCCGGTCGGCCCGTCGACAACAGCCAGGTACTCACCAGGCTCCAGCGCACCGGCGATCGATGCGTTAACAGGCGACCCAAGGCGGCCCTGCTTGTACAGTCCGGCGAAACCGTCGTTCAGGAAATTCGTCGCCTCACCGGCGTTCGAGATCGGCGCCTCGACCGGGTCGACCGGCCGCCCGGCTGCCGCAACGAACTCGGTGTTGGTGATCGCCGGGCTGCCCGGCGTGCGGACAGTATTGGCCTGGTGCGCCCCGACGTCGGCCACGCACAGGTAGCCGTTGGTCGTCGGGTTGGTGACCGTCGGGCGGCCGGTGCCCGACGCCCCGATGTGGCTGAAATCCAGTTCAAGCAGCTTGCCCTCGCTGCTCAGCAGCTGGACGTCGGTGGTGATCACCCGTGACTCGAGTGACGCGCCCCGCGCCCCGGCCGCGGCCGCGTGCAGGTCAGCGGCGAACGGCAGGATGTCGAGCCCGAACTGGACGGCGGCCCACCCGCGGCTGGCGTCCTGCCCGGTCACGCTGGTGCCGGTGACCAGGCGCGCTCCCGGGTCGAGAACCGGGACGAGGCCAGCGCCCATCTCCATCCCGGTCAGGCTGGCCTCGGTGGGATTCCGTTCGATCGGCACCAGCCGGAGCGTGCCCGCCCGGACCATGCCGCCGATCATCCCGCCGACGCCGCCCTGCGGACCCGAGTAATCGGCGGTATTGGTCCGCGGGCTGACATAGGCGTGGCCGCCGAAGACCGACTCGATCATGCCAGAGATCTCCGCGCCCATCCGGTCCCACATCATGCCCACGGCGATGTCGTTGGAGTCGCCCTGGGTGCCAGACGGGTCCATGGCGTGGGTCGGCCGCCCGCAGACGTAGCTGTACAGGTTGGGCCCGTCCACCGGGCCGGCCGGGTCGCAGATCGTCCACCGGGCCAGCCATGGCATGTAGTAGCGGGCACCGTGGTAGCTGAACCCGGTCTCCTCGTCGCGTTCCTTGCCGGTGAACCGGTAGCGCTTGGGGGTCTCAGTCTGGCTGCGGACCGCCTGCAGCGTGGTGCTCCCGTAGGGCGCGTACTCCTCGTAGGTGATGATGCGAGCCTGCTGGTCGACCTCAAGCAGGACCGAGCAGAGCGGGTCAGCGTGCTGGTAGCGGATCAGCTGGCCCGGCCCCCGGTCGTGGCCCTCGGTCAGGGTCTCGACCAGGGCCACGCGCTGCCGGTCGTCCATGAAGCTGAGCGTCTCCCGGGTGATGCCCGATTGCCCGGTGCGCCGGTACACCTCGAAGCTGCCGACGTAGATGCGCTCGTCCTTGACCGCGCCGTCGGGATGCTCGGTCACCTTGCGGACCCGCTGCCCGGCCCCGTCGTACACGTACCAGGTGCGCTCGCCCGCCGAGGCGTGATGGGCGGTCATCCGCAGCTGGTTCCTGTAGTCCCAGGCGAGCCGGCCCAGGCTGGGCAGGTGCAGCATGCCGCCCTGAGGGTCGTAGCCGTCGCCGTCGTCGCTGTAGACCTCGGTCACCGACCCGACAGTGCAGCGGGTCAGCCGGTTACTCGGCCGGTCTGGCTCGAGCAGGCTGGGCTCGGCGTAGGTGAACCGGCGGGTCCAGCCGGGCTGCGCCGGGTCGGCGCTGCGGTGCCCCATCGACAGCAGGTTGCCAGCGGCGTCGTAGTCGTAGTGTTCGGTGTACCGGGCCAGCGCCGGGCCGTCCTGGGCGTGCAGCAGCACCTGGCGCCACTGGTCGCTGGGGCCGTACGGCCTCGCGGCCTGCCCCAGGTGCTCCCGCCCGGTCGCCTCGGTCAGCCGGTAGAGGGCGTCGTAGGTGTAGCCGGCGCTGGGGTCAACCCGCCGGCCCCGGAAGAACACCGCCTGCTGGGCGCGGTCCTCGACATAGGTGACGTTGCCGCACGGGTCGTAGGTGTAGCCGAGGTCCTGCAGGTCGCCGTGGCCGCGCCGGGTCAGCAGCCGCATCAGCCGGAACGTCTGCGGATCGCGGTGGTATGACGTGCGCACGCCGTTGCCGTACCTGATCTCGGTGCGCAGCCCTTTGGCGTCGTACCCGATCCAGTCGACGAACGCGGTCGCCTCGTCGCTGCCGCGCAGCCGTGCGTGCAGCTGCTCCAGCAGGTCGGCCTCGTTGTAACGCGGCCGGATGACTGTCCCATCGGGCTCGGTCACCTCGATGAGCCGGTTCAGCGCGTCGTAGCGGGTGTGCCCGGTGTAATCCCGCTCCTCGACCGGCACGTCCCGGGCCCAGTCCAGCGTGTCCCGGAACGACCGGGCCAGCCGCCGCGCGCTGCGGATCTGGTTGCCCTTGAAGTCGTAGCGGTCGGTGACCACGATCCCGGCCTGGTCGTAGCACCTGACCAGCCTGGCCCGCAGGTTGCGGGCGACCGGGTCGGGTTCCTGCTCGCCGTAGACGTTGCGGCCGACCAGGACCTCAGGCCCGTCACCCTCGCGGAGAAACTGCCTGGCCGGCCGGCGCAGCTCGTCGTAGGTCGTCCGGACTCGCTGGTGGCGGCTGTTCCAGGTGTATATCGGCCGCCCGGTCACGTCGGGCAGGGTCCACTGCCCGCCCGCCTCCATGCTGGCCTGGTGCACCCGGCTGCCCGCTATCGAGTAGTCGTAGCGCAGTGCCGTCCGCCCGGCCGGGTCGCGGATCGCGCGCTGGTTGTTCTCCACGTCGAAGACGACCCGGGTGGCGAGGAACTCGTCGGTCCCGGCAACGCGGTTGTGCGCGACGGTCAGGAACGCCCGCCCCAGCGGGTCGGCGTGGGCCACAGCCGGCGTCCCGGCGTTCGCCGCCGCCTTGACCGCCGCTTCCTGCTCGTGGAACCCCAGCTCGCCGCCGATGCGGCGCTGGTACCAGGTGGGCAGGATGTCGGCCGGGTCCACCGCGGCGATCAGGCC
>Ga0335074_10009474_pt1 | contig 13603 bp, 11 predicted proteins | sample Lox_Sample_23_FD_206715 | JGI IMG/M metagenome (GOLD analysis project Ga0335074, IMG submission 206715) | Soil microbial communities from Loxahatchee National Wildlife Refuge, Florida, United States - Lox_Sample_2.3 | ecosystem: Environmental > Terrestrial > Soil > Wetlands | place: USA...
CGGAAGGTCTCCTCGCCCGCCGCCGCCTTCGGCCCGGGGACGAACTCGGTCACGAGGACCGGCTGGCCCTCCTGCACCGAGACCGGCTGCGGTTGGGCTCGGCGTTCCGCGGGGATGCCTGCTCCGCAAAGCCAGTGGAGGAGGCGTGCGTCACTTTCGGCGGCTTCAGGAGGCCGGCAAACCGGGGAGACCCGGGCGACCCAGGTGGTGCCGCTCGCGAGGTCGACCCGGTGGACGCCGAGGTCCAGCTCGCGCGCCCTTTCGACACGGACGCCGTAGGTCGCCTCGATGTGCGCGGGCAGGGCTTCGGGCGCTGCCCGGTAGAGCATCTGCTCTATGAACCTGCCGGTAGCAGAAATGGTTTGGCCTCCGGTACCGCCGGTTGGCTGGGACCAGAGCGGCAGCGCGACGACAAAACCGGCGCGTTGGGCGCGTTCGGGTACCTCGGCGGGCCACCAGCGGGCTCGTGCCAGAAAAGGCCCGAGGTCATCGGCTCCGAAGGAGCTGAGGGCAGGCTCCCCCATAGCCGCTACTGCCGCCCGGAACCTCTCGGTCCTCGGGTTCGGGCCTTCATCGTCTAGGGCAGGCCTCTCGACGCTGAGCGACACCGCCAGGCGGGTCCCGGCCGTAGCGAGCAAGCGCAGATCGGTGAGCACATCTGCCAAAACGGCTGGTTCGAGGTAGACGGCGACCCCCTCGCAGAGGATTGTTGCCGGTGCGTCCGGGTCAAAACCGTGGTCAAGCAACGCCTTCGCGAGGTTGCCGTCGCGAAGGTCGTGGCTTACGAAGGTTATGTTCGCCGCCTCGATGCCGAGGCGGGCCAAGCGGGCACGCTTGTCCTCCTGGGTGCCCGGCTGGTCGACCTCCCACCAATGGGTGCCCTCCTTGTCGTAGCGGAGCGCCCGGCCGTCGTAACCGGCTCCTACTGCGACGAACTGGCGGACGCCGCGGCCGAACGAGTTGACAACGGCCCGGTCGAAAAAAGCAGTCCGCCCACGGAGGTAACGAGTCATTCCCTCGCTTTGGCTCCCAGTGGACGTCCCGGCAACGTCGCGTTGAAGGCGCTCGTCGGCGTCGGGACGGCCCCATGGTGCGGGCTCTCGCTCGAAGCCGAGCCGGTAGGCGGCCACTCGCCGAGCCGTGGGGGACGGGGAGCCTTGCGCCACCGGCCGATGCTACCGGCCGGCGTGTGCGTAGCTGCCGGCCGGCGAGGGCGCGGCTACATGCCGGCAGTCACGCTGGTGGCGATGATGGTCCCCATCTCGAGGACGCCTTTCACCGTTACCGTGTCGCCCTTTTTGAGCGTGGCGAGCTTCACTTTCTTCATGTCGACCGTGATGTGGGTCATGTCGTTGACCTTGACGGTGTACGGCTTCATGCCGACGTCCATCTTGAACGAAGTGGACGACAGCAGTTTCTCGAAGGTGCCGGACTTGGTAACTGTCATCGAGGTCATTTGGGGCGAAGCGTGAGCCGGCGCGGCCGGGCGGACGGTTGCCGCGCCGCTGGTGCCGGCTCCGGCGACCAGGAGGCTGGGGACGCTCACGGCAAGCGCCATGGGTACCACTCGGGCGACGTGTTTCAATTGCATCGTGTTTTTCTCCTTGATTTGACGGGGTTGTCAGCTGGGGATCGTGGGAGGCACGGGCCCCTGAGGGGTGGGGCCGGTTCGCGCTGATGGCGACGCTGCCCGTACGGCCCAAGCGGGCGCGTGCCGGCGGAGCCATTTGGAAGGCACCCACCCGGTCACCATGCTCCGCAGAGCGTGCGGATGTGTGACGGCAAATGCGATGTGCCCGCATACGACGGCGAACAGGGCTACGGCGAAGACGTCGTGCACGAAGGTCGCACCGGTCCTGACGCTCACCGGGAGGAAATTTCCCCAGCGGAGGATGAGGCCGGTCACGAAGAGCACGACCAGGAGGCCTCCGATGGCGTTGGTATTGAGCTTTTGGCCCGGGTTGAACTTGCCGATCGCATCCCGGCCGCGCCGCCCCAGGGAGCGCAGCCAAGCGAGCTCGCTCGGAGTGAGCCCTTTCATTTCGTGGAGGTCCGCCCGGAGCTGGGCCCCCCAGCGCCCGGCCAAAGCGACGAGCAGCGGGATGAACACCGAAACCCCGACGAAAATGTGGGTGTTCTCGACGATGAGGCGGTGCCCGACCAAGACGCTGAGAGAGGGGACGTACAGGACCGCACCGGTGACGACGAGCGTCAGCACGAGGACGGCCGTGACCCAGTGGACTGCTCGTTCGGTGCGGCTGAAGCGGGCGACCCGCTCAGGGCGCCCGGTGCGGCCCGCGCGTTCAACGCGCCCGAGGCGCCCGACGCGCCCGGGCTGCTCACGTTCCCCGTGTTCGCCGCCGGGCCCGTGCCCGGCCCGCTCAGGCGATCGGGGCGTCGTGGCGCCCATTGGAACCTCCCACCCAGGCGTTGACGGAGTAACCCTGCTGCTCCCAGAAACCCGGGACGGCTTGTTCCACGAGCGATATCGACTTCAGCCACTTGGCGGATTTGTAGCCGTACATCGGCGCGACATAGAGGCGCACCGGGCCTCCGTGGTCCGTCGTTATCGGCCCGCCGAGCATCTCGTAAGCAACGAGCACGTCGTCGCGGTGCGCCTGGTCGAGCGTGAGGCTTTCGGTATAAGTGCCGTCGTAAGACTCGAACTCGACTGCTTTTGCGGCGGCCGTCGGGCGCGCGAGAGCAATGACGTCGCGGAGCAGGACACCGGCCCAGTGGACCGAGGGCACGCGCCACCCCGTCACGCACTGGAAGTCGCGGACGAGCTCGGTGCGCGGCAGGCCCTGCAGGTCGGAGTAGGAGAGCATCAGGGGGCGCTCGACAAGACCGCCGATCGTGAGGGAGTAATCCTTCTTCTTGATGAAAGGAAAACCGCCCGTCACCGTGTAGAGGCGGAACCTGTTGGCCCCCGGGATGAGCGCTGCTATGCCGCCTCCACTCGTATTAGTCAGAGGCTGCAGCAGATCCCCCACTGCGTCCTGGATGCGCTGGCCGAAGATGGTGCCGAGCGCGCCCGCCCCGACCAACCCGAAGAAGAGGCGCCGGCCGATCGGCCTCGATTTTTCTGCCACGAAACTAGAGACGCCCGCCGGCGCTGATTGATTGCGCGCTCGTGAGAGGGGGCAGTGGCGGCGACGGGGGCGCGGGCGGCGCCGGGACGGGGATTGTCAGATCAGGTGGAGCTGGGCCGCTATTTCGGGGAGCTCCGCCATCGGCATCGCCGCGACGAGGAACATCGATTGCCGGCCCTCGGGTTCATTGACCCCGTACATCGACAAGCGCCCTTTGGTCGCCATCCACGCCTTGGACGACGACCCTTTGAGGAGGTGCGACCGGGCCGGCATCGGGAACGGTTCGGCAGACGTGGCGACGACCGCCTCCCCGCCCGACAGCTCGTAGGCCCTGACCATGAGGGGCTGGTCGGCGATGACGACGTGCTCGCCGGCCATCAGCGCCCGGCTCGGCGCAGTCCGGGGCGTGACCATGGCGGCGACGGCTGCCAGCTGGGGCGGGTCGGACGGTGAGCCGCCCCGCAGGGCGAGGCCGCCAAAGGTGCCCGCGGCCAGCACGAAAGCGAGCGCGGCTGCTACGAGCGCGAGGCGCTGCGGCGAGAGCGGCCGGCGCCAGTGGCGGGACGGTGAAAGCCGTTGCCCGTGCCGCTGCGCGTGCTGAGGGTGCTGGGGTTGCTGGGGTTGCTGCTGGTGCGGGTGTTGAAGCTGTAAAAGGCCGCCTTCGGCAGGCTCGCCCCGTTCACCGGCCTTGGCCGTTTCGCCGGCTTCGCCGGTCCGGACCGCGATCGCGAGGGCTACCCTGTCCGCCAAGCCCGCCGGTGCAGGTTCGCGCAGCTGCTCGAGCGCCCGGCGCGCCGCTCTGTCCGCCTGAACGGCCTGCCAGCAGGCTTCGCAGCTGAGCAAGTGGGCGTCGAAGCGCCTCTCCTCCTCGGCGCTGAGCTCGCCGGCCAGGAAGGCCACCAGTTGGTCCTCGCGTCCTTCAGGGCACGTCACGGTTGACGCCCTCCTCCACGAGCAACGACGCCAGGCGCCGGCGACCTCGATGTGCCCAGGACAGGACGGTGTTCCTCGGGCGCCCGAGCATCTGTGCGACCTCCGAGGCGGAATGGCCGGCGAGGTCCATCAACACGATGGCGGTGCGCTGTTCTTCGGGGACGCGGGCAAGTGCCCGCGAGACGGTGTCGCGGTCGATGTTCGCGAAGGCGTTCTCGGGCACGCCTGCGATGGCCGCTTCGGGCTGCACATCGTCTGTGAGAGGTGTCTCGGCAACCCGGCGGCTCCGCCGCCGTCCGGCGCTGCGGGCGAGGTTGAGGCAAATCGTGACCAGCCAAGCTTTCGTGCTCTCCCCCCGGTGCGTGCCGAAGGCGGCGAAGGCCCGCAGGTAGGTTTCCTGGACCAGGTCCTCGGCGCCATGGTGGTCCGGGCTCATATGGCGTGCCACTCGGTAGACGGCGTCGAGGTGCGGCAACGTCGCCTCGAGGAACGCGCTCTCCTCGCTGTTCACCTTTCCTTCCCCGATCGTCCTCGTCGCCCCTCTGAGCTCTTGCTTCCGTCAAACTCCTCCGACCTATTGAAGACGCCCCGGAGGCCAGGATGATTGCACCTTTGGCACCAATCACGCTGCGCGCGAAATTTCGGTGCTCCTTTCCTTCGTTCAGGCCTGTGGCGTGCCGATCTTTTGGGGGTGACGCGAAGTTGTGCCACCCTCAGCGGTTATGGCACCGTGACAGGGGCGGCTGACGCGGGGTCGAGGTCGCGGGGGCCCAGGCTGGGGACGCGCAGGGTCGCCCGCGTCCCGCCGCATGAGTGGGCGATGCAAGCGCTTATAGCGGCCTTGGTACTCGCGTACGGCGTCTCGACATTGGCTGTGCACCGGCCGCCCAGCGGTTACACGACGATCTGGGACGGCTGGGTGTACACCTTTGCCGAGGCCCTCCCCGTCATCCCCTGCCTCATGTGCGTGCGGCGCGAACCCGGGCTCCGCGTCGCCTGGGTCGCCATGAGCCTGCGCATCCTCCTCTACACGACCGGCGACCTCGTTTGGTCATACCACGACCAAAACGAGCACCCGATCCCGAGCCCGGCAGTGAGCGACATCTTCTACCTGCTCGCCTACGCCGCCTTCATCGTCGCCATCGTCGCCTTCGTGCGCGAGCCGTTCCGCAGGGCCCAGGCGAGCGCCCGGCTCGACGCCCTCATAGCCGGGGTGACGGCGGCGGCGGTGTCCGCCATGCTGTGGCTCGAACCTGTCCTCGTGGTGAGCGGCCGCCCCTTGGCTGCGGCGGTGAACATTGCTTACCCCTGTTCGGACCTAGCCCTCCTCGTGCTGCTTGTGTCGGGCTTGTCGGTGCAACGCCGTGTCCCGGGCCTGCGGCCTTGCCTGTTGATGGCAAGCATCGCCTGGTTCGTCGTCGGCGACCTCATCTGGCTCAACCTCTCGGCGACCAACAGTTATGTGGCTGGGACACCCCTCGATGTGACGTGGCTCATAGGGCTCTACCTCGGAGGCCTAGCCGCTACAGTCCGCCCGCCCCGCCCTTGGCGCGTGCCGGCCGGTTCGCCCTCGAGCCTTGCGGTCGTCCCTGTCGGGTCCGGGTTGGTTTCGCTCGCAGTCATCGTCGTCTCGTTGCTCCGGGGCGACCCGGTGGTGGTCCCCCTGCTTGCCGTTTGCGCCCTGGTCCTTGTCATCGGGCGGATGGGGATGACGCTGCGGGCCGTGAACGAGTCGACCCAGAGCAATTTTCGCGACGCCCGCACCGACTACCTGACCGGCCTGCCCAACCGACGCGCCTTCCTCGACAGGGTTGCGACTGCCTGCTTGGACGATCCCAGCGGGGCTGGAGTGTTGTTGATCGACCTCGACGGCTTCAAAGAGGTCAACGACGCCCTTGGCCACGCGTCGGGCGACGAGCTGCTGAAGCTCGTGGGGGGCCGCTTCGTCCGTGAGCTCGCCGGCCGTGGGGCGCTCACAAGGCTCGGAGGCGACGAGTACGCCTGCATTTGTGAAGGTGTCGGGGAAAGCGAGCTCGTGGCGATCGGCAAAGCCCTCCGCGACTCGTTGCGCGAGCCGTGCGTCCTGGACGGCGTAAGTGTCCGGGTTGGTGCCAGCATCGGGGTGGCGATGGCGGCAGACGGGCACCCGGTGGCCGCCGACCTCCTTCGCTGCGCGGACGTCGCGATGTACGAGGCCAAGCGGGCACGTTCGCATGTAGCCGTCTACCGCCCCGAGCTCGACCCTCACAACCGCGAGCGCCTCGAGTTCCTGGGTTGTCTCCGCCAGGCGGTGGACAACCGGTCGTTGACCCTCCACTACCAGCCCACCCTCGACATGCGGACCTTGCGGCCCCTCGGCGTGGAGGCGCTGGTCCGCTGGGAGCACCCCGAGCTCGGCCTCCTCTACCCGGGTTCTTTCATACCCCTCGCAGAACGGGTCGGGTTGCTGCCCGACATCACCCGGAGCGTCGTGGACCAGGCTGTCTCTCACGCAGCGTCGCTCACCCGGGCTGGGCGGTACCTCCAAATGAGCGTAAACATTTCCCGCTTCGACCTCGTCGACGAGGAGCTCCCCTCCTACATCGACGACGTCCTCGCCCGGAACGCGTTCCCGCCCGAGAGGCTGACCCTCGAGATCACAGAGTCCGCGCTCAGTGCTGACCAGGAGCGAGCGGTCCGCTGCGTCCGGGACCTTCGTGACAAGGGGATCCGCATCTCGGTCGACGACTACGGCGTCGGCTATTCGTCGATGTCGCAGCTCCTGGTCCTCGAGATCGACGAGCTCAAGATCGACAGGTCCTTTGTCACCGGCCTGCGCTCGGGCACCCGCGCCCAGGCCATCGTCCGCTCCGCAGTCGAGCTCGCCCGGGCGCTCGGGGTAACGGTCGTCGCCGAGGGGATCGAGACGCGTGCGGTCTTCGACCTGCTGAGAGACCTCGGTGCGGACATCGGCCAGGGTTACCTCATCGGCCGGCCAATGGCGCCCCGGCGGCTGGAGGAGTACCTTGCGGCGCCCCTTCGGCTGCCGGGAGCGGTGCCTATGCCGCTGGAGCCGGCGGTGCCCGCGGGGGTCGCGGAGAAGGTGGCGGTTGCTGACCTGTCTGCGTCCGCTCCGCACCCCGCTCCGCACCCCGCTGACCCGTCCGGGACAGACCCGTCCGGGACAGACGCCGGCGGGCTCAGTGGCGCACTTCTCGGGCAGGGCCGGGCACAGGGCCGCTAGCCGACCACCCCGGGCCGGTCGGCCCGGTCAGTGCGATCAGTGCGGTCAGCCCGCACTGCCAGGGCCAGGTCGAGCGCAGGCTGCCCGCCGGGCCTCCCGCTGAGCGCCACTGCCTGGGCGCTTTCGAGCTCCACAAGCTCCTCGAGGCCCCGGATCCCGTCGAGGCCCTCGAGCCCCTCGAGGCTCCCCGCCTCCCCGATCTCGCCGAGCTTGGCCACAGCTGTGGCGGTCGTGTTTTCGGGGCGAGGGGCGGCAGCGCCCGTGCGGATGACGAAGGTGACGGTGAGGAGCGCCAGGAAACCGAACAGCGCAGCGACCCGGAAGACCTCGTCCAACCCGTGGACAAGGGCGGCACTGGCGAGGGCGTGCGAGGCGCTCGCCGCGCCGGCGCTCGCGGTGGCGGCGGTGCTCGTGCCGAGCTGGGCGTGACCGGTAGCGGCGTCGAAGACCGTCACCAGGACAGCCAGCCCGAGGGCGGCACCAATCTGCTGGATTACGTTGACCAGCCCCGAAGCCGCGCCGGCGTCACGTGGTTCGACACCCGACAGGGCTGCCGAAGTCATCGAGACGAGCGACGTGCCCGACCCGAAACCAAGGAGGACCAGGTCGATGAGCACCTGCGAGTACGAAGAGCCCACCTGGAGGCGGCTCGTCAGGACGAGGGCCACCATTGCCAGGACGACGCCCGAGAGCATGACCGCCTTTGCGGGGAAGCGGCGCACGAGCACCTTGCTGGTGAGCTGGGAAGCCAGGAAGATGGAGATCGGCACGGGGAGGAAGCCGGCGCCGGTTACCAGGGGCGAGTGCCCCTGGACGTCCTGGAGGAACTGCGACAGGAAGAAGAACATCCCGTACATGCCTGCATAAACGAGCCCACGAGCCAGGTTGGCCCCCGTCCGGGTGCCATCTGCCAGGAGCCTCAGCGGCAGGATCGGCTCGGAGGCACGGCGCTCGTTTTGCACGAAGGCGGCGAGCAGTATCACGCCCCCTGCGAACGACGAGATCGTGATGGGCTGTGCCCAGCCCTTGCTACCTGCCTCGACCAGCCCCAGGACTACTGCGCTCATTCCGACGGTCGACATGACGGCGCCGGAGATGTCGAACCTGCCGTGCCTGCGACCCGTCTCGGGGATCACTACCCGGCCGAGTGACCACACCGCCAGCCCGATCGGGACATTGACGAACATGACCCAGCGCCAAGAGGCCCACTCGGTCAACATGCCGCCCGCAAGTAGGCCGATTGCGCCACCAGCTGCCGAAACGGCTGTGAAGAGCCCGATTGCCCGCATCCGCTGCTGGCCTTCGGGGAACACGGCGGTCAGCAAGGCGAGCGAAGAAGGGGCCGCCAACGCAGCCCCGGTCCCCTGGAGGGCGCGGGCCGCCAGGAGCATCCAGCTGGTGACGGCGAAGCCCCCGGCCAGAGAGCTCAGCGAAAAGATCGCGATCCCGACCAGGAACGTCCTGCGCCGCCCGACAATGTCGCCCGAGCGGGCCCCGAGCAGCAACAGGCCGCCGAAGGTGAGGATGTACGCATTGAGGACCCAGGAGAGCCCGCTCCCGGAGAACCCGAGGCCACGCTGGATATGAGGCAGGGCGACGTTGACGATCGTCGCATCGAGGACGACCATGAGCTGGGCTGTGAGGATCACGAAGAGGAACACTGACGGGTTGTCGACCAGGCGTCGGAGCTGCGGGAAGCGGCCGGCAAGAGCCTTGCCGTCGTCAGCCCTAGCGGTCGACCCCGGAGTACGCTCGGTTATTGAGGTTGCGGTCATCGCCAAGACCTTTCGGTTGGTATGCTGATGTAAGTGGAAGCTTCCTCCGCTTAGTATACGGAGGTTGCCTCCGTTTAGCGAGAATTTTTAGTGGAGGTCCCTGAGCAGCGATGACAAGTCACTCGAGCGTGGTGACGGCCCTCGGTGACGAGGTTGACGCTCTCGTGGACGGGCGGCCGATGCGCGCCGATGCCAGGCGCAATTACGAGCGTTTGGTGGAGGCGGCCAAGGTTGTGTTCGCCCAGTCGGGTGGCGATGCCCCGATGGAAGCCGTAGCGAAGGAAGCCGGCGTCGGGGTCGGGACCCTCTATCGTCACTTCCCGAAGAGGATCGACCTCGTCGAGGCGGTCTACAGGACCGACGTCGATGGGCTGGTAGCGGCGGCGGAGGAGTCAGCGGTTGAGCTTGCACCGTGGGCGGGGCTCGTCAACTGGCTGGAGACGTTCGTTCGCTACTCGCAGAGCAAGCGCAACTTCCTGAACGAGCTGCACCAGGCGTTCGAAAAAAACCCGCAACTAAAGGTCAAGGCGCGAGAGCGCATCCAGGGCGCCGCCGAGGTGGTGCTCGAGCGGGCGCAAAGGCAGGGCCTGGCGCGCACGGACATCGACGGGGCGGACCTCATGCAGCTCATAGGGCCGATGTGCATGGCTGCGACCTTGACAGAAGAGCAAGCCGAGCGGCTGCTGGCGATGGTGCTCGATGGGCTCCGGGTGCCGAGCCACGACGCCCAAACCGTCTGAGACCCGAGAGCCGTCCGAGGTAGGGCCTCGTCCCATCGTGACGGGGCAGTTGCAGTACCGCTCACCCACCGGTCGCCGGGTTATCGCAGCAACCGTCCTCGGCTCGGGCATGGCCGGGATCGACTCCACCGTCGTCGGGATCGCCCTGCCCACTATCGGGCGCCAGTTCCACTCGAGCGTCGACCAGCTTCAGTGGGTCACCAACGCCTACATGCTCACCCTTTCGGGCCTTCTTCTGCTCGGGGGAGCCTTGGGCGACCGTTATGGGCGGCGCAAGGTTTTCGAGATCGGGACGGCCTGGTTCGCCGTGGCCTCGTTGATCTGCGGAGTGGCACCAAACGGGCCCGCGCTGATCGGGGCGAGAGCTCTTCAAGGCGTAGGCGGCGCCCTGCTTACGCCCGGCAGCCTGGCGATCCTTCAGGCGTCGTTTGCCCCCAATGACCGGTCGCGGGCGATAGGTGCCTGGTCGGGGCTCGGAGGCGTTGCCACAGCGGCCGGGCCGCTGCTCGGCGGGTGGCTGATAGCTGCGGTCAGCTGGCGGCTGATCTTCTTGATCAACCTCCCCGTCGCCCTGGCGGTCCTTGCCATCTCGGCCCGTCACGTGCCCGAGTCTCGCGACCCCTCTGCGAGAGGGAGGGTCGACTTGCCGGGGGCGACGCTCTTTTGCGGTGCATTGGCCGGCCTCACCTACGGGCTGACTGAAGGTGCCGCCTTCGGCTGGGGATCGTCGGTAACCGTTGCCGCGTTCGGCCTCGGCGCAGTGCTCCTCGTCACTTTCGGGCTGGTGGAGCGGGCCCGGGCCGATCCCCTATTGCCGCTCGGCCTGTTCCGGGCTCGCCAGTTCTCCGGGGCAAATGCTGTCACCTTCGCCGTCTACGGCGCGCTTGGCGGGGCCCTTTTCCTCGTCCCGATAGACCTCCAGCAGGTCCTCAGGTACACACCCTTGGCGGCTGGGCTGTCCCTCCTGCCAATCACGGTGTTAATGCTGCTGTTTTCTGCCCGCTCGGGCGCCTTGGCCGCACGGCTGGGCCCGAGGCTGCAGATGTCCGTCGGCCCGATATTCGTCGGCGTTGGGCTCGTGCTCCTGGCTCGCGTATCCCCCGGCGGCGACTATGTCCGCGATGTCCTCCCGGCCGTGGGGGTGCTCGGGTTGGGGCTGGCGGTCACGGTGGCACCTTTGACGGCCGCCGTGTTGGCGGCGGCGCCCGAGCGACATTCAGGCGTGGCTTCTGCAGTCAATAACGACGTCGCCCGCGCGGCCGCCCTCATCGCCGTTGCGGTGCTCCCGAGCGCTGCTGGGCTGACCGGTCACAGCTACCTCCACCCCGCCGTGCTCACTTCTGGCTTTCACCGGGCGGTCCTGATCGCGGCGGCGGCGTGCTGGCTTGGTTCGTTACTGGCCGTCGTGACGATCAGCAATGCGGGACGGTTGCAGCCACGGGCCGCCGCCTGGCCCGGGCCCGACGGCCAGCCAGGGCAGGAGGCGGTGGCAGGCGGTGGCGGGGCGTAGCCGGGGCGGCGGGGAGCGGTGTCGCAGGGGAGCGGCGTGGCGGGGAGCGGCGTGGCGGGGAGCGCCGTGGCGGGGGAGCGGCGGGAGTGGGCAGGGTGGCGGGGCCGGGCGGCGGGGGCAACCGGGGTAGCCGGGACGGGGGCTTCAGCGACTGCTAGGACGGGCGACCACTGACCCTGTGCGCGCCACGGTCACGGGCCCGTCCTCGCTCACTGCGACGATCGTTGCCGACGGGTCGTCGAAGCTATAGCGCAACCCGGAAATGTGCCTCGTGCCCCCGAACGCTACGACGGACTCTTCGGCCGTGGTGCTCGGCACCAACCGGACGCCCAGGCGTCGCAGCGCACCCGTCAAGTCGAAGATGGCCGCGCCGTCGACCTGGGACAGGACGTGGCGCAAGGGCGCCAGGTGAGATGCCTTGCGGATCTGGAGCGGTGGCGGGAGCGGCAAACGTTCTTCGAAACGGTCACTCGGCCCGTCGACCGGCCGGTACACGAGGAGGGCGCCGATGCCGAGCGCGCCAAGGTCGTGTACTGCGAAATCGAGCAGGGCTTTCACGACGGCGACGTCGCCCACGAAAGGAGGCGCGGCGACAGCTTCGAGCCACTTGCGCAACGGCGGTTCGAAGTGCCAGGTGACACCCTCCCAACGGAGCAGGCCGAAGTGGCCGACTATGCGGACTGCCCCCGAGGGATGGCGCTGGACGATCGTCGCGTCGAGAGACTGTACGAGCACGACCAGGTCCCGCTCGGAGCCGGCGGGGCGGTCAAAAAGGAGCCACTCGTCACCGCCACCCTCGCCTCGCCCGGCAACACGGCGCACGAGCCAGCTGGAAAGACCGTCGGCGAACCTCCATGGCGCCGTGCCAGGCGCCTTCTCCACCGGGATACGGGCGATGTCGAGTTGGGTCCCGAGCTCCCAATCGTCGGGAGCGGCCCCGGGGTCGATGATGACGCCGTAACTGGGAGCCCGGCGCTCGTGTACTGCCGGGCGCAGGCAACGGTCGACCTCCTGCAGGAGGATGGCGCGCCGGCGCGTGTCGGGGTCCTGCGGCAGCCCGTTTTCGGCGAGCTCCTCGGCGAGGCGCCTGAGCCGGTTGCTAGTAGGCGGGGTCGGTTGGAGCTTGGGCGACCGTGCCGCTCCGGCTGAGGGAGCAGGGGCGGTTTCCGGCCCACTGGTGCCTGCCATTGGTGGCAAGTTAGCGTTTTCTCCGTCTGTACGCGGACGGGACTGCCTGGGTTGCTCGCCCCGCAGGCCGCTCGGTGGCGGGGTTTGGGCCGTCGCGGGGGGTTCGGTCGGTGGTGGGCCCGTCAGCTGCCGGTCGGGCGGTGGCAGTTGCCGCAGGTCGGTGATGGGGGCCGTAGGTCGGCGACAGGCTCGTAGGTCGGTGGCCGGGGCCGGTCGGTGGCGCAAACCGGCCTCTTTTGTAACTACTCTGGTCGCGATTGATCATCGCGGGCGCGATACAGCAATAAAAACCACCATTATTCGCGACCAGAGTGCTCGAGCGCGACCAGAGTGCTGGCAAGTAGGGGAAAAAGGCTGCCGTTTCGGCCAAACTCGTCAACGCGCCAGGGCTCAGAGTTTTGCGTCGGAGCGTTCCACTGACGCTACGGCTACCTCGTCACCGGACAGGTTGACGACCGCAGCCGACCGGCGACCGGACAAGTAAAGAGCGAGCTCGGTCGGCGGTCCGCTCAGGACGGCTGTGGGGCCCGAGCCAACTTTGCGCCGCTTGCGCAGTTTTGGGCCAAGTGCCTCCAGCTCGAGCGAAGCGCCATTTAATTGCTTGCCAACCCGCCTCGCGAGGAACCCGCACGTCCGCCAGCAAAGGTCCTCCAACTCCGGTACCTCCGGACGGGGCCCCAACCCGTTGGCGCGTCGCACGTCTTCGTGGTGGACGAAGTACTCGAAGCCATTGATGTAGAGCCTCACCCACGGCAGGCGCCAGGGGACCATGGGTGCCCCGGCGCGGATCCGGGAGATCAATTTGTCGTAACCGAGCGCTATTTCTCCGGTTATGCGGGACGGGCCGGAGCGGTGAAAATGCTCCCTCAGTACCAGGTGGGCAGCAAGCGCGGCCGTCGTCCAGCCTTCGCACAAGGTCGGCGCCCTCGCTCCGAGGCTCTCCATCAGGTCGCAGAGCTGAGCGCGCTCGGTCACATCCAAGGGTTCGGGCACAAGACCAACCTCAGGAGCAATCTTCTCTATTGGCGACAGCCGGAAAACTGCCCATCATCCGATCCTAGTAACCGCGCGCGGGGCAAATTACCACCCGGGCTTGGCGTTGGTGCCGCTCGGCGGATAGGGGCCTTTCATCACCCATATCA
>Ga0335074_10009475_pt1 | contig 13603 bp, 13 predicted proteins | sample Lox_Sample_23_FD_206715 | JGI IMG/M metagenome (GOLD analysis project Ga0335074, IMG submission 206715) | Soil microbial communities from Loxahatchee National Wildlife Refuge, Florida, United States - Lox_Sample_2.3 | ecosystem: Environmental > Terrestrial > Soil > Wetlands | place: USA...
AAAAGGTGACATCCAGCAAGCCCTCCAGGACTATGGCGCCGATCTCAGCTGGTCCTCGCGCCTCGGCTCGTTCTCCTCGGGCGCCTACTCCTCAGCGGTCTCCGAGCTCAACCAGAGCTCGGTCAACTCCTCCATCCAGAGCGACGTCGGGTTCATGGCCCAGGGCCTGGTCCCTCCCCTGGCTTCGGTGCTGCAAGCCTTCACCGAGCCGACCACCAACGCGCTCACCAAGAGCACCGAGACCCCGTCGGCGTACGGTGACAGCCAGATCGCCACCGTGGTCAACGCCCGAGGGAGCTCGTTGCGCACCAGCGCCGTGGAAGAGGCCATCCTGTTCGGTGCCCTCGGCGCCCTTGGGACGGTCATCGGCTTGCTGCTCGTGATCATGGTCAGCCGGTCGGTGTCGCGGCCGCTCGTCGACCTCGCAAACCAGGCCGACCTGCTGGCAACCGCCACCCTGCCCGCCACCGTCAAGGCGATCCTCGAAGCCAGCGCCGCCGGCACGGAAATGCCCAAGGTGCCAAAAGTCACGGTGACCAGCCGGGACGAAGTTGCCGGCATGGCCCGGGCGCTCGAAGCGGTCAACAAGACAGCCGTCGAGCTGGCCACCGGCCAAGCCGCCCTGCGCCGCAACCTCTCCGACGCCTTTGTCAACCTCGGCCGCCGCAACCAGAACCTGGTCACGAGGCAGCTCGAGTACATCAGCGAGATCGAGCTCAAGGAGGCCGACCCCGAGTCCCTCGAAGAGCTCTTCCGCCTCGACCACCTCGCCACCCGTATGCGCCGGAACGCTGAGTCGCTCCTCATCCTGGCCGGGAGCGGCCCTGCCCGCCAGTGGAGCGCGGCGGTCCCGGCCATGGACGTCGCCCGGGCGGCCTCGGCCGAGGTCGAGGACTACAAGCGCCTGCGCCTGCACCACTTCGACGCGGCACAGATCACCGGGGCGGTCACCACCGACCTCGTGCACATCCTGGCCGAGCTCATCGAGAACGCCCTCACCTTCTCGCCCCCAGGTTCGCCCGTGGACGTCTACGGCCGCTTCCTCGAAGGCGGCTACGTCATCGTCATCGTCGACTCCGGAATCGGCATGTCCGCCGACGACCTCGAGACCGCCAACCGTCGCCTCGAAGGCGAAGGCTCGCAAGAAGAGGTCCCGGGACGGTACCTCGGCCACTTCGTGGCCGGCCGCCTGGCTTCGCGCCACCGCATAGCCATCTCATTGCAGTCTTCGCACTCGGGCGGCCTGGTCGCGAGGGTCAAGATCCCGGCCAACCTGATCGAGGACGCTGTGCCCGACCTCTCGGCCGTCGCCGAAGTGCGCTCCATGCCCTCCACCCCGGCGTCGTTACCGGCGCCCGGCCCCACGGTCATAGCCTCACCACCTGTCGAAGCCGGCCCCGACAGCCAGGTGCCCGGCGCCGACCACGGCGCCACCGCTTTCGGCGGCTCGCCAGCAGGCCCCTCAGAGGCACTCGACCAACCATTCGCGCCGCGCCCGGAGGTCGATTACGGCCAGGCCGGCAGCGGCGCCTTCGGCCCGTTCGGGCCCGGCTCGGGCAACGATGACGTGAACGGCTCGGCCGAAGGGGTCGACGAGGCTCTCGCCCAGTGGGCCGGAGAGCTGGCGGGTGAGCCCCAGGTTGCCCCGGAAACAGTGGCGGAACTGGTCGACGAGGCGACGGCGGTGGTCCAGGAGGAGGCGTACGGCAGTGCTCCGGACGAACCAGACGCCGCGACGTTCACGCCGCAGGCCTGGTACGAGTACGCCGCCGAGCCCGAGGCGCTGAACGCCTACACGGCCGAGCCCGAGGCGCTGAACGCCTATACGGCCGAACCCGAGGCGCTGAACGCCTATACGGCCGAGCCCGAGGCCCTCAACGCCTACACGGCCCAGCCCAGTCCGCCGAGCCCACATGCCGCCGAGCCCGAGGCCCTCAACGCCTACACGGCCCAGCCCAGTCCGCCGAGCCCACATGCCGCCGAGCCCGAGGCGCTGAACGCCTATACCGCCGAGCCCGAGGCGCTGAACGCCTACACGGCCCAGCCCAGTCCGCCGAGCCCATATGCTGCCTGGCCGCCGAGCACCGGTACGCCGGGCTATCCCGCCGCTGCGACATCGCCTGGAGATGCCGGCGACAGCACCACCGCCGCGGCAGCCGGCCACGCCGAAGCCCAAGCCGCTCCGGGACCGGAGGCCCAAGCCTGGCCCGGCGCCCACTTCGCGGCCGCCGCCCCTGCGCCTCCCCCCGCGACCGGGCGACCGGCGCCTTACGACCGCCAGGCCCCTGACCTCGGCATCCTCTCGCCCTTAGCCGCTACCAACGCTCCCGGTCTGGCGTCCAGCGCCAACCCCTTCGCCCCTTGGCCCGTCGCCCAGGCCCGCCCGGCGCCGCCTCGGCCGGCACCGCCTCAGCCGCAGCCGGCACCCGTACCCCCGCCCGCGCCTTCCTGGGACACCATGCCCCCGTCGGCCGCTACCGGCCTTGGGCCAGCCGCCCAGGCCAGGTCCACGGCCGAGGGCCTGCGCAAGCTCACGCGGCGTGTGCCTGGGGCGTCCCTCCCCGAGGAGGACGACTCACTGCGGCGCGCCACCCCGACCTCGACCACCCGTAACCCACTGGGGCTCAGCGGAGCTCTCTCGCAATACCTGTCTGCCACGGTCAACGATGGACGACCTGACAAGGAGCACTACGCACGATGACCACCGAAACGCTCAGCACCGAGGTAAGAAACTTCAACTGGCTGCTGGACAATTTCGTCGAGAACAGCGCGGGCGTGTGCGACGCTGTGGCTGTTTCGTCGGATGGGCTCCTGATGGCTATGTCCCACACGCTCGACCGGGCGGGAGCTGAGCGGGTTGCCGCTATCATCTCGGGCCTGGTCGGTCTCTCCAAGGGCGCCGCCAAGGCGTTCGGTTGGGAGCCGGTCCACCAAGTCATCATCGCGATGGAGGGCGGCTACCTCTTCGTCTCGACCATCTCTGACGGTAGCAACCTCGGTGTCGTGGCCAACGCCGGCTGCGATATCGGCCTCGTCGGCTACCAGACCAACCTCCTGCTGGAGAAGATCGGCGTCCTGCTCACCCCGGCGCTCATCGCCCAGCTGCGAGCTCAGGTCCTGAACAGCTAACTAGCGAAAGGCCGCCCCGGTGAGCAACGAAGCAACTCCGACACATCTGGGGCTGATCCGCCCGTTTATTTTGACGGGCGGCCGTACCACCACGACCCGCCCCGGGCTGCGCTGGGAAACACTCATCGAGTCACTCGCCGACCGGGCTCGCCTGGCCAAAACCTCAGAGCAGCGAACGGTCTTGTCCCACGCCGGACGGCCGGTATCTATTGCAGAACTGTCCGCTTTCATGCACTTGCCGACCCAGGTAGTCGCGATCCTCGTAGGAGACCTTTTGGATATAGGCGCCATCCGCATCCATCAGACTGACCCCGTCGAGATCGAACTGTCTGCGCTAACGAGGATGATACAACGTGTCCGTGCTCTCTGAAACGTCCAACCGCCATGTGACCGCCGTCAAATTCGTTATTGCCGGAGGCTTCGGAGTCGGCAAGACGACATTTGTCGGGGCAATATCCGAGGTGGAGCCCCTAACCACGGAAGCGGCGATGACGGTCGTGGCCAGTGGCGTCGACGACCACAATGCGGTGGCCCAGACCACAAAGACGACCACCACGGTCGCCATGGACTTCGGGCGCCTCACGGTTGACGAGTCGCTCGTCATGTACCTTTTTGGTGCTCCCGGTCAGGGCCGCTTCACCTTCATGTGGGACGACCTCATCAACGGCGCCTTGGGCGCCGTCGTACTGGTTGACACCCGCCGCGTCGAAGACTGCTTCGCCGCCATCGACTATTTCGAAAAGAAGGGCCTCCCTTTTGTCGTCGGCGTCAACTGCTTCGACTATGCCCCTCACTACCCGCTCGACGAAGTGCGTGACGCTCTGGGCATCCAGCCGCACGTGCCGGTGTTCGAGATGGACGCGCGCCAAAAGCCGTCGTGCCGGGACGCTTTGCTCGTGCTGCTCGAACTGCTCGTCACCCGCTTGACGAGCAAAATCTCTTAGCAACGAGCCGCGGCCGCGAACCTCCCCCACCGCCCCACGGGGCGGTGGGGCAAAAGCGCGCCGGCCGCTAACGCAGGGGGCGGACGGCGCGCGCTTCCCACCTGCCCCGGTGGCCCGGCGCCAGGGTGAACTCGACCGCGGTCGCAGGGTCAATCTGGCGGCTGCCGTCAGTGATCTCCGTGCAATGGAACGGGTACAGCGTGCCATCGGGGCCCCTCACCTCCCCCAAGCCGACGCCGGCGTCGAAGGACTCGACCGTGCCCATGTGCGCGCCCACGGTGGCTACGGCACGATCTTGCTTATCGGCAGCTCGATTATGTCCGATGCCCCGGCGTCTTTCAGCTCCGGTATGAGCCGGTTGATCGAGTCCTTGGGCACCACAGTCTCGACGGCGTAGCTCCCCCCGCCGAACAGTTCGGAAACCGTCGGGCTGCGCATCGCCGGCAGGAGCGCGATCACTCGCCCCAGATCGGCCGTGCCTACGTTGAGCTTTACGAGGACCCGGCCGCGGGCGTCCAAAGCACCCTGGAGCAGCGTGTTGATGTCCTGCATGGCCTTACGGCGCTCGAGGTCGCGGTAGGAAGCCGGGTTGGCGATCAGCTCAGTCGAAGACTCGAGCACGGTCTCCAGAATGCGCAGCCCGGCAGCTTTCAGCGCCCGCCCGGTCTCGGTCAGCTCGACGACCGCATCGGCGATCTCGGGCACCTTGGCCTCGGTCGCACCGTAGGACAGGACAACGTCGGCCTTCACGCCGTGAGCGCTCAGGTAGCGCTCGGTCAAGCGCGGGTACTCAGTCGAGACCCGGGCCCCGTCGGGTAGGTCCCCGAGCGACGTCCATGGGGAACCGGCGGCCACGGCCAGCACGATCCGGATGGGTTGCGGGGTTGCCTTGGAATAGGCCAGCTCTCCGAGCGACACCACCTCGGCACCGGTCTCTTCCACCCAGTCACGCCCGGTGATCCCCAAATCGAACAGACCGTCGGCCACGTAGTGCGGGATCTCCTGGGGCCGCAGGATGCGGACGTCGGAGATGCGATGGTCCTTCACGGTGGCGCGGTAGTCCACCTCGGAGCTACGCGACACGGCGAGGTCGGCGGCTTCGAACAGTTCGATCGTGGCTCTTTCCAGCGAGCCCTTGGGCAGTACGAGTCGCAGCACGGGCCAAGACCCTAGCCCAGCCTGGGCTACGAGGTACTGCCGACCAACCGTGAGCCGCAGCCGTCAGTGCGGCTTTTCGCCGGCCAGCACGCTGATGGCGTGGGGCAACAAGCCGAGCACCGCGGCGAGGCACTCCACGGCGCCGGTGGGCGAGCCGGGCAGGTTTATCACGAGCGCGTGCCCGCGGGTGCCGGCGATCCCCCGCGACAGGGGGGCGAGCGGGCTCGAGCGCCGCATGGCCTCGCCGAAACCGGGGGCATGGCGGTCGATCACTTCCGCAGTGCCCTCGGGCGTCTGGTCCCGCGGCCCGAAGCCGGTGCCGCCGGTTGTCACCACCACTCCCACGAACGAAGACGCCATGCGGGCCAGCTCACCGGCGACCGAAGCCGAACCGTCTGCCACCTGGGCCTCTTCGACGACATCGAAGCCGGCGTCGCGCAGCGCCTGGGCCACAGCCGGCCCGCTGCGGTCCTCACGCTCGCCCCGCGTGACCGAGTCCGAAATGGTGAGCACCTTGGCCTCGTAGCTCACGGGACGGCCTCCGCGGCAGCTTGTCTGATCCGTTTGGCGGCAGCCACCGGGTCATCTTGTCCGAATATGGCGCTGCCCGCAACGAGCAGGCGAGCGCCGGCCTCGGCCACTATCGGCGCCGTGGCCGGGTCGATGCCGCCGTCCACCTCCAGCGTTACGTGCAGGCCACGCTCGTCGATGGCCCGGCGGGCCAGGGCGATCTTCGGGACAACCTCGCTCATGAACCTCTGGCCGCCGAACCCCGGGTGCACGGTCATGACCAGCAACAGGTCAATGCGGTCGAGCCACGGCTGGCACGCGCTGAAGGGGGTCTCGGGATTTATGGCGAGACCGGCGTCGAGGCCGAGCCGGCGCATTTCTTCGATGAGCGCCCCCGTGCCACCGATCTCCACGTGGACGGTGCAACCGTCGGCACCGGCGTCACGGAACGCCCCCAGGTAGTGGCTCGGGTTGTCCATCATCAAATGGCAGTCGAGGTAGAGCTCGGTGTGGCGCCGGATCCAGGTCACCACGGGTGGGCCGATGGTCAGGTTGGGAACGAAATGGCCGTCCATCACGTCCACGTGCAGGATGTCCGCCTCAGGGGCCACCCGGTTTATGTCGTCGCCGAGGCGAGCGAAGTCAGCCGAGAGGATCGAAGGGGCAATGCGCACCCTCTCCCCACCCCCCGGCGCGGGCGGGGAAGAATGTGGGGTGGCGGCCATGAGCCAGAAGCTACTTCGCTTGGCAGTGCTTCACGAGCCGCGGCGCAGCGCGAGCACGTACATGCCATCGGTCCCAGCAGCCTGCGGCAGGAGGAGCGCGCCCCGGCCGAGCGCTTCCCACGGCAGTTCCCCTTCTGGGCGCGGAGCCGGCTGCCACCCCTGGTGCGCCGGGAGCGACGCCGCCAACCACGAGCCGATGTCGCCGGTTTCGGCCCTGGTTAGCGTGCAGACGCTGTAGACCAGGAGGCCACCCGGGGTGACCAAGGGGGCGGCGGCGGCGAGCAAACGGCGCTGCAGGCCGGCGAGGCGCTCGACGTCCCCGGCGCGTACGCGCCAGCGGGCGTCAGGCCGGCGGCGGAGCACTCCGAGCCCGCTGCAGGGCGCGTCGACCAGCACGCCCGCAAATTGGCTCGCCGCCCAGGGCGACGCCGTGCCATCGGCGACCACGGCGGCGACGTTGCCAAGCCCAAGGCGGCGAGCGTTGGCAGCCACCAGAGCCGCGCGCGGTCGCGCTATGTCCGCCGCGACCACCAGTGGCACCGTCGGGGCCAGGGCGGTCGCCTTGCCGCCCGGGGCGGCGCACATGTCGAGCACGGTACCGGGGCGAGCGCGCCCGAGGAGGCCGGCCATGTAGGCAGCCACGGCCTGGCTGGCCAGGTCCTGGGTGTAGCCGTCAGCGCGGACCGATACCGGCGGGGCCAGGTTCATCTCTTGCAGCGCCGCCAGCGCCCGCTCCTCGCCGAGATCCTCGCGCAAACGGCCCACGACCCAGTCGGGGTAGCTGAGCCGCGTAGGCAAGTCCGGCCACGGGATGGGACCGGCCGCGACCAGGTCAGCCACCCGGCGGAGCACGGCGTTTACCACCGGGCGTGCCCGCGCCGGGCTCTCCGCGACCGTCGCAGCCACCGCGGCGTAGGGCGGCACACGCATGTACGCGAGCTGGTAGGCGCCGGCGCAGGCGGTGGCCCTGACCCGGGGCTCGAGGTCGCCGCGGGCGAACTGGCGCACCAGCCAGTCGCACGCGCGCAGCATGCGCAGCGTGCCGTAGGCAAGCTCGGTCGCGAACGCCCGGTCACGTGGCCCGAGCGCTGCGGCATCGAGCAGGCGGGGCAGCTCGAGGTTGGCCCGCGCGCCCTCCTCGGCAGCCACGACGGCGGCGATGGCTACGCCGCGCGCCGTGCGCTCCGTGCGCGCCGTGCTCGCGGCGCGCGCCGGGACGCCCGCACGCCGCGCCGGCGCCCGCCGCTCGGGACGGCGGGCCGGTTCAGGCACCGAGGCGGTCGCCCGGCTGGGCGCGGGCGCCGCGCGCCCACGCGTCGCCGGCCATTGCCGGCTTGCCCTCGGGCTGGACCTCGACCAGCTCCAGCGCACTGGGTGGGGCAGCGCCGACGACGGCACCATGGAGCTCGCCCGGCTCGAGCGCGGCGGGCGCGTCGACCACACGCGCCCGGTGGACCAATAGGCGCCTGCCTTTCCACGTGGTCCAGGCGCGGCCCACCCTCACACGGCGCAGGGACATTTCGGCCGGCTCGGCGAAGTCGAGCCGAAGGTCCGACGCTTCCAGCTTGGCGGCGTAGGACGGCTCACCCACCTGGGGCCGAGGCGCGGGGAAGCCATCGGAAAGGGCCCGCAGCAGGAGCCGGTCACCGAGCGCGGCGAGACGGCGGCGCAGCTCGTCCGCCGTTTCTTCGGGCCCTATCAGCACCTCGGCCCGGGAGTACACCGGGCCGGTGTCAAGCCCGGCCTCGAGCTGCATGAGGCAGGCACCCGTCTCGGCGTCGCCTGCCAATATGGCCCGTTCCACGGGTGCCGCGCCCCTCCAACGGGGCAGCAGCGAAAAGTGGACGTTGACCATGGGGACCGCAGCCAGCACCTCGGGACGGATGATCCGCCCGTAGGCCACCACTACGCCGAGGTCGGCCCCGGTCCCGACCACGTCGGCCGCTTTGTGGACAACCGGCAGCCCGAGCTCCACGGCGGCGGCTTTTACCGGGCTCGGGCTCGGGTCGTTGCCCCGGCCGCGGCGGGTGTCGGCGCGGGTCACCACCACAACGACGTCGTGCCCGGCGCCGACCAGGGCTCGCAGGGTGCCTGCGGAGACCTCGGGCGTGCCCAGGAAGGCGAGCTTCACCGGGCCGCCGGGCCGGCCTGGTCCCTGCCGGCCTCGGCCCTGCGGCGCAGCTCCTTCATGGCTTTCTTGCGTTGGGCATGGTCGAGGCGCTCGAGCAGCAAGCGACCGTCGAGGTGGTCGACCTCGTGCTGGAAGAGCTTGGCCTCCATCTCCTCGCCCTCCAGCTCGATCTCATCGCCATCGAGGTCGTAGCCCCGCAGGTGGACACGCTTGGGCCGGCTCACCTCGAAGTAGAGGCCGGGAACCGAAAGGCAGCCCTCCTCGTGCTCCCACTCGCCTTCCACTTCGTCTATCACCGGGTTGATCACCGCCCGTGGACCGCTGTCATTGATCTCGTACACGAACAGGCGCCGGCTCACCCCGACCTGTGGGGCGGCGAGGCCCACACCGTGCACCTCCTGCATCGCCATGTGCATGTCCGCGACCAACTGCGCGATGCGGCCGTCGATGTCGGTGACCTCTTCCGCACGTTGCTTGAGCACCGGGTCGCCGAAAGTCCGGATCCTGTATGCCATCAGCGACATTGTAGGGTCCGGCCCGCCTGCGACCAGGGCTAAGCTCGCGCTGGGGATGGCCGACCACTACTTCTCCGCAGAGCCGTCCGTCGTGTCCCAGCCGGCGCCCGTGCACCTCGTCCTGCCCGACCTGTCGCTCACTTTGGTGGCCGATCGCGGCGTATTTTCGGCCGGCCGGGTCGACCCCGGCACCCTCGCACTGCTGCGCGAGTCGGCCGCCCCGCCAGCTAGTGGCGCCCTCCTCGACCTCGGCTGCGGCTACGGGCCGATCGCCTGCACCCTGGCCCGGCGCTCACCGGGCGCCACGGTGTGGGCTGTCGACGTCAACCGCCGTGGGCTGGAACTCACCCGAGCGAACGCCACCGCGCTCGGGCTGGCCAACGTCATGTGCGCGACGCCCGACGCTGTCCCATCTGAAGTGAGCTTCGCCGGCATCTGGTCCAACCCACCGGTCCGGGTCGGCAAGACTGCACTGCACGAGATGCTGCTGGGTTGGCTCGAGAGGTTGCAGCCCGGTGGCGGCGCTTGGCTGGTGGTTAACCGGCACCTCGGAGGGGACTCGCTCGCCGCCTGGTTGGCGGGCCGAGGCTGGGTTGTGACCAGGGCCGCCTCCAAGTCGGGTTACCGTGTCCTGCGGGTGGGGCGTTGAGGCAGCTAGGCCAGACCGACCTCAAACGGCTGCACCGGGACTGGGCCAAGCGTTCGACGGGGCATATCGCGCTGCTCGTGGACGGAGTGATGTCGCCGTTCAACGTCGGGGCGATCGTGCGCACGGCCGCCGCTTTCCGGGTGGAGCACTTGTACATGGCTGGGGGGGCCACGTCGCCAGCGTCGGCACGAGCCGGCAAGACGGCCATGGGGACCGAGCGCTACCTGTCGTGGAGCAAGTTCGACCGGGGTGCCGACGCCGCCGATGCCGCCCGGGAGGAGGGGTACACGGTGATCGGCCTCGAGCTGGCCGACCACGCGGTGCCCCTCTTCCAGCTCTCCGTAGGGCCGGACGTGTGCCTGGCGGTCGGCCACGAGGACCGGGGGCTCAGCGCCGGGACGCTGGCGGCGTGCGACGCGGTCGCCTTCATCCCACAATTGGGGCGTGTGGGCAGCCTCAACGTGGCCACGGCGGCGGCGATCGCCATTTTCGAGCTGCGCCGGCGGGAATGGTCCGGCAGTTGGCCGCAATGACGGTTGTGGCACCGTGAGCGTCGTCGCGCGCCACGCCCTGGGACGGGCCTGCGTCGGGCTGGCCGGTTTGCTGGCAGTGTCGGAATTGCTGCACTGGCAGGGCTCGCACCGGTACCGGGTGGCGCGAGAAGTCACCACCGGGCCCTGTGCCATCTTGGTCCTCGGCCACCCGACCAGGTGGGACGGCCACCCGAGCGCGCTGCAGCGCTGGCGGGTGCAGTTGGCGAAGCGGGCCTTCGACGAGCTCGCAGCGACCAGGGTGGTCTTCACCGGCGGGCCGTCGCGGGGGCGGCCGGCCGAGGCCGACGCCATGGCCGAGCTGGCCCGGCGTTACGCGCTGCCGCCCAGCGCCGTGGTGCTGGAGCGGCGGTCCAGGACGACCTGGGAGAACGTGCGCTTCGGCCTTCCCTACATCGCGGAGTTCGAGCGCGTGGCTATCGTTTCGGACCCCCTGCACGCCGCCCGGGGTCGTCGTTACCTGCGAGCTCAGGCGCCAGTGCTCGCCGAGCGCTTGGTGGGAGCAGGCGAGTACCAGTTCCTCGAGCACTGCTTCTTGAAGATCCCCGGGCTGGCCCACGAACTTTATGTAGCGCTCCGCCCGCACGCCGCGAAGCTCGCGGCCAGCTCGAGGCCTGCTTAGTCCTCAGCTCGCGGCCGGCTTGCTGCTCAACTCCAGGCCGGCTTGGTGCTCAGCTCCAGGCCGGCCTAGTGCTCAGCTCGAGGCCGATGGCCCGTGCGCCAGGACGCCGCTCAGCGCAGGGCCGCGGTCGTCTCCCGCACTATCAGCGTGGTGGCCAGCTCCACGCTGCGCGGCTCGGCCCGGCCGTCACGGTCCTGAGCCAGCACCAACCGCACCGCGGTGGCTGCCATCTCTGCCAACGGCTGGCGGACGGTCGTGAGCGGCGGGGACGTCCAAGTAGAAAGCGGCAGGTCGTCGAAACCGACGAGGCTGAGGTCCACCGGCACCCTCAGGTGTTGCACCCGGGCCGCCTCCAGCACACCCAACGCTTGCAGGTCACTGCCCGCGAAAATGGCCGTCGGGCGCTCGTGTTGGCCGAGCATCGCCATGGCTACCTTAAAACCGCCGTCGACGTGGAAGTCACCCCACTGCATGAGGTCGGGGTCAACCGGCAACCCAGCCGCCTCCATGGCCGAACGGTACCCGTCCATCCTCGCCCGGCTGCACAGCAGGTCCAGCGGGCCAGAGATGACCCCCACGCGGCGATGGCCGAGCTCGACAAGGTGCCGTGTGGCGGCAAAGCCGCCCGCCCAGTTGGTGGCACCGACCGTGGCCACCGCCGGGTCAGGCTCTCCCCGGGGGTCGACCATGGCGAAGGGCAGGCCGCGCGAGCGCAGCTCCGACCGTTCGCGCTGGCCCAAACGAGCGAGCAGCAGGATGACACCCCGGCTGCCCCGGGCGCATATTTGGTCCAACCAAGAGCGTGACGAACCTTCCTCCGACAGCGATGTGAGCGATACCGACAAGCCGGCCTCGCAGGCCGCGTGCACGGCGCCGCGCACGATCTCCATGGCCCACGGGCTCTCGAGCTCTTGGAACACAAGGTCCACGAACGGGGCCGAGGCGGCGTGAGCCGACCTCCGCCGTGCGTAGTTGTGCTCTGAGAGCAGCCTTTGGACACGTTGCCGGGTCGCGCTCGAGACATCGGCGTTGCCGTTGAGCACCTTGGAGACCGTCGATGGGGCAACCCCGGCAGCGGCTGCGACCTGGGCGATCGTCACCCGTGCCGGCGCCGGCGCGCCGCCTTCTTCGCCGACGGGCCGGCTGGCGCGGCTCCCACGCTCTGCTCGCATGCCGCCACAGCGTAGCGCCCGATCGGAGGGCGAAACAATTCGGCCACTTCCCGCCTCCCGTCGGCTAGGTCGCCGGCCCGTGGCCTGCTGGTCCCCACGGGTACGTGCTGGTCCCCGCAGATAACAGCCAGGACCGGGCGCATCTCGTCGCCCTTTCTTAGCCGGCACGCCATGCCAGCAAGCAACCTGTCTCCCAATTGTTCCTGGGCCAGCACGAAATATTTCTGGCGCTAGATCACCGCATCAGCGGGCGGGCATGTAGCCGATGGGCGACCGGCCTGATGGGTGCCGGGCTGATGGGTGCCGGGCTGATGGGTGACCGGCCTGCTGGGTGACCGGCCTGCTGGGTGACCGGGACATCGACGTACCATTCCGAGCGCCAGTCGGGCCAGAGCCAATGGCGACGGCACGTCACCATAGGGCTCGCCCGCAACGGCACGATCTCCTAGCCGCCACGGACGAGGCGCGCGCGCGTGGCTTTGGCGAAGCACCGCGCCGGCGCGCCTAGGCCCGGACCACTAATGCAGTCCGGGCCGGGCTTGGGAACCCTCTAATGGGACAACTCTGGCGTCAGCAAACCGGGATCGGCGGGCTGTACTTCCCGATCCCCGGAGTGGTGGTGTACCAGTCGGGTATGTAGCTGCCATTTACGAGCTTGTCCCATATGTCGCTCCTCACCACCAGGGAGCCTGTGGTCTGGCACACGACCTCAATGGTTGCGTGGTCAGGCAGCCAACCGACGACCGTCGCGGCGGTGGACGGGCCGGTATGCTCGGCGAGCTCGGGAACGCCCACGACGCTGTAGGTGTAATAGGCCGGTCCGGGTGTCGGCTGAGCACCCGGAGGCTGGAGATCCGCCCACTGGAACTGGTTGTAGAGCCCCTCGAAGTCCATTGTCCCGTTCTGGACCGAGATGCTGTCCAGGGCGCTCGCGGAACCGTTCTCATCGAGTACCCAGATGGTGCCCGTCTCGTTGCTGTTCAAGTCGAGGGCTGTCACTACAGCGACGTGGCCGACCTCATCGCCGGAGCTCCACATGCTGATAACCGATCCGGGCACGAGGGTGCCGGTGTACCGGTCGGTCGTGCCGGTCAGGCCCGATGGGTAGACCGGGTACTGCGGGTAATCGGCATGGATGTAATAAGCCAGGTCGCTCGCATCGCGCGTGACCGGAGGCCGCAGGCCCGTCGCATAATAAAAGTACCGGGCCGCGAGCTCGTAGCACTGGAAACCGACCGAATCAAACTCCACGCCGTTGTACGAGATTTGGCCCTGGTAGTTGTTGGGGTACGCATTGCCACAAGCCGCTACGCCGTCGTAGCTGTGGCCCATATATGGGACGTGATAAGAGGCGCAGAAGTTGGGCCCCGCCCAGTCTGACGACCAATTGGGACTGGCGTACGCAGGGCCAGCCATAGCAACCACCGCTCCGGCGGTAGCCAACGAGCCCAGCATCAACGGGGCCAACACGGCAACCGCGAGCCGGTTCAAGCGGGA
>Ga0335074_10009476_pt1 | contig 13602 bp, 13 predicted proteins | sample Lox_Sample_23_FD_206715 | JGI IMG/M metagenome (GOLD analysis project Ga0335074, IMG submission 206715) | Soil microbial communities from Loxahatchee National Wildlife Refuge, Florida, United States - Lox_Sample_2.3 | ecosystem: Environmental > Terrestrial > Soil > Wetlands | place: USA...
GTGCCATAACCGGCACCCCCCTCCGCGCCGTCACCGCCCGAGCCGCCGTTGCCGCCGACGCCACCGTCTCCGCCGTTACCGGACATCGACCCGCCGTTGCCACCGTTGCCGCCCGCTCCGCCGGCTTGGCCTGCGACGCCGTTGCCGCCGGTGCCGGCGGAGCTGCTGGCCGTGGCCGCTGCCCCTGTGCTGCCCGCCGCGCCGTCGTCGCCGTCGCCGCCGGCCCCGCCGTCACCGCCGTTGCCGATCAGGTCGGCACTCCCGCCGTTCCCGCCGGCGGCGCCGTCGGCACCGGCCCCGCCATCACCACCGTTACCGATCAGCCCGCCGGCCCCGCCGCTACCGCCCTGGCCGAGCGCATCGGTGGCGCCGTTGCCGCCGTTGCCGAACCACAACCCGCCGGCCTCACCGTTGGCCGCTGCCAACGTTGAGTCAGGCGTTCCGTTAGCGCCGTTGCCGATCAGGATGCCGCTGCCGCCAAGGTCGTGCCACAACGTATTGAGCTGATCGTCGTAGGCCGCACCATATGAGCTACTGATCCACTCCTGCGCGAGCGTCTGAAGCATCGTGTCGAACGAACTAGCGGCCGGAGTGGGATCGGAGGCCGACGCCAGCGCCGAATCTGCCGCACTCGCAACAAGATTGGTGCTGCTAGCGGCTAGATCAGTGGCGGGCAACGCCAGACCGGCCACGGGATCCACACCCGACACCGCGTCAAGACTGGTCAGCGGATCGACCAGACCAGTAAGGGAACCGGCGATGGAATTGATAATGGGCTCGAGGATCAGATCAAACCCGTCGGCATGGGCGGCCGGCGCGTTGGCCAGCGGACTCGTCGCCGCAGCCAGAAACGCCCCGGCGGCCGCGCCGAGACCGACCACACGTCGTCGCCGGTGCGCCGTGTCCCTGCGCGACCGACGATTCCGCTTGCTCGGGCGCTGAGCCATCGTCGGCTCCTAGAGACTCTGAGGGTTTCTTAGGCATTTGTAAGGTAGCCGGAAGATAGTCCTCAGGAACAGGCTTGTCCAACAAATTTCTCGAACAGTTCCTAAAAGTTTCGGACCACGGGGCGCGCCTCGAACGGCAGCGGCGCCGGGCAGCGGACCAACGGCCTCATACGTTGGCCTGGTCGACCCGCAAGACCCACCGGCTGAACCTCCAGACACCCTCGTGCTTGACCGCGGTGAACTCGTAGCACCCGGTCAGTTCCGGAGAGGGCGGCCCGGCGTTACGAATGGCGAAAACCTGGACATAACAACGCCCAGTGGCCTCAGTGGCGTTTTGGGCTGTGAACCAAAAAGAGTTCAACGCGTGGCGGCGCTGGTTGTTCTCGGCCTGGAACGCCGCCTTCCTTGCGGCGAGAAGACTCATCACGGTGTCGACATCCTGCGACAGCGTGCGGTCCTCATGTTGCAAGACAAGCTCCGGTGAGTCGGTGAATAGCGCGCGAAAGTCGTCCAGGTGGTTCTCGTCGTAGGTGTAGGCGTAGGCGCCAAACATGTTGATGATCGCCAGCCGATCGGTGACGTCGAATGCGGTGTCCCCGATTTCCAACTCGACCTCCTCGAAAGCCCGTTAGCGCATCGATAGATTAGTGCGATGACAACCCCGATCCTCCTCAGCATCGCCGTGATCGCGTCCGTCGCATTAAGCATCTGGCTCGCACAACGGGGCGGCCGCAATCGCTAGCCCCACGGCTGGCAACGACACGGCGACGGAAAGGCAACGAAGCGTAACGATTTAGGCACCGCACTGGATTCGACAAGTTCGAGATGCCAGTGTGATGCCTGTGCCAGCTGATGTTAGCGACTTGGTGCGTGGTTTATATCGAGACCAGATGGACACACCGCCCCAACGCTGTACCCGCGGCCACTGGCTGTTGCCGGGGCACATGATCGTCTACAACATCCCGTGTTCATGCGGAGAGCACATCACCTGGGAGTGTGAATGTAGCGCAGTGATCTATGGCCCGGCGCTGACTGAAGGCTGCAGCCTGCTTGAGCGTCCCGGGCGCGTCCGCTGAGTGACCCGCTTGCAGCCCGGTCCGGGGTGCGCCGAGGTCCCCTCACGCAAAACGTCCGGTTGACCGGATTTGAAACTGCGACAACCTGACCCCCAGGTTAATAAGGAACGAACTAAGCCAGAAGCCGACACCGCCGCTGCAACACCTAATAGTCTTGGCCGCGTGTTCTTTTGCATCGGCAGCAGGCTCACCGCATTGCTCATGGTCCCCGTCGCAGTGTCCCTCGCATCGTGCGGCTTGTTTCACCACTCCTCCACCCAGGCTGGGCTGGGGCAAGAAGTCATTGACGGAAAGTTCGCGTTCATCGTCACCCAAGTCGCCACCTCCCCCACGTTCGGCCAAACACGCGCCCAAGGCGTCTATGAGGTCGTGTCGATGGCAGTCAGGAACGTCGGCACAGAGGCGCAGTTTTTTGTGATGTCCGCGCAGAAGTTGAAGGACAACGCTGGGCGCGAGTACTCGGCGGGCTTCATGGAGCCCCCGTTCTTGGAAGAAGTCAATAACATCAACCCAGGTCTTCAGGTGAGCGTCAGGCTGGCATTCGACGTGCCCCCCGGTACGAAACCAACCCAGATCGTGCTGCACGAGTCGGTATCTTCACACGGAGCAACGGTCAATCTGACGCAGGCGACATCCGCACCGTCATCTTCAGCTTCATCTTCCCCGCGCGACTAACGGAGGCGGAAACCTTAGCGAGGGTAGGTCGATGAGGATGAGCGAAGATCCGCAGTCCACAAGCGTCGACCCTGGGGCGACCGGCGCAGACGGAACGGGGACGAGCGGCGCACCAGAGGCCCAGCTCGAACAGCCAACGCCAGCAGGCGAAGAACGCAAACCCGAACACCGTGGCGTCATGCAATTCCTCACCGCGCTGTGTGTCCGGTATGTCGAACGGCTCATGCCCGACCCATATCTGTTCGCCGTCATCCTCACCCTCATCGTCGCCGCGCTGGTCGCAGTTTTGGTGAACGGCGCGTCACCCAGCGGCATGCTCAAGGCGTGGTATGGCGGTGTGTGGGGATCGCAGAACATCTTCACGTTCGCCTTCCAGATGGTCCTGATACTGGTGACGGGCTACACGCTCGCCGAGGCGCCGGTCCTGAAGCGGGCGATCGTCTACATCGCCGCCAAGCCGAGGAACCAGGTCCAGGGAGCCCTCCTCTGTTTCGGCGTGAGCGCCGTCCTCGCCCTGCTGAACTGGGGACTCGGGCTGGTAGCCGGTGCGCTGGTCGCCCGGCAGGTCGCGAAGCGCTTTACCGACGCGCATTTCGGCTACCTCATCGCGGCGGCGTTCATGGGCTTCATCGTCTGGACACAGGGACTCTCGTCGTCGATTGCGCTAGCTAATACGGACAACGGCAGCCCAATTAACGTGATCCACAAACTGACTGGCATCACGGTGCCGCTGACGCTGACGATCTTCCAGCCCTACAGCTGGCTGTCGGTGATCGTTGTGCTGACGCTGCTTGCGCTCGCGATCTGGCGCATGGAGCCCGCGCACAGCCTTGCGCCCGATCCCGCGGTGTTCGAAGACCAGGACCAGCCGGAGGTGAAGGTCGAAGGCAAGAAAACGTTTGCTGAATGGCTGGAAAACCTGTGGATCCTGAATATCCTCGTGTTCGCCGCGGGCATTGCTTATTTCTGCATCAGCGATTTCGCGCTGAACATCGCATCGATGATCATGTTGTTCACGATCACGAGTGCGTTGCTGCACCGCACGCCGATCCGGTTCATCCGGGCATTCACCGGCGCCGCGAAGGTGTCTGGTCCACTGCTCCTGCAGTATCCGCTATACGGCGGACTGGTTGGCTTGCTGGGTTATCTGCCGTCGCACGGGGCCAAGCCGCTGCAGACGCTGCTGGCCCAGGCGGTCGTGAGCGGCGCAACGCAGTACACGCTGCCGTTCCTGACCTTCATCGGCTCATTGGTCATCAGCCTGTTTGTGCCGTCCGGCGGGGGGCACTGGGCCGTGCAGGGCCCGATCGCGGTCGACTCGGCGCTGGCGATCGGTCAGCGCTCGCCGGCCTATCTCGGATTGATCTCCATGGCGGTCGCCGTCGGGGAGGGGGTCGCGAACATGATCCAGCCGTTCTGGTTGCTGCCCGTGCTCGCGATCGCGAAACTCAATGTCCGTCAGGTGATGGGCTTTACGGTCGTCGCATTCGTGATCGGGTTGGTGGTGTTGGGTGCTGCCACCTTGATCGCTCCCTATGTAATTTGACGCCGCCCGCCAACGTGAAGCGCAGGTCGACTAGTGCCCAGGCTGGCGCAATCTGATCTTCGCGCCGCCTGAGGAGAGCGAGTCGTGCACCGTGAGCACCCCGTCGGTGGAGGTGCCCGGCGGCACGTCAAATGAGACCACGGCCTGAACGCTGTTTCCTGGGTTGATTTTGACGGTCATTCCCTGCTTCCACATGGTGGCCTCGTTATTGGAGCTGAATTGATTGGCGCCGATTTGCAGCGTCTGGCTATACGCGAAGAAGCTCTGCGGCCGATCACCGACGTTGCTCACGGTGAGGTGCACGTTCACGAATTCGCCTTGTTTAGGCACGATTTCGAATTGAATGCTGGGGTCGCTGGCGGTTTTTGACACGTCGACGGACGTCACAACAAACCTGAAGTTGCCGTCGCGAACTTCCTGCCCGATACCAGCAAGCGGCGTTGCGCTGCCGGCATCCGCGGGCGGTGCCGACGATCGGGAAGTCAAACCGGAGTTGTAGCCAATCATGCCGATGAGGAACAAGACCGCGAGGACCGCCACCACGATCAGCAGTGTGGGTACCCACTTCTTCCGTTGCGCTGGCGCTGGTGTTGGAGCGGACGCAGACGCAGCCGGACCCCAACCTTTGCCGTCCCAATAACGGCTTCCTGTGCCCGATGGATCTGCATACCAACCCGGGGCTGGTGTCGGCTCCGACATAGGCCGAAGGCTACGGGCGCCGCGGGATGCGTATCTGTCGTTAGGGTTACAACGAGACGGCGGCCGGGCCACGTCGCGGTGACTTCCCGAACAACGTCTACGGCGATCTGGTCAAGACCGTCAGTCGCCGAGTCCCTTCTTGACGGCCGCGTCTTGCTTCTGGCCGACGTCGTTGACGAAGTCCGGCGGCGGCGGGGGCGTGTCCGGCGCGCCAACAAACTCCAGCGTGACGAAACCTCGGCCCTCAGTGAACATCAAGACAGTCACGCTCTTTGAACCGTCCGGTGAGTTACCCGACAATGTGGTTCCGCCGGTGCCAACATTGGCCGAATCCGTTTTGGGGTCTTTGACCACGCCCTGTCCCGTCTTCGCGGAGTTCAGCGCACTCGTGGCAGCGGCCGGATCCGGCAGGACTTGGATGGTGTCGAGAATGTGGACCTCCTTGACCGTGACGCCGTTCTCATCTTCGGGGTGGGGTTGGGTGCTGAAAGTTATCGCGGCGCCCGGTTGGCCATTGGGGTTGTTTGTCGCCGGGCCGGCGGTGAAGGGCATCGGCGCGTCGATATCTGTCGCCTGGATCAACAGCGCGGTGTAGTCGCTCGGCTGTGCCGACGCCGAAGAATTCGGGCCTGAGCTCCCGCTAGTGGTGGTCTCTGTTGTGGTAGCCGAGGTGGCCGATCCCGACTTCGCCGTCGATGACGACGGAGTGCTGCTGCAACCGGCCATCGACACAGCCAGCGTCGTCCCTGCCAGTGCGCCAGCGAGCATCGTTCGAGAAATCCTCATCGTGTCTTGCTCCGTATCCGAGCCCCCGATGTGGGTCTTCCTCCGCGGGCCCCAATGTTACGGGGCGCACCGCAGCGGTGTACGTGATCGAGAACGTTGGCCAGGGCGGCCCCGTCAAACGGACGTTCGCTGCGACAGGCATGAGCGGCATCGAGACCCCGCTGCCGGTGTGGCCTTCGACCGCGGCACCGGGCGCGTGCTGCCTGTCGTTGAAAACCTCGTTGGAGAAATATGCGGGGACCCTCGACTCCGCCTAGCCCGCCCCCTCCCGAGATTCGTTGCCCCCTTGGGGGTTTGCTGCAAGAAACGGTTCGGCAGTTATGGCGATCATGGTGCCTGCTTGAGTTGGATTTTGAACGGCCTTTGTTGGAGACCTGCTGGTTGGCCGCAGGCTGACACGATGTAGGTCGATACGCCTGTGCCTTCCAGCGTCTTTGCGTCCCATGTGGCGCGAGTGCGGAGAGCATTGGGAACCTGGGCACCGTCCGCACATTGCGCCGGGTCTGTAGTGTCCATTTTCCATTTTCCGCCAACCAACTGCACCTGCAATGAAGGGGCACCCGGCGCATTAGCTGCTGACGCGCATCCGTCGCCGCAGGGTGTGAAGTACCAATCGCTGGTGGTCGTTTGGCCATTTTCGGACGTGTCAGTCTCGATGTAGTGGCCGCTCATTTGGGGCGTACGGTCTGATGGACCCGCCCAGGCTGCGCTAGCTGTACCGACAGCTAAACCGGCGAGCATGGCTGTTGCCGCCATCGCCCGTGTGACAGTCATCAGGCCGGACCTCTTCGGAACCACCTCTTACCTGCTACTTCTCTGGTCGGGCTGACAGGATTTGAACCTGCGACCACTTGACCCCCAGTTACCGGCGCTGCATGTTTGGATACTCGCTGGCACTCGCTGAGCTGCAGGTTTATTCGTTGACGCTGATGGTCGCGGCAAGCTGATTGGGGTAAGAATTGGGGTAAGGTCACGCCGCGTCGGAACCGTGGCGCAACTGGCACAACGGGTGTTGTGCCCGGCCAAGTCGGCCAACGTCCACGCGACCACAAGGGCACCAAGATCGCATATCTGTCGGCCGGAAGTTCGAACTGGTTCAATCCCAGTACCGCGCACCACTGTTTCTGCAGCTCATAGCCTATTTTTGAAGCGTCGGCCCGGCCGCGTGCACTCAAACTAGCAGAACGGGTCACGGCGCGGTCTAACCGCAGTGGCGTCACGCGGAGCCACGCGGAAGTTTGCGGCGCGGTGTAACGGTCAACCTGGGCGGGTGCGCTTCAACAGAGCTGGCGTGAACACTCATGGATGAACCGAAAACCTTCCACGTGTGGGCATTTCATATTTATCTATCAAATGTTGGTCTGCTTGCCGTAGCGTCATGCCCAAAAGGGGTTGTGATTAGAGACACACCCATGGCTCGAAAACATGTTTGGCGGGCCGCGCTGCCTGGCCCGGCTCGTATCTGGCGTGGTTGCAAAACCACGGCATCATCGCGAAGCCCGGCAGGCCTAATCGGTCAGCCGATCAAGGAAATAAGGAATGAGATTGTGAAATGAGAAAATCAGCAATTGCGGCTGCGTCGGCGGCGCTGGCGGTTGCCGTCATATCTTTGGCGGGATGCGGTGGGGGCGGTGGGAGTAATACGTCGCACGTCGCAGGACCGAACACGGACACGCTAAGCCCCTACCAGCGCGGACGATTGCCGATGCCGAGCCAGGTGTGCGATGCGGCCGCCCCCAGCCCAATAGGAGGCTCGCTCGGCGATTTCTCCTCCGGGATGGCGGACCAGATACTATTTACTCAGATCGAAAGTGCCACTGGCTGGTCTGGTGATCAGGCCCTTGCGTGGATGAAACAGGTAGTCAGTAAGGAATGCCCGGAAAACCTTAAAGCGTTCGACAAACCGGCCACACCAGCACCGTGAAAGGTGTGGAAAGTGTGGCGTTTAGCCCCGACGGGCACACCCTGGCCTCCGGCAACGACGATCACACCGTGCGGTTGTGGAATCTCACCGACCCCGCGCGCGCCATTTGAAACGTCACCCATTCGTAGAACCTGTTGGCTGGCGAGCATTTCCGAACGGTACCGGCGTGCCAGGCGCAGCCACCCCGACAGGCCCGTCCCGTTACCGGGTGCAAGTCAGGCGATCTTGTAGTTGTAGACGGTCTGACGGCTTACGCCGTATTCTGAGGCGAGTGCCGTAACGGATTCACCGTTGGTCAGGCGCTTGCGTAGCTCATTCACCCGCCCCGGCGACAGCGACGGTTTGCGTCCTTTGTACTTTCCCGCTGCTTTAGCAAGAGCGATTCCCTCTCGCTGGCGCTCAAGGCTCTGACCTTGGTCGGGCTGACAGGATTTGAACCTGCGACCACTTGACCCCCAGTCAAGTGCGCTACCAAACTGCGCCACAGCCCGGTGCCGCCGAGATTTCGCCGACAGCAGGTGGAAAGCCTACAGCAGACGGCGAAGTTCGCCCCAACCCAACGCGACGTGGCACCATCGCGCAGGTGGCCAGCAGACCCGTCGAGGAACAGCACCTAAGCGACCTCAAGCGACTGCGCCGCGTCCGCGATCGGATGGACCGTGAGTATGCGCAGCCGCTCGACGTCGAGGCACTCGCGCGCGACGCGAACATGTCCGTCGGGCACCTCAGCCGTCAGTTCAAGATCGCCTACGGCGAGTCGCCGTACTCCTACCTGATGACGCGGCGCATCGAGCGGGCGATGGCGCTGCTGCGTCGCGGCGACCTCAGCGTCACCGAGGCCTGCTTCGCGGTCGGCTGCTCGTCGCTGGGCACGTTCAGCACGCGCTTCACCGAACTGGTCGGCGCTTCCCCCAGCACCTATCGGGAGCAGACGGCTCATGTGGAGGCCGGGCTGCCGTCGTGCGTGGAGAAGCAGGTGACCAGACCGGTCAGGAATCGAGAAGCGCCCGCCGCCGCACTGCACCTAGCGTGAGCGTCATGGACATCACCATTCACTCGAGCATGCTGCCCCACGACGACCCGGAGGCCTCGCTGGCGTTCTACCGCGACATCCTGGGCTTCGAAGTCCGCCTCGACGTCGGAAAGGGCAAGATGCGGTGGATCACAGTCGGACCGCCGAGTCAGCCTGGTACGTCTATTGTTTTGAACCCACCGGCCGCGAACCCGGGCATCACCGAGGACGAGCGACGCACCATCGCCGAGATGATGGCCAAGGGCACCTACGCGATGGTCGTCCTGGCCACCAAGGACCTCGACGGAGTGTTCGAGCGGCTGCAAGCCACCAACGCCGACATCGTTCAAGAGCCCACCGAACAGCCCTACGGAATTCGCGACTGCGCCGTGCGCGATCCCGCAGGCACCATGATCCGCATCCAGGAGCTGCGTTAGCCAGTAGTGGGTTCGCTCAGCTTGACCAGCATCTTGCCGATGTTGGCCCCGGTGAACAACCCGTTGAGGGCGTCGACGCACGACTCGACGCCCTCAAAGATGGTCTCGCGGTGCTTGATTCGGCCCTCGTGCTCCCACTGACGAAGCGCGGCGAAGGCTTCCTCGAAACGGCCCCACTGATCGAGCGCGTTGAATCCCTGCATGGTCGCGGTTTTGGAGAGCAGGTTCACGTAGTTGGCAGGGCCGGGATGCTCACCGGTCAGGTAGCTGGAGATGACGCCACACAGCACGACCCGCGCGTTCATCGCCAGCCGGCCCAGCACCGCGTCGAGAATCGGCCCACCGACGTTGTCGTAGTAAACGTTGACCCGCTTGGGGCAGTGCTCTTTGAGCGCCGCCTCCAGGTCGTCGTTCTTGTAGTCGATGCACGCGTCGAACCCGAAGTCCTCGACCACCGCCCGGCACTTTTCCGGCCCGCCTGCGATGCCCACCACCCGGGCGCCGGCGATCTTGGCGATCTGCCCGGCCACCGACCCGGTCGCGCCCGCGGCGGCCGAAACCACCACCGTGTCGCCGGTCTGGGGCCGGCCGACGTCCGTCATCCCGATGTAGGCGGTCGCGCCGGTTGGGCCGTATACCGACATGATCGCCAGCTGATCGCTCTCGCCGGGGATCGGCGTGCTGAACACATCGTCGCGGACGATCACGTACTCCTGGAAGCCCGTTAGCGTGGTGATGACGTCGCCGACGGCGTACGCGTCACAGCGCGATGACACCACTTCGCCGATCCCGGCCGCGCGGATGACCTCGCCCAGCTGCACCGGTGGAAGGTAGCCCGGTTGATCGTTGAGCCAGGTCCGGACCGCGGCGTCCAGGCCCACATACGTGGTGCGCAGGAGCGCCTCCCCGTCGGCGGGCTCGGGGGCGGGCGCAGTGACCAGCTCGGTGTCGCCGGGCTGGACCAGTCCGGTTGGGCGCCGACGCAGCACGATCTGGCGGTTCGTCAACTCAGGCACGATGCAAAAACTACCGAATGCGAATGACCTATTCGGCCCGATCTTGTTATGGGAACATCTGTGGATGAAATCCGAGGATGACCCGGAAGCCCGAATCCGGGAGCTCGAGCAGCCACTGGCTGAGACGGCGCGTGCGTCCGAAGTCGGCGTCAACCCGCCGCCGGGGAAATGGGCCGCCCCGCCCGCTTCCGCTCTTCCATCGCCAGCACAACCATTGCCCTACGGCGGCCCATCCCCCTGGACACCGCCGCGGTCCAGGTCGCGCAATCAAGTGTGGTGGATCTTGGCCGCTCTCTTCATCATTGGGACAGTCGCAGTCCCGCTGGGGCTTGCCTTCTTCAACATCAACCGAGCGACGCATAGCGGGTTGACCACCCTCCTGCCCAACCCGGGCGTCTCCTCGAGTAGTGCGGCCCCCTCCGCGGGCCAGGCTCAATCTCCTGTCCCTGCACCCGCGATGTCGCCCACGGCGCCGGCCGGTGCAAGTCTCAGCATCGCGGGCATCAACAACAACCGGACGATCGCCTGCAACGGCAGCGCCATCAGCGTTAGTGGCGTCTCCAACACGGTTGTCATCACCGGTCACTGCGCGAGCCTCTCCGTATCAGGCGTGCAGAACAAAGTGACTGTCCAAGCCGTCGACAGCATCGAGGCCTCCGGCTTCAACAACCAGATCACCTATCACACCGGCTCGCCAAGCATCGACAAGTCCGGCGACGGGAACGTCGTCCAGCAGGGCTAAGCCGCTATACCGTCACCAGCCGGTAAACCCCGATCAGGCCGACAACCACAATCGCGGCGCGCAAGGTATTTGGCGACAGCCGACGTCCATAGCGTGCACCCAACCAGCCGCCGATCAGCGAGCCGACGGCGATGAGGCCCGCCACCGGCCAGTTGATCCGGTCGAACGCCACTAACGTATAGGCCAGCGCCGCAACGACATTCACCAGTAGTGTCAGTAGATTCTTCGTTGCGTTCATTCGCTGCACGGATTCGGGCAGCAGCGCACCCATGGCACCGACCAGCAGAATACCTTGCGCCGCAGTGAAATAACCGCCATAGACTCCGACCACAAAGGTGCTGGCCACCAAGGCGGCCTTCCTGCCCGGTGATACACCGTTGGTCGAGCGGCCGTCCTTTTCGGCCCGGTCCCGAGCCCACGCCTGGATCCGCGGCCCGATGACCACCAGGATCAGCGCGATGACCAGCAGCACCGGCACGACCTTGATGAACACCTTCGGCGACAGGTGCAGCAGCAGCCAGGCACCCAAGATCGCGCCGAGAACCGAGGCGGGAATCTGCCAGACCAGCCGGTCCCACTGCCCGCGCAGCTCGCGCCGGTACCCCCAGGTGCTCGTGACGTTGCCCGCAACCAAGCCCACCGCGTTGGACATGGTCGACGTCACCGGCGGATAACCCATCGCAACAAGTGTCGGAAAGGTGATCAATGTGCCTGATCCAACGACGGCGTTGATTGCGCCCGCCCCCAGGGCGGCGAGAACAATCAAGATCGCTTGCGATACCGGCACTGAAAAGACCCTATCCGGATCGACCACAGCGCAAATATGAGCCACGGCACTGCACGGGTATGAGCTTCGCCACCGCGCGCGAAGCCGAAATCAGCGGGGCTTGGCTTTCCGCTTCTCGCGCATCCGCACGTTGATCCGGATCGGGCTGCCCTCGAAGCCGAACGTCTCGCGCAGCCGCCGCTCCAGAAACCGTCGATAACCCGCCTCCAAGAAGCCAGAGGTGAAGAGCACAAACGTGGGCGGCCGCGCGGTGGCCTGGGTGGCGAACAGGATTCGCGGCTGCTTTCCGCCGCGCACCGGCGGCGGTGTCGCGGCCACCACTTCCTTGACCCAGGTGTTGAGCCGGCCCGTGCCGATGCGGGTATCCCACGACTCCAGAGCGCTCTCTAGGGCCGGCACCAGCTTCTGCACGGCCCGGCCGGTTTTCGCGGAGATGTTGACTCGCTGCGCCCAACGCACCTGCGCCAGTTCACGGTCGATCTCGTTGTCCAGCTGGTAGCGCCGATCCTCGTCGACCAGGTCCCACTTGTTGAACGCCAACACCAGTGCGCGTCCTGCCTCGATCACCATCGACAGCACCCGCTGGTCCTGTTCGGTCAGCGGCACCGATCCGTCGATCAACACGATGACGACTTCGGCGGCATCAATCGCGCCGTGGGTGCGCACCGACGCGTAGTACTCGTGCCCGCTGGCCTGGCCGACCTTGCGGCGCAGGCCAGCGGTGTCGACGAAACGCCACACCTTGCCGTCCATTTCGATCAGCGAATCGACCGGATCGACCGTGGTGCCGGCGACTTCGTGAACCACCGAGCGCTGATCGCCCGCCAGCCGGTTCAGCAGCGAACTCTTGCCGACGTTCGGCTTGCCCACCAAAGCCACCCGGCGCGGACCGCCCTCTTTCGCCGCGGCTTCGGCCACCTGCGGGAGCGCGCCGACCACCGCGTCGAGCAGATCGCCCACGCCGCGCCCATGCATGGCGCTGATCGCGTATGGCTCGCCGAGTCCCAGCGACCACAGCGCGGTGGCATCGGATTCGTTCCGGTCGCTGTCAACTTTGTTGGCGGCCAGGAAGACTGGCTTGCCGGAGCGACGCAGGATACGGGCGGCCGCCTCGTCACCAGCGGTCGCACCGACGACGGCGTCGACCACCAAGATCACGGCGTCGGCAGTGCGCATCGCCACCGCTGCCTGCTCGGCTACCAGCTGCTGCAAACCCTTCGCGTCGGGTTCCCATCCCCCGGTGTCCTGAACGGTGAAACGGCGTCCGGTCCACAAGGCGTCGTAAGACACCCGGTCACGGGTCACGCCGGGCACATCCTGCACCACGGCCTCGCGCCGGCCAAGAATGCGATTCACCAGCGTCGACTTGCCGACGTTGGGCCGACCGACCACTGCCACTACCGGCGGCGGCCCGGCGGCCTCACCCTCCTCGGACTCGACGAAGTCAGCTGATTCCCAGTCGCTTTCGTCGACCCAGGTGCCGTCTTGACTCACCGCACCGCCTCGCTTCGCTGCTTCACCAGCTGCAGCAGGTGGGCGATCACCTCGGATTCGGTCATCGCGCTGGTGTCGACAACCACCGCGTCGGACGCGGCCCGTAGCGGCGACACGGCTCGCGTCGAATCCAGGTGATCCCGGCGGCGCACATCGGCCAGCACACCCTCGTAGTCATCGGGCAGCCCGGCGGCGACATTCTGATCATTGCGACGCCGCGCCCGCGTCTCGGCCGACGCCGTTAGGAAGATCTTGACGTCGGCCTCTGGCAGCACGACGGTCCCGATATCGCGGCCTTCCACCACTACGCTGCCCGGGCCTTCAGCCAGCTTGCGCTGCAGTTCGACGAGCCTGGTTCGCACCGCGGGAACCGACGACACCGCGGACACTGCCCAAGTGACCTCGTCACCGCGGATCTCCGACGAGACGTCTTCTCCGTCAAGGTAAGAACGATCTTCATC
>Ga0335074_10009477_pt1 | contig 13601 bp, 9 predicted proteins | sample Lox_Sample_23_FD_206715 | JGI IMG/M metagenome (GOLD analysis project Ga0335074, IMG submission 206715) | Soil microbial communities from Loxahatchee National Wildlife Refuge, Florida, United States - Lox_Sample_2.3 | ecosystem: Environmental > Terrestrial > Soil > Wetlands | place: USA: Florida...
CAGAGATTCTACAATCGGACGTTATGAAGAGTGAACCGCCATCCGGAAGCGCGCCGGTTGATTCCTCGGCCGCGCCGCTGACGCTTGAGGGCACCAGCGTGCTCCATCAGATGTTCCGGATTCGCCGCGTCGAGCTGCGTAAGCTCGCGCCTGCGCGCCGCCAGGAGCTCGCGCACGAGGTGGCGGCTACGATCGGTAACGGGTCGCGAGAGAACGGCGAGAGCGCCGCATTCTCCGTACTCGGCCATAAGGGCGACCTGATGCTGATTCACTTTCGCGCCGACTTCGAGGAATTGTCACGCACCGAAAATGCGCTCGCCGCGCTGGCGATCAGCGACTACCTGGAGCCTGCGAGCTCATATCTCTCGATGGTCGAGATCGGCCTGTATCAAGCCAGCGTGCGGCTCTATCAGCGCCTGACGGCCACGGGTATCGAGCCGGGCACGCCGCCCTGGCGCGAAGCGATCGAAGCGGTCTTGAATGAGAATCGCGAACAGCTCGCCACCCGCTTATGGCCGCGAATTCCCAAGCGCCGCTACGTCTGCTTCTATCCGATGAACAAGCGGCGTGGCGAGATACGCAACTGGTATCGACTGTCGATCGAGGATCGCCAGCGCTTGATGCACGATCACGGGATGATCGGGCGGCGCTACGCCGGCCAGGTCACGCAGATCATCTCGGGCTCAGTCGGATTCGATGACTGGGAATGGGGCGTCGATTTGTTTGCCGATGACCCGCTGGTCTTCAAGAAGCTGGTCTACGAGATGCGCTTCGATGAATCCAGCGCGTTCTATGCCGAGTTCGGATCGTTCTACGTCGGAGTGCGCCTCAAGCCCGAAGAGCTGACGGCGATCATCGCCAGCGGCTGAAGATCTTCGTCGGTCAGTTGCGGAATTTATCGGCCAGGCGGCGCAGCACGCTTTTCGATTCCGGCCCGGCCTCACTCGGCGGCTCGTGACCTTCGCGCAGCACGGCGATTCGATTTTCGACCTCGTCCTCGACCGGAAAACGACCCACCTCGCGCTTGGAAAAGATCTTCCGCCCATCGCAGATCACATCGAACTGACCGCTGCTACCCCTGGTAAGAGTGGCGATTTCACCGAACCGACTTTTGATGGCCGCGGCCAGACTGACCGCGCGGGGCCGATAACCTCAGGCTTCGCAGTAAAAAATTTCGATGGTCATGGACGCTACCAAGTTATCACGCTTCATTTGCGTTTAGGGCGTCATTTGCCGTTGGGCAGATCGACGAAGACTGCCGCCGCTACCACGGACGACCACAAGCCGTCGCGGTCGCCGATCGCCGATTGGGTGACGTTGCGGGTCGAGACGATCTTGTCCGATACGCGCCAGATGTCTTTGCGCTCGTCATAACTGGCGTTGGGATCGAAATCGACGCCGAGAATGGTCGCGAGCATAATCGCCGCCAGGTCCTCGGCATAGTCGCCCGCCTTCTGCTCGGTTTCGCCGAAGCTGTGATGCTCGGAGAGGTAGCCGTAATGGGCCGAGCTGGCCGGAATGGCGACGCCGACCGAGGCGGCTATCAAACGATGGGGCTCATTGGTCGCGTTATCGCTCATAACGGTGAAAACGATCTGGCCGGGGGTCAGGTAGCGCAATCCTTCCTGCGGACTGATCAGTTTGCAGTTGGGCGGGAAGATGGATTTCACGCGCACCAGGTTGAATTCCGCGATCCCGGCCGAGCGCAACGCCATCTCGAACGAGGTCAGTTTTTCGCGATGTCGCCCGACCCCCTTGGTCAGGAAGACCCCTTTCGGAATCGGCCCCATTCCCCGTTCATCTCCCTTTCGAAAATTGGATCGGGCGAACGCGGGTGGTTCCTTACCGATCCCCTCCCGCCTTCAACTTCCTTACACGATCATTCATACCGGAGCGCCAACGCTGGCGCCACCTCAGACCACGTTAGGCGGCTGATATTCACCGAATACCCGGCGCATCGCATCGGCGATCTCGCCCAAAGTCGCACGCGCGCGCACCGCGGCGATAATCGGCGGCATCAGATTGGCACCGTCGCGCGCCGCGGCTTCGACCTGGCCGAGCGCGGCGGCGGCCGGCGCCGAATCGCGATTTGCGCGCAGGCGCCGCAGCTTTTCGATCTGCTTTTCCTCGGTCGCGGGATTGACCCGCAGGATTTCCGGCATCGGCTCGGCTGAGCTGGTGAAACGGTTAACGCCGACGATGGTGCGCTCGCCGCTTTCGATCGCGCGCTGATAGGCATAGGCGGCGTTCTGAATTTCGCGCTGCATGTAACCCTGCTCGATAGCTGCGACGGCGCCGCCGAGATCGTCGATTCGAGATAGATACTCCAGCGCCCGGCGCTCCAGCTCGCCCGTTAGGGTTTCGATGAAGTAGGCGCCGCCGAGCGGATCGGCAGTATCACCGGCCTCGGACTCGTGAGCGATCACCTGCTGGGTGCGCAACGCCAACAGCGCGGACTGCTCGGTAGGCAGCGCCAACGCCTCATCGCGCGAGTTGGTATGCAGCGATTGAGCGCCGCCCAGCACCGCCGCCAGACCTTGCAGCGTGACCCGCACCACGTTGTTGTCGACCTGCTGGGCGGTGAGCGACGAACCGGCGGTCTGCGCATGGAAGCGCAGCATCATCGAGCGCTCGTCGCGGGCTCCGAAACGCTGCTTCATCAGGCGCGCCCAAATGCGGCGCGCAGCGCGGAACTTCGCGATCTCCTCGAAAAAGTTGTTGTGCACGTTGAAAAAGAACGACAGGCGGCTGGCGAACTGATCGATCTTGAGCCCGGCCTTGAGCGCCGCCTCGACGTAGGCGATTCCGTCCGCGATCGTAAACGCCAGCTCCTGGGCCGCAGTCGAGCCGGCCTCGCGAATGTGGTAGCCGGAAATCGATATGGTGTTCCAGTTCGGCACCTCGCGCGCGGCGAAGCTGAAGATGTCCGTGATGATGCGCATCGAGCCGCGCGGCGGATAAATATAGGTGCCGCGCGCGACGTACTCTTTCAGGATATCGTTCTGAATCGTGCCACTGAGATCGGTCCACGCCACCCCGCGCCGCTCGGCGGCCACCAGATAAAGCGCCAGCAGGATCGAGGCGGTTGCGTTGATCGTCATCGACGTCGAGAGCTTGCCCAGCGGCAGGCCGTCGAGCAGCGTCTCCATTTCGTCGATCGAACCGATCGAGACGCCGACCCGGCCGACCTCGCCGCGGGCCAGCGGATGGTCGGCATCGCGGCCCATCTGGGTCGGCAAATCGAAGGCAACCGAGAGCCCGGTCTGACCCTGCTCGAAAAGGTATCGATAGCGGCGATTTGATTCTTCGGCGTCGCCGAAACCTGCATACTGTCGCATCGTCCACAGCCGCCCGCGATACATGGTCGGCTGCACGCCGCGTGTGAAGGGAAATTCGCCGGGGAAGCCAAGCTCGGCGAGATAGTCGAGGCCCTCGAGATCGGTTGGATCGTATTCGGGCGCGATCTCGATTCCCGAGCTGGTCGCGAAGCGCGGCTGCCGTTCGGGATTGCGCTTGACGGCAGGCGCCAGGCGTTCGGCGCGCCAGCGTTTGCGCGCCTCCTTGATTTTACGCGGGTCGTCGGACATCGGCTGCGGCCCTCGGAGCTGCTACTCGATTATTACAAGCAGGTCGTTTTTTTCCACCGTCTGCCCGGCTACCACTTTGACCTCGATGACCTTGCCCGCTTTCGGCGCCTTGAGTTCGTTTTCCATTTTCATGGCCTCGACCACCAGCACGCCGGCGCCGGCCTCGACCTCATCACCCGCCGCGACTAAGACATTCACGACCCGCCCCGGCATCATAGCCCGCATTTCGGCTCGACCCTGCTGACCGGCGCGGACGGCAGCGCCGCTCGGCGTGCGGCGAGCAGGGTCGGCGATTGCTATCCGCGCCACACCCTCGCGCGAGGCGATTACCAGCTCGTGGCCGTCACGCAGCACGTCGAAATCAAACGCGCGCAGGCCGATCAGAATCGAGAATGAGGAAGCGCCGATCCGCTGCACATCGATATCGTATTGCCGATCGCCGAGCCTTAGCCGATAGCCACCGCCGGCGCCAAGCGCTTCGACCTCGAACTCATGGTCGGATCCGTCGAGGGTCGCAACGTAGCGCATCGTCTAGCGCCGCGTGAGCTCGAGGCGCGCCGCCGTTTTCCAGGCCGAGGCGCGTGTCGATGAGTGTCCGTCCGGAGTTGGCGATGCACCCGCGTGATTTGCATGGGCCGAGACCGCCGCCATCATCATCGCGGCTAGTCGCGCCGGATCTGCTTCCCCATGGGGCGCGGGGTGATATTCGCTTTCCAGGAAGGTGTTATCGTAATCGCCGGCGATAAAGCGGGGCTGGTTTATCAGCCAGCGATGGAGGTCCAGATTAGTGCGGAGCTCGCCTGCGATCGCGAATTCATCGAGCGCGCGCCGCATCCGATCGATCGCCTCCGCCCGATCGCGTCCCCACACCGCGAGCTTGGCGATCATCGGGTCGTAATAGATCGGCACCTCCGCGCCGGCATAAACGCCCGTATCGACACGCACTCCTGGTCCGGCCGGGAAGCGCAAGGTTTCGATGCGCCCCGGGGCCGGTGCGAACCCGTTGGCGGAATCCTCGGCATAAATGCGGCATTCAATCGCCGCGCCGCGTTGCGTAAGATCGCGCTGCGTGAAGCTCAGCGCCTCGCCCGCCGCGATCCGGATCTGTTCCTTGACCAGATCGATGCCGGTCACCAGCTCGGTAACCGGATGCTCGACCTGGATCCGCGTGTTCATCTCGAGAAAATAGAAATTGCGATCGGCGTCGGCCAGAAACTCGATAGTCCCGGCACTCACATAGCCGACCGCCTTCGCCGCGCGCACCGCGACCTCGCCCATCGCCTTACGCATCGCGGGCGTCACAAACGGCGACGGCGATTCCTCGACGACCTTCTGATGGCGCCGCTGAATCGAACATTCGCGCTCGAACAGATGCAGGGTATGGCCGCGCGCATCAGCCAGCACCTGGACTTCGATATGGCGCGGTTGATTCAAATATTTTTCGACGTAGAAGCGGCCATCGCCGAATGACGACTTGGCTTCGCCCACTACTGCGCGCAGAGCCGCGGCCAGCTCGTCCTCGCGATGGATTTCGCGCATTCCTTTGCCGCCGCCGCCGGCCGCGGCCTTGAGCATGATCGGAAACCCGATCTCGCGCGCCACCGCGCGCACCTCCTGCTCGTTATCCAGCACGCCCGGCGAACCCGGGACCACCGGCACACCCGCCGCCGCCATCAGCCGGCGCGCCTCGACCTTATCACCCATCTGCTCGATCGCACCCGGCGGCGGACCGATGAACACCAGCCCGGCCTGCGCCACTGCCTGCGCGAAGCCGGCGTTCTCGGAAAAAAAACCGTAACCTGGATGGATCGCTTCGGCGCCAGTCTGGCGTGCCGCTTCGATAATTCGATCGATGCGAAGATAGCTCTCCGCCGCTGGCGGCGGTCCGACCAAAACGGCGAAATCGGCTTCGCGGACGTGCAGCGCGGTGCGGTCGGCCTCCGAGAAAATCGCGACCGGCTCGATCCGGAGCTCGCGGCACGCGCGTATGACACGCACCGCGATTTCACCGCGATTGGCGATCAGCACGCGTTTGAACATCGGCTCCGGCACACCCTTAGAGCGGGATATTGCCGTGCTTGCGCGGCGGATTCTTATCGCGCTTGTTTTCGAGCGCCTTGAGCGCGGCGATCAGGCGCGGCCGGGTGTCGCGCGGCATCAGCACTTCATCTATATAGCCGAGCTCAGCGGCCTTAAACGGATTGGCGAAGGTGCGCCGATATTCCTCGACCAGGCGCGCCTTCTCGGCGGCCGGGTCGGCGGCCTGCTCGAGTTGATTACGAAAGATGATACTGACCGCACCCTCGGGGCCCATTACCGCGATTTCCGCAGTCGGATAAGCGAAATTGAAATCGCCGCGGATATGCTTGGACGACATCACGTCGTAAGCCCCACCATAAGCCTTGCGCGTGATCACCGTGATCTTCGGCACCGTCGCCTCGCAGTAGGCGTAGAGCAGCTTGGCGCCGTGCCGGATTATCCCGCCGAACTCCTGCGCCGTGCCAGGCAGAAAGCCGGGCACATCGACAAACGTGACCAGCGGAATGTTGAAGCAATCGCAAAACCGCACGAAGCGCGCCGCCTTGGTCGAGGCTTCGATATCGAGGCATCCGGCGAGGTAGGCCGGCTGGTTCGCGACGATCCCGACTGCGTAGCCGCCGATCCGCGCGAAACCCACCAGGATATTCTGCGCCCAGTCTTTCTGGATCTCGAAAAACACTCCGCCGTCGACGACGTGGCGCACGATTTCGCTGATATCGTAGGGCTTGTTGGGATTCTCAGGCACGATCGTATCGAGTACCGCGTCACGCCGCTCGGGATCGTCACCGGGCGCACTAAATGGCACATCCTCGAGATTGTTCTGCGGCAAATAGGAGAGCAGCTCTCGAATCGTCAGCAGCGCGCTGCGATCATCGGGCGCTTCCAGATGGCAAACGCCGGATTTGGTGGCATGCGTATCGGCCCCGCCCAGCTCGTTCATCGTAACGTCTTCATGCGTGGTCGCCTTGATCACGTCCGGTCCGGTGATGAACATGTACGAAGTATCGCGCACCATCACGATAAAGTCGGTGATTGCAGGCGAGTAGACCGCCCCGCCGGCGCATGGTCCCATGATCGCCGAAATCTGCGGCACCACGCCCGAGGCCAGCGTGTTGCGCAGAAAGATGTCGGCGTAGCCGGCCAGCGAGACCACGCCCTCCTGGATTCGCGCGCCGCCCGAATCGTTGAGTCCAATCACCGGGCATCCGACCCGCATCGCGAGGTCCATCACCTTGCAGATCTTCTCCGCGAACGCGCCCGAGAGGCTGCCGCCGAAGACCGTAAAATCCTGCGAGAAGACGCACACCTGGCGGCCCTCGATAGTGCCGTGGCCGGTCACCACGCCGTCACCTGGGATACGCCGCTCGCCGATCCCGAAGTCAGTGCCGCGATGGGTCTTGAACTTGTCGAGTTCTACGAACGAGCCGCCGTCGAGCAGGAAATCGAGCCGCTCGCGCGCCGTCATCCGCCCCGACTCGCGATGGCGCCGCTGTCGCTCTTCGCCGCCGCCGAGCTCCGCTTGGCGCGAAAGCTCCTCGATACGCTGGATATTTTCCTTGAAGCTCATAATCACACGCCGTTCGCTGTCGGCGCCGTCGGCCAAAATAAATATCTCATGTTACACGGACGTTAAAGCCGCCGATCAATCGAGGACGGGGCCCGCCGGCAAATGATCCGTCTGATACGAGAAAGAATGCTTCTCTTGTAGCCAAACCAAACAATAGATTTAATGGATTCCGTCGTTGCTCGGCTTAAAATCCTCGATGAATGAGATCGCAAACTGACCTCAATCCCTGAGAAGGCTGGATTGCGCTCCGCGAGATAAATTGGTGAACCCCCGCTTGAACGTTTCTCATTGGGGTGCGTTTGTCCCGGTGATCAAAGATGGGCGGCTGGCCGAGGCTCGGCCCTTCCCCGCCGATCCCAATCCCTCCCCGATGCTTCGATCGCTTCCTGACGCGGTGCATCATCGCAGCCGGATTTCCCAGCCCGCGATACGCGAAGGATGGCTCGAGCACGGGCCGGGGGCGGCAAACGAGGCGCGCGGTCGTGATCGATTCATCCCGGTCAGCTGGCAACGCGCGCTCGATCTGGTGGCTGACGAACTCAAGCGGGTGATCCGCACTCACGGTAATGAGTCGATCTTCGCGGGCTCGTACGGCTGGGGCAGCGCGGGACGTTTTCACAGTGCGCGCGCGCAGCTTCATCGTTTCTTGGTGCTGATCGGCGGTTTCACCCGCTCGGTTGATACCTACAGCAATGCCGCTGGTACGGTGTTGGCCCGGCGTATCGTCGGCAGCGCGCAAATTATCGATGGTCCCGGGACCAGCTGGGAGAGTATCGCCGAGCACGCGCAACTGGTTGTGATGTTCGGCGGGGTTCCGCTGCGCAACACCCAGGTCACTCACGGTGGAGTCGCGGAGCACAAGACCCGGGAATGGCTGCGTGGAGCAAAAGTCGCGGGCGTCGAGTTCTGCAACATCAGCCCGATTCGCGACGACGCCGTCGATTTTCTCGGCGCCGAGTGGCTCGCGCCGCGACCCCATTCGGATACGGCGCTGATGCTGGCGATGGCGCACACGCTGATCGCCGAGCGACTTTACGATGAAGGCTTCCTGGCTCGTTACTGCGTCGGGTTCGAGCATTTTCGCGATTATCTGCTGGGCGTGCACGACGGCATCGTGAAGGATTCGCGATGGGCCTCGGCTCTCAGCGAAATTCCCGCAGAGACCATCGTCAATCTTGCGCGCCGGATGGCGCGCTCACGCACCTTCCTGATCGCAAACTGGTCGCTGCAGCGCGCCGACCATGGCGAGCAGCCGTTTTGGGCGGCGATCGCGTTGGCGGCAATGCTCGGTCAGATGGGTCTACCGGGAACTGGCCTGGCCTTCGGATATGGGAGCGTGGAAGGTCTGGCAGGGATGCACAATAATTCGCCGCTGCCCGCGCTGCCGATCGGCTCGAACCCGGTCAAGAGCTTTATTCCCGTCGCGCGCATCGCCGACATGCTGTTGAATCCGCATCAACGCTTCGACTACAACGGCCAGGGCCTTTCCTATCCGGACGCGCGACTGGTGTACTGGTGCGGCGGCAATCCGTTTCATCATCATCAGGATCTCAATCGGCTGATTGCGGCGTGGCGGCGGCCCGAAACGATTATCGTCCATGAGCCCTGGTGGACGGCGACCGCGCGCCACTCGGATATTGTGCTGCCCACCACGACCACCTTGGAACGTAACGATATCGCCGCGAATTCGCACAATCGATTCATGATCGCGATGAAGCAGGTGCTTGCGCCGCATGCCGAGTCTCGCAACGAATTCGATATTTTTGCGCAACTTGCCGATCGCTTCGGTTGCCGTGACGCCTTCACTGAGCAACGAAGTGAAATGGATTTCCTGCGCCATCTCTATGAAACCGCCCGCGAGCGCGCCGCGCAGCGCGAGATTCGATGGCCTGACTTTGATGAGTTCTGGGAGCGCGGCTATATCGAGACGCCGCTCCAGCCGCGGCCGTACGTCCTGTTCGAGGATTTTCGGCGCGATCCAGATAGCTATCCGCTGCCCACGCCTTCCGGACGCATCGAAATCTTTTCCGAGACCATCGCGGGATTTGGCTACGACGATTGCCTTGGCCATCCAGCCTGGTTCGAACCGGCGGAATGGCTGGGCGGCAGGCAGGCGCAGCGTTATCCGCTTCACCTCCTGACCTCTCAACCCGCCACGCGCTTGCACGCGCAGATGGACATGGGACGGGTGAGCCAGGCAAGCAAGGTCGCAGGGCGCGAACCGATCCGGATCAATCCGGCGGATGCCGCCACGCGCGGAATATCTAACGGCGAGGTGGTTCGGGTGTTCAATGACCGGGGCGCGATTCTGGCCGGTGCGGTATTGACCGACGCGCTGCGGCCAGGAGTCGTGCAAATCTCAACCGGCGCCTGGTATGACCCGGAGCACCCCGGCCTGATCGGCAGCCTCGAAAAGCACGGCAATCCTAACGTCCTTACTCTGGACAAGGGAACGTCAAGTCTCGCGCAAGGACCAAGTGCCCAGAGCACGCTGGTGGAAGTGGAAAAATATGTTGGGCAGGTGCCGGCTGTGAGTGCCTTCGACCCACCATTGAGGACGCCACTCACGCAATCGAGCTGACGCATCAGAGCAAGCGCCTCTGGGAAGCCTGTTGCGGTCCGAGAGATCAGACGACGGCCGAATCAGGCGCGTCTTCTCCGAATTGGTTTCGAGCGCGACCGGATTGGAGTCAGCTCGCTTCGCGGCCCGCGATCACCGTGTCTCCCTTCATCGTGCAGCCGCTCCACAAGATTTCCGTGACCAGAGGCACGATTGCTTATTGATCGGCGCCCCACCGACTCGTCTTTCTAGAGTTGCGGAATCAAATGCTTCGACGTCTATTCCATTTTCACCAGCAGCCCACGCGCGCGCGCCGACTCGAACATCCAGCGAAAGAAAAAGAGCGCAAATATGAAATAAATCAAGTTCAATTCGAGACCCCACTTGAAATGCGATCCGGAAAATCCTCTACTTTCGATAACCTGCCGCATACCTTCAAATGAGTGAGTAGTCGGCAGTATCGAGGCTAGTGGACGTAAGAAGCGCGGCAATGAGCTCAATGGATAGAATACGCACGACAGTGGCATGAGCAGGCCGGCGAAGCTCCACGCCATGGCCTGGAACTTGGTCGTGTAGCGGAAGATTAGGCCAGTGATCACAATGCCCATCGTAAGTGCGAACAAAGCTAGGTTCAGTATGAATGGAATCAATGCCGGCAGGGTTGGAAGGATGTTATAGTGATAACAAAGTCCCGCGATCAAGGCCTCGACGAGCAAGCCGACCATCGCCTTGGAAAGAGTTACTATAATCAGTCCCGTCACGTATTCTGATACGCTGAGGGGCGATGCGAACAGACTAACCAGGTTTCGTGACCACAGTTCTTCCAAAAATCCTACCGCCATGTCTCTCTGAAAGGCGTTGAACAATCCCCATAGGATGACTGCTCCCAGCAGGCAACTTATGACTCCAGGCTGCAAGCGATCACCGTGCCGCAGATAGAGCGTGAAAAATCCCCAGACCAAAATGTTCACCACCGGCCAGTACACCATGTAGGTGATATGATTCGCGTTGCGCCGCACCTCGTAGGCGTGCCGCAGAATGACACCTCTAATTCGATATGGCTTCATCTGGCCCGCGCCCGGCGATGCGGATGAAGACCTCGTCAAGCGCGGGCGAGGCGCGGTCCTCTTTTAAGATCTTACGGGTTATTTCGATCGGGGTACCGGTTGCGATGACTCTCCCATGGCTAAGAAAGATCACTCGGTTGCACATCCGCTGGACTTCATGCATGTTGTGCGACGTATATAGAATTGTAGTCCCACGGCTCCGCTGCAAGTCGAGCAGGACGTCTCTCACCTGCCGCGCTACCTGCAGATCTAGATAAGCAGTAGGCTCGTCGAGCAAAAGTAGTTCCGGGTTATTCAGAAATGCCTTGCATAGTCCAACCCGTGTTGTCTCTCCAGAGGAGAGCCGTGAAATCGGTTTGTTCTTCAGGTGTTCAATGCCAAATCGCTCCAACAGTTCGATGATTTTCTGCGCCGGATTGCGAACATTGTAGATCAGGGCGAAGACCCTCAAGTTCTCAAGGACCGTTAACCGGGCTGGGAATGCCATGTATGGCGAGGTGAAATTCAATCTTTGGAGTATCTGTTCGCGATCCGCATCGAGACTTTTCCCGAACAGCCGTACCGCGCCGGCATTGGTCGAAATTAAGCCGAGCAAGATATGAATGATAGTGGTCTTGCCAGCCCCGTTAGGACCAACAAGGCCGGCAACTTCCCCCGGCTGGACGACGAATGATACGTCGTCGACCGCTTTGAAGCCGCCATAGATCTTTGTCAAGCACTCGACGGTAACAAGCATCGCGCCACAGTATGCCACGAGAGCATCCGGAACAAACTACTCACCATTCGACTTTACACACGGCCCGCCCGCGTGATGATACCGAAGCGAAGCGCTGGACGGGAAGCGAACATCTTCGAGTTGGACCGGATTAGCGCGATGAAGCACGCTTGGCGGCTGATGACGCCACCGGGACCGCTGCCGTTTACGATGCGCAACGTCATGCTCACCCACGCCTTGACGTACGCGCCGCAGGAACCCATCGCCAGCGCCAAGGAGCGGAGCCTGTGCGAGCTCGACCTCGGCCTCCCGATGGGCCGCACGTACAGAATTCGCCCAAGGATGACGCTATCTGATTAACGCCGGATCTCGCGGCGAGATCTTCAAATAATCGCCCGTAAATCTCTTGAAACGCTTGAAAAAAACTCGTATCTTTCCCGCTCAGTTTCAGGATTAGGTTTTGCCGTGAGGGCAACAATCTGAAGCTCTTAGATTGTCTCCAACTTAAGCAAAGAGAGGACAAGTCATAGTGACTGCCACGTTTCCACCATTGCCTAAGGTCGAGGTCGCCGATGGTTCGCGCCTTCCACGCGTCTGCATTGCGACGTGGGAAATCGAGGGACCATCTCGTAACGCTGGCATCGGTACCGCCTACACCAGCCTGGCCGATGCGCTGAAACGGGCCGGCTACGACGTGACTATCCTTTTCCTGCTGGGATGCCATCCCACCGACGGCAACATGATTGATTGGGTTGACTATTACAGGACGCAGAAGGGCATGCGTTTGATTCCGCTGCCGATGGCTCACGAGCCTCGAATTCACGCTGCCTGGGCCTCCAGTGTTTCATATCACACGTATGCGTGGCTCAAGGAGCATCAGGGCGAGTTCGACATCATTCACTTTCCGGAATGCCAGGGGCTGGGCTTTTATAGCTTGCTGGCAAAACGCCAGGGTCTCGCTTTTAGTGACTCAACCTTTGTGATCAGTGCACATGGCCCGACCTTCTGGGTAAAGGAGGGCAGCCAGGATTATATACGCAATGTCGGTGAGCTAGAGATTGATTTCATGGAACGCGTGAGTGTTTCCGCCGCCGATGTCGTCGTGAGTCCCAGTCAGTATCTTTTACGCTGGATGCAACAGAATGGCTGGGAGCTACCGCAACGAACTTACGTGGCACCTTACGTTCTTCCCCACGGCCTGCTTTCGGAAAACCCTGACCCGCGCCGAGGAAGAAATGAGATTCGTGAAATAGTATTCTTCGGACGATTGGAGATTAGAAAGGGCCTCAAACTTTTTTGCGATGCGCTTGATGAGCTGTGCGCCGAACAGCCCGATCGGAAATTTGAGGTCAGCTTCCTGGGAAAAGAGACCCAACTCTATGGCCGTTCGAGTATCGGTTATATCAGCGACCGATCCAAGAAGTGGTCCGTGCCATGGCGTATTATCTCCAATAAATATCAGGGCGCGGCAATCGAGTATCTCCGTGGCACCGGACGGCTGGCCCTGATTGCGTCGCTGGCCGACAATTTCCCGAACACTGTACTGGAATGCGTGGGCGCGGGTGTGCCCCTGCTGGCGAGCAACGTCGGAGGAATTCCGGAAATTATCGATCCCGCGGATCGAGAGAACGTTTGCTTCGAGCCGCGGCCCGACGTCCTAGCCGAACGGATCCGCGGTGCGCTTGAAGAGGGCGCCTTCTCGGCGCGCCCATCGGCTTCATTCGCCGATACGGAGCGCAAATGGGTGCATTGGCATGGCGGTCTTTCGCATCGATCTAAAGCTGAATCGCACAACCGTTCAGAACGAAACGCGCGACCGCAATCGATCTTCCCACTGGTAAGCGTTTGTTTCGCCTACAATGTTTCAGAGAAGGGTGCGGCCGCCACCTTAGCCTCTCTCAAGCAGCAGGATTACCCGCACCTCGAGATAATCCTGGCCGAATGTGGAAGTGGCTCTGGCTCGAATTCTATGAGCGAAGCTGATGGCATCAGAGGTCTGCGCCGGATTCGCCGGCGCAACGCTGAGATCGGCGCAGGCAGGAATGCTGCGGCGCGGGAAGCAACG
>Ga0335074_10009478_pt1 | contig 13601 bp, 10 predicted proteins | sample Lox_Sample_23_FD_206715 | JGI IMG/M metagenome (GOLD analysis project Ga0335074, IMG submission 206715) | Soil microbial communities from Loxahatchee National Wildlife Refuge, Florida, United States - Lox_Sample_2.3 | ecosystem: Environmental > Terrestrial > Soil > Wetlands | place: USA...
GGGTCTGACAATCTGTTATGGAATGACTGAGACGTCGCCCGTATCGTGCATGACGACACCTGATGACCCTCTTGAGAAACAGTTGAATAGCGTAGGTCGGCTCTTACCACACGTTGAAGCAAAAGTTGTTTCCGTACATGACCGCTCGGAGATCTTACCAATCGGAGAGAAAGGTGAGCTTGCTGTCTCTGGTTACCTCGTAATGAAGGGCTATTGGGGCGATGAAGAGCGGACTGAGGAGGTAATGGTTGTGGAGAGAGACAAAAAGACTGGAGAAGAGAAGGTCTGGATGCATACGGGCGACGAAGCGCTCATGGATGAGGATGGATATGTGAAGATTACAGGGAGAATCAAGGATCTGATCATCAGGGGAGGGGAGAACATCCATCCTCTTGAAGTAGAAAACGTCCTCTTCGCACACTCGGCCGTCTCAGAGGTTTCTGTTGTTGGACTGCCAGATGAGAAGTACGGGGAGTGTGTGGCAGCATTTGTGATCGTTCACAAGGGCGTTGTTGTAGAAGACGATATCCAGGATGGAGTCAAGGGGACAAAAGTCCTGACGAAGGCAGAACTCAGGACTTGGGTCCGAGAGAACCTAAGTCATCATCTCGTACCGAAGTATATCTTCTGGGCGACGGAATATCCCAAAACGGCTAGTGGGAAGATCCAGAAGTTCAAGCTGAAGGATGAAGGTATCAGGCTTGTTGCTGAAGGGAAAGGCATCTGATACAGCAGAGAGTTTGACACGGCTTACCTGTATATATAATCCGCTATTAGAGCTACCGATAATGTCGACCGTGTCGTGATCACTTTGGCGGCCTTGAGTCGGGGTAAGGGATGACAGTGATAGTCACCCAAGTCAATTCAACTAGACTTCCTAATGTAGTGATACCGTTGCATACAATTGTGTGTGTCCAATCCATAGTTCTAACCAGCTTTGAGCTCACACTATCTCAAAAGCGCCGACCCAGAAAGTTCCCCCCTTCCCCAACCTAATCTCTCTAGCGAAGAACCATAGGCCGCTCGAGAGTCCCACTATTACCTCTCAAACTCCACGAATTGCTGAGTAGCTGTACTAGCAGCTCTCGTCCGGCTAGCATCAACATCTTCCACCCTCAATCCAAAATTATTCCCTTCATTTACAGCCTCTCCACCTTTGATGCTTCCAGCCTCAGCATCAGCACCTTCCAGAAGGTCCATATCTTCAGATCTGACGCTCCTTCGGTCCAAGTCTTTACTATATGCACTTGGCGCTTGATGGTCATCATCTCCATCATCTTCGTCATCATCATCCCGCTGCATAGCATTCTTCTCTAGCTCTTTCTGTGCTTCATCCATTCGGCGCTTGACCTCGGCAGCAACGCGCATGCCATCAGTGACAATATTGTCAAGAACGCCGCGGAGACCCTTGCTTGGAGGTACAAGGCCGGTAGAGCCTGTTCCCCCAACGGCTCCACGGCCTTGTAGTATAGAAGCACTCGGCCGACCAAATCCTAAACTGGAGAAAGTCGTAAGACTTGAACCGTTTGAGAGGTCTGACGGGGATGTAGGCTTGTCTAAAATGTGGAAAGAGGCCGGAAACGACGACTCAAAGAATTGTTCCAGTAGCTCATCGGCAAGTACAACCATGCGAAAGGTTGGCAATGTAATGTGCAAAGGATTGGACGGATCGAGAGCTGCATTGGCAGACTCCGACTGCGCTTTTGAGACGCTACGCTGGGAACTTTCCTCGACCTCGGGACCGCCGGATGCTTTTGGTCTTGAAGGGAGGTTCGTTGGTTTGGTACTCGGGCCAGCATCTTTTTCTGAAGACCTAAGATCAAGGAGATCCTCCCCTTCCTTCTCTTCGTCATCACCAACACTGAAAGCGCTATTGTCTGTCGCACTTTGTGTTGGATTGCCTCCAGATTGTTCTTTATTTTGCGGGTGATCCGGGTCTGCGTACTCGAAGCATCGTCGAATGAAAGCACTCACACTACTGAGAAAGCGTTCATTTGTGGTACCCATGGACGGATCCGCCACGTTGCCATTACTAGCTTCATATTCACTCATGCCTACCATTGACATAGACGGTGTCAATGAACCATCTAGTCCTCTTCTAGAAAGGAAAAGCAGTGCTTCTGAGATCCTGAGTATGCCTTCGCGGTCGACCCTCCCGTCACCGTCATCATCGTAGAGCTCAAAAAAGTAGGTGATGCTGCCCATGATGTCACGCTTGCCCTTGATATGAGCTAGACCTGTAACAACATTTTGTAGGGTCAACGCAGAGTTCATATCTACGTCCCATCTCCTGAATAACCGTTGCATGAATTCATGATCTGCAGGTTCAGGATTTCCATATCCCCAGGGCGAAAGAGAGCCCTCTCGTCGCCGCACAGAATTTCCGAAGTAAGAATGCTTTTCTGCTTCGGGAGGGGTATCCTTCTCTAGTGGTGTAGGCGAGTCTGTAATTGCCCATTTCGACATACCAGCAAGGAACTCGCGAAAGCCATCGTAGTCCATCAATGTTGGGCTGGGGCCTAGGCCAACTCGACCTTTCTCGACACTCTGCCTATCGCCAATTCCGACAAGTTCTGCAGCCTTTGCCCTGCTGGCTTTGGCCCGTCGATTAGTTTCTTCTTGAATCATTTGCATCCGTTGTTGTCTCTCGTATAATATGCCATAAAATCTATCGTACAGGGCGCCCAATTCATCTATGTTCAACCTCTTACTGTCCGGACCTAGGTTTCTTATTGAAGTACGTTTCGCAAAACTCTCTATATTATTGAGTACCGCGTCTTTGTGCTTCATCCGTTGCTCTGTTATGCTGCTTTGCGTGATACCAGAGAATTCCTTAAATGCCACGACCATGAGTTCCTGGAAACGTGTTACAGCTCGTAATTTCGCATTCTCTGATTTTGGGTGGGCCGACTCATCCAGTTTGGAAAAATATGACTTTAGTATCGAGATGAAGGCGCCATCATCAGTTGCATCGAGCAGTTCCTCGCCATTTATGCGCAGAATTGCCAATCCGACTTGAAAGAGAACTTTGGGGCCCTCCAAGAAAAAGACGTCTAGGACGCGAAAAGCGAAGACCAGCGGCATCGAGTTTATATAGAGTGACAGGAACCATGGTAAAGAGACAACAGATAGTTGAACGTCCGACTTAACCAAATGATCCCATAGAATTGGCATGGTTTTCTCCACTAGGGATTCGAAAACCTTCTGATCCAGTAAGGTTCCATACATGGTTGTTGAATAATAGCCAGGTAGCAAACGATCACATAATATGGATAACAGAAAGAATGCCTGAGACTCTGACATGTAGATGAGTAGCGCTGCAACAACGATGTTCATGGCTTGACAATATCCAACCTCTTCATTAATCCAGCTATATGCAGTAAGCACCCTCCGGAGACGGTCAATCCCCTCCGGATCTTGGAAGCCGGGGTACTCGGGTAAACTACGGTTGAGGTCCTTTTCGATTTCATCTATTGCAAGAGAATCCTTCCCATCAAATTTCGCCAGTGTATCGGCATAGAGGGTAGGCGATTCGAGCCGTAGGAATAGGGATCCAGATGTAAGCTCCCATATTTCTCCCCGGAGACGATTTGGTAAACCCACGCGTATAAGCTTGTGGAAGGTCGGCTGTCGGATAAGCGTTACGTTGCGTCCATTCTCTCGGAGATATTCACCCCATAATCTCATCTTGCTCTTGTCACGTAATTTTTTGGCATCCCCGGGGTACCGGAATTTCATCCCAAGCCCAGCATCGGGAGGTTCCACATTCTTCTTCGCCTCGAGTGAGAGGAGGTGATATTCGGAGTAACATTCGGACACAACTTTCTTCAGCTTCCCGACCTCTCCAACCCCAGATTTGAGACCCTTCTTCAGAACATCACAAAATCTTTCACACGCTTGCCGGCTTCCACCAAGCTGGATGGTTATTCTTTGCTGCTGATTAGGGGATTTCGAAGAATCGGATGTAGGGGGGCCACTCATGCCATTCCAGGTTGTGATTGCTAATGCAAACTTTTGACTGATTTAGCTCTTGTTACAGCACGGAGTGCTTGTCTTGAGACCTACCTGGTAGCTTTGGCTCTGTAGCCGTTCCACCCGCCTAATGGCACATAGTGGCAGGGTGAAGCCATTACCTCCAGGACCTGCACCGTGAGTTTGACCAGTAAAACCAGACGATGTGCTTGTAGTCGCAGTCGGTAGGAAGCTCGTCGGCTGTGTGGAGAAGCACATATAGCTCTCACTCAAATGGAGCTTCCCAACATAGTGGTAGCCTCTATCACGATCCTTGTCCTTTTCTCCCTGTGTTGCATTGGGCGCATGTGCAACTGGCGGGGATATTGTGAGCTCAGCAGTAATCTCTTGTAAAGGATTTTGACTGTCTGGAAGCCGAAACTGATGTCTGAAGAGGGTAGCTTTGGCAGGGTTGCGGTCCGAAGGCGAGAGGTTTAGAGCTTGTATAGGGTCGATCAACGACTGCGCCCGCTGCACAAAGCTCGTTAGGTTAAACATTGCTCATGGCATCTGGTGGAAAACATCTACTCGTACGAAGGAAAGGATGTAGGAACATGGATTTTATGTCTCGTCCTCAGCTGGGCAATCCTATGTCATGGAGCTCGTTTCGGTTGCTGACAAGGATCCGTGCGCTATGCTCGCATGCATCTCGCGAGGTTGAGGACCAACGACAGTAAGCCATTATCCTCACTTTTCGAGGCTTCATTGAGAGACAGGCTCGACGGGTTCACTGTGTGTACAATCCATCCAGTTTTCGACTAAACCACAACATTTATAGTTGACGCTGCCTCCGGAAAGCGTGGCGACAGTTACCTCTTTGTTTTGCTACTGTCACGTGCTATCAAGCAACTCGAAATATATATAGATGAAACCTGCAGGCAGAGTCGAGGTTGATCTATGTATGAATCAGCTCCTGTGGCTCAACACATTATCTTAATATTAAGATTTGATGCGTTAGTATCTTGTGAAGGAGTTTTTTGAAAACTATCATTACAGTATCTTACAACAGGTCAGTACATTTCCACAAATAATTTACAGATCCAACGTTGCTCTTATTCAACCATATGTGTGCAGGCCGTCCCGTTGGCACGATATTGATCTCCCTAATTAAATCCATGCAGTAAATCTAGACCATCCTATCGAAATTAGGGCAGACAGATCCCAAGCCTCAATGTTCGCCACCTATGCCCTCAAATCATCCTGAGTCATGACACGAAAGCGAGTTCACCCGAGCTTACACCTGAGCGGTCCAGGTCTCATTCGCCACTCCCGTGCCATACAAACGTAACAGTATGATATCTGCGTACTAGCTTCGCTGTGTGAGGATTGTTGATCTGTGGCCGCATTAATCTGTCTTAACTCATTCAAAGGTGACTCAATGCGCCTGGTTCTCATGGTTTTGGTAGCGCAGGCAATTATGTCCTTGTGTCTCGAATCTACCGTGTGTCGCCTTGTTGTCCTTCAGTATAGTCGAGATCTCCTGTATTCCAACGGCGAGACTCATCCAGTCTAGAGTCTTAATTGACATTCATACTAGATCCAAGGCACTGATCCGGCATTGCCTCTTTATGCAACCGAAATACTCGTATCCGACATCAATGATTCTTCCATCTGGTCGAATCATAGCAGTCCCCCTTTGAAGAAGTCCTTCAACCACGGCCTCTGAGGGAGTTCTCCCCGAAGTTCTGCTTTGATGCGAGACGTTACACCTACCGGCCAGTCTAGGTAGCTGCGCAAGTCGGCCGGCATCCCATCACGCATCCCATGCAACCACTGCAAAGTGCCTTCCATAGGCATTGAAATGACTCTTCCTTTCCACTCACGCCCTACGATGGGTCCCATCATGATATCACAGGCCAGGAAATGGGCCAATAGAAGGTGACTAATATGATTGTTGAGATCACTGAATAGTCGAAACTGACTTTGGTCCATTCTTCCGAGTAAAGCGTAGATCGCGTAAAATTTGAAATAGCCTAGAGGATGTCAAGATCTTAGAGCACTTGTAGAGAAGAGAGGTTTGACCTACCAGCCCGAGTGTCGACACCGATAGTTTCAAAACAGTCTTTTAGCACTCCGTGAAATGATAGAAGACACTCAACATCTCTGCATAGCGGTAATATTGCATTTAGGGATGGCACTGCGCCCTGATAAAGGTCGGCATCAATGGCAGGGAGGTTGTCGAGTCTAGCTTGCATATACTCGAGATGTCGGTTTGGACTGATTGAGAAAGAAATATCTACTTGGTCACAAAGCAGTTGGAATGAAACAAGTCCACAGCCCCGTACCATAGTTAAAAACTCAGACATACCATCTTTCATGTTGGCCGTTTGGAAAGTAAGAGCATAGCAGGCTGCCAGTAAAGCATCACCATCGCTGCCGGTTCGTGGAGTCTTTGAGAGAGCCTCATTCAAACCTTTGATGGCCTTTAGGCGATGCGACAGCGCCAAAGAGCTATAGTCAGTTTCGGAGGTGGCTGTGAGGTGAGAGGCAGCCTGACCCAGGATAGCATGCATGAGATATTCATACTACCTCACGTATCAGCCAAGCAGAGACAAATGATTAGACACGCGGAACTTACGTGGTAGGCTATGGCTGGAATACGACGAACCCAGACAGCATCATTGCCGACGGGAAGATGAGGGTAGGCATGGAAGATGAAATGGTGGAAAAAGCGCATATCGGTTAAGCTGAAGATTGGCGTCGTCTGCAACTGGACAGGTACAATGGGACTGCCAATGTCCTCTGAGCATGCTTGGAGCAGTGATGGAGCTCTTGCGGCAGGATACTTGCATACAAGTTCTTTCCGAATACAATTATCACACGCTGGCAGTGTCTCTTGGCACTTCAAACCGGGTCAGTACTAGTCCGGGATTTAGTGGTGAAACTAACTTTGATCTTTCTTCGTTTGCAATTGAAGCAACCTTGTCTTGATTTTCTGTGACCTTTTCTGGACCTCTGCACCAGTTTTATATCAGACGCCGATTGTGGGCCATACTCAGAAACAGATTGCCTGGCGGACGTATACAGCGGCCGGAGAGCAACAAATGTATTGGTAGAAGGCTCAGAATCAGAGCTAGTTGATGAGTCCTTCTCATTTAGGGTGGGCCGGTGATCCGAGACTTTCTCATTGAACTCGGAATTGGGCATGCTATCATCCCCTATCAGGGTCGCCGAAGAGCCCGAAGCCCATGATTCTACACCAGGGGTAAACGTGCTGCCATATGCAGTACGCACGACGAAAGGTTCGTCGTCACTTTCAGTCATCTTGATAGAACAATCTGCCCCTGAGAACCTTCCAAAATGGGTTGACGCAGTCCCACGAAATTGTTGTCACATACCTAGCAGTTAGCTGTGCGGCTGAGTCAAAGCGCAAAGGCACAATGCAAGTACCGCGTCACGTGCCATATACCCCTGCGCGATACATTTTGATGTGTCCCATGGGCTCTTTACTCTCTTAAGCACTGTATAGAAGCACATATTCATATGCTTGGGAGCAAAGAATTACGGCGGCCTCTGCGATGCTTATACTCATGGTTCAAAGGAGCTTTAACAAGTCACGAACTAGCCGTCAACGATTGCGCTATTTCAAACCCTGTGCAAAACAATGCAATTGAATGAAAGTGTAGAGATGGGAAGAGGGATAATGGGTTGGGTGGGCGAGATTGAGGTATGTGCAATATGTTTTTGCAGTTGGGGGCGGGAGGCTGTATTTGGTGAGGCAGAGGAGACCATGAAGTGGATGGAGGATAAGATCAGAGTAGTATGTTGAGCTGAGCCTGTAAGTGCTGACCATCATCGAAATATCGCATAGCAAAGGCGTATTATTTTCCTTTTTTGAGGTGAGATGTATTGCTTATTTCGACGCTATATAAACATGTTAAATCAACTATTTAAATCAACCGCGGACCCATATGCAGAAAGCCTAACAGGTAACCTTTTAACATTTCGACAGCGAAGAGTATCATAACATTGACTAGCGTTGCTCGCGAATGCCGCAGTGTTCCGCCGAGTAAAGCACGAGTCGCCGTTAGAAAGTGTACTGGCGAGATCAATGTAGAAGTACGATTTAACGAGAACAGAAGGAAGGAACGATAAGAGATGTCGGAAAGAAGTTGCCTGCGGCCGAGTAATGACTGACGTAAAAGAATCGGTGTGCTAATATGACTGTTGTACAGTGGAGAGGTGGCAGCGTGGTCCAAAGCAATTGAGGATTTCATAAGATGATCGCGTGAGATGCTGTCCATGGTGACTAAATATTTGGCTCAGACATAGTGTCCTTCGACTAGTATCGATTCTATGTCTTCCCAGTTCCATCCGTCTCCCGCCTACCCATAGTCGAAGTCTCCTTCCTCTTTGCACCATTCAGCTTCGTTTTGGCCTTCTTGCTTCTCTTCATGGCATTGCTGCCACCGATTTTATCACTGCTGGTATGGCGACTTTTGGGAACAGTGACACTGTCATTTGGTGCTGCTCGGTCCGCATCTCGAGTCGCCTTCCCACCAGCCCGGAAATGCTCATGCTCATCGTAATCATTCAAAAACCTTTCTACGGGTGGCGCTAGGATATTATGATGGCCCGCTGAGGTACTACCATAATCTTCATCACTTAACGGATGCTTTTGGAAACTTTGACTAAGGCCGCAAGTTGAGTTTTCGTAGGAGTGCTGATTTCGGGGAATGTCTTGAACTTTTCCGACGGAATAACCTCTAGGCTGTTCATCTTCCGAGACTTCATCACCAGAGAGAGTTCGACTTCCTTCACTAGAGCTGCCAGTAGTCAGTCCATGCCAAGGCGGATTCCAGGTTATGGTTCTTACTTTGATCTGTATGTTGAACCTGATCCAGATCCCTGAAATGCATGATTGGACCAGGCAGATCTTCGATCCATGATAGGTAGTATGAACAGTTTATTTGCTCTAAAACACCGGGTTGAGATGCGCTGTTCATCTGGGAATGAAGGGAGTATTAAAGACAATGCTTAAATATTGAGTACAACCGAATTTCGAAAAGGGGAGACGTAACGCGCCGTGAGCCCGGGCTTAAGCCTAGGGCGGAGCACTCCCTTCAATTATTTGCCAGCGTAATGGATTGGTGAGGACGCCTCACCTACGGTGCTGGGTGTAATTCAACCTTCGGCTGTGCACAAGCGCAGCGCTGCAGCGTATTCTTTGTTAATTCTCTCACCGCTTCACATGTTTTCCTGATATTGTGGATAGTGTAGGCGTTGGCAAGGCTTCCTTCCTCTGCCTGAGCCTACGGTAGGTAGCTTGCCCTGCCTTCCTTTACGGAGTCAGGCAAATTGGGCAGTGCTCTTCAAGATTCCATAGAGCAAGGAAGTTTTTTAGACTGCTGGCCTCATGTCGCTCCTTAGGCATGATTGCCCAGCATAGGTTTCGCCTTGCTAGCTGCCTTCCATGTGCCATATCTTGCAGCGATGTGCGGGCCAATTGAAGTCGACGGTGGGTAAGGCCCCTTTGGTTCGGTAGGCTGCCATTCTTTCTTCCCAGCCCCGAAAAATGTACGATGAACAGGCTAGTAGGCTGTGCTGTTCAATCATTGCGGTGACTAGAACAACTTCTTCGCAAGCTATCGTCCTTCTCGTTATTGTCGAAGTTCTAGCGGGAGGTGTAGCTGTCCACGAGCACGCAGTCAACCGGCTGGGGGCGCAGTGCTCTTATTCTAGCTGAGAGCCTCGAGTACTACCTCCAGTGAAGACGCCCATATTCGTGAAGGGGGTGCGGGCGGAGACTGCTAACTGAATTTCAATAGTGACCTTCATGCAGCTTTGACCCAAAACGTCAGTTGAGGAAAGCCACAGCGGTTAATCCCCGCACACCATCATTTCGAACCGCACAATTCAAATAGGGTTCAAATCCGCAAATAATGCCGATGCCATTCCTAAAAACAATGGCTTTGGCTTCAGTCATCTCGTTGTTGGCTAGTCTTTCATCTCTTTCTCTTTCCAATGTGACCCCCAAATGCAAGATTGATTTATCGCTCTATCGCAGTTTCTTCATCGCTGGATGAATTCTGATATTTATATGCGCCTTCAACATAAGTTGCTGCATATGTGAAGGTGTGAGATTGGTGAGTGGTTTCTCGTCCTCCATTCGGAATTGAGCCATTTGATCGTTCTGCATATTTATTCCTTTCGCCAGGTCCGGCCAGCGATAGCTTGGATTGGAATCAAAGGGATATTCTTTCCACTGGAAATCATCCATTCAAGACTGCACAACATTCTGCAGGCGCATGAAGCGTTCTGCACAGAAAAGAGAATCTTCACAAGGTAGTGTTATCTTTAGACACAACCAGAGATGTCTCTCTGTCGACTTCAAGTACGACGTCTGTAACATGGACCCCTTATGGTCGATCTGGGAGTTTGATTTAGTTTGCAGCCTTGTGATCTTCGGTGGTTGGTTCATCCAAAGAGAGCTGTCAGAAAAGCTTGCGACGTTGCCACCGCCACTTGCCGGCCCACTATCATTCGCTATTCCGAATGGTCACTCTAGTCATTGCCGCAACCACTTGCAAGACCCGATAGGTCTTGTTGCCTGGCGCTTGACCGCCAAGAGAAGATCACTGCGTCCAAAAAGGAGAACCGGATTGGTGAAGGAAACCTAGGGTTAGGAAGAGGATAGACAACTCCCTGTTGGATTACTTTGGCGAGTAATGAATGAACATAAGCCTATCAGACAATGAGATGGAAGGGTCAGAACTTACGAAGGGTATCAAACCCAGCACGAAGAACGTGCGGTGACTGTGAAGGTCCTCCAGTTACCCGTGAGTGAGTGTTTGAAGCATCCCCACGCAATGAAAAACTTTTGTGCGCAAAAAGCGAACAAGTTAGGCCCAGAGTGAAGTGAGTAAGGTGGCCGAAGCTTTTGGATGACTGCAGTGGGATGGCCCCAGGACAGAACCACACTCGGGCTTCCATGACTGGTCAGTCTCTAATACCTGTGCATGACTAGCACTTTCCTGTCGCACAGAGTCGATCACTGCATGAGTAGATGAAGATAAATTGGAATCGGCAGTGGGCCGAAATAAAATTTCAGTGGGCACGGCTCTAAGCATTGACCTCCAGTGTGGCGCCATTCTGATTTTCAGTACGCGACGCCCTAAATATTACTCCTGTTCGTGGCCTCTCATGAACTCAAAGTGAGCTTTTCGAATTCCCAGTTTGTACCGTCAAATAACCGTACTCCGAAGTCTGGTGAGACGTCCGATTACAAATGGTAAGCCCACTAGCACCCGGATTAGGGGCAAGGCCAGCCAACTATAATAATCCTTCCTGTCTGCCCCTCCAACCACCTCTTCAAAGATCTGCGAGGCCCGAAACAGGGAGGCGGCTTGAAATGCGGAAAATACGAGATGAGAGTACATGGGCCGAAGGCAAAAAGTCGAGGAGCACATAACCAGGCAATATAAAATTGATGAGCAACGGCAGAGCATTAAAGTCCTCCACAAGTCAGTCGAGGAAGCTCAGCGTAGAGCGGATTACCACTATAAGGCCTTCGAAGGGCAGGCACCGACAAAAAGTCACCAAGAAAGAAAGAGATTACCACCAGAAGAGAGACATTTATCTACAGTTCAGACTGCCTAGCTATGCTTTCGATGAAGGGATTCCTGTTGACGAGTAGTTACGTTGTCGTTGCATCTGCTGCTGATATATATCTTCCTGTTGTCGTTGCTTGGCCTATATTTTTAGCCATACTATTCCATCGAATTATTTCTGCAGCTCTGAGATGGTCTGTTATTACTCGTTGATTTTATATTGCTTTATTATTTGCTCTTCCCTAGGGTCTTTGTCGAGACGCTAAACTCTGATATCTTTCTTCATAAGTTGTTCCTCGGGATCAAATTTCCTCAACACCTCAACAATTTTCACTCCCCTGCATTTATCAACAATCTTTAGTAAGCCAGTCCTCAGCTTTACCTTTTCTTAGTTTTTCTCTGGCCTATGATTTTTACTCCATGGTGATTCGCTTGGTTTAAACCGGGAAACGGTGGTTCGACTGCCTGGATTAAGACTGAGAATTGAGGTAAGAGAGGCTTGTTCCTTGTGAGATGCCAGAAATGAATTTTGGTGTTGCCTGAGCAGTCGTGACAGGAGCAAAGGATGTGGTGTTTGGAAGAGGCTTTTATGCGTCGGACATATTTATGCTATGAATGGCTAGAGATGATGAATCAAGAGAAGGGAAAGCTTTGAAAGCGCAAAGTCTCGAAGGTATATATACAGCATGCAGCCAAATAGAATATGATGTCATATAATTTTCCTTTATGCTGCAGTTGTGAGTTTGATGCTGGACCGCGCAGTGATAGCTACAGGCGTAAAACGATAGTAATCTTCGCTCTTAACCTCCTCCAACAAGGAAGGGGGGCCAGTAATTTGACGAGGTTAGTGAAGGAGAGTGTAGTCCCCAAGGAACAAGAAGAGAGTAGTCCAAGTCGGATTACAGAATGTCTAGATTCCTTTAGATATAGTAATGATAGCAACGACAATGAACGCAGCAGCACTGGCAAGACAAGAAGTCCTATCGACAGCAACCCCATGACTCAAGGTGCAGGGGGTCAAGGCTCTCTCCTTATCACCTCCAGCCTGGATCTTCTTCTCAGCCATATGCTCTACTGCGAAGGGGGATAGTGCGACTGCTTGCCTCAACCGAAGCGGAGGGTGCGGTAGCAGGCTTTCTGTATGCTCATCTCGGAGACGCAGGTATAAAAACAAAGTACGGCTCTTCCAGAGCCATGCTATTGCTCATGGTCAAATCCTACGCACATCCCCTGCCAGATACAGTCAACTTGGCCGATGAAACTTCTAGAAGCTCGCCACGGAGGTCCGATCTTCCAAGTTTGGCCCCAGCATCATCTGACTTTACGTTCTCTGCTGGCGGCTCCACGCAATTCTTCCAGCTCCTCTCCCCCTTCCGCAAGAGCACTCTACAGGAGAAAGGAAAAAGAAAGAAACTAGTCATTTGCTATGCAGGAGACCCAACAGCTCCGCTCGCCGCAGTTTCTGCCTCGGTTCTATTAAGAAGCTGTTGTTGCTAAGAGGTCATGCTGTCGTCGAAGATTTTCTTACCATCGAAATATTTGCTGCTAGCGCCTCTATAGCTTTTTGCCGGATTGTACACTACCTCCGCCTCTTTGCTCTTAAAGTTATCTACCTCTTCTCCTTTTCTACAACTTCATGATCACTTTTCCTAAAGAAAGCACGAGATATACCATCACAATGACTCACGAACCCATCAAACAAGAGCCTAACCTTCCAACAGCATCCTCCAAATTCAATTTTCCGGCAGCGCATTAGATTACTTCACACGATCCTCTCTCGTCGAGAAGTTTTTAACCGCCCGAAAGACTTGCTGCTGCCGTTGCTAATCTTGCTGTCACTTTTGATATCTTCCCAAGAGCAACCTTTAACGTCCACCTATTCATCCTGCCGGCAGCCGAGCGTAAATTCGGATGATGTAGGGGCTAAACTGGGGAGGCCAGGATTCCGTAGAGTATTCTGGGTAGATACTGTAGCCATGGTAGAATCAGGGGAATCGGCGAAAAGTTTTGGAAAGGTTTCGGACAAATCTCTTCATAGAG
>Ga0335074_10009480_pt1 | contig 13599 bp, 12 predicted proteins | sample Lox_Sample_23_FD_206715 | JGI IMG/M metagenome (GOLD analysis project Ga0335074, IMG submission 206715) | Soil microbial communities from Loxahatchee National Wildlife Refuge, Florida, United States - Lox_Sample_2.3 | ecosystem: Environmental > Terrestrial > Soil > Wetlands | place: USA...
TTTGAGGGGCACGACCACCTCAAGGGCGTTCGGCTTGGGCGATTTCCACGTCAGGGGCAGCGCGTGGTTTCCACTGGACTGCGCCTCAATCTTCTCGACGCAGGTCGAGATCTGGCCCGCGAAGTGGACAGTGTCGTCGCGGCCCACCACAAGCGCGGACTCGTCAGCCGCGGCCAGCGTCCACTTGCCTGGTTGCGCCGAGACCAGGTGGAATTGCGGTCCTTCCCAGTCGTCGAAACCCCATTTGCCTCGCACTACGCCGGTCAATTCGCCGCCGGGCAGAGCAGGGACTGGCTGCGTCGGCACGAGTCCGCCCTTGGCAGGATCGGCCTTCACAGGAATGTCGAATTCCTTACGCCGCTTGCCGCTGCCGGCTTCGATTTGAAGAAAAAGGTCGTGAGCCATTCGCGTGGCAAACACAAGTGGCGCACCCTCGGCGGGCAGCACCAGGTCCGGTTTGATGGCGCAAAAACTCTCGGCGGGATTCACGGGATGGAGGGGCTCAGGATGCCCAGGTCCGATGGGCGGCAGCGCCACCACCACCACGGATTTGGGATCGCGGAACGAGGGCGGCATATTGAGCCTCAGATTGAGGCTGTCGGCCGTGGGCAGCGCCAGCGCGGGAATGTACTGGAAGTGGGCCGTGTGCAGCGAGGCCAGGATTCTTGCCGTGTCGACGATGGCGCCGACGTATGGGCTATAAGCGCCGCCGCCCGCCATGGGCGTGAAACTGATCTGGTTCATCAGGTCGAGGGTGGATCCGTTGGCCAGCTGGCTCACAAGCGACTGCGCATTCGCGTCGTCGAGCACCATGCCTTCGGAATTCTGTGAAAGGCAGGATGCCTGCTGGTCGGCGGGCTTCGAGAAGCAGCTCTCGTTGATCTTGATGCCGAGACTGCGCGCCGCCATCTCAGTGCGGGTCTTGAGCGCATCGGGGTTGAATTGCGATGTTACCTTGACGTCGTCCAGATAGGATTCGAGCCGCATCCGCTCCCAGCTGGCGGCCTGCAAATCCTGCGCGGCACGCACGAAGGAACCCGGTCGGCCACGCACGGCACTGCGCAAGGTGTTGAAGTCGCCGCCAGTCTCCGGCGCCAGAAACAGCAGCGCCTGCTGCGCCTCAGCAGGAACGGTAACGAAGATCCCCTCGTCACGAGCCCCGCGGGTCCAGGTTTCAACCCGGGTGAACCACTCCGGCGGCGGAGGATTGGTTGACCCGCGCAGGAACGCCACCACCAGCACAAAGTGCGTGGCCTGGCTTTCGGGCAGGTCGGGATGAATCCAGAGCCGGTCTCCGGGCAGAAGATTGGGTACCTCCGATACCGGCAAGGTTACGCCAGCGCGCTTAACGTGGACATCCACTATGGGACCAGTGAGATCGAAGGGCTGGCCGTCGGCGTACAGGAACGAGGGAGCAAGGAAAACGAACAACAGGTACTGCAGGCAGCGACGCATATGTTCTATTTTACGGATTTGGCCAGTTGAAGTAAGCGCGGGTGGCCGGGTCCTGACCCGAAAACCCGCCCTCAGACGGGCAATTTCAGGCCGAAGGGCAGTTGAAACAGCCGCTTCTGTGGAGTTGGGGGTCAGAAAAATATCGCACGAATTGACAAAATGCCTTAGAATCTGTTCACGAAACCAGCGCGGTGTCATTTGGGGTCGAAAATGCTGGTGCTAGCCTGAATCGCTAACCGTAGTTTCAAGAGTTGTTTCAGGCCGTTTGCCTGCGGCTGGATAAACGCACGAGTTATACAAAACCAGCTGCTGTGGCGGCCCGCCAAAGCTACTCAAGGCTAAGCCGAGACGGAAACTGCCGTAAACCGCTGATATCGCATTTTTTATTCGAATGAACCGAGAAGTTCATACCCGTCTTCTTCATTCCTGGGAACTCGCTGAGAAAGTGTCTTAGAACGAAGCCTGCCACCGGATGCACGTGGCGCAGCTGAAGAGCCGGATCCCCCAAAACCGGCCATGAAGGGTGCTTGCCCCCGCGGCTACGGGAGGCAGTATTGGGAGACAAAGAGATGAAATCGACGAGGGGATCTCAAAATAGCGTAGAAGACGTCAACCTTAGCATTCCCGCCGCTGAGGAAATCATCGAAGAAGCCATCAATGAGCTGGCCTACTCGCAGGACCCGGGCCTGACGCGGGCGCTCAGATTTCTGGCGCCTCCGGGGTACCAGGCCGTGGTGGAGTTATGCAGCGAAAACGGGCGCAGCAAGCGCCGCGATGCTTCGGCTGACACCTGGTCGCCCGAAGAGGATGAGGTGCGCATCTACTTTGAGCGCCTTGACGGCGAGGAACCGGTCCCGCGCCAGAGCCGCGCGTCACGCAGCGTGGCCGCTCACGGCGCGGAAGAGGACAACGAAGAGGAAGTTGCCCCCCTGCCCGCCGATTTGGACGCGCGCGTGAAAGAGCTGTGTGCAACCCTGGCCGAGGCCGAGCGTGGCGGACACGCGTTTATCGCACTCAAGTGGTTCCGCGATTCGTTTCTGCCCCGCAAAGCCTTTCGCTGGAACCAGCATCCTGATGCGCGTCAAGCTGTGCTGGCTGAAGCCATCCAGCGCGGCGTGGTGCTCACCAGCAAGATCGCCAACCCCAAAACGCCCGCATATCCCACCACCACCATCCGGCTCAACCGCGCCGAGGCAGGGATGCCCGAGGAAGCGCAGCGTTTTCATCCCGTCGAGATGCAGGGTGAGCCCGTTGCGGTGGCCATCGACGAAGAACGGGGGGGCGAGTGAGTTTCTTCTATCTTGAGGCCACGGCGTTCGCCAAGCTCTTTGTGCGCGAACCCGGCACCGATGCACTGATCAGGCTGCTGGAAAACGTGGAAGATAATCGCAAGCTGATCTCGGCGGCCACTCCTCTGGAGGTCTATGCGGCCATCCGGCGGCGCGAGCGGGCAGGCCAGATCGCGCCCGAAGCTGCGGCCATGGCGCTGGAAGTTTTGCGCATTGAGTCCGCACGCATGGTGCAGCAGCCCTTGAACCCCGGAATTCTTGAAGCCGCGCGGCAGCTCCTGGACCGCACTACGCTGCGCTGGCCCGAAGCCCTGCAACTGGGCGCTGCGCTGGCTGCCCGCGACATGTTCCCCGGCACCGGAATCACCTTCGTCTCCTCCTCGGCAACGCTGCTTGAAGCGGCAAAGACGGAAGGGCTTGAAACCATCGACCCCGTCATGCTGCCGGCAGCCGAGTTGAAAACGGTGACTGAACCGGAAGTGGCGCAGCAAACGGAATAGGCCCCCAGCCGCGCATCGATGGCGTTTTCTCCAATCCAGGTGAGCTCATGACAATCCACGCGCTTGATGTGCGCGACTCGAAACCGCAGTTGCGCAAGACCATGGGCTTCTGGGATGTGCTGCTGTTCAACATCGCCGCAGTGCTGGGGCCGCGCTGGATCGCCGCCGCCGGCCACAACGGCACATCGTCCATCAGCCTGTGGGTGCTGGCCGCTCTCTTGTTCTTTGTGCCCGGCGCTCTGGTCATCAACGAGCTTTCATCGCGTTTTCCCGAGGAGGGCGGAATCTACGCGTGGGCGCGCGACGCCTTCGGCCCGTTTCACGGCTTCATCGCCGGCTGGACCTACTGGATCTACACCATCTTTTATTTCCCCGGGCTGCTGCTGGCCAGCGCGTCGATGTCAGCGTATGTGATTGGCGGGCGCGGCGTGACGCTTGCGCAGAACCGCCCGTTTCTGCTCTGGTTTTCGATGGCGCTGCTTCTGATTGCGGTGGTGCTGAATATCATAGGCCTGAATATCGGCAAATGGTTGCAGAACGCGGGCGGAGTGGGCACCTATCTGCCATTGATGATCCTGGCCGGCGTGGCCGTTCTGGTTTGCATGCGCCACGGCTCGGTGACCCATTTCACGCTCCACAATATGATGCCAACGTGGAACTGGGACACGGTCAACTTCTGGTCGCAGATTGCGTTTGCGTTTACGGGCCTGGAGCTGGTTTCGTGCATGGCAGAAGAAGTGCACAACCCGCGCAAGACTCTGCCACGCGCGGTCTTCGGCGCGGGCGCGCTGATTGCGCTCATGTACATTGCCGGCACCTTCGCTGTGCTGGCGCTGGTTCCCGCAGGCGATCTCGATCCGCAAAGCGGCGTCTTTCACGCCATCGCTGTGGGCTCGGCCGCGCTGGGCATTGGATTTCTGGGCGTGCTGGCGGCTCTCATGGTAACTGCAGGCAACGCGGGCGGAGTGGGCACAACCGTTGCCGGCGTTGCGCGCGTGCCGTTCCAGGTGGGGATCGATCGCTATCTGCCCGCGGCCTTCGGCAAGATCCATCCCAAATGGAAGACGCCGTACATTTCCATTCTGGTGCAGGCAGCGGCATCGGCAGCAATCCTGTTCTTGAGCCAGGTCAAGAGCAGCGGAATCATAGCCGCTTACCAGGTGGTCGTCGATGCGGCAATCATCCTCTACTTCATTCCTTTTCTTTACATGTTTGCTGCCGTCATCAAGCTGGCCAGCCGCAATGACCGCGCCGAAAATCCGCACGCGGTGCTTGTCCCTGGCGGAATGGCAGGCGTGTGGATCTGCGGCTGCCTTGGCTTCGCAGTGGTCCTCATCGGCATAGCTCTTTCCTTCGTGCCACCCGGCGGAGCCGACAAGACTGTGTTCTGGGTTGACGTGACCGGTGGAACTGTTGGTTCGGTTCTTCTCGGCCTGATTCTGTATTGGCGCGGTGCAAGGACGAAAGAGTCGGAAGCGTGAAAAGGCGCGAAGCGAAGCTCCGGAAAATACGGGACTGTACAGGCCTTCAATTGAAAGCAGTCTGCGGAAAGGTGCAGAGTCTGGATGAAAGACCCGGCGGCCATAGAAAACACAAGTACGCAAGAAGATGAAGCCGGGGCTGCGCCTTTCCCGCGACAAGCATCGCAAGCGGCGTGGCGGCGCATTGGGCTGGAGTGGTGGTGTCTCCTCGCGCTGGTGGCGGCAGCATTCCTCATCCGCCTGTGGGGTATGTCGAAGATGCACTTCTGGGATGAGAATGTGTATCTGCTCAACGCTGACTACTTTTTCTCCGGGCGCGCCGGGTACACAGAGATCGACAGCCGGCCACCCCTGCTGCCGCTTTTCTTTGCAGGCGCGTTCCACGTGTGGTACAGCGACTACGCCGCAGAGATCGTGGCGGCGATGCTGAATGCCGTGGGCCCGCTGTTTTTGTACCTGGCGGGGCGAAGGATTGTGGGCCGGAGCGCAGCCGCGATTGCAGCGTTGCTGCTGGCCTTCGGCCCGTTCCTCGTCGGTGTTTGCCCGGACGGCCATGGCGCGTTGATCCCCAATTGCAATGGGCACAGCCTGCTCACGGATTGCCCTGCTCTGACCCTGGTTGTATTTTCGCTTTGGCTGGGGGTTCGCGCGCTGGAAAAACAGACCAGCCTGCGCTTTGCTGTTTTCGGATTCGCGATGGCAGCGGCATTCCTCATGCGCTATGGTTCGATGTCGAGCGTGGGAATTCTTGCGTTGATGACGCTGGGCGCAAAAGCGCGTGCCAGGGCCGTTATTGCCTGTGCTGCCGGCTTTTTCCTTGGCATGGCGCCGTACTTTTGCTGGTCGCGATACCAGTTCGGAGCATTCTTCGAGGCGCTGCGGCAAGGATGGTTGAACTTCGGCGGCGATGAGGAGCCATTTGGCTATTATCTGAAGATTCTGCCGGAAGTGATTTCCTGGCTCGCCGTGTCGGGCCTGGCGCTCTGGTTCGTCCGCAGGGGCCGGGAGCTTTGGAGAAGGAAGAAGCAAGGCGAGTTAACGGCCGGAGTGGGCGCAGCGATCCGCTCTCTGCGGTGGGAAGTGTATTTGTGGTTCTGGGCGGCCGCGGTGCTGGTATTTTTCAGCAGCTTGGGCCACAAGGAGCCGCGTTACGCCATTCCCTTGGCGCCGCCATTGCTGCTGCTGGCGGGCGTAGGGCTGGGCACGCTGCTCGTGGGCGCAGGGAAGGCGATGAAGGCAGCCGGAGGCGTGGCGCTGGCCTGCGCGTTAATGGTGACTTTCTGGCCGTCGCACCATCGGTTCGACGGCGGATTCATAGATCACTCGGTTTCAGACGAGATGATCGTCTCGGAGTATCTCAAGGCCAACCTGCCCTCTTCCACCGTTCTCTATGCCAATCTGAATTACCCCGACTTCGCCTATTATTCCGGGTTGACGGTCAGGGATCTGCCGGAATCGGGCAGCGAGTTGTACGCCGAGCTCGACCGTCTTCCGGTTGGCAGCGTTCTAATCGCATACAAAGCGGCCGGCGACAATGATGAATCTCCCGCGGAGCCGCCGCTCAGCTTCCTGGACTCCAATCCGCGTTTCACGCGAATCCGTGAGTTTCCGACGCTGGTTGTGTATCGGCGAATTGCGCTCTGATCGGGTTGGTTTTTTACTGGCGCGGGGCCACGGCGAAGCAGGACGATGGACCGGGAACCCGCGATTTACACCCCGGAGCGCCCTTGGTGTTATTCTCGCTTTCTCCCCCTTTTCTTGACTCGTACGCAGCGAATTTGAGCACTCACTCACGCGCAAATTGCACGGATGCACCGGACCGGAAAACGAGGCAATGCGAAATGGCCCACATCGGTAAATATCAACTGTTTGCTTTTATCGCTCTCTCCTTCTTCGCCACCCCAATGCCGCTCGCAGCCGAAGCCAGTCAGCAGGCGCAAACCGCACTGGTCAAGGCCTTGCTCGGCAAGGATGTCGAAGCGCTGTTGGACATGCCCGCATATAAGGACGGAATTGACTTGTATGTCGATCCAAAGACCGAAAGGCGGCTGGATGCGCGAGGGATCGACATGAAAGAGCTGGCCAAATACCTGAAAGACAAAGGTGTCGGCGTGGCGCGCGATGAATGGGTGACCATTACCGATGTGAAGGTCGACAGCGACCGCGTTGAGATTCACCTGGGCGGCGGCGGCGAGGGCCGAAGCGCCAGCAAGAACGCCGAAAAGAAAGGCGCGGGCCTTATGCGTGCCGGCGGCTCGCGCATCAACTTCCGTTATGAAAGGGATGTCACGGATGCCGACATCCAGATGGATGCATTTCTGCCGCTGCTGGCGCGTGTGCTCGATACCAGCAAGATTCGCGACAACGTCGACGTCACGGGTCTCGCGCCCGAATTTCAGGAGGCGATTCGAGCCAAAGACATTATTGTCGGCATGACATACAAAATGGTGCTGATGAGCGCCGGCGATCCCGATCAGAAAAAAGTGGAGGACACCACCGACGACAGCCTCCACGAAACCTGGTACTACCTCCGCGACGACCATCGCTGGGTAGTCAGATTTGTCAACGGAAAAGTCGTGAAGGTGCTGGTGTATTGATCGGCTTACACCAGTCCTGCTTTGAAGGGGCACGGCTTCAGCTGTGCCGTAAATTCAGCATAAACATCTGGGCTGTCCGTCTGTGCGCCAGGACCCTTGATGCAACCAGTTCGAGGGCAGGGTAACCTTGTTACTCCCGCCGGAACTTGTTTGCCTGCTCGAATTCGTCGCGCAGCTCCGGCGAGCGCAGATTTTCGCGGAGACGGGCAATGCGCTGCTCCAATGCTTCGAGGGCGCGCGCGACGGCTTCGGTGTTGGTGTAAGCGATGTCGCGCCACATGGAGAATGGGCTGGCGCCGAGTCGAGTCATCTCGCGTAGTGCGCGCCCGCCCACGTCTTTGAGTTCCGGCGCATCGCCCACTTCGTCTTCGAGCAGCGCGCTGAGCGCCGTGGCCGTGAACTGCGGCAGATGGCTGACCCACGCGACCAGTTCATCGTGGCGCGCGGGATCGAGATCGAGGGTTTTTGCGCCCATGGCGGCGACAAGTTCGCGCCAATCCTTTACAAGCTCGGTTCCACGCAGGGAACGCAGCCGAGCCTGATCGTCGGTAAACAGCCATACCGCGCCGCGAAAAAGATTGGCGTCGGCCAGCGCCGCGCCGCCGCGCTCTTTGCCTGCCATCGGGTGCCCGGGAAGAAATGCCGCGCGCTCGGGCGTGTTGTAAAGCCGTGCGGCAGTTTCGGCGATCACGCGCTTGGTGCTGCCCACGTCGGTCACCATGTGCTCCGGGCCGAGTACGCCGGAAAGCTTCTCCATGAAATCCAGCGTGGCGTAGATGGGGACCGCAAGAACAGTAACCTCGGCCGCGCGCGCCGCTTCGACCGCGTCCGGCGCGATGGAATCAATCGCGCCCAAATTGAGCGCGAGTTGCGCCGCCTCTGGGCTGCGATTCCATCCGGCGATCGTGCCCTTAAACCCCGCGGCTCGCAACGCCAATCCAACTGACGTGCCCAGCAGGCCAGTGCCCAGAATGGCGATTCGCGAGATCATGGAAGTCCTTCGAAAGCGTTGTTAGCGGAGCTAGCGGAGTTAAAAAAACTTGAACGCCGCTAACACGCGCGAAGCGCGGCTGACGCCGCTAACTCCGGTTGTCCCGCTCCATCTTACAGTGCGCGGCCGACAGCTTGAGCAATCACCCGCAACTCGCCTACCAGCTTTTCAAACTGGTCGAGATACAGCGTTTGCGCGGCGTCGGAGACGGCCTTATCGGCGTTGGGGTGAATTTCAATAATCAGCCCATCGGCGCCCGCGGCCACAGCAGCCTTCGCCATGGCCGGAACCATGTCGCGTCGTCCCGTGCCATGTGATGGATCGGCGATCACAGGCAGGTGCGAGAGCTTCTTGATCACTGGGATGGCTGCGATATCCATGGTGTTGCGCGTTGCAGTCTCGTAGGTGCGAATGCCGCGCTCACAGAGAATCACGTTGTAGTTGCCGCCGGAGAGAATGTACTCGCTCGAGAGCAGCAGCTCCTCAACAGTGGCGGCGATGCCGCGCTTGAGCAGCACCGGTTTCTGCACCTGACCCAGCTCGCGCAGCAGGTTGAAGTTCTGCATGTTGCGCGCTCCCACCTGGAAGCAATCGACAAATGGCAGCATAGGCTCGATCTGCGCAATCTCCATCACCTCGCTTACGACGAGCAGTCCGTTGGCGCCGGCGGCTTCACGCATCAGCTTCAGGCCGGGAATGCCGAGCCCCTGAAATGAATACGGCGAGCTGCGCGGCTTGAATGCGCCGCCCCGCAGAAAACCACAGCCCGCAGCCTTCACGCATTTCGCGATCGCAAAGATCTGCTCACGATTTTCTACAGCGCATGGCCCGGCGATGACCGCGACCTGTTGACCGCCGATCGTAGCGCCGTTGGGGAACTCGATTACCGTGCCTTCAGGCCTCCATGCGCGGCCGGCCAGCTTGTAGGGCGCGCTGATGCGGTGCACGTGCAGCACGCCCGGCAGCATTTCAAACTTCGTCAGGTCGAGGCCGGCGGTCGCGCCCACGCCGGCCAAAATGGTTTGCATGGTTCCCGTTGTCCGATGCACATTGACGCCGGCTTCCTCCATCACGGCGATCACTGCGTCGATCTGTTCTTCGGTAGCTCTTTCCTGCATGGCGACAATCATGATTTTTTCCCTGTCTCGGACGCCAAACCGGGGTCCCCGGCGACGGGTGGCTCAGAGAGCCGGGGTCGCTGGGGTGGGGTTGCGTCCGCGGCGCGGCCCCGCGTGCCTTCGGATGGGGCGGTGCGGGCGTTTCTCTGTGAAGCCAACTCATTCCGCTGCAATGCCCGCATCACGTCGATAATGCGCTCGTAGATATGCGTCAGCTCAATGTCGGGCAGCGGTCCCTTGTTGGCCGCGCGCACGTTGGCGTAGATGATCTTTTCGCGTTCCGGCTCGTAGACCGGAAGCGAAGTGGCGGCCTTCAAATGGCCGATCATCTGCGCAGCACGGGCCCGCTCGCTCAGCAACTCCACAAGCTGGCGGTCCAGGGCATCGATTCTGATTCGCAATTCTTCGATGGTCATTTCAGAGCCTCTAGCTGCTAGCTTCTAGCTCCTAGCCTCATCTTGCGGATGCGACCTTCAACGCCTGGTTCCGCGAGGAACAAGCTAAAGGCTGGAAGCTAGTAGCTAGAAGCTGCTTTTTTCACGGGGCCAGCGCTGCGTCATGCAGGCGCAGGCCCCTGATAAATCGAGCCACCGCGGCGGGCGCCGATTCCGGTGTCGAGCGTTCCACCAGCTCGACAATAGCGCTGCCGATGACCGCGGCATCCGCGAACTCCGCCACCTGCGCGACGTGTTCCGCATTGCTGATGCCGAACCCCACCGCCACCGGCAGCTTGCTCCATTGCCGGATGCGCGCCACCAGCGATGCAGCATCCGCCGCTACGCTCTGCTGCGTGCCGGTGATGCCGGTGCGCGAGATGGCGTAAATGAACCCTTTCGAATTCGCGGCGATGGCTTCCAGTCGCGCATCGGGGCTGGTGGGCGCGGCGAGAAAAATGGGCGCGAGGCCTACGCGACCTAATTCGGCCAGATATTCCGCGGCCTCTTCGACAATCATGTCGGTAGCGAGCACGCCGTCAGCGCCCGCCGCTTTTGCGTCGTCGGCAAATCTGCCCATGCCGTAGCGCAGAATCGGATTCAAATAGCTGAAAATCACGAGGCCTGCATCGGGCCGCACAGCGCGAATCTCATGCGCGACGGCAAGAACATCTTTGAGCCATGCTCCTCTGTGCTTTGCCCCGTGCGCCAGGGCGCGCTCCATGGCGCGCTGGATGATGGGGCCGTCGGCCAGCGGATCGCTGAAAGGCACGCCCAGTTCGATCACGTCCGCGCCGGCATCGATGGCCGCGATTGCGATTTTGCGCGTAACGTCAAGGCTGGGGTCGCCGGCGGTCAAATAAACCACCAGGCCCGGCTTGTGATGGAACTGAATCGGCATGGCGTGCGATCAGGCTCCCTGAATATTTAGCTCGCGGGCCAGGATGCCCATGTCCTTATCGCCGCGTCCAGAGAGGTTCACCACAAGTATTTCACGGGCAGGGAGTGAGGGAGCAATGCGAATGGCCTCGGCCACTGCGTGGGCGCTTTCGAGCGCGGGCAGAATTCCTTCAGTGCGCGCGAGCTTCACCACCGCATCAAGCGCAGTGGCATCGTCGCAGGAAACGTATTCGGCGCGGCCGGAGTCGTGCAGCGCGGCGTGCTCGGGCCCGATGGACGCGTAGTCGAGGCCGGCGGAGACGGAATGCGTGAGCGCGATCTGGCCGTCATCGTCCTGCAGAACGTAAGAAAATGTTCCTTGCAGCACGCCCGGAGCTCCGCCCTGGAAGCGGGCCGCATGCTCGCCCAGCGCACTGCCGCGCCCTCCGGCTTCCACGCCGATCAGACGCACGTCTCGTTCGGGGATGAATTCGTAGAACGCGCCAATCGCATTTGATCCACCGCCCACGCAGGCGATCACTGCGTGGGGCAGCCTTCCCTCTTTTTCAATGATCTGAGCTTTCATCTCGCGACTGATGCAGCGGTGAAAGTCGCGCACCATGGTGGGGTAAGGATGCGCGCCGAGAGCGCTGCCGAGCAAATAATATGTGGTGCGCACGTTCGTGACCCAGTCGCGCATGGCCTCGCCGATGGCGTCTTTCAGCGTCTTCGATCCCGAGCTCACGCCGCGGACTTCAGCGCCCATCAGGCGCATGCGTTTCACGTTCAGATCTTGGCGCTCCATGTCTACATCGCCCATGTAGATCACGCATTCCAGGCCGAGCAGCGCGCAGGCAGCGCTGGTGGCCACGCCATGCTGGCCAGCGCCGGTTTCGGCAATCACGCGCTTTTTGCCCATGCGTTTAGCCAGCAACCCCTGGCCGAGCGCGTTGTTGATCTTGTGCGCGCCCGTGTGCAGCAGATCTTCGCGCTTGAGATAGATTTTTGCGCCGCCGAGCGATTCGGTCAGCCGCTTGGCGAAGTAGAGCGGCGTGGGCCGGCCGGCGTAGTCGGCGAGCAGCGACGCAAGCTCGGCCTGAAACGCTGCGTCGGCCCTGGCTTCTTCGTACGCGCGCTCCAACTCATCCAGCGCGGCCACCAGCGTTTCCGGCACATAGCGACCGCCGTAGACGCCAAAGCGCCCAGGCCGCGACTCGGAAGGACTTGCCGGATGAATGATGGACGCCATGGGAAGCTCCTGCCTGTGCGGCCGCAGAGGTGCGGAACTCTTAGTGTACTAGGAGGGCAGCCCGTGCGACCCTCAAATCCAGCAACGGCGCGCTCATGCCGAAACGCAGCTCTCCGCGATCTTCCAGGGGACGAGGCGCCAGGTGTTATCGCGTTTTTCGTAGATATGCCAGCCCTCAGAACAGTTTCCGTAGGTCATTGCCCACACCATCCCGAGCGTCTGGCCGCGGTCAAAGTAGACCTGGCTGAATAGACTAAGCGGCCCGCGGCCTTTGTACTTTCGCACAATTTCATGGTCCAGGCGCCACGGCCCATCGGCGGGCTCGACCGCAGGCGGAATTAGCTTCTGGTATTCCGCACGCGCTTCGCTGTTCATCATCCGATACCGCAGTGGAAGGCTGAACCTTGGCTCCAGGTTTACGCGCTGGCCTTTGCGCGCGGCAACGTCAGCGATGCCTTCGTTGAACTGCGGCAGCCGATCTTCCGGCACCGCAACGATTGAGCCGGCACCCGCAAACATTAATTGCTTTCGAGAAGTGACCGGCCGGCCTGCGCCAAACTGCCGGTCGGGATCCTCGGTGGAATCGGGAACCAGGTACTCCTTCTTCGTTGTTTCCAGGCTGGCGATGAGGAGGGAGAGAACTGCATACGTATCGTCTGCCCGGTCCCGCGGAATGGGGACAGGTTCGCTCTGCGGCGGAGCGACAGCGCGAACGAGGGGGCAGGCGGCTCCAGCCGCCAGGCAAAGCTGGGTACAAAAGGTGCGCCGGCTGATGAAGAAATGAGCCACGCAATCAATATACTCAAGGAGTTTGCGGAGTGAAAACAGCCGACCATGCGTGATCGAACGGCTAAAAGTACCTTCTCACCCGGGCCGCGTACTGGGAATACTCCTGGCCGTAATGCTGTCTCAGGAATTCCTCCTCGCGCAACACCTGGCGGTGGATCAGCAATGCCGCGGCGACCAGATAGACCAGAAGAATCGGATTTGAAAACACCAGAAACTGGCCGAGCAGGACAAACCCGAACGCCACATAAATAGGATTGCGGCTGAATGCAAAAACGCCCGTGGTCACAAGCTTGTCCGGGTGATCTGGATCGATGCCGACCCTGAAACTCTTCCCAAATGAAACCAGACTGAGGACAAACAGAGTCAGTCCGGCCAGGCATAGAAGCACTCCGATCCACGAGATTGTCCCGCAGTGGAAGAACTCCTGCCTGGCGAAGGTGGGAAATCCAAATGCATTGGCAAAAACAATATAGAAATAAAAGAGTGCGAACGGCGGAATCAGGAAATCCTTCTTGTCGATCTCACCGAATCGGATCGCCTTGATCCCTTTTCTCTTCATCAGCAGGGCTCGGCCCAATACCAATCCGATCAGCAGCAAGAGGGTCAGCGCAGCAAAGTACCGTTGCATCTGCTTTCTCCTTCAGAACCACATCTATCCGCCGGCTGCTTTTTTCCGGGTGATGTCGCACAGCATGTCGGAGTGAATATTGAGGCCGATGTTGGTCATGTTGTAGACGTGCTCACTGGCAACAAGCCAGACGATCTCGCAGATGGCGCGTTCAGAGTAATGCCTGGCCAGGCGAGCAAAGGTCTCCGG
>Ga0335074_10009482_pt1 | contig 13598 bp, 13 predicted proteins | sample Lox_Sample_23_FD_206715 | JGI IMG/M metagenome (GOLD analysis project Ga0335074, IMG submission 206715) | Soil microbial communities from Loxahatchee National Wildlife Refuge, Florida, United States - Lox_Sample_2.3 | ecosystem: Environmental > Terrestrial > Soil > Wetlands | place: USA...
CCGCGATCGGCTGTCTTGCGATCGACGCTGAAACCGATAGGCGTTGGCATCGGAGCAAGATAACTCATGATGCGGAGCCCTCCAATGCCGCCGCCCGGGTTGCCTCTGAGGTCAATAAGTAGACGTTGCGCGCCGGCCAAAGCAGTTCTAAAAAGCTGAGAGACGCGGTTGGCGAAATCAATGCCGATTAGTCCGGGGAAAAGGCTCACAGTCATAATGCCGATGTTGCTTGGCCCCATCTTGGCAGTGACGCTCGCGGGCTCTGAGTATGGATTGCTACGGTACTTGGGCTTTTTCGTCGTTAGACCAATCTGGAAGTCGTGATGTGTTCCCGCACGATCGATGGTGACTGCGGTCTTTGCATTCATCGGAAAAGCCGGCGCCGAAGTGGTGTCCAGTTCCTTTCCATTGATCGCGATCAGAATATCTCCGGGCCGGATCGTAGCTCGTTCCGCCACGCCTCCGGGAAGTACATCTTGAAACACCCACTTCTCCGTACTGTTTCCGATGAGCACCCGCCGGAAGCTGGCGTTTATGCTGTTTCGAGCGGTGATCTTTGTGGTTGGTGAGAGCAGGCCGAAATGCCCCCCATTTGTCAATTGGCCAAGCATCTGAGCAACTGCTGCCTCGAAGGTCGCTCTGTCCGACGCGTCAACAACTTGTGCGCGGTTTGCGGTTACAATCGCATTCCAGTCTCGGCCGCCAAAAGAAGGATCGTAATACTTGGTCTGCACGAGAGTGACGATCTTGTCGAAAAGCTGCTTGCGCTGATTCGCTGTCAAATTCATCGATTGTCTGTTCCCTCTTTGTCGGTGTCATTGATGGTGCCGTTGGGTTCTCCAACCAGCTCGAAGCTCGCCCAGTAGTACGGAGACAGGTGTTTTGCTAGCAAATCTAGTTGTGCCTGACGCAGGGCGTCGGCCTTGGGTTCCTGTTCACTGAGGTAGTGATAGAAGTCGGTCATCAGAAGCTCGCTGGAATGGTCTTCAACCTCCCACAGCGTGGAAACAACGCTGTCAGCGCCAGCCTCGATAAATGCATTCACAAGGTTTGCGACGCCAGTCTCACTCACTGGCCCAACTCCAGTGTTGCAAGCGGAAAGTGTTACGAGAGAGGCATTGAGATGAAGGTTCCGAATCTCTCGGACTTGTAGAAGTCCATCGTCTGGGCCGTTCGGTTCCGGCGCAAAGACAAGTGCGGAGCGGTCGGGATAATCGTTGTCGACGTACCCATGCAGCGCCAGGTGCAGGACGTTGTAGTTCGCGAGTGGAAGATCCTTGAAGTGTGTTTCTGTCGCGTCCGAACCGAGGAGCAACGTCGCTGGATGTGGAAGGTCAGAGGCGATCGTTTCTACTTCGCGCTCGCTTTCAGGAAGGGCTATAAATTGGTCTCGCTCTGGGCCGGTAATCCCGCGAAGAATAGGGTTCTTTGTCTGTTTCGCTTTGATCCATGCGGCGACGCCCACGTAAGGCAAGGGGAGTTGCTCTTCCCTGGCGCGCCGCGCGGTCAAAATACCCAACACGGTGCTCGACGGTGCGACGCTAATTGTGTGTGTAGCGAGGAGATATCGTCCGTCGTGGCGGAGGGCATCGAACGGAAGAAGATGAAGCTCGCCATCCGGGACAAGGATCAGCTTTGGACTGGCCTGAAGTTCCGTTATCGGAGAGAGAAGCGCGTCATAAAGGCGTGTTGCTAAAGGGTCGTCGCTCTGCTGGTTGCGAAGCTCGTTCCGATACGTCGTTGCGTCTGTTTCAATGTCGCGACGATCCGGCAGGGAGTAGACATGAGCGCCGGACCTTGTGATCGCTAGAGCGAACGAATGGGGCGTCGAGAGTACATACTCGACAAGAAGCTCGTCATCATTCAGCGTGCGTTGAAGTGTGGCAAGTGATATGGGTCGTGTTGCCGTGATGCCTTCCAAAGAATGTGTGTCTATATTCATTTCTGTGGCATAAATCTGCTGCATTAGGTGAGCGCGCTTTTGAGCATCATCAGTATCTATAAGGGAGAGGTTTAGTGCTGTAAGGCGCTGCTCGTCGTTGCTCGCCAGGTGTGGCCGCACGGTGTCATGGTGGAGAAGTGCCTGCGCCTCCACACGTCCGCGGGCTTCCTCCAGGACTTGCAGCGCCCCCGCATAGTCTTTCTGTTGAGCCAAGGATGCGAAGTGGCCCGAGTAGACTTCGCTCAGCTCGTCCAGCAAGATCCGTTCGACATTGCTGTTTGGCACATGCGCAAGCATCGCGTCGATAAGAACAGAACTCTTCTGATAGAGCGCATCGGCTTCTTTAGGCTCGCCGAGTTTCTGCGTGATCTCTGCCTTAATGGCAAGGTTGCGTGGAACAAAGTAGAGCTCATCCGGGATTCGTTTGTTTGCATCAATAGCCTTGTTGATGGCCGCCAATGCCTCTTTGAGTTGACCTTCCCGCTCGTAGGTTCGCGCGAGGTAGCCGCCGACCTCAGTGATTCCGCGCCAGTAATCGAGTTGGGTTGCATCCTTCATCGCGAGAGCATAATCAGCGGTTGCGCCGGAGAGATTACCCATGTCTTCGTATATGTGCCCGCGAGCCGTGAACAATTGATAGTAGTGGGCGATCAGTGTTGGATTAGGAATCCGAGCAATTGCTGTGTTCGCGAGGGCAAGGGCTTCCTGTATTCGATGCAGGCCGCGGAGAGCGTCGATCTTGTAAGTGATCGCAATGGATGGATAGGCGACAGCGGGATTTTTGCGCGCCGTGTTGATGGCGTCATCAAGCGAGATGAGAGCTTCTTGGTAGCGGTGTAGCTCGTCGAGGCCTGCGCCGTAGACGCTTGCGTACCGGACGTGCGCCGCATCGTCGTGAAAGAGCTTGGCAACTTCCCACGCTGCGATGACTTGTCGCTTTGCTGTGGAGAGATCTCCCAAAATGAACGCGGCAATTCCCTCCTCACCCGTCGCCCGAGATGCCAGCAAAAAGCGCCCCTGTTGTTTTGCGAGAGTCGCCACGTCAGCCCAAGTTGCCCGCGCCATTCCAGCGTCATAGTTGACCTCGATCATTCCGCGGATCGTGAGTATGCGAAGCCGCGTCTCAGGATCTTGTGCTGCTGGTTTGGCCAGGTCCTGGGTGAGGTCGAAAATCACTCCGGGAAGGCTGCCCGACTCCGCGTGAGGAATGATTTGGCTGACGTGTGCATACAGGGCTCTTGAGCTATCACCCTGCTCTGCGAAAAGGACTTCTGCCTGTTTGTAAATGGGCTCTGCGAGAATCCATTGATTGTTCCACGCGAGCTCATCGGCCTTGTCCAGAAGCCTTTGAGCTTCGCCCGATCGGCGATGTTGAACGTGACTGTAATAAATCGTAGCGATCGCCGCGGCGACGCCTGCAGACAAAAATAGAGTGAGCGCAAACCAGCCAATCCGACGCAGCTTCATAGTGGGGGAGGATTCTCATCGGTGGAAATGAGCGTTCAGACGCAGGACGTACTAGCATCTACATTTCAATATCGATTGTAGAACAATCGCGGATTCGAGGCGAGCGCACCTAATATCGACGACAGAACTCGGTTTGCGAATCGGCTCTGACTCAGCATCTGGAAGAGCAGCACAAGCTGGGCTGTCTTTGCTCAGATCTCACTGCTCGCATAGGGTCGTGGGATCGCGGGGTACTTCGTCTATGACATACTAATACGTCTAGGGCTACATTCCTCGAATACCAAGAGGGCAAGGGGTACGCGATGGCGAGATATGACCTTCAGGGGAGTCTGGATCTGCTGGTGCTGAAGACCCTTTCGCAGCGGGGCAAAATCCATGGCTACGGCATCGCGTTGCACATCCAACGTGCCAGCGACGAGCTGCTGCGTGTGGAAGAAGGATCCCTGTATCCGGCGCTCCACCGCATGGAGCAGAGCGGCTGGATCGCATCGGAGTGGGCGCTGACAGAGACAGGACGACGGGCGAAGTACTACAGGCTGACGGCCGTAGGACGGAAGCAACTCGAAGACGCGAAAGAGAACTTCGAGCAGCTGGTGAAGGGTGTCCGCGCGATGCTGCGGTACGCGTGAGGTGGGCGATGGGCGTGTGGCGTCGATTGAGGAATCTGTCGCGGCGGGAGCAGGTGGATGCCGAGATTGAGGAGGAGTTGCGGGCCCATCTGGAGATGTCGGCGGAGGATGAGGTGCGGGCGGGGTTGACCGATGAGGAGGCTCGACGGATAGCGCGGCTTCGGTTCGGGAATCCGCTGGTGATGCGGGAGCAGACTGCCAGCGCGGATGCGGCGCTGGCGCTGGAGGGATTCTGGCGGGATGTGCGGTGTGCGCTGCGGCGGATGCGCAAGTTCCCGGGCTTTGCGGCCACGGTCGTTCTCACGCTGGGACTCGCGATTGGGGCGAATCTCGCCGTCTTCCAACTGCTGTACAGCGTCGTGTTTGCGCGATTACCGGTGCCGCGCCCGGACGAGCTGATGGCCCTGCGCGCCGTTAAGTCGCCCTTCGACGGGCAGTGGTTCGTCTCTTATCCGGCTTATCAACGACTGCGGCGGGCAACCGGCGCGTCGACTCCCGTCATCGCACGTTCGGGATTTGGGATGGGCCTTTTGCAACTGCAGGACCGTGCGCCGCAAGACGCTCGATTTCAGCTAGTCTCAGACAACTTCTTCCGCGTACTGGGAGTTGCGCCCGCGGCGGGTAGGCTGTTCACCGAGAGTGATGATCGGCCCGGCGAGAACGAGTTGCCGGTGGTGGTGCGCTACGGATTTGCGCTTCGGCAGTTTGGCACGGTTCAGGTCGCGGGGCGGCGCGCGGTATTGAACGGAGTGCCGGTGGTGATTGTGGGTGTCGCTGCGCAGCGATTCCTGGGCGTGATGACGGGCTATGCGCCGGACTTATGGCTGCCACTAGAAGCGCAGGCAACCGGCAAGGTGGGTGCGTGGTTCGATTCTCTGGGGCCGGGGCATGGCATTCATCTCGACGATTCGTGGCTCGATCAGCCGGGAATCTTCTGGCTCTGGCTGACCGCGCGTGTCCCTCCGGGCGAGGGGGCCGCGGCGGGAGCACGATGGACGGCAGCCTTGCAGCCAGACCTGACGCTGATGGCCGATGCCGCGCCAACCCCGCAGGCGAGAGCGACCATTCTGCATGCGCAAGTCCAGCTTGTTTCTACGGCCAACGGCGAGGGATCGTTGCGCGAGGATTCGTTCCTGCCTCTGGCACTGCTGATGGCGCTGGCTTCGTCCGTTTTCCTGGCGGGCTGCCTGAACCTTGCGAACCTCCAGGCAGCGCGGTTGAGCGCGCGGCAACGAGACTTCAGCGTGCGCATTTCTCTGGGCGCTAGCCGCTGGCGACTGTTGCGACAGGTCCTGACAGAGGATGTTCTGCTGACGGTGGGGGGTGGGGTGCTGGCGATCGTCACAGGACGAGCCGCGAGCGTTCTGCTGGTGCGCTGGGCCTCGAGCCGCGACTGGCTGCTCAATCTGGACCTGTATGCAGGCGCGCGCGTCCTGCTGCTCGGCGCCGGACTGATGATCGTGGCGTTGTGCGTCTTCAGTCTGCTGCCGGGATGGCACGCGCTGCGGTGGAACTTCGCCGGAGCGAGGGGATCGAAGTGGACCTACGCGGTCACGCCGCAGAGCGCAAGCGCACGGCGCTGGTCCAGTACGATGCTTTCCGTGCAGGTGAGCCTTTCGATGCTGCTGGTGGCCATGGCGGCATGTTTTGCGAAGACGCTCGTCCATTTGACCCGCATAGATACTGGGATGGACCGTGAGCATGTGCTGTCAGTTCATGTTGACATGGTGCATGGGTATGCTGCGCAGCATACAAGCCTGCCCGTTTTGTACCGTACGCTGGTGGAGCGCCTGGAGGCCCTCCCGCAGGTGGGCAGCGCGGCCGTTGAGATGTGCCGAATTCCTGGGTGCGGCTGGAACACAGCGATGCACGTGTTTGGCAAGAGAGATACGGAGATCGCGGACCTGCACGGAGAAGAAGACCATGTGGGACGCGGGTATTTCCGAGCGATGGGAATCCCGATGCTGCGCGGCAGAGATTTTTCCGACGCCGACCGAACCGACACACAGAAAGTGGTGATTCTGAATGAGGCATACGCAAAGAAACTGTTCGGCAACGAAAATCCGATCGGGCATAGGATTGGCTACCAGGAAGCGCCGTACGATCATCAGTTCCTGATTGTAGGGGAAGCGGCCGATGCGCGGGTGGATGGCCCGCAGTGGCCCGCGCCGCCGGTCGTGTACGTGTCAGTGGATCAGAATCCGGCGCCGATTCACTCGATTGAAGTGCGGACTATAGGCCCGGTGGGGGCGATGGCTACGCAGATCCGGCAGGCGCTGCACAATTTCGATCCACAGCTGCCGGTCACGGAGGTTGTTCCTCTGGCAACGGAACTCGATGATGGGCTGACCCGGCAGAAGCTGTTGGCTCGGCTGACCGGCGCGCTTGGCTTGTTGACTCTGGCTCTGGCGGCACTGGGTTTCTACGGAGTGATGTCATATCGCGTAGCGCAGCGCAGGATGGAAATTGGCATACGCATGGCGGTAGGTGCGACACGAGGGCAGGTGCAGAGGCTGATACTGCGCCAGACGCTGATGGTTATCTTTGCGGGAATTGTGCCGGGGCTGGTACTGACAAAAATCGCGACGCATGCGGCTCAGAGTCTCCTGTATGGCGCAGCCGGGTCCAACTGGGCAGTCATCGTACTGGGAATCCTGATGTTGGCGGGGGTCGGCCTGCTTGCGACACTGGCTCCGGCGCGACGTGCGGCGAGTGTGGATCCGATGGAAGCGCTGCGAGCGGAGTGAGCTAAGCAATGGACGTCGAGGGATCTGCGTCACCTGTTCGACAACTGAGACGATCTTCACAGCAACGGCGGTGGTAACGCTTGCGCGGGGCATATGGCAACGACGGCGATTCTTGCGCTGGTTGAGCAGGTGATGCTGCGGTCGCTGGCGGTCGCGCGACCCGACCAGCTCTGGCGCATCGGCGACTCCGGCGCTGCTACTCGGACAGGTACACGGAGAGAGACGGCAATGCGCAGAACGACTGGAGGTTCTTCTCGTCGGAGCGTACAAGCTCTTCCGTGCCAATACCCCGGCCTTCCAGGACCTGGCGGTGCTCCAGCTCGGTAGGGGGAATATCCAATTTGCCCATTGATGCTGCTCCATTTCGAGTGGGTGAGGATTCAGTCTTTGGTAAAGTCCAGTTCTCTGCTCCGACTTCGTCCTGGGCTGCGGATGAAGTCGTGGCTGTGGTGATGCCTCAGAGGCTCTGGGTCTACGGCGAGCATGATGAGCCGGCGCATGTTGGTGGCGCGCGACGCTCGAAAGGCGACACTCAGCTCATCGGTGATCTGTTCTTTCGTGATTCTGTCCCATTGCAACCCAATGTCGTTTTCGCGCCCGAGCTCCGTAGTGAATTCACGTAAGACCAGCTCGTTGCCGGCGAGAAACGGTTGAATCTTTGCCAGCTCGCCGAGGTAGTATGCAGACCGATCTGTCCATTCGTCGAGATCGTAGCCCTTCAGGTGATTTTCGCTGGAGAGCTTATCGAATACCCGGTCCAAAGCCTTTTCAATCTCCCACACCGGCGCTCCTGGCCGCGTGAGCCGTTCGGGGATGTCGACCTCGCGCAGCTTGCCTGCCCACTCGTAAACGTCTTGGAAGATATGACTGTGAATCCGTTGCAGGTGTTCGGTGGTGAATGCTCCGGCGATTGGTTTCACGTGAAGCTCGGCAAGCCGGATAGCTGAAAAATCGGCCTCGGCGCCGGCTAGCGGTCGAGCATCCGTGATGTCGAGCTTGTTCTTCCAAACATCTGTGCCGGGGATTTTGAAATCGCTGATGTCGATCATGGTCGCGTCTCCTTGGTGGCGTAGAACTCTTGTGTCTGAGCGAGAACCTCTTCTAACGTCAGCTCTCCTGTCACCCAATTGGAAAGGAGAGCCGTTGCAATAGGCGAAGGTGTCCCGCCACTGATCCGAACCGATGCAAAGGCGTTGTGTACCGCTTTTTCGCGGGTTAGCAAGTCAATTGACGTTAGACTCATAAGAGCTCCTGACTGCCAGGCACGGTGCGGCTTGTGGTGGATGAAGGGTTATGACGAAGAACCAAAGCTGGCTGGCTGTGATCTGGCTGTTTGTATGGGGTACTGCCGTTTCTTCGCAGCGAGTACGCGAGTGGTGGGTAGTATTCTTCACCGGGGCTCTTTTGCTCGCTTTGACCTGGATGGTTCGCCGGTTGCCAGTAGCCGATCAGCTTTCCCTGAAACCGGTGGGCGGTAAAATTCTCCTTCTTGCGGCCTCGGCGGGTGGCGCCCTGTTCCTCCTCTTTTATGCCTACCTTCACAGCAAATCGCTGTCGCTTGAGGGACACGTCAATGCGTCGCTGATTGTATGGTCTGTGCTGATCGCGCCTGTAACGGAGGAGCTCGTTTTCCGGGGAGTTATCTACAGCTGCCTCCAGAGCTGCGCGGCCCGGCTGCGATGCGGGAGAATTCTGGAATTGATAGGCGTGCTCCTGATCGCGATCATTTTCGGCGTTCTGCATCACAGATCTTCCGTCTTCCTTGCGATGACCATTGCTGCGGGCGTTTTGTACGGCCTGCTGCGATGGCGATTTCACAGCGTCCAGCCGTCGATTGCCTGTCATGTTTCGTACAACGCGCTAGCGTTGCTGTTGCTGGAGCGATAGGCCGGCCAGGGCTTTCTGCACTCGCGCATAGTAGCCGTTTTCGATGCCTGCTTCCGAATTTCCGGTGTTGTACCGTGAGAGCGCGTGCTCCAATGCGATTTGTCCCTCACCGTAGCGGTGCGCTTCTATGGCGTAGTCCTCCTGAAGAATCTCCCACCCAAGACGAATGTTTGTGCAAGGGTCTAGGAGCGATGCCGGCTCGATGCGACGCCGCTGAGCTTCCGCGGTGCTGACCTGCATAAGCCCGATGTCGGTGAAAACGTCGTAGCTGGCAAGATACGTCACCCATGCCCACGCTTCAGCCTCATTCTTAGGCTGTCGTGCGAGTCTCAGTGATCCTGGGCGCATGTGCCAACGGCGCAAGAGCGTCTTCGGAAAGTCGATCTGAACTGCGTTCGGATTGCCTGCTGATTCAGTCTGTACGACGGCCGCCAAAGTGGACATTGGCGCATCGGGGAGGCACCGATCGCGGAGCGCTGCCAGGTCTATGCGCTGTTGGGCGATCGCGCTGCTGCTGATTGCAATGAATAGCGAGAGGTAACCCAGCTTCATCGGTTCTCTGCCTCGTAGAGTGGAATGCCCCAAAGATCCGCCCAGCTTTGCGTCGCCTCATGCTGGATTGCGGGAATGCTCGTTCCCCTGGCCCAATACACATTGCGCGGAGCGAGTAGATAATCAGGTTGCTGCGCGAGGCTTTGTAGAGCCGGCCACGCAAGGAGCTGTTCGTAGCACATCAACACGGCCGCGTGTTCCTCACGGACTTTGAAAACGCCGGAGTTGCGCAAAAGGAGTGGAAATCCGCTCTCACTGTCGCCGATCTTCCACATGCTGATCGGAACAGGCACGCGCTGGACATAAGCGAAATGCTCCTCTGCTGGCCATCCACGAACAGCGAGAAGATTTCGATAAGCATCCCGCGTGTACGGGAGGGGAGCGGTCGTTCCAAAAACAATCGTGGTTCGCTGCGCGGCGAGCCGGTCGAGGAACGGTTTCCACTCACGGTCAATGAACGGCGAGTACGCAAGAATCGTTGATTCCGGGAAGAACACGATGCTGTTGGGATTCGCCAGCGAAACTTTCTCGATGAACTTCTGCTGTTCATAGAGCCGAGAGCTGAGAGCTGCAAGTTGCTCAGTGCTGCCGCCGTCTATCGCATTCGCCAAGTCTGTGACGGGGGCTCCGAAGGATGTATTCACTGGCACAATGGCCGGGTCGCGAGCGGGCTCATGAGCGAACAGATGCGCAACAAGGGAAGCTACTGCGAGAAGGCCGAGAGTGTAAGGCAAAGAGAACCATCTGCGGGCCGCTATGAGGAAACACGGGGCGAGAAGCCCAACCCACGCGGTTGCGGGAAACCACCTGCCGGCTGCGATCAAAGGATAGCCGACCGTGACGAGACTCAGCGGGGGAGAGGCGAGAACGACAAGCGCGCCCAAGGCCGATAGTTCTGGCGCGCGTCGATTGAAAAAGAGGGTCCACGGCAAAGTTCCAAGTAGAGCGAGCAGAAACCAAAGGCCATAGGCCATGATGCGGGGCGCGTTAGTCCCGAAAAATGTATGAGCGCCTGGTACGACTGTCCAAGTTGCCGCTAGATAGTAAAACGCGACAGCAAGGGTTTGAGCGCGGGTTCTTGCCTGAATGTAGACAAATGGCATCAGGAGTGGAAGCCAACTGAGAGCCATATATCCACTCCAACCGAGTCCGCCAATCAAGAGCGCCAGTGAGGAAAGCAGCAACAGACGCTTAGGGAGCCGCGTTCTGGACGATGACGGGCTTGAGCCAACTGCGTATAGACGCGACCGGTACTGGTCCAAAATAGCGGGAGTCAAAACTTCGGGCGCTATAGTTTGAGACGACCCAGAGTTGACCGGCAGGGACTTTGTAGCTGCCGTAGGCATAAGGGTGTAGATCCTTTCCGAAAGGGTCTCTTGTGTTGGGTTTTGAGTTCAGGATGATTACGCCATTGACGGCCACTCCATTGGGGGTAGTCGTCACGGTATCCCCCGGCCACGCGGAGACCGGTTTAATGAGCGCCTCTTCGCCATCTGGGCAGTTCCCCACGTAACTCTTGCGATAATTCGGGTTGTTTGCGAAACCTGGCCACTTCTGGTCGGGACAGAACAGGATGTAGTAGCCGGCCTGTTTTTTCCGGGGTACGCTCGTGGCTTCGTAAATCCCGCGAGGGATTGACGGTGTGAGGTTGAATACCAGGCCGGCGAATTGGCAAAGGGAAGCGAGGGCGACACAACTCACGCCCACGTAGACGGAGAAGCGAGCGACGTAGTTAGAGCGGGACCCAAGCATTAGTGGAACCCTCCAGAAAGTCCGGCTGCCGTGTTGAGGCGCCGTCAGCGCGGAGCGTGCTTTGGTGGACTAGTTTTTCGCTTTTCGGCGCCGCGGCGGTCCGCGCGCCGGTCTCGATGCGATGAACTTGAAAGACCTGAAATTCGTGAATGCTTCCCTCGGTAGAGTTCTTCTCGGTCGGACTGCGGCGAATATATTGAGCTAGAACCCAGATGTTATCGCCCTTGTCAAAACCTTCTGCGAGTGGTTTCGTATCGCCGGCAAACTGGAGTTGGATGAATTGGCGGTGCGTCTGAACCTTGCCCTTGCTGTCATATTCCCAATCTTGGGCGAGCCGGGCGCGCAGATAATTACCGGGGCCGATGTACTCGGGCTTGGAGGCCAGCGTGCCAGCGAGCTCGCATCTATTCGCTATTACGTGGTGCATAGAAACTCTCCTGCATGGCTTCGGTCGCGACAGCAACTGGATCAAGCTTGATCCGGTGCTTGTGGCCTGGCATTGTTGCCCTCGTTATCTCTTGGGCAGCGGTCGGGAAAACTGGCTTCGGTAGCCGCGTGCGCTTTCGAAACGTGTCACTGAGGAAAAAGAGAGACTGTTCGCCGAAGATCGGCGCGAGGCCGTTCAGGAAAATGATGACTTCTCCTGGTTCAACGATCTTGCCGTTGGGATCGTTCTTCTCTTTCTTAGGCGGTCTCATGCGCCGCACTTCATCGGGGGTGATGAGTGGGCGCTGTACCAGCTCGACGCTGCGGAAAACATGCTTCAGATAAAAATCTGTCCGCTGACCCGAGTAATTCGTCGTTTCGCGTTCGACGGTCTGAATTCCACTCATCTCAGAAATCAGCTTGCATGTATTCACGTCGTCGGTTTGAAAGGCGATCTTGATGAAGCAGTTGTTCGCAATGCTCTGGTTCGGACCGTAAATCTCAATGAGCTGTGAAAGGCTCTGAATGACGAGATACGGTTTGATTTTGTAGCCCGCCATCGTGGAAAGAGCCGTAGCAATGTTCGGCATCTGTTTAAGCTCCGCAAACTCATCAAGCATGAGCAGAAGGTGATGGCGGTTAGCATCCTTCTCTGCTAGGAGCTGGTTAAATATCAGGTCAATGAAGAGCCTTACCAAAGGGCGAAGCTGATTGCGATCGCGTGGCGTGGGAGGCACCTTGAAGTACAGGCTCATCGGTTTCTCGCCGTAGACGAGATCGCGGATCCGGAAGTCCGATCGGCGGATGGTCTTCTGCACAATCGGGTCGTCATAGATCGCCATTGGCGTCACAATGCTCGATTGAACGCTTGACCCTTCGCGATCGGCCCGATTGAGTTGTCTTTGCACTGCCTTGGAAACGTAGGGATGAGTGGCAGTGGCACGGCCGAGTATGTCCTTCCATCCGCGTGCGGGCGCACTCTTGCCGCCTGGATCGTGGATGCTGTCTTGCATCTGTGTGAGAACATCCACAATGTCTTTGCCCGGTGACGAGTAAAGGGCCAGAACATCAGAAAGTGTTACTTCGCGCGGGGGATCGAGACGGCGGAAGGTGTATCCAAGATGAAGAATGCCGGCGGATACTAAATCGACGGCGGCGTCCTCGAAGTGCTTGTAAAGCGCGTTGTCTTCGCCATTTCTGATAACGGAATCAGCAATCGCGCGAGCATCGGAGACATCATGATCGGTACCCCACCGAATCTCGTTGAGCGGATTGAAGCAGCAGCTCTGCTCTGGGGCCGCGGGCGCGAACATGAGCACTCGTTGACCGATGCTTTTTCTCCATCCTGCACTCAGATCGTAGTTCTCGCCCTTGATGTCGAGAATGAATGCGCTCTCGCGCCATTGGAGTAGCGTGGGGATGATGCACGAGACGCCTTTACCGCTGCGGGTGGGTGCGAACAGCAAAACTGGTTCGGGGCCGGCGTGCAACAAAAAATGAAGATGCTTCGTGACGGGTTCACGCCACGCTCCCACATATACGCCGTCCGTAGCTGTGAGTAGACCGGTTTCCCTAATTGCCTTCTCATCGGCCCACTCTGCCGAACCGTGGAGATTTTCTAGGTTCTCTGTGCTGTTGCGGTCACGAATCAGCGAAACAAACCAATACGCCAGACCCGCTGCAACTAAACCACCTACGCATGTAATTCCAAAACCTATCCAGAGGTCCGTGCGAGCTTCCTTTGTGATACGCGGACTCGCCGCAAAGCGAATCCAGAGCTTCAGAGCTCCGAAGGGCGGGAAGATCCCCGTTCCCCGAAGCGTAAAGAGCGGGTCACCTAGCTCGACCGGATTATTTAGCTTGATGGCAATCCATTCGGTCGCTGCGGCTGCGACAGAGACAAACGCAAGCACCGCTGCAAAAACAGCCTTGAGATTCCAACCACCCTGCCAGTGCGGTCGCTTTGGAAGGACGTACCCTGCCGGTGTTGTCCCTGGTCTTGGCATTAAAGTCCCTCTTCCATCCATCCATTAGTGAAATGTACACTTCAATATGCCATGAATGGTCAAGTGGGGTCTATGCAGAAGAAAGTGGGGTACGGCGCTCGGCCGCCGTTGACGAAACCGGCTGAGGAGGAACGCCGCGGGCGCCTGCGCCCAGGCGGACGACGGGCTATCAACACAGCCGTACCGGGAT
>Ga0335074_10009483_pt1 | contig 13598 bp, 9 predicted proteins | sample Lox_Sample_23_FD_206715 | JGI IMG/M metagenome (GOLD analysis project Ga0335074, IMG submission 206715) | Soil microbial communities from Loxahatchee National Wildlife Refuge, Florida, United States - Lox_Sample_2.3 | ecosystem: Environmental > Terrestrial > Soil > Wetlands | place: USA: Florida...
CGCGTTCGGGGCAACGGGTGGTGAACGAGTTCAAGGCCATGGTGCGGTCCCTGCACGCGGCCGGCATAGAGGTGATACTCGACGTCGTCTACAACCACACGGCGGAGGGCAACCACCTGGGCCCAACGCTCAGCTTCCGGGGCCTCGACAACCCGAGCTACTACCGGCTGGACCCCGGCAACGCTCGTCTGTACTCCGACACCACTGGCACAGGCAACACCCTCAATGTGAGCAACCCCCAGACGCTCCAGCTCCTGATGGACTCGTTGCGTTACTGGGTCTTGGAAATGCACGTCGACGGGTTCCGCTTCGACCTGGCGGCGACCCTGGCCCGCCAGTTCCACGAGGTTGACCGGCTATCGGCCTTTTTTGACCTGATCCACCAGGACCCCGTGATCAGCCAGATCAAGTTGATCGCCGAGCCGTGGGACCTTGGGTCGGGGGGGTACCAGGTGGGGAACTTCCCGGTGCTGTGGTCGGAGTGGAACGGTCACTACCGCGACTCGGTACGCGACTACTGGCGACAACAGAACACTTCGATAGGCGAGCTGGCCAACCGCATGACCGGCAGCTCGGACCTCTACGAGGCGACCGGGCGCCGTCCATGGGCGAGCGTCAACTTCGTGACCTGCCACGACGGGTTCACCCTGGCCGACCTGGTCAGCCACAACAACAAGCACAACGAAGCCAACGGGGACGCGAACCGCGACGGCACCGACGACAACCGCTCCTGGAACTGCGGCGTCGAAGGGCCGACCAAAGACCCAGCCGTCCTCACCCTGCGGCGGCGCCAGGTGCGCAACTTCCTCGCCACCCTGGTCCTCTCCCTTGGAGTGCCCATGCTGCTCGGCGGTGACGAGATCGGGCGCACGCAACTCGGCAACAACAACGCTTACTGCCAGGACAATGAGCTCTCCTGGTACGACTGGGACAACGTCGACTCCGACCTACTGGCCTGGGTGCAAGCCGCCGTCAGCCTGCGCCGGGCCCACCCAGTCTTCCGGCGTCGCCGCTTCCTGCAGGGGCGGCCGGTACGCCAGCTCGACGCCAGCCCGGGCGATGCCGAAGTGGGGTGGTTCCGCCCCGACGGCGGCCTCATGTCCGACAGCGACTGGGGAGTCGGCTACGCCAAGTCCCTGGGCATGTTGCTCAACGGCGCCGCCCACATGGAACGCGACCGGCGCGGGCACCAGGTCAGCGATCTCTCCTTTTACCTCGCGCTCAACGCCTGGGAGCAGCCCTTGACGTTCCGCATGCCCGCCGCCAAATGGGGAACCGCGTGGCGGGTGGTCCTCGACACTTCCGAGGACCGCCCTGCTTACCACCCTGATCTGGTCCCAGCGGGCGGTGCCGTGGCGCTCGCCGGCCATCACTTCGTGGTCCTGGAGCAAGCGAGCGCGAGCTGAGCAGCAGCTGCGGCCCAGTCCCGAGGTTGGGCCGAGCACGCCAACCCAGAGCATCGCTACTTTGCGTAGCCAATTTTGGCTACTCTTCGTGTTGTGAGATAAGTTTAGCTCGGGGAAGGACCACCCTTAAGACATGGAAGATCATCGATGACCATGACGGATATGACGGAGGAGATGACCCCTGCCTACGCTCGCCACGTAGGAGAACGGCTTCGCAACATCCGGCGTCAGCAGGGCTTGTCCCTTCAAGCAGTCGAGGAACAGTCGGAGCGTGAGTTCAAGGCGTCGGTGCTCGGGGCCTACGAACGAGGAGAGCGGATCATCTCCGTCCTCCGCCTCCAGCGGCTGGCCCGTCTCTATGGCGTGCCGGTCGACCAGCTGCTCCCCAAGATGTCGCCGGAGCCCGACTTTGGGCCGGACACACGCACGCCGGCGGGACCGGGAGGAGGCCCGATCACCATCGACCTGTCCCGTCTCGAGCGCCTCGATGCGCCCGAACGAGAGGTCCTGCGGCGGTACATAGGCATGATCCAGATCCAGCGCGGCGACTTCAACGGCCGCTTGATAACCATCCGTTCCGAGGATGTCCGGGCCTTGGCCCGGGTCTTCGAACGGGACGAGCACGCCATGCGCAACCGCATCGACGAGCTCGGCATCCGGACCTGACGCCGAGCGCACCGGCGGCCGCCTCGGCAGCGGCCTCGCCCCACGGAGGGCTGGCCGAGCAACTGCGCGCCACGTACGCCTCCGGTGCGACGCGGCCATTGCCGAGGCGGCGCGAACAGGTTGCGGCCTTGGCGCGCCTCTTGCGGGAGGCGTCGGGCCAGCTCACCGACGCGATGGCGGCTGACATGGGCAAGCCGGCCGTCGAGGCGTGGTTGACAGATGTCGCCGCCGTGCGCAAGGACGTCGAGGGGATCGAGCGCCACTTGGAGAGCTGGGCCAGCCCCCGGCGGGTGCGCGTGCCTTGGCCCCTGCGCCCGGGGCGGGCCGAGGTCGTACCCGAGCCGCTCGGAGCGGTGCTGGTCATAGGTCCCTGGAACTACCCAGTGCGCTGCACCGTCCTGCCCCTGGCCTTCGCCCTCGCCGCCGGCAACACCGTGGCGGTCAAGCCCTCAGAGCTGGCCCCCGCGACATCCGCGCTCCTGTGCGAACTATTGGCGTCTTACGTCGATGGAGCTGCGGTGGCAACCGCGCCAGGTGGTCCTGAGGTCGCCCAAGAGCTGCTCAGCCAGAAGTGGGACCACATATTCTTCACAGGCGGGGCGAGAGTCGGCCGCCTGGTCATGGCCGCCGCGGCGGAGCACCTGACACCGGTCACGCTCGAGCTCGGGGGCAAGAACCCGGCGATCGTCGACCGCACGGCCGACCTGGAGCGAGCAGCCCGCCGGCTGGTCTGGGGCAAGTTCCTAAATGCTGGCCAGACATGCGTGGCACCGGACTACGTCGCCGTCGAGCACACCGTTGCCGCGCCGTTACTGGCTGCCCTCGTCAAGCAGGTGTGCCAGATGTTCGGCAACGACCCGCGCCGCAGCACCGCCTTCGGCCGCATCGTGAACGAAGACCACCTGGCGCGGCTGGTCGCGCTCCTGGCGAGGACAAAAGGGCGCACCATAACCGGCGGTACGTCAGAGCCGGTGACGCGGTACCTGGCGCCAACCATCGTGGCCGACGTGGACTGGGCCGACCCGCTGATGGAAGATGAGATATTCGGCCCGGTCCTTCCTGTCCTTGCCTACCGGACGATCGACGAACTGATCGGCCGCATCAACTCCCGGGACAAGCCGCTGGCCCTGTACCTGTACTCGCAGGACGCCCCGCTGGTGGACCGCGTGCTGGCCGCCACCTCATCGGGTGGCGTATGCGTCAACCACAACGCAGTGCAGCTAGCCGTCCCCGGCCTTCCCTTCGGGGGCGTCGGCGCCAGCGGGATCGGCGCCTACCACGGCCGTGCCGGGTTCGACACCTTCAGCCACGCCAAGGCTGTGCTGCGCAAGCCGCAACGCGCCGAGCTCCCGCTGATGTACCCCCCCTACGGCCGGCTCAAGCGATGGGTGCTGCGCAAAGCTATGTAGGCGGGCAAAGGATATATCCACGGGCGAGGCTATTGAGATGGGCAAAGTTGTCCCTGGCGCACCGGGCCTAGGCTCGAAAGGTGCTTGAATCGGTTAACTGAGCCCTACGGAGGAGCGAAACTGAGGGGGACGGATGGCCCCAGGACCGTCGGCACCGACAAGCAGCGATGACTGGGCCCCTGTCGGGGAGATAGGAACGCCGCTATCGCTTGGCCGCCTGGTCGCGTTGTCGGGGGTACCCGCCAGCACGGTCCACCATTACCGCCGGCTCGGCCTGTTGCCCGAGCTAGGACCCGCGAAGGCCGGCCGCTTCGCCTACAAGATGGACCACCTGCGGGCACTCCAGCTGATCCGCGAACTGCGCGACGAGAGAGGGCTCTCCCTGGAAGAGGTCCGAGCAGTCCTACCCGGCTTGCTCGACGGTTCGGGGGCTGCCGCCGTGCGCGTTGGGGAATGTGCCGGGGAACCTCAAAAGCGCCTGATAGATGCGGCGTTCCGGCTCTTTTCCGAACCGCGCGGCTACGCGTCGGTGAGCGTGAGCGAGATCGCTGCCGCCGCCGGTGTGGCCAAAGGCAGCGTCTACCGGCACTTCCCGTCCAAGGAGGCCTTGTTCACGGCAGTCGTCGAGAGCCTGTGCCAAGACACTGCCCAGCGCTTCGCCGAGGCCGTGGCGGACCTCGGTGGGCGCCAGGGGCTCGCCGCCGATCCAGGCAAGACGGCGCTGGTGTTCGGACGCCTCATCGCCCGGGCCATGCCCATACTGCTCGAGCTCGGGGCGAGGGCGGCGCGGGGCGACCTGCCGAGCCAACTGCTCGCCGCGCGGGTGCTGCGCACGCTCGCCGAAGCCGCGGGGCGCCCCTTGTCGGAGAACCCCATCCCGGCCGGCTTACAGGTCATCGAAACGGCTTTCGCCACCGTGCTGCAGTGGGCGGTCGGCCCGGACTGGGTGGAACGGGACCAGCCCGCTGGCGGCTAGGTTCTCCTGTCGCGCAAACTCCTTACGCCTTGCTGGTGGGATTGCGGGCCAACAAGCCCTAGTGTCTAAAATGACCGCTGGGTCAGTTTGTTTGTACATCGGTTGGTACCGACTGCACCGGCACGGGTGCGGCCCGGGCACATTCATACGGGGCGGGCAGCCGGCCCAGCTTGAGCGGTGGAGGGGGAGGGCGCATGACGGCAGCGGCGATGCAGGCCAAGGCCCCGCCGTCGAGCGCGGATCTCCCTCCGGAGCACCTGGTGCTTGGCCACGCGTCCACCGAGAACTTCCCCGTGGCGTCCCGCTTGCTACCGGCAGCCGTGCGTGCCGACCTTATGGCTCTGTACGGCTGGGCCCGCTTGGTCGACGAGCTCGGCGACAACTATGCCGGCGACCGCCTTGCGGCACTCGACGAAGTCGAGCGCCAGCTACGCGTAGCTCTCGGAGAAAGCGGCCAAGGGTGGGCCGGTGACAGCTTCGCCACCCATGCGGTTGTGGCCCGCACGGCGGAGATGGTCAGACGGCGGCACCTCGCCAGCCAGCCGCTTTACGACCTGGCTCAGGCCAACCGCCAGGACCAGCTGGTCAAGCGGTACGAGACCTTCGCCGACCTAGCCGGGTACTGCCGACTTTCTGCCAACCCCGTGGGCCGCATGGTGCTCGGCATATTCGGCCAGGCCACGCCCGAACGGGCCGGCTGGTCCGACGACATCTGCACTGGCCTCCAGCTGGTCGAGCACTGGCAGGACGTCGCCGAGGACGCCATCGTCGGGCGCGTTTACATACCTCAGGAGGACATGCGCCGCTTCGCTGTCAGCGAGCACGAGCTCACCCCACCGCGGGCTGACTACGTGGACCGGCGCCGCCCGCGGGCACCGGGCGGAGCTTCGCCCGCGTGCCGGGCGCTTATGGCATTCCAAGCGGCCCGCGCCCGCGGGCTGTTAGTGGCCGGTAGTCCCCTGGTGGCGAGCCTCGGCGGCCAACTGCGCTTCGCCGTGGCCGGCTTCGTGGCTGGCGGCCACGCCGCGCTCGACGCCTTGGCGGCATTGGACTTCGACATCTATGCCGACACGGCACGGCCTACCCGGCGTCACTTCGTGCAGCACTTGCTCACCTTGCTGGCCCTGGCCAACCGGCGCTCGGGGGGGGAACGGTGACACCCGGGGCGCCTCCTCCAGGCACGACGGCAGGAACCGTGGCCGCGTCCGCGGCCCGGGCACCATCAGTTCGGGGTGCGCCTTCGTCAGCGGCCCCGTTGTCGGCGGGCCTGTCACCGGCGGCCGTGGCGCTCGCCTATCGCCACTGCGAGCAGATCACCCGGCGCCGCGCCCGCAATTTTTACTACGGGATCCGCCTGCTGGCACCGCGCCAGCGCAGGGCTATGTGCGCTCTGTACGCGATGGCGCGCCGGATCGACGACGTGGGCGACGACACGCACGGCAACGCCCGGCCGTCGCCGGGCGGCACCCCCGATGAGGACCCACGGCTCGCTCCGCTCGAGCAAGTACGCCAATCCGTGGGCTTGCTCGCCGGCGCCGCCGCCAACGAGCCGTCCGCCGTGCCTCCAGGAGACCCGGTGCTAGTTGCGCTGGCTCACGCAGCCCGCGAGTTCCCGTTGCCCCTTGGCGCCTTCGACGAGCTGGCCGAAGGTTGCCGGTGGGACATCTCCGGGCGCCGCTACGAGAGCTTCGACGAGCTCGTCGAGTACTGCCGGCGGGTGGCCGGGACCATCGGGCGGCTATCGCTGGCCGTCTACGGCAGTTCCGACCCGGCGCGGGCCGAGGCGCTGGCGGACGACCTCGGGGTCGCCCTGCAGCTCACCAACATCCTGCGCGACGTCGTCGAGGACCGCGACCAGATGGGGCGGGTCTACCTGCCCGCCGAGGACCTGGAACGCTTCGGCGTGACCCCACAGCTCGAAGGCGCAGCGGACGACCTCATGGCTCTGGTGTGCTTCGAGTCGGGCCGAGCAGCCGAGTGGTACGAGCGCGGCCTGCCCCTGCTGGCGCTGCTCGAGGGCCGCAGCCGGGCCTGCACCGCCACGATGGCGGGGATCTACCGCCGGCTCCTGGACAAGGTGCGCCGAGCCCCGGACCGGGTGTGGCAGTCCCGGCTGAGCCTCAGCCCAGGTGAAAAGGCCGCCGTTGCCGCCATAGCCCTGATTGGGGGCACCCCGTGACGGCGGCTTGGCCAGGGCCGGTTCCAGGAGCGCCCCACGTCGTGGTCGTCGGCGGCGGACTGGCTGGCATCGCGGCCGCACTCGCATGCGCCGACGCCGGCGCCCGCGTCACCCTGCTCGAAAAGCGAGCGCGCCTCGGCGGCCTGACGTGGTCGTTCTCACATGGCGGGCTGACAATGGACAACGGCCAGCACGTCCTTTTGCGGTGTTGTACTGCGTACCTCGACTTCCTCGGGCGCATCGGGTCGGCGGGCGACGTAGAGCTGCAAGACCGCCTCGACGTGACCGTCGTCGCCGCCAGCGACGGCGGGCGCGCACTGCGACCGGCGGAGAGCAGCGACGGCGTGGCCAGCGACGGCGCGGGCAGTGATGGCCCGAGAGGCGCTGCGCGCACCGCCGTCCTGCGGCGCGACCGGGTACGCCCCCCGCTCCACCTGGCCCGCTCCCTGCTGCGCTACGGGCACGTGCCGTGGGCCGAGCGCGCTCGGCTTGGCCCTGCCGTCCTTGCCCTGTCCCGGCTCGACCTCGACGACCCCGCGCTCGACGAGGTCACCTTCGCCACCTGGTTGGCGCGCCACCACCAGGGCCCGGGTGCGGCCCGCGGCCTTTGGGATCTCATATGCCTGCCCACCGTCAACCTCCCAGCTGACGAGGCGTCGCTTGCCATGGCCGCGGCCGTCTTCCAAAAGGGCCTGCTCACCGATAGCGCCGGAGGTGACATCGGCTGGAGCCGTGTACCGCTCGGCCTCCTGCACGGCCAGCGGGCCGCTGCCGCGCTCGACAAAGCCGGCGTTGAGGTGCTCTTGCGCACCACGGTCGCGGGAGTAGAACCCCTCGTGGACGACGAGCGCCTGGGAGAGCGGCCGTCGTTGCGGATCTCGGGCGCCGGTGGCGAGTGGCAGGCGGACGCCGTCATAGTGGCTCTCCCCCACTACGCCGCCGAGGCCGTACTGCCCCCTGCCGCCCTCGGCAACAAGACGCCGTCGCTGCTCGGCAGCTCGCCGATAGTCAACGTGCATGTGTGGTTCGACCGCCGGGTAACAGACCTCCCGCTGGTGGCGAGCATCGGCTCGCTCGCCCAGTGGGTCTTCGACCGCACCCGGGCCTCCGGCGCCGACAGGGGCCAGTACCTGGCGGTGTCGATCTCGGCCGCGGACGAGGTTGTCGGCTGGCGCCCCGAGCAGCTGGAGCGCCGTGTGATCGCCGACCTCCGGGCCATCTTCCCAACAGCGCGCCACGCAGGCGTTATCAGCAGCTTCGTGACCAAAGAACACCACGCCACGTTCCGCGCCGCGCCGGGGTCGGCAGCGCACCGCAGCCCACCGCGCACACGGGTGCCGGGGCTGGTTGTCGCCGGGGCGTGGACGGCGACGGGCTGGCCGGCGACCATGGAGGGCGCCGTGCGCAGCGGAGTTGCCGCCGCACGGACCGCGCTGGTGGCGGCCGGGCAGCGCCGCGGTTTGCCCGCCGCGATCACGACATGACCATTCACAAGGAGGTATTGTGACACCTACAACGGCCGTTTCCGAGGTGCTGGACCGTGCCCGAGAGGTCACCCAGCCCTTGCTCCGCCATGCCGTGGCGCGTATGGCCCCGAGCATCGGCCATGTCGTCAGCTACCACTTGGGCTGGGCGAACGCCGACGGCACAGCTGCCTCACTCCCGGCAGGCAAAGGCATCAGGCCCGCGCTCGCCCTGCTTTCCGCCGAAGCGGCCTGGGCCGGGGCTGAGGTCGGCGCCCCGGGAGGAGTGGCGGTCGAACTGGTCCACAACTTTTCCCTGGTGCACGACGACCTGATGGACGGCGATCGAGAGCGGCACCATCGCCCCACGGTGTGGGTGTTGTGGGGACCGGGTATGGCCGTACTGGTGGGCGACGCCCTGGCCAACCTGGCAAATGACGTCCTGCTGCGCAGCGGCAACCCGGCGGCAGCAGCGGCTGTCGCGGCACTGGGCGCTGCCACTGCGGAGATGATCGCCGGGCAGGCCGACGACCTTGCCTTCGAGAAACGTCGCACGGTCAGCGTCGAAGAGTGCATGGCTATGTCAACGGCCAAGACGGGGGCCTTGCTCGGTTGCGCCGCCTCGATCGGCGCGATCTTGGCCGGTGCGCCGCAAGCAACGGTCACGGCGCTCCGCGACTTCGGACGGCACTTGGGTATCGCCTTCCAAGCAGTCGACGACCTGCTCGGCATCTGGGGTGACCCGTCCGTCACCGGCAAACCAGCCGGCAATGACATCCGCCAGCGCAAGAAGTCAATGCCCATCGTGGCCGCCTTGGCCGCCGGGGACGAGGAGGCCAAGGAGCTGGAACGGGTGCTTTATGGCCCGGCTGACGACGCCGAGGCGCTGGCGGAGCCCGAAGGCGGCCCTGCGCAGCCGGGCCTTCGGTCAGCCGCGCTGCCCGAGCTCGGGCCCGAGGCCACCGACAGAGCGACCTGGCTGGTGGAAGCCTGTGGCGGCCGCGAGTGGACGGCGGCGCGGGCCAAAGCTCACCTCGACTCCGCGCTGGCGTCCCTCGAACGGGGGCGTCTCTCGGCGGTGCCCCGCCGCGCCCTGGCCGACCTGGCCGTCTACGTAGTGGAGCGCGACTCATGACCGTCCTCGCCGGAGCCCCGGGCCGGCGCTCCAGAAGCGGGCCTCACGGCCACGAAATCGACATCCAAGTTGATGGCGCCCAGGTCGTCCATGCCAGCCCGCGCCTGGCCATGGAGCGGGCGGTCGAGCACCTGAAAGCCTGCCAAGACGAGCGGGGCTGGTGGAAAGGCGAGCTCGAGACCAACATCACCATGGACGCCGAGGACATGTTGTTGCGGCACTTCTTAGGCGTGCTCGACGATCGCGTCGCGGCGGCGACGGCGGCCCGCATCCGGTCCCAGCAGCGCCCCGATGGGCCATGGGCGACGTTCTTTGGCGGGCCGGGCGAGATCTCGGCCACGGTAGAGGCGTACGTGGCCCTGCGCCTGGCGACCAACCTGACGAGGCTCACATGGCCAAGGCTGCGGGTTGGGCGCGTGACCACGGCGGAGTCGAGGCGGCGCGCATGTTCACGCATGTCTGGCTGGCCATGGTGGGGCAATGGGACTGGGCGGACCTTCCCGTGGTGCCGCCGGAGCTGATCTTCCTGCCTCCCGACTGGCCCCTATCGATCTGGTCATTCGCCTGCTGGGCGCGCCAGACGATCGTCGCCCTGTCGGTCATATCGGCCCACCGGCCCTCACGCCCGCTCAGCTTCGGCATCGGCGAGCTGCGCTCGGGCGTACCGCCACGCCGCAAACGCCCCGGCGCGGTGGGTACCGCGCTCGTGGCCCTCGACCGGGCACTGCACATTTACGAGGCCAGCACATCGTGGCCAAAACGGGCGCTGCGTTCGGCCGCCCTGCGGGAAGCCGAGCGCTGGATCGTGGCCCGCCAGGAGGCCGACGGGAGCTGGGGCGGCATCCAGCCACCCATGGTCTACTCGACAATCGCCCTGTCCCTGCAGGGCTATGCGCTCGACCACCCGGTGATGGCCGCGGCAATGTCGGGCATGGACACCTTCACTCTCGAAGACGACAAGGGCCGGCGGGTCGAAGCCTGCCAGTCGCCCATCTGGGACACCGCGCTGGCCATGATCGCCCTGGTGGACGCCGGCACACCGGCCGATGACCCGGCGCTCAAGGCAGCGCGGGAGTGGTTGGTCGACAACGAAGTGACCGTCGTCGGGGACTGGGCTGTGCAGCGTCCGAGCCTGGCCCCAGGGGGCTGGGCATTCGAGTTCGCCAACGTGCATTACCCCGACATCGACGATACGGCCGAAGTTGTGCTCGCCCTGCGGCGCGGCACCGTCACCGGCGGGGCGGGCCCCGCCAGTGAGGCGGCCTGCGAGCGCGCCGTCGCGTGGGTCGTTGGCATGCAGTCGCGTGACGGCGGCTGGGGCGCGTTCGACGCCGACAACGACTCGCCTCTGCCCACGATGCTGCCGTTCTTCGACTTCGGCGAAGTAACCGACCCGCCTACGGCCGACGTGACTGCGCACGTAGTCGAGATGCTCGCGAGCGAGGTACAGCCCGGAGGTGGGGCGAACCCCGAGACGAGCGCCGCCCTCGAGCGCGGCCTCGAGTGGCTCTCGGCCCACCAGGAGCCCGACGGGTCCTACTGGGGCCGCTGGGGGGTCAACCACGTGTACGGTACAGGAGCCGTTCTGCCCGCTCTCGTCGCCGCGGGCGTGCCAGTCAAGGATCCCCGCATCTGCGACGCGGTCCGCTGGCTGCAAGAGCACCAGAACGCCGACGGGGGCTGGGGTGAAGACTTGCGTTCCTACGTCGAACCGGGCTGGCGTGGCCACGGCCACTCGACAGCCTCCCAGACCGCATGGGCCCTGCTCGGACTTTTAGCGGCGGGCGAGCGTGACCACCCGGCGACCGCCCGCGGCATCGCCTGGTTGGTGGACCACCAGACCCCGCAAGGGACCTGGGAAGAGCCGTGGTTCACGGGGACGGGCTTCCCCTGGGACTTCTCCCTCAACTACCACCTCTACCGCCACGTTTTCCCGCTGACCGCTCTCGGGCGGTACGTGCTCGGCACTGGCCCGCTCCCGCGCCGGAAGGACCGCTGAACCCGTGCCTCTGCCCCACCTGCTCGTCCTCGCCCCCTTGGGGCTGGAGGCTGCCGCCCTCGGGCCGGGTGGGCGTGTCGGCGGCGCGGACGTGCTCGTGAAGCGGAGCGGCATGGGCCTGGCCAAGGCGGCAGCCACGGCCGCGCGGCTGGGGCTCGCGCCTCCCCGGTTGCCGGACGCGGTGGCCCTGGCAGGTCTCGGGGGAGCTCTGGGCACGGACCTCGAGCCCGGTGACGTGGTTGTGGCCGACCGCGTGCTCGACACCCGAGGGGGAGAGGTCGCGGCCCTGGCCTCAGCGTCCCTGCTGGCCCACGAGTTGCGCCACGCGGGCCTGCGGGCGCGCACCGGCACGGTAGTGAGCGCCGACCACATCGTTACGGGACGAGAACGCGCGACCTTGGCGGCCCTCGGCGCCGATGTCGTGGACATGGAGTCGGCGGCAATTGCCGCGCACGACTGGCACGCCCCCTTGGCCGTGGTGCGCGCCATCTCCGACAGCCCGGGCCAGGAACTGTTCTCAGTGCGGGGGGCCCTCGGGGTGGCCCGGGCGCTCCGCAGCCTGCGCAGCACCCGCCAGACGCTGGCCAGGTGGGCCGCGGCCGCCGGGCGACGCGAGGTCGTTCTCGTTGCCCCGCGATCGTTCTGTGCCGGCGTGCGGCGGGCCATCGAAACTGTCGAGCGGGCGCTCGAGCTCTACGGCCCCCCGGTATACGTGCGCCGCCAGATTGTCCACAACGCACACGTCGTCAACCGGCTGCAATCCCTCGGGGCGGTCTTCGTGGAGGAGCTTCGCGAAGTGCCGGACGGGGCGCGAGTCGTGTTCTCGGCGCACGGGGTAGGCACCGCGGTCATCGAGGAGGCGTCGCGACGCTCCATGCACACCGTCGATGCCACATGCCCCCTCGTCACCAAGGTCCACAACGAAGCGCGCCGCTTCGCCACCGCCGGGCGTCAGGTGGTGCTTATCGGTCATGCCGGCCACGACGAGGTCGAAGGGACTCTCGGCACGCTTCCTGGGCTCTCCCTCGTTTGCAAGCCAGAGGATGTCGCCCGGCTCGAGCTCGACCCGGGGCGGCCGACGGCAGTGATCACCCAGACGACCCTGGCCACCGACGAGGTCAGCGCCGTGGTCGGAGCAATGGCGGAGCGCTTCGCCGACTTGGCCCGCCCCGCCGCCTCTGATATCTGCTACGCCAGCCAGAACCGCCAGGAGGCAGTCCGGACCGTCGCCCCCGACTGCGACGTAGTGCTGGTCGTGGGCTCGGCGAACTCGTCCAATGCCAACCGCCTGGTGGAGGTGGCGCGCCGTCAGGGGCCCGCGGCGTACAGAGTCGACAGCAAGGACGAACTGCGCCTGTCCTGGGTCACGGGGGCACGCCGGGTCGGAGTGACAGCGGGCGCCAGCGTCCCCGAAGAACTCGTGGACGAGCTGGTCTCTTGCCTGGCAGGACTGGGGCCGCTGACAGTCAGCGAACGCACCGTTAGCCATGAGCACGTCACTTTCTCTTTACCTGCGGAGGTACGGTGAACTATGGGCGTCCCACTGCGCCAGAGCATCCGGGTCGGCACCTACATCGCGCGCCAAAAGATGTCGGGCCGGCGCAAGTTCCCACTGATCGTCGAGCTCGAACCACTGTTCGCCTGCAACCTCGAGTGCAACGGGTGCGGCAAGATCCAGTACCCGACCGAGGTCCTGCGCAAGAGGCTCACGGTGGAGCAGGCTGTGGCCGCTATCGAGGAATGCGGGGCTCCGATGGTCTCGATCGCCGGGGGCGAGCCCTTGCTCCACCCCGAGATAGACAAGATGGCGCAAGCGCTGCTCGACCGGAAGCGCTTTGTCTATTTGTGCACCAACGCCCTCCTGCTCGAGCGCAAGCTCGACCGCTTCCACCCCCATCCCGGCTTCAGTTGGGTCATCCATATCGACGGGCTGAAGGACCGCCATGACGCCTCCGTGAGCCGCGACGGCGTGTTCGACAAGGCCGTCGCCGCGATAAAGGCCGCCAAGGAACGGGGGTTCCGAGTGGCGACGAACACCACGTTCTTCAACACCGATTCGCCCCACACCGTGCGAGAGGTACTCGACTTCCTCAACGATGAGCTCGAGGTCGACACAATGATGATCTCACCCGGTTACGCCTATGAAAAAGCGCCCGACCAGGTCCACTTCTTGCGCGTCAACGAATCGGCAGACCTGTTCAAGAAGGCTTTCGAGGGCAAACGCAAGCACTGGCGGCTCAACCACAGCCCTCTGTTCCTGGATTTCCTAGAAGGCAAGGTGGATTTTGAGTGCACGCCGTGGGGCGTGCCCAGTTACTCGGTTTTCGGCTGGCAGCGCCCGTGCTACCTGCTTGCTGACGGTTAC
>Ga0335074_10009487_pt1 | contig 13597 bp, 13 predicted proteins | sample Lox_Sample_23_FD_206715 | JGI IMG/M metagenome (GOLD analysis project Ga0335074, IMG submission 206715) | Soil microbial communities from Loxahatchee National Wildlife Refuge, Florida, United States - Lox_Sample_2.3 | ecosystem: Environmental > Terrestrial > Soil > Wetlands | place: USA...
AGTGTTGCCTAGTGGCCTCCGGCCAGCAGTGTTGCCTAGTGGCCTCCGGCCAGCAGTGTTGCCTAGTGGCCTCCGGCCAGCAGTGTTGCCTAGTGGCCTCCGGCCAGCAGTGTCGCGAGTTCGCGTTCGACGTTCTGGCTGGTGACGAACAGCAGTTCGTCGCCGGCTTCCAGCGGGTCGTCGGCACTCGGCACAATCACCCGGCCGTCTCTCAGGATGGCGACAAGAGCAGTGTCGGCCGGCCAGTCGATTCCGCCGACGCGCTCGCCCGCCAGCGGCGCGTTCTCCGGCATGGTGATCTCGACCAGGCTGGCCTCGCTCTGCCGGAAGGTCATCAGCCGGACCAGGTCACCAACGCTGACCGCCTCCTCGACGAGGGCGGAGATGAGCCGCGGGGTGGAAACAGCCACATCAATTCCCCACGACTCGTTGAACAGCCATTCGTTGTTGGGGTGATTGATCCGCGCCACCACCCGGGGCACACCGTACTCGGTCTTGGCGAGCAGGGAGACCACCAGGTTGGCCTTGTCGTCACCGGTGGCCGCGATGACAACGTTGCAGCGCTCGAGCCCCGCATCGTCGAGTGAGCTGATCTCGCACGCGTCGGCGAGCAGCCACTCCGCCCCGTGCACGCTGTGGACCTTGATCGAGTTCGGATTCTTGTCGATCAGCAGGACATCGTGCCCGTTCTCCAGGAGTTCCTTGGCTATCGACCGGCCGACCGCTCCGGCGCCGGCAATCGCGACCCGCATCAGTGACTTCCCCTTCCCGGCTCCGCCGCAGCGAGGACCCTGGCGATCTGCGCGATGTCGGGATCGGCCGCGATCACGTGCAGGACATCGCCCTCCTGAATGACCAGGTTCGGGCCAGGAAGCACGGCCTCGCCCAGCCGGGAGATATAGGCGATCCGGGTCTGCGCTGCCTGTTCCAGGTCGCCCGCTTTCCGGCCGATCCAGTCATCGGAGTAGGCAACCTCGGCCAGCACGACAGCGCCGGTCGGGTCGCGCCAGAGCGACTCGGCGCCCTCGGGGATCAGCCGCCGCAGCATCTGGTCGGCAGTCCAGGCCACGGTCGCCACCGTCGGGATGCCGAGGCGCTGGTACACCGACGCCCGGCGCGGATCGTAGATGCGCGCCACGACCCGCTGGACACCGAACGACTCCCTGGCGACTCGGGCGGCAATCACGTTGGAGTTGTCCCCGCTGCTGACGGCCGCGAAGGCATCGGCGCGCTCGATGCCCGCTTCGGTGAGCACGTCCCGGTCGAAGCCCACGCCGGTCACCTTGATGCCCTTGAAACCCGACCGCAGCTTCCTGAAGGCCTCCGGGTCCTGGTCGATAACCGCCACCGAGTGACCGGAGTCCTCGAGTGAATGGGCAATGCTCGAGCCAACCCGCCCGCATCCCATGATCACGATGTGCACGTGCGTCCTTCCAGCCAGAGCGGTGCAGTCACGGTATGCCCTCCCGCGCGATGCTGCCAGGCCCATCGGCGCCATACCACCGGCGCAGGAGTACCCGGGACCCACCTCAGGTGCGGCGACAGGGCACGATGTAGCCCGTGACTACAGAGCCTGCTGCCGCGCCGCGGGCCGGGGACGCGCTGGAACTCAGTGTCGGCGAGGTCGTGCACGGCGGCTGGTGCGTTTGTCGGCAAGATGATACGGGCCGGGTGATTTTCGTCCGGCACGCCCTGCCGGGCGAGCGCGTCCTGGCGACTGTGACGCAGGCAACAGCCCGGTTCGCCAGGGCCGACGCGACCCGGATCCTGCAGCCTTCGCCCGACCGGGTGACGCCACCGTGCCGGTACGCCCGGCCCGGCGGCTGCGGTGGCTGCGACTGGCAGCACGCCAGTCTGCCGGCCCAGCGGGCACTGAAGGCCACGGTGATCCGCCAGCAGCTCAGCCGGATCGGCGGGATTGACGTCGAGGTGGAGGTGCAGGCCCTTGACGGCCACGAAGGCGGCGAGGGCGGCCTCGGCTGGCGGACCGCGGTGCAGTTCGCCGTCAGTGCGGCAGGGACGGCAGGCTTGCGTAAGCACCGGTCCCACCAGATCGTCGAGATCGACCGCTGCCTGATTGCCCATGACCTGGTGACCGACCTGGATGTCACCGGGAAAGACTGGCACGGAGCACAATCCGTGCAGGTCGACGTCGCACCAGCGACGAACGAGCAGGGCGTGCTTGTCACCGGTCCGGCCTCGGCTGGCCAGCTCCCCGAGATCCCTGCCGACTCCGTCCAGCTCGTGCGCAAGGCCGGGGCCCGGACACCAGTGCGCGGCCGTGGCTACCTGACCCAGCGCGCGGCGGGCCGGGACTGGCGGGTCAGCCTCGGCGGTTTCTGGCAAGTGCATCCGGGCGCGGCCGGCGCGCTGGCGACAGCAGTCCTGACCGCAGCGGACCCGCAGCCGGGCGAGACCGCGCTCGACTTGTACTGTGGCGCCGGCCTGTTCGCCGGCGTGCTGGCGGAAGCGGTCGGGCCGGACGGGGCAGTGATCGCCATCGAGCAGGATCCGCAGTCCGTCCGCGACGCGCGGCATAACTTGCGGTCCTGGCCGTGGGCTCAGGTACGCCGGGGTGACGTCGCCGCGGCGCTGGGCCGGCCCGGGCTTGGCAACGTGGCCGTCGCGGTGCTCGACCCGCCGCGGGCCGGGGCGGCCGGGAAGGTCATCGACGCGCTCTGCGGTCGCGGCGCGCTGTCTGGCTCGGTGTTGCGCCGCATCGCCTACGTTTCCTGCGATCCGGCGACGCTGGCGCGCGACCTGCGGCTCCTTCTGGATGGCGGCTGGCGGCTCGCCGGGCTGCGCGGGTACGACGCGTTCCCGATGACGCACCACGTGGAGTGTGTCGCCACATTGACCAGGGACTAGCGCGGCCCGAGCGTAACCAACCCGCCTGCTGAGGCGTCATCTTGGCGTGAGAGCACTTGCGAGCGTGGCTGGCCAGCTGCCGGCCGCCGAGGCCGCGAGCCGCGCCCGGCCCCTGGCCGGCCGGTCGCGAGAGGAACGGCCGATGGTGGTGAGTACCGGCGCAGTTGACTTCGATGATTTCTACGGCGCGACCAGCCAGCGGGTGGTCCGCTACGCGTACGCACTGACCGGCAACATCGCCGACGCCCAGGACGTCGCACAGGAGGCCTTCGCGCGCGCATGGCAGCGCTGGGATCGTGTTGGTGCCTGTGACTCACCGGAAGCGTGGGTGCGGCGGGTGGCCACTAACCTGGCGGCCAGCCAGTTCCGCCGGCGCCGGACGGCGCGCGCAGCCGCTCCTCAGCTCATGGCCGCCGACGTGCCGGAGATCAGCCCCGACAGCGTGGCGCTGGTCGCCGCGCTGCGCGGTCTGCCCGAGCGCCAGCGGGTAGTGCTGGTTCTGCACTACCTCGCCGACCTGCCGGTCGGCCAGATCGCCGCCGAGCTCAGCTGTCCGGTCGGCAGCGTCAAAGGCTGGCTGAGCCGGGGCCGCGTCGCGCTGGCTGCCGCGATCGCCGAGGACACCGCCCCGGGCGAGGATGCCGCCCGTACCGAGCAGGCTGGCCAGGTCCCGATCGGCGACCTAACCGACATCCGTCGGCCCGGCCAGTCAACCCGCCGCACGCCGGAGGTAACCGATGTCTGACGACACGCTGGACCGCTTGTTCGGCGAGCTTGCTAATGCCGACATCCCGGTACCGGCCCGGGCGCGCGTCGTGGCCCGTGGTCTGCGGCGGCGACGGCGGGCCCGTGCGCAGGCCGCAACTGGAGCGGTGGCAGCCTGCGCGCTCGTGGTCGCCGGCGCTATCCAGCTAGCCGGCCCTCGCCCCGGCGTGCGGCCGATTCTCCGGCCCGGCACCCGGCCGTCCGCTGTCTGCACCGCGGCACCCGATGCGGCGCTGAACGCGCAGCTGAGGCGTTTGCTGCCGGTCAGTGACCAGGCCGGGGTGTCGCCGATCGCGCTGTCGCAAAGCGGCGCGACGGAATACGTCGAGACCACGGCGGGGGGCTTTCACGGCATTGCCGAGGAGAGTGTGCGCACCGGCGCCATCCTGCGGGAGGTCGCTGCGCTGCCCGCTACCGACACCCGCGCCGTGGGCGGCCTGGGGCTGGCCGGTGACCTGCTCTGGTCCGCCAGCTATCCGACTCACGGCGGCCAGGGCACTGCCGGGACGACGCCAGTCCGGCTGTGGTCGGCCCGGACCGGACGCACCACCACATTGGAGCCGTCCGGGCAGGACGGCGGCGCGCTGAGCGCTCCGGTCTTCTTCCCGGCGGCAACGCACCAATACGCCGCGTGGGAGCAGACGTACGGCGACGAGCAGGAGATCGTGGAGGCGAACCTGCTCACCGGTGCCACTGTCAGGATCGCGCGCGGCTACCTCGGGCCGCCGGTCTTCGTCGGCGACGCACTCGCCTGGCCGGCCGCCAGCCGCAAAGACGGTCCCGCGACGCACGTGGTCGCGCGGAACGATGCGGCGTTCCCCGCCCGGCAGCCGATCGCCGTTCCGCCAGCGCTGGATGCGGCGGGCCGTGCCGCCCTGATGGGATCGTCCAGTTACGGCTCCTGGCCGACACCGGTAGGACTGATCGCATCCGATGGCGGGGCGACCGCCTACTACGCCGGAGACCTGACCGAGCTGTTCTACTCGCCATCGCCAGGGCAGCCTGCGCGGCTCGTCTTGCAGCTGCACAGTGGCAGCATGTTTGCCGCCGGAACGCCCGCAGTCGGCCCTGGGTACATCGGCTGGACGGTGAACGGCGACGCCAGCTACCTGGCTAGCGCGAGCAGTCTTGCCGCCGCCCGGATCACGACGTCCGGCGCGGAGTACAGCGCCGGCGGTCACGTCCTGGTGATGGGCCTCGGTACGAAGATCCAGCCCGTCCGCAACCCGTTCTGGCTGTTCAGCGGTTCGGTGGTCAGCACGCTGAAGTGTGCGGCGCCAGTCCGGCACGCCAGCAGTTAGGCCGCTGTCGGAGCGGCCGACGGGGCGGGCAAAGATGTGCTCATGAAACTGCGAATCTTCACTGAGCCGCAGCAGGGCGCCAGTTACCAGACGCTGCTGCGGGTGGCCAAGGCCAGCGAAGACCTGGGCTTCGACGCATTCTTCAGATCGGACCACTACCTGAAGATGGGTAACGTGAGCGGCCTTCCCGGCCCGACCGACGCCTGGATCACGCTGGCGGGCCTGGCGCTACAGACATCACGGATCCGCCTGGGCACCCTGATGAGCCCGGCCACGTTCCGCTACCCCGGCCCGCTGGCCATCTCGGTAGCGCAAGTTGACCAGATGAGCAACGGCCGGGTCGAGTTCGGCTTCGGGGCTGGCTGGTTCGAGGCCGAGCACTCGGCGTACGGCATTCCGTTCCCGGACACCCGGGAGAGATTCGAGCGGTACGCAGAGCAGCTGGCCATCATCACCGGGCTGTGGGAGACCCCGGCGGGGGAGAGCTTCAACTTCACCGGCAACCACTACCGGGTGACCGACTCGCCCGGGCTGCCCAAGCCGGCCCAGCTGCCGCGGCCGCCCGTGCTGATCGGCGGCACCGGCAAGAAGCAGACGCCGAGCCTGGCTGCGCGGTACGCGGACGAGTACAACGTCCCGTTCAACAGCCTGGATGTGACCGCGGCCGCCTTCGACCGGGTGCGGGAGGCCTGCGCCGCGGCCGGCCGTCAGGAAGACTCCATGATCTACTCGGTCGCCCACGTCGTCTGCTGCGGCCGCACGCCGGATGAGATCGCCAGGCGGGCCGCGGCGATCGGCCGGGAGGTCGACGAGCTCCGGGAGCACGGCCTGACCGGCACTCCGGAGGAGGTCGGCGACCGGATCGCCGAGTTCGCCGGAATCGGCGCGACCTCCGTGTACCTGCAGGTGCTCGATCTGGACGACCTCGACCACCTGGCACTGCTGTCCGAGCTGATCCCGGCCGTCAGCTAGGCAGAAGAATCTCAGCACAACGGCTCAGCGGGACTTCAGCCGAGATTGTCAGCCTGAGCCAGGCCGGCTCGCCGTGATCGGCTGGCCTGGCTCATCTCGCGGAAGGACTGATCATGGCGCGACCACGTTTGCACCGGCTGGGCTGGTGGCTGGCCGGCAGCCTGGTAGTGCTCGTGATCGCGGTTGCCGGCGGCACCTGGCTGTACATTCACGTGATTGAGGGCCCCGCCCCGGCCCCGCTGAGCCTGAAGTCCCCGGCCGGATCCGTCACTGCAAGCACCGGATCGGCGTCCAGCACCGCGTCAGCGGCCGCTGTGGCCGGGACCTGGCGGGTCGCGCCGGGCTCGATCGTCGGCTACCGGGTGAACGAAGTGCTAGCCGGCCAGGACAACATCGCCGTCGGGCGGACGAGCGACATCACCGGCAGCCTCACCATCAGCGGCAGCACCGTCCGCGCCGCCTCGTTCAGCGTCCCGATGGACACCATCAGGAGCGACGAGAGCGAGCGCGACGCGCAGTTCAACGGGCGGATCATGGAAACCACCACCTACCCAACGGGAACGCTGTCGCTTACCGCCCCGATCGCACTCGGCGCGCTGCCATCGGCGCAAGTCATCAAGACCTATCACGCCACCGCCGACCTGACCCTGCACGGTCACACCAGGACCGTCAGCTTCGCGCTGCAGGCCGAGCGAACGGCGGCAGGCATCGAGGTGTCGGGCTCGATCCCGATCCTGTTCGCCGACTGGGACATCGGCAATCCGAGCTTCGCCGGTTTCGTCACCACGCAGAATCACGGCCTGCTGGAGTTCCTGATCAAGTTCAGCCGGTCCTGACACCTGCGCGAACTTCCTGAGTTCGCCGCAACCAGCGACAGCCTTGCGGCGTCAGCAAGACAGGCGGCGTATAGCCGGTTGCTTCTCTCACGGGGAGAGTCAGGTGTCCGCATTTCATCGCGGCAGGCGCGGTTGGCGGCTTGCCCTCACTGCATCATTAGCACTAGCGCTGGCTGGCGTGGCGGTCGCCTGCGGCGGGCCGACGGCTGCGGCGTCGCACCGGCTAGCCACTTCGGCCGTCCGGCTGGCTTCCACTCAGCCGCGCGCGTCCGCAGGTCGCGGCCCGCACGCGGCGCCGAGATACTTCGCTGACATCGTCCGGGTCTCGGGAAGCGCCACGGGAGCCGGGCCGCTCCAGGTCAGGTCAGCCACGAGCGGCAAGCTCGTGGCGCAGCAGCCGGCTTTCGACGCGCTCGCAATCGCGGCCTACGGCAATGGCGGCAAGCTGCTGATTGCGCGCCAGGCCGGCGACGGCTGCACCAGCCGGGTGTACCGGGCGATGCTCGGCACCGGTGGCCGAGTCGGCAGGCTCACCCGGCTCGGCCCGGTGATTCGCGGGATCGTGGCATCGGTTGCAACGGACGCTAACGCCGCACTGATCGGGTACTTCGTCGGGCCGTGCGGGAAGTCGGCAAGCGGTGGTTACCTTGCCGTACTGAACGTTCGCACGGGCCGGGTCCGCCGGTGGACTGGCGTAGCACTGTACGGATCAGGCGGCAGCATCGAGACCGGTACCGCGCTGTCCATGTCGGCCAGCGGCAGGCTGGTTGTCTTTACCGGCCAGGCGACCGGGACCGGCGGCAGAATCATCGGGCAACGCGTCTGGGAGATGCGCACGTCAGCGCCGGCTGGCCCGCTCCGCGCACATGTCCGCGTTGTGCTGAGTCGACCGGAATCCGGTCCGGCCCTGTCCGCGGCGGTGCTCAGCCCGGGCGGGAAGAGCTTCTACCTCTGCACGGTGACCACGAACGGCACCGCAAGCGCGCACGCAACGGTGACTCAGACCGCGGTGATCACTGACCGGCGGTCTGCTAACGGAAGCAGCGCGGGCACGGTCGCCAAACTGACAGCTACCGGAGTCACGTCCGCGGGTGAGGACATCGGGTGCCCGATGGCGGGCGACCCAGGCGGTGGCTATCTGCTGGTGCCGTACGCGCTGCGTTTCGCCAGCAGCACGGAGACGGGGCCGCGCGTCCGGGCGGCGCGGATCAGCGTCGCGCGCCGGTCGGTTGCCGTGCTGTCATTCCGGCTGCCGGGCTCGGCCGGGATGAGCGTAGCCACCGGTCTCAGCATCGCCTGGTGACGCGACGCCGGCCGAGTCCGGCAGCCGGCCGAGCCTGATCGCGACCGCCACGATGGCCGCCAGCGGAAAGCTGACGCCGATCCGTTGCAGCGTGGCCGCCCAGCTGCCGTTCGGGTCGGCGTAGAGCGCCACGAGCAAGGCCGCTGCCGCCGCCGCGCTCGCACCGAGCGGTGCTGCCAGTGCGTGCCAGCAGGGATCGCGGCGGAACCGCCGGGCCAGCAGTACCGGCGCCGCGATCAGCAGCAGGTAGACCGCCGCGCTAATGACGTCGTGGGCCTGGTTGTGCCAGGACAGCGGCCCCGATGTCAGCAGTACGTGATCGCGGCGCAGCAGCCCCGCTGCGATTGCCAGCACTCCGGCTACCTGGATGAGCCGCGGGCCGGCCCCGGCATCGCGGCCGCCCAGTGCGGCGCGAAGGGCCGCGCCGAATACGATCCCGCATCCGCCGAGCAGCACCAAGCCGCTGATCACCAGCCACGGATCGCGGGCATTGTCAGCCGCCAGGCCGCTGATCTGCGGGGCGGCGAAGGACAGCCCTGGCTGGCGGAACGCCGAGACGACCCAGGCCAGGGTGAAAGCGGCCGGCCCGGCGACGCCGGCGAGAGCCCCGGCCCGGATCCAGGCGCCGGCGCGTGCGCGGCCGGTCGTGCGGCCGGGATGGCGGACTAGCCCGTTCCCGGCCGGAAAACCGGCGTTAGCCGCTGACCGCGCGCCACGGGTCATAGTCGACCTCGAGCGGCTCTTGCGGCGGGCGCTGTGCCGCCGGGATGTGCCGGAGGTTGAGCCGGATCCTGGTCCAGGTCGAGGACCGGCCGCGCATCGAGTCGACCAGGATGTCGGCCGGCTCGAGGAGCGCCGCCGCGTCCGGGTGGCGCTGCTTCCAGCGGTCCAGCGCGGCCATGGCGTCAGCTTTGCTGGCGGCGCGGGCAATCTCGATCAGCGGCATCGACGAGCGGCGGCGCCCGGTCGGGCCGGAGGATGGGCCGGGATCCGCCTCCGGGGCGCGCCGCTTGCTTGGCTGCACACGCGGCTGCTCGCCGGCCTGCTTCTCGAAATGCGGCGGCCACGGCGCGTCCGGCAGCCCGGCGGCCTCGTCCGCGGCCGCGAGGTCGAGCAGCCGGTCCAGCGACCCCACGGCCTCGTCGATGCCATCGGCGGGGTCGCCGATCTCGGCGTAGCGCTGCGGCACGGTGTCGATGGTGAACGCGGCCGGATCACAGGCCGGTACCTCGTCCCAGCGCAACGGTGTCGACACGCGCGCGTCGGGCGTGGGGCGGACAGAGTATGCCGAGGCGACCGTGCGGTCCTTCGCGTTCTGGTTGTAGTCGACAAAGACGCCGTGCCGCTCTTCCTTCCACCAGCGCGAGGTCGCCTCGTCCGGTGCGCGCCGCTCGATCTCCCTGGCCAGCGCGACAGCGGCCCGGCGAACCTCGGCGAAAGTCCAGTTCCGCTCGATCCGCGCGTACACATGCATGCCGCGCGAGCCGGAGGTCTTGGGCCAGCCGGTCAGCCCGGCGTCAGCGAGGACCTCCCTGGCCACCAGCGCGACGTTCACGATCTGCTCCCATTCCACGCCGGGAACGGGGTCGAGGTCGACGCGCAGTTCGTCGGGATGGTCGAGGTCGTCAGCGCGGATCGGGTGCGGATTCAGGTCGATGCAGCCCAGGTTAGCCACCCAGACCAGGCCGGCGGCGTCGGAGATGACAATCTCCTCGGCAGTCCGGCCGGAAGGAAAGCTGAGCACCACGCTGTCCAGCCAGGCGGGCCGGTTAGCCGGCGCGCGCTTCTGGAAGAACGCCTCGCCCTCAGCGCCGTTGACGAAGCGCTTGAGCACCATCGGGCGGTCGGCCGCGCCCCGCAGCGCGCCGTCGGCGACGCTCAGGTAGTAGCGGACCAGGTCAAGCTTGGTGTGGCCGGACCGGGGAAAGTAGACCTTGTCCGGGTTGGAGACCGTGACCGCCCGGCCTGCGACCTCGATGGTCTCCTTGCGCTCGGCCATGATGCCACCCTAACGATCCTCAGCCGCAGATGCCCGGCCTGAGATGCCCGGCCTGAGATGCTCTGCCGAGGCAGAAGTGCTTCTATTGTGTTCCGTGGCCATCGATAGCAGTGAGCGGCCGGCAGTGGCTCAGCTCGAGGCACTGATCGGCTCGCTGCCGCCCGACAGCAAGCTGCCGTCTTACCGGGAACTGCAGCAGCGCTACCGGCTCAGCCCGGCTACGGTCCAGCGCATGCTGGCGGACCTGGGCCGTCGCGGGCTGCTGGTCACGAAACCAGGCAGCGGCACGTTCACCGCTCCCCGCCGGCCGGCCCGGCCGCCTGCGGACCTGTCCTGGCAGACGCTGGCGCTCGGAAGCCGGGCCGGGCTCGGGGCCGATCTGGAGTTCCTGGTCGACACGCTGCCTCCGGACGCGATCGGCCTGGCCAGCGGCTTCCCCGATGACCGGCTGCAACCTCTCGGGCTGCTCGCGGCGGCCGCGTCGAGGGCGTCCCGGCGGCCGCAGGCATGGAGCCGTCTGCCCGGCCAAGGGCTCGCCGAGCTGCGCGGCTATCTCGCCGACGAGGCGGGCGGCGGGCTGTCCGCGTCGAACGTGCTCATCACCTCCGGAGGTCAGTCGTCGCTGTCGGCGGTGTTCCGCCACCTCTGCGCGCCCGGCGATCCGCTGATCGTCGAGTCGCCGACGTACCCCGGCGCGCTGGCGGCCGCCAGGGCGGCCGGGCTGGTGCTGGTGCCGGTTCCCGGCGATTCTGACGGCGTCTTGCCGGACGGGCTGGCGGACGCCTTCGCCCGGACTGGCGCCCGGCTGGCGTACCTGCAGCCGCGGTACGCCAACCCGTCCGGATCGCTGCTCGCCTCGGACCGGCGTGAGCCGGTGCTGACGGCAGTCGCCCGGGCGGGCGCGTTCCTGCTCGAAGACGACTGGATGCGGGACTTCGACCTGGCGGCCCCGTCGCCGCCGCCGCTGATCAGCCATGACGATGACGGACACGTGCTGTACCTGCGCTCGGTGTCCAAGCCGATCGCGGCCGGGCTCCGGGTGTCCGGGCTGGCGGCGCGCGGGCCGGTGCTTGCCCGGCTGCGCCGCGGCCGGATCAGCGATGACTTGTTCGTCGCGCCGGTCCTCCAGCAGATCGCGGTCGACGTGCTGACTGCGCCGGGCTGGCCGCGGCACCTCGCCACGGTGCGGCGGCAGTTGCGGGAGCGCCGGGATGCGCTTGCGGCAGCGGTCGCCGAGCATCTGCCGTCCTGCCGCATTGAGCTGATCCCGTCCGGAGGAGTCCACCTCTGGGTGCGGCTGCCCGAGCAGGCCAGCGACGAGGCGGTGACGGAGGCGGCGATTGCGCGCGCGGTGGCCGTCTATCCGGGCCGGGCGTGCTTCCCCGGCGAGGCTCCCGGGCCGTACTTGCGGCTGAGCTATTCCGGCGAGGAACCGCCCGCGCTCCGACGGGCCGTGCGAACGCTGGCGGAGATCATCGAGCGTTGAGCCCGCCGGCTCAGCACCCATCGATCGTCTTAGCACCCAATCGGTGCGCCAACCGCCGCCCTTGTGGGCGTTATGCCTGATTTGTGGAGCACGTACCGGGTGCTAAGTTGACGGGGGATCGACCGACGTCAGGAGAAGCGCGAATGTCGGATGACGGACTGAGCTTTGACCGGATCAAGGCCGCGGCGGCCCGGCTCGAGGGCGTGGCGAACAGGACGCCGCTGCTGGCATCGAGCGCGCTCGACCGGCATTGCGGCGCCGAGGTCGTGCTGAAGCCTGAGCCATTCCAGCGCAGTGGCTCGTTCAAGTTCCGGGGCGCGTACAACCGGCTCAGCCAGCTCAGCCCGGCCGCTATCGAAGCCGGTGTCGTGGCGTTTTCCTCAGGTAACCACGGCGCCGCAGTCGCGCTCGCGGCCCAGATACTCGGCATCAAGGCCATCGTCGTTGCCCCTGCCACTGGCTCGGCGGCGAAGCTCGCCGCCATCGAGTCATATGGTGCGCAGTTGCGTCGCTACGACCCTGCTACGGAGAGCAGGGAGCAGGTGGCGGAGGAGATTGCTGCCACGCACTCGATGACGCTGGTCCGGCCGTTCGACGACTACGACATCATGGCCGGCCAGGGGACAGCGGGTCTCGAACTGGTCGAGCAGGCGCCCGAACTGAAGCGCGTGCTGGTGCCGGTCGGCGGCGGCGGCCTTGCCGCGGGTGTTTCCACCGCGGTGAAGGCACTGATTCCCGGCGCGTCAGTGATCGGAGTAGAACCGGAGGCCGCCGATGACACGAGCCAGTCGCTGCGAGCGGGCCACCGAGTCAGGATCGGCGAACCGCAGACGATTGCCGACGGCCTGCGCGCGAGCGAGCCGGGCGAACTGACCTTCGCGATTAACTCGCAGCAGCTTGATGATGTCGTCACGGTCACCGAGGAAGCGATCGTCGAGGCTATGCGGTACTGCTTCACCCAGTTCAAGGTCGTGGTGGAGCCGAGTGGGGCGGTCGCTCTAGCCGCGCTGCTGTCCGGCATGACGGAAGCGACCGGGCCCACTGGCGTCGTCCTGTCCGGCGGCAACATCACGCCGGAGGACTTCGCTGCGCTGGTCGCTCGCTGAGGCCTGTCCGCCGGCGATTCGCAGGGCCATGCGGGCGTACCGATCCTGCAAGTCAGCGATCCCCAGCGGGTGATGCTCTAGCGTCCACTCGCTAATGTGCACGCACATGTTGGCGATGGTGCTGGCGGCGAGAATCGCGGCCTGCTGATCGTTGCCGCTCGCCAGGTCGAACGCGCCCTGTTCCGCGCCTGCCAGCAGGATCTGCTGGAAATGGTCACGAATCCGGCGCCGGATCGCCCGGACCTCTTGCCGCCGTGCCCCGGTGAGCAAGGTGAACTCGCGGTTGGCCACCCGCGACCGTCGTTTGTAACCAGCGGTGTGGCCGACCAGGAAGCGCACTGTCGCGGCCAGTTGCTCGGCTGGCACTGGTCCCGCGCTGGCGACGGTTTCCCCCATCTGCTTGTCAACTGAGATGTGGACGTCGCGGACGAGGACGTACAGGAGATAATCCTTGGACGCGAAGTGGTTGTACAAGGCACCGGGCGTCAGACCGCACGCCCCGGTAATCTCACGGACCGTAGTGCTGTGCGCCCCTTGCTCGTAGAACAAGTCGATTGCTGCCGCCGCGAGCTTGCACTGGACGGGAGTCCCGCCTATCGGGAGCCGGTCGCCGGGTGGGAGATCGACCTCTGGGCTCATTGCGTCACACGCCATCCGAGTCAGAAATTCCGAGTCATGGACTAGAGTCATGATTCGGAGTCAGCTAGGTCTGTAATCGACGCCTGTTCCGGTCGGATGGTTGTCATCAGGCTCTTGACAAATGGTGCCGACTAAGCGTACGACTATATCGCTGTGTGAACGCATGTTCATGTCATAACAGCACCAAGTGCGTCCGCCGTGACGGCCGCGGACGTATGCCGGAAGGCCCGGGCCGACCCCTCCTCCCGGCCCGGGTCCAGGCAATCGTTAGGGAGCGCACCGATACTCTCGGCGCGCCACTGTGGCGATTAAGCGCCGCCGC
>Ga0335074_10009488_pt1 | contig 13596 bp, 11 predicted proteins | sample Lox_Sample_23_FD_206715 | JGI IMG/M metagenome (GOLD analysis project Ga0335074, IMG submission 206715) | Soil microbial communities from Loxahatchee National Wildlife Refuge, Florida, United States - Lox_Sample_2.3 | ecosystem: Environmental > Terrestrial > Soil > Wetlands | place: USA...
ACCGCAGGGGGATGAGATCGTGGTGACGAAGACCACCGACAGCGCGCTGACCGGCACGAACCTGCGGCTGATCCTCACCAATCTCGGTGTCAGGCAGGTTGTCTGCTGCGGTATCTTTACCGATCAGTGTGTCTCCTCCACCGTGCGCAGTCTAGCGGACGAGAGCTTCGAGGTGATCGTCGTCGAGGACGGTTGCGCGGCGGGCACCCAAGCGCTGCACCACCACGAGCTCGAGGTGCTCAACATGATCTACTGTCACGTGATGAGCTGCGAGGAGCTGCTCGGCTATCTACCGCCGCAGGAAAAAATCTGAGACTGACTACTCATTGGAACGCCAATCCATGCGCCGCCGCCGGCGCCCACGTCTGGGCCGTCGCGGCGATCAGACTCACATGCGGCGCCCAGCGGCTCGCTGACGGAGCGGCTGAGACCGCAAAGACAGGCAGTCGTCCGCACCGATACAGCCGTCCCTCTGGGCCTGCAAGACCGTACGGCCAGCCGCGCAATACCGCCGGATCCCGCAGATCATAGATGTGTACATCGAACGGCAACGCGGCCAGCCAGTCGCGCAACCCCCGATCCTCGCGACAGACTTCGGATGACACTCGAGCGAGCGTCCGACGCTGCGCCCAGATCGAACGCGCGTCGCGCTGCACACCCTGAAGCCACCTGTACAACTGTCCGTGCTTGACCGCCTCGTTCAGCAAGCTCAAGAAACCATTCAGATCATCGCTGACGTAAAGGCTAACGGCAGGATCGGCCAGCACACACCAAACGGGCCCAGGTAGTCCCCGATCGCGCGATGTTTCGGCGACCCAACGACGACCTTCGTCGTCGATCGCCAACGTAAGACAGGGGCGAAACACGCTGATGGGCTCCTCTGGGTGCCAGCGACTGGTGAAGTCAATCGTTCCGAACTCCGGGGCCGTAAAACCGCAGGTTGTACTAAGCAAAGAGCGCATGTCAGCAGTGAGTGTCCCGGGATACGTTGCTTCGAGCCCTTGTATGGCTTGCGTACTTAAGCCCGGAACCGAGATGAGTTTAGACGGGCCGCCGCGGAGCGGCTTGATGGGTGCCGGCGAGAAGGGCACCACTTTGTCTGCGAGCGACATCATGGGTACCTCCATTTGATCTCAAGGTATCTGGATCCGTGCATCTCCTGCGTTGGCATGGCTCAGTGCCGCAGACGCAATGCGCGTCGCATCGGCCGATCTCACCAGAGGCTCTGGATTGACGGCCCCGCGGGCCGTCTGCACCACTGCGAACATCGCCAGCAATGCGCAGCCCCACCAGCGAAACTCAGCGAGCCGCTGAGTGGAATCATTTCGAGATCGACGTAAGTTCATCGTACTGTCCTCCACAATTCGATGAATGAGCGACACGATTACGGTTGAGATAGGTGGCGGGCGTGGCTGCGCGGACCCGGACCCTCACGACGCCTCCTATGTAACTGATTTGCAATACCTTTATACCTTAATTGGCACTCTGACAAAGACAGTGCCAAATGATATTCACGGCTCGCCAAAGGTCAAGAGGGTACGCGGGCCATTCGGCAGTACCGGTAGCCTCGACGCTGAGTACTCCGTGGAGTCAGACACCGTGTATGCCGTCTCTCTGGACGCCGGTGGGTTTACCGGAATTGGTGGCCTCGGGTCATTCTCGGCGATTGTTGATCCGACTCTTACAATTGAAACTCCTGGTTTCACCCTTGCGCTTAGTCCGAATCTCACGGCGCTCCCAGAGCCCGCCACATGGCTTCTATTCGGGACCGGGGTATTTGCAGTACTTGCTACTGTGCGGCGTCGTGGCGCCCTGAGATCGTGAAGGATGGCAGGAAAACTAGGGCTTAGCGTGCGCCGCAAACCAGGACGGATCCTGGATCTCTGCTGAGGCGTTGTGTCGTCGGGCTAGGGTTCCGTCGAACAACTGCTTGGCCTGCGGTCCGTCGTGCTGCACATCCTACTCTCTCACGCATATCCGTTGATGATCCCGCTCTCGCTCATCGAGGGACCGATCGTGGCCGTAGCCGCCGGAGTAGGGGTAGCGACCGGACGTATCGATCCACTCTATGCGGCCCTCATCATCGCGTTCGGTGCGCTGTTTCAGGACACGGCTTACTATTGGTTCGGACGGTGGCTGGAACTCAAGCCCCAAGCGCGCGCTTTTGCCACCAGGGTTCGGCTACTACGCGAGACATTGCGACCGCTCAAGAGGGCCTGGCGCACTCAAATGTTCATGACACTGGCCAGCTCCAAGTTCGCCTACGGTCTTTATGGCCCGATTCTGGTGACGGCCGGCATGGCAGGCGCGCCGTTCGGTCGGTACCTCGCGGAGTCCCTCGCGCTGTCGGCGCTCGTTCTTGGGGCTTGGTTTGGATTTGGAATGGGCTTGCAGCGCATCTATGGTGCCCTGAGCCACGAGGGCTACGTATCCATCATCATGACGGCTTTGGGAATTCTCGGCCTCGTCGGTCTATTCTTCGTGGGCCGCCATGCCCGCAGACGTTTGAGTCAAGCGTAGGCGGGGATGTCCGAGGTGCTGGACATGTGTCACACGTGAGTATCATTGCCACACGTCAAAGATGATCCAATTGCGCAATGTTCCAGAACCCCTGCATCGACAGCTGAAAGCGCGGGCCGCCCTACAGACGATGAATGCTCACGGGCATGCATCCTGCTCGTCGCAAATCCCGGAGGCTCGCTTTGCCCACAGCTTCAGGTCAGGCCGGCGAGCGGTAACCTCGACGAAGAGGAGATGGAAGATGCGCGGCACGCCTGGACGCCTTACCGCCACGAGCACAGGGTGTGACGCTCCCCGAAGGAGCGGATTCGGTACAGGAGCGTGGCGAGAGATGCCGCGCGTCCTTTGGGTACCGCTTGCGAGTGGCATCGCGCTGGGGGTTGCAGGCCTCATCGCGTTGCTGACACGCCACCTCGTGCTCTTTGCGAGCCTAGGACCGACGAGCATCATGATCGCCCAGCAACCGCTTCTCGCCTCCACCAGGCCCTACAATGCCGTGGCGGGCCACATGATCGGGCTGGGCGCAGGCTTTTTCGCGGTGTGGGTGCTCGGCATCGCATCGCAGCCTTCGGTGTTCACGGCACAGGGGGTGAGCGGAGCGCGAGTGGCGGCGGCACTGCTTGCGATCGTTCTGGCAGCGGCCTTGGAGATCCTGCTCAAAGCGCAGCACCCACCCGCCGCCTCGACCACGCTTCTCGCGGCGCTCGGCTCGCTCCGGCTGGACTGGACCTACACCTGGGAGGTGCTCGTCGGGGTGGTGGCGGTGACTACCACGGCGGAGCTTTTGCGCATGGTTCACCCTGCGCCGCAGGCACCGGAGCTGCGCTGCGCGCCGGATCAGAACTGCGTCTTCAGACCCACTTGAATCCCATGCGGCATGATGCTGAGGATGAGCGGTGACTTGCGGCGGTGCATGAAGTAACCGCTTGCGAAACCCAGGCCGAATCCGGCAATCACATCGCTCTGCCAGTGGCCCCACACCTTGACGCGCCCGATGGCATCGTAGACGGGGAGCAGCTCGAGCGCGTACACCGCGGGATACTCCTTGCCGTACTCGAGCACGAACGGAGTGACGATCGAGCTGATCTCGGTCACCTCGCCGCTCGGAAAGCTCTGGCCGCGACCCGTGAACCACTCGTTCGGATTGTCAACCTGCTCGGGGCGCTCCCGGGAGAATGCGTATTTCAAGCCCTCCGCGGCGAGTCCGGCGGCGACCGTCGAGTCGATCGACTGCCAAAATGTCTTGCCGAGCCGATCATCGCCCCCCTCCCAAAGGGCGCCCAGTGCCAGGACAACCGGCGCCCCGAACTCCAGCATTTCCTGATAGTTGCGCTTCCAGATTCCGGCATTATCGTAAGCGGGGCGATCATCGATCCCGAACGGCCCACCGTCCGCCTGGGCAGCGGTGCTACAAAAGAGGAGTGCAATCATCGACCACGCGAGCCAACGAGGACGCGCCGCCGCCGTGCCTGGGCGCCCGAGGCGCTTGCTGTGGTCGGGGTTCTCATCACATGGTGTCATCGGAAGGCTCTCGCTGCGGTTCGAGTTCCGCGCGCCAGGTGGAGCGCGGGGCGACGCCATTGTTGCTGCAGACTTTGTAACGTAAAGTACGATGCCAGTTTGCAGGGTGAAGTGCAACGGTGGGGTCGTCCAGACGCGAGCGCTGTGAACTGATGGGGTGGCGATTTCGGGCACTTGCCATCGCGCTCCTGGCGATGACGGCTGGGCGGGTCTGCACGTGCGTGTACGCTCAAGAGGCGGATGGACCGACGCCGCACGAGGAGCAGGAGGCGGCCACGGAGCGGCGCCTGCTCTCGGACATCGAGGCCTATTTCACCGCTCCCGTGCATTGGGACGCGAGGAACTGGGAGTACTTCGGAGGGACGCTGGCCGCGATCGCCGTTGCTCACCAGTTCGATGGCCGCGTTCGCACCGCTTTCACGCGTGACTCGGGCAATGCGCTCGAGAGTTCCAATACCTACGACTTCCAGGACGCCTTGCCTGCTGCGGCGCTGTTCGCCGGCACATGGCTCTACTCAAGCATCTTCAACGACGCGGACGGCCGTACTGCGACCGGAGCGATGGCCGAGGCCGCAGGGCTTAGCGTCGTCACGGCGTACGCGCTGCAGTACGCGGCTGGACGGGAGCGGCCGGACCAGACGGCGGACCCGAACCAATGGCGCGCAGGAGGCTCGTCGTTCCCCTCACAGCACGTGACGGCGGCTTTCGCGGTCGGGACGGTGTTCGCCGAATCTGGCGGCGAGGACTATCGCTGGCTCACGCGCTTCATCGGCTACGGCGTTGCGCTCGCCACGAGCTACGAGCGGCTCGATCACAACGCACACTGGCTGTCGGACGTGGTGGCTGGTGCGGGTCTGGGAGCCTCGAGTGCCGTCTTCGTGCTCAACCGGACCTATGGGCGGGCCAATGGCCCGCACATCGGGCTCGCCCCGCTCGAGGGCGGAGGGTTCCTGCTCTCATACGGCACGACGCTCGAGTGAGCACCCGATGCGCCCTGAGCCACGCCGGGGCCCGTGGGCTCAACCTGAGCTGACGTTCAGGCCCAGCACCCGAGAGACATCGGTCAGCAGGCCGAAAGCGGTGGTCTCGTCCATGCCGCCCGCGAGCACGTGGCCTCTGCCCCCCGACTCCACCTCCAGGGCGTTGCTCGTGAGCGAAACTTCCATGCGGTGCGCGGCTCCGATCGCGGTGGGGGTTGAGACCGGGACGAGGACTCCGGGAATTCCCACGACGTTGTGAGTGATCCCGTTCTTGACGATCAGGCGGTGGATGTCCGGTTTCTTGAAGGTCTGTCCGCCGCTCTCGATCGACTCGCGCGTGACGCGGAACGTGCTCGGTGTGCGATGCGCCGGAGGCCGCAGGTCGTGGGTCCAGCCCCACCAGAACGCCGCGCCGCCGCCGCCGAGCATGATGAGACCAAGCAGGTGCTCGCTACCGAACGTGGCGAGGCCGAGGAGAAACATCAGGCCGCCTCCGATGATGGCGAACCAGAATTTCCGTTGTGGAGCCGGTGTGACCTGGAAGACGGTGGCGCCGCTCTCCTCGTGCTTCTTGTATTCGGATGCGCTCATGGCTTGGTTTCCTCCGCGGTCTATCTGGCGAGCTGGAATTGTGTGGACACGACCCAGCCGCCGTTGCCGAGCTCGTCGGTGACTTTCCACCAGATGCCCATCTTGTCGCCCGTCGGGTAGAGCGTCATTCCCTGATCCAGATCGCGCACGACCGCCGAATGCAAATCTGCGCTCGAGTACATCTTTCCCGGCTTTGCCATGGTGACGGATTGCTGCACGTTGTCGGCCTTTGCATCGGGCGCGCTGGTCTTCAGCTCGGTCACCATCTTCGTGTACGCATCGAGGTAGGCCATCGTGACGACCTGGCCGATCTCGGTATTCGCGTAGCTGCTCGCGCCTCCGGCGGCAAATCCACCGAAGAATGCGCCACCGCCACCACCCCAGCCAAGATCGGTCTTTTTCGCATGTCCTTGCTCCAGGGCCACCTGCTCGGTCGAGCGCACGTCCGTGAGCGTGAGAACCACGTCCGCGGTCTTGCTCTTGAGACTGATGCCGCCGACCAACGCGCCAAACCCATGCGGCAGGAAGCCGCCGAGCGCGCCGCCGATGTTCGTCCCCCCCGAATTCCCGTTGCGGTTGGCGATGTCGGGCACCAGCACATAGTCTGCGGCCTTCATCTGCCCCTTGCCGATGTTGGAGCCGACGCGCTCCTCACCGCTCGCCGCGAGCGCCCGCTCGGCCTGAGCCGCCTGTAGCCCCTTGCCACGATCCACCAGCGTGAAGCACTTGGACTGCGCGACGAATACCTTGATCAGCGCGGCCGGTGAGTCGAGGTTCATGGCGGTCCACCAGGGGTTCTGCGGCTCCTGCACCGCAAGCGTGCCGATCTTCTTCTCGCAGGTCGGGATCTGCGGGGGTGGGTTCTCGGCCTTCACGCCAGAGATCGCACTGAAGCAAAACAGCACTGCCGCAGCAGGGCGCACTGGATGACGCATTTGGCGAGTGTCCTTCAGAATGGGGGCCGCATGATCCACTTGCCCGAGTCCTTGTAGAAGACCGAGCTCGTGATGTTGTTGTAGAAGGAGGCGCCCAGGTTTGCCGAGGCCACCTGCCAGTCGAAATGGCACTGGAATCCCCGGGGAGTCGGACTGTCGCAACCTTCCTTCTTGAAGAACTTGATGCTGATCGGATCGGAGTTGCTCATCCCAGGGGGATGATTGATGGCATACAGCGCGGCCTCTCGCATCTCCGATTCGGAGGGTTCCTGACTTGCCTGACTGGCCGCGCTGCCACAACCGCAAATCGTGACTGCGACCGAGACCATCGCCACCGCGTGAAACTTGGCCTTCATCGGTTACACCTCCCCGTCGTTCGCCCGTGTGCATGCGGCCAGAGCGGCCCCGCACAGCAAGCGGGTCTTCAGACGTAAGACGCAGCTCGGCGGGAAGCGTCAGGCGCGGTCAGCGCCCGGATACGACGAACCCGGCCCAGTAGTAGGGGTGGGCGTACGGTCGGCGGCCTTCCACCGTCCGCTCCCGGACGACCCTCTGAGCCTCTTCGAGCGCAGTGGCCACATCTGCAGTGGGAGCCTCCAGGCGCTCGTACAGAGCGTGCATCAGCTCGGCGGTGCTGACATCCTCGACCTGCCACAAGCTGGCGATCACGCGCTTCGCGCCGCGCTGCTGGACGAGCGCACTCAGCCCATCCACCTCGCGCCCGTCGTCGCTGCTGCCCCCGCCGATGCCGGTCTGACAGGCAGACAGCGTGACCAGATCGAGCCCGGAGAAGTCGAGCGCGCTTAGAGCATCGAGCGTGAGTCGAGTGCCATCGCCCAGAACAATGAAGGAGCGATTGATGTTGCCCGGACGCAGACTGAAGTGGGTGCCAAGATGCAGCACGGTGAAAGCATGGGGTGGACGCAGGAGACTCTCCAGACGCGCGGCTGTGAACTCTGCGTTGGCAAAGCCCCGGCCCTGGAGCGCACCGCGGGTGTCGGGGGGCAGCGAGCAAGGCGCCGAGCTCGACTCGAGTCCCGCGATGGGACCGCGCACCACGTAGCACAGCTCGTCGGCCATCGCCGGGAGCGCCGGAAATCCCGCGACGGCGCGTGTGACCCCGAGGCCCCGCACGACGGGGGCCTCCGCGTCCTTCGTGCGCTCCCCCGTCGCATTCTGCTGCGGCAGAATCTCGATCGCATAGCGGTTCGCAAGATACCCATCCCCTGCGAGCAGCGCCCCGAAGGGGATGTAGCGCATCGGCCCGTCGAGCCACAGCGCCAGATGCGTGATCTTCTCCCGCCGGGCGAGCTCGTCGAGCGGCTCCGCCACCATCCGGTAGAGCGAACGCGCAGTGGCGGTGGCATCGCCCCGCTCCGTGATCTCATCGAGAAACCGGGCGATCGTCCGCTCCAGCTCCAGGCGGTCGATGGAAGTGCTGATCTGCCTCTGAGAGGTGCGGGTTGCGATGAGGAGTTGCAGACGATGCGGCGTCAGCAGGTAGTAGGCGACGGCAGAGTTGGCCGGCGCGCGATCGACCTCCTCCTGCAGCCGAGCGGCCTTGATGGACCGCACCGCGGCCGTTGTCGCCGGGGCGCTCCCATTTTGCTCCATGAACCGATGGATGCGCCCGGTGGTATCCGCCTCGCGCTGCCGCTGGCTGCGGGTGAGGCTGGTGAGGGTCGCCTCCTCGGTGGCCGTGATTCGCCCGTCATCCTGCAGGCGGCTCAACCGATCGATCTCGTCGCCGGTCACGGGAGCTGCGGGTAGAGCTCTGGAGTAGCGCTGCTCGAGCAGCCGCTCCGCATCGGTGAGCTGCGGTCCTGGCATCGCCGGTCCGGTGGCGCCGCGCGAGGCGAACTCGGCCAGCTCCTGCGCCTTCAACAGGTGCATCACGTCGATGGCCTCGTCCGTGCGTGCGGCCTCGAGCAGCCAATCCGCGAGCGACCGGTACACGGCGGTCTTGTCGAGCAGGAAGCCGTGGTCGAAGCGCTCCTCGGCGCCCGTGAATTGCTCGCGCTGCCGCTCGATCTGCGCCACGGCCCGCTTGCCGAAGAAGATCGCGAGTGCGGACTGACCGCGCACGCGCAGGACGGTCGCAGTCCGAAAGTAAGCCCGCCAGAGCGGCTGCGGCGTACCGAGACCCTCGGCCGCGGCGACTCCAGATTCGGCCCGCTCGACGGCCCCCTGGCTGTCTCCACGGCTCTGATCGAGCTCGCTCAGATTGTCGTAGATCGCCGCCCGTAGCTCAGGCTCGATCTCCCCTGCGGCGGTGAGGCGGCGTTCCGCTTCATGGCAGCTCCTGGGTTGTGCGTGCGTTTGTATCTCGAGCGCGCAACTGTCGTTGATGACTCGCAGGATGGCAGGATGCGCTCGCGGCAGTCGCGACTCGAAGAGCTGGCGAGCCTGCGAGAACTGCTCTCTCGCCTCGGCGGCACTCGTGCGCGCCGTCACCTGTGCAAGCGTCGCGAGCAGATAGGCTCGCGGCAACGCAAGGGCTGGCTCGGCGCGCGCAGCTTGCAGCCCGGAGCGTAACGCGGCCACTGCATCGTCCGCATTGCCCAGATCGAGCTGCAATCCGGCGAGTCCCCGATAGTAGGCGACCAGCACCGGGCGCTCGATGTCCACCGGATTGGCCGCGACGATGGCGCCGACGCGTTCGTAGAGATGCCACGACTCGGGCAGCTCGCCCAGCGCCCGATGCGCATCCGCAAGGCTCTGCAAAGGTTGAACGAGGTTCGGGGCGGCTGCACCCAGGGTGCTCGCGCCGAGCTCCACCGCGCGCTCGGCGAGCTGCAGCGCCTCGTGCGGTCGGCCGCGCGCATTCAGGAGAAGAGCAAGGTGGGTGAGTGCGGTCAGGCGATGACGTTGCAGCGGCCCGCCGTGCTGGCTCTCGGAGATTCTTATGGCCTTGCGAAGCGCCGTCTCCGCGCCCGGAAAATCGTTCAGCCGCTCGAGGACCTCCCCCAGGAAGACGTACGCCGGCACGAGCTGCCCTATGCCCGCCTGCAGCTGCTTCTCGATCGCGATCTGGCTCTCGGCGTGTTGCTTGGCCGCGGCGAAATGCTCCTCGCGGAATGCGATATTCGTGTAGGTATTCTCGATCGCTGCGGCGGCCTCGCTCACCTGCTCGTGGTACTCGATGAGAATATCGCGGGCCCGGCGTATGGCCCGCTCGGCATCGGTCAGCTGCCCCAGATCGAGCTCCGTCAGTGCAAGGCCTACCAGCACCTTCTGGAGCTCCACCTTCTCAGGCCCCGGAAAGCGCTTGCGAATTGCGAGTGCGCGCTGCCACTCACGCGCCGCCTCGGTGAGCTTACCCTGACGCTGATAGATCCAGGCATACGCGACATGGATGTCGGCGAGCTGCTCTCCTGCGGCACCGTAGGTGCGCTCGAGGATCGGCTGGGCGAATGCGAGAAGGGGCAGAGCCTCCGCGAAGCGGTCCATGTAGGCGATCATCGGCATCGTGAGCGACTCGACCCACCACGCGAGCTCGGGGGAGCGCTCGCCGTATTGTTTCGCGACCCGCGGGATCGTCGAGCACAGGAGGCTCAACGCCGCCGTCGGGTTCGTTTCCGATTCAGCCTCGACCTTGCGACGCAGCTCACCGATGGGAGTGGTCTCGTCCGCGGCGTGCGCACCCGAGCATACGGCCGGAAGCTCGAATGCGCCTGCGTAGCTGCACAGGAGAGCAGCTGCGCATCCCGCGAGCCAAAGGAGTGTCGATCGTCGCACGACAGCAGAGATCTCAGGGCGGCCCGGCGGGAGCGATCTCGATCCGCAACACGCCATCGCGCGGAATCTCGATATGGTGTCGCGAAAGGACAGCGCGCACGCGGTCCGGAACCGGCTGGGGCAGGTCGGCGTCGATACCCTCACGGCCAAGCCGCTCGTAGCCGCTCGCTCGCACGCCGGAGGCTCGCAGCTCTGCGAGCAGATCCTGCTTCAGCTGCACGGGGTTTGCGGCCGTGAGGACCACGAGCGCTTCCGGCGCGCCACGCACCGCCTCGGGCGCCCGCGAGGGGCGGAGCAGAATTGCGATCACCAGCGCGGAGCACGCGAGCGCGGTGAGCACTCCCAGGCCGGGCCACGTCGCGAGGATTCCGAGGCGCGCACGCCAGCCCCGACCTTCGATGCGATCCGCCAGCAGCCCCTGGCGCCGCGCGAGCTCGAGTAGCGCAGCCTCGCGAGCCTGGTCTTCGGAGGGTTCCAGGGTCGCCTCCGGCTGGGGCATGCGCAGCAGTGTGTCGCGGAGCGCTTGCGCCTCGAGCACCGGCGGGCGGCGGTCGTCCACTGCCGCACGTCCCGCCAGCGCCTGGAGCCATAGCTCAGTGTCTTCGTCCATCGTATCGATCACCTCTACGGACCGGATGCGAGCTCGTACCACTCGGCCAGATGCACCCGCGCACGCTTGCGGCATTGTGAGATGAACTCGCGCGTTGCTCCCGGCGTGCGGCCGAGCAGCGCCGCGATCTGCTCGTGCGAGAGCCCATCGTCGACGATCCATGAGAGAACCAGCGCATGGGCGGGGGCGGCACGCTGGAACCGCTCCCAGCACTGCCGAAAGCAGTCATCGAGCTGCCTGCGTCGCGCTTCGAGGTCGGGCGCCGGAACTCGATCGATCGAGAGCTCGTCCACTTTCGCACGAGCCTCCGTCGTCAGTCCGTGCTCATCCTCGATCGCCACCTCTCGGCCCTCCTTGCGCAGCCGATCGAGCAACGTGCGTCGCAGGATCGACCTGATCCACGGGAGGAGCTCCGAATCGCCCTGGAATGTGGCGCAGCGGCGCCACACCTTGATGAACGCTTCCTGGACCAGGTCGCGTGCTGCATCCTGATCGCGCAGACCTCGCATCGCCTCCGCGAGCAGCACCCGGAAGTATGCTCGGTCGAGCTGACGGAGAGCCTGCTCGATGGCGGCGCCACCTTCGCGGCAGGCGCGTATGAAGGCATTCTTGTCCAAGGCTCCCCGGGTGAGCCGCACGCGTGCTGCTCACGGCGAAGCCTAGCCGAACCCCTATGACGAGGCAAAAGGCAACCTCCGAGCGTTCCCGGGCGTATGTCGAGTAGACGGCTGGCTCCGCGGAACGTCAGGCACGGCTCGGGGGATGTGGGCGTTGTTGCAGTATTTGACATTGTCCGAGCGGTCCGTGCGTTCGTGACACGGCTCACAAACTATCAGCGTCGGTGCAACGGACACAGTTGTACCCTCTCGCCTCAGTGCTACGCGGCGAGTCCGCCATCCCGGGGCCTGCGAAGATGCAAGCATACAAAGCACTTCCGGTGGGTGTTCTGTTGCTCGCGCTGCTCAGCGCGTGCGGATTCTCCGGCAGCAGCAGCACGGGGACGGACGCTCCCGCGAGCGTATCCTCGACACCGAGCAGCACAGGCAGTGGCGGCGGCGGTAACGACCCGCCTGCGCCGACCACCGATTCCACGCCCGGTCCCACCGGCAGCCAGGACGGGATCATCGCCACGCCCTCGGTGCCGGGCACCTTCTCCGTCATGGCCGGCGCCAATCAGACGCTCACGATCACTTTCGCATCTAGCGACGGACAGCCGATCCAGGGATTGGCGATCTCGGGCACGACGCTGCCGCAGGGCTGGAGCGAGCTGGATGACAACGATTGCAGGCTCGTGGGAGCGGGCAGCAGCTGCGTCGCAACGTTCAGCTACGCACCCACGAGTGTGGGTAGTGGCACCGTGACGATCAATTACATCTTCATCAACAATGCCGGCGAACCGCAGGCTCCAGGCGGCTCGATCACGATTCCTTATGCGGCGACGCCCGCCAACAACGTGGTCGCGTTGGCGTCGCCGGCGGGCCAGGTCGATGCAGCTGTCGGCGGTGGCAAGCAAACGGTCATGGTCAACTTCACGACCGACGACGGCAACGCTGCCACCCAGCTCTCGGTCACGAGCGACCTCGGAGGTTTGCCGGCGGGGTGGAGCAGCAGCGCCTCCAGTTTCTCGTGTGCGATCGTCAGTAGCGGAAATGGCTGCCAGTTACAGCTCAGTTTCTCGCCTGCATCGTCGGCGTCGGGCGTGCTCGCCTTGAGCTACAGCTACGTGGACGACTCGGGCGCCTCGCGCACCGGTACGCTCAACATTCCCTATGCGGCCACCAGCAACGGAAACGTGGTGGCGACCGTCTCGCCGAGCGGCCAGATCACGGCCGTACAGGCCGGCGGCGTGCAACCCGTAAGCGTCACGTTCACGACGGCGGATGGGCGGTCAGCCAGTGCCCTGCAAGTGCTCTCCAATCTCGCAACCCTCCCCGCCGGATGGACCAGCAAGCAGTCGAGTTTCACCTGTGCGAGCGTGAGCACGGGGAACGGCTGTCAGCTCGCACTGGCTTACGCGCCTGCGGCGCTCGCGCGCGGTACGTTGAGTCTGGATTACTATTACCTCAACGCTGCCGGCAGCGTCAGCATCGGCACGGTGAACATTCCGTATGCGGCGACGACCAATGACAACATCGTCGGCACCGCGGCGCCGTCCGGTCAGATCAGCGCCATCGTCGGTCAGGCCTCGCCCTCCGTGGTGGTCACCTTCACGACCGACGATGGCCGGCCAGCCACGGCCCTCCAGGTGACGGGCGGACTGTCCACGCTGCCTGCAGGCTGGAACAGCGCGCAGGGCAGCGCATTCGCCTGCCCAGGGGTCAACAGCGGAAACGGATGCCAGCTCACACTGAGCTACACGCCGGTGGCCGCGGATTCGGGCACGGTCGCTCTGAGCTACTCTTATCTGAACGATGCGGGAGAGGCCAAGACCGGTACGGTCGACATCCCCTTCCGGGCGACGACCGACAACACGGTCAACGCCGCTCCGACTCCGAGCTCGTTAGCGGTCGCGAGCGGGAGCAGCACGCCCGTGACGATCCTCTTCACGACCAGCGATGGCAATCCGGCAACCGCGCTTGCGATCACCTCCGGGCTGAGCACGCTGCCGCCTGGGTGGAGCAGCAGCTCGGGCACCTTCACCTGCGCGAACGTGGACGGCTCGGGGGGGTGTGAGTTGAGCCTGACTTATGCGCCAGTCGCT